>VFQP010005618.1_pt1 | contig 10809 bp, 15 predicted proteins | sample 3512351 | NCBI WGS metagenome assembly VFQP01 (sample SAMN10412372, study PRJNA504923) | tailings metagenome | isolation source: Relicate 1 Philex TSF1 revegetated site | place: Philippines: Tuba, Benguet | collected 2017-08-29
GCACGCGCGCTTCAACGCCGCCCAGGCTGGGCTGCAGCGGCACGTAACCGTGCTCAGCGGGTCCTGGCTCACGCCAGTGCACAGCGAGCTGGCGCGCCTGGAGCGCGGCGGGGCGGCGCAGCAGCCGGCCCCTCACTCGCCGCAGGACACAGGTACGTGGCCGCCGCAGGCACGCTGCAGCCCGCTCGCCCAGGAGAATGCACCGGTCAGTGGCCGCAAGACGTGACAGGCCGTCGTGTGTGCGTGCAGGCGGGCGTGCGCAGCCGCTGGACGACGGCTCAGGGGGCTCCATGTGGGAGGGTCCGCCGCGGCTGGGCGGCATCCTGAGCAACCCTCCGTACATCCCGCGCGCGGTGATGGAGGCGGGTCTGCAGGCCGAGGTGGGGCGCCACGAGCCGTGGAGCGCGCTGGACGGCGGCCCGGGCGAGGGCCTGGACAGCCTCCAGGTGCGCCCCAGAGGACGCCCCACTCGCCTTGCTGAGTGGGGCACCTCCAGGCGCGGGGCCTTGGGCAGCCTCCACGCCGTAGCTGAGGACAGGATGCAGAAGCTGTGACGTGCGCCTGCAGCGGTGGACGGATGCAGCTCGGGGCAGAGAAGAGTGCTGCTCGCTCTGGTTGCTTCTGCAGGTGATCTGTGAGGGAGCGGTCCAGGCGCTAGTGCCCGGAGGCTTCCTGGCGTTAGAGGTGAGGCATGATCTCCATCAGTGACGCTTTGGCAGCTTTAGGTGGCATCCCATGCAGACCTCATCCAGGTTGCGCACGTTTGCATGCGTGTTGCGCAGACGGCGGGCGGGGACCAGGCGCACCGCGTGGCCGAGCTGCTGCGCGCGCTGCAGGGCGGGCACGCCTTCCAGGACGTGCGCGTGGTGGACGACTGCTACGGCGTGCCGCGCTTTGTCACTGCGCACCGCGCCTGAGCCCCATACCCTACCTTGGCTTCGCCATATACCCATAAGCCTGGCGCTACAGTCCAAAGCCCCCTAAGCAAGCCTTATCACGTGCCCACGAGACGCAAGCAGCAGTCCGCTCGCCCAAGGGACCCTCCCCTCCCACGCCACGCACGCGGCCCGCGCTCCCCTCGCACAAGCCCACCAAAAGGTTCAAAAGGTCAAGGCCCCCAACCAAAAGGTTGGGAAGGCACCTTCCCAAACTCCAGCAAGTAGTGCCTCGTCTGCCAGCGCGCCACCGCCGCCGCCACGCCCTCAGTCGCTGGGCGCACCCTGCATCTCCACCAGGCGCTCAGGCAGCTGCCCGCCCTCCACCAGCATGCACCGAACGACGCCCTCAGTCGCTGGGCGCGCCCAGCATCTCCACCAGGCGCTCAGGCAGCTGCCCGCCCTCCACCAGCATGCACCGAACCACGCCCGGCGCGCCCCGCTGCCCGCCGGGGCCCGGCGCGTGCGCAAACCGCAGGTGCGTGCTAGGGTTGTCCTCGCCGCAGCTGATCATCCAGTGCAGCATGTCGGCGCCGAGCCCTAGGGCCTGCCAGGCGTCCCACTGCACGCCCCGCTGCCGGGCCATGGCCGGGAGCGTCTGCACGGCCACCGCCTGAATCTGCGACCATTGAGACGCGCGCCGCACGGCAGAAGCAAGGCACTCCCTCACGACCTGCACCCCCCCCGTGCTGTGGCAAGCATAGTGGCGTTGCGCCAGTGGTGGCCCTAAAGCCCTAAAGCCCTCACGTCGGTGACCATGCCGGCGTCGTCCCGCGCGCCCAGCACCAGCGTCTCCACGCCGGCCAGGAAGCTCTGCAGCCACCACTTTGGCCACTTGTTCTGAGCCAGGTTGCGCTGGTGGTGCTGGTTGGTGGGCTGCCTGCGCGGCGGCAGCATTGGGCAGCACAGCACAGCGCCTTGGGCGGTGCTGGTTGGGCTGCATGCGCGGCCCCGGCCACCAGCGGTGCGTGAGGCAGCACACAGCACAGCGCAGCGTTTTGGTTGGCGCTGGTGGGTGGGCAGCCTGCACTGCGGCGGCGGCCGGCGACGCCAAGCACAGCAAAGCGTCAGATTGCTCCTGCGGGCTCGTGCTGCTGCACGGCGCACTGGCGGCCGGCGGCGACAGCACGGGCAGCGCAGGACAGCGCGGCCCGCTGCTCACGCAGACCTCCTGTTCCAGCCTGGATGCATGCACGCTGCAGGGACGCGTCTCCGACCGTCCTCAAGCCGCGTCCGCCGCACCCCAAAGCAGCGCACCTGTAGGTCTTGAGCTCCACGTAGGCTCCCAGGGGCGGCAGCTGCTGGTCCTTGGCCGGCGGCGTCGGCTGCGTGGGCGGCGTGCTCCCCGGCAGAACACCTGCGCGCCACACCGACGCCAAGGGCGGGCACTGCACGCCGCTCACGCTCATCTGCTTGCCAGAGATGGCTCCACCAGATGGAAAAAGCTCAACACACACTCTGAAGGAGGCGTGCTCCCCGGCAGCACACCCGCTTGGGCGCCGCACCACCCCCCAACACGGCACCAGTGGTGCCATGCTCTGTGCGCCGTTGGCTGAGGCGCCGAGGGCCCTGGCCAACCTCCGGCGGGCGGGCCGGTGTCCCAGTTTCGCACACCGCGCCGCGTGGCCACCCGCATCCCCCCTCTTGGCTCCCTCCCCGCCCCTCCTCACCCGGAGGCACCAGCCGGGGGTCCACCAGGTCCACCTCCGCGCCCACCAGCAGCACCAGCCCGTCAATCTGGCACCCACACCCCCATCCTCACCCGGAGGCACCAGCCGGGGGTCCACCAGGTCCACCTCAGCGCCCACCAGCAGCACCAGCCCGTCAATCTGGCACCGCACCAGCACGCCGTACTCTCCCGACGGGTCCACCACCGCCGGCGCGCCCTGCGCCGCCGCCTCCTGCTGGTGCTGCGCGTTGCACGCCGACTCAAACTTGTACCTGCAAAGCCATGCCGGCATGGCCGTCCGGGCTTGAGGTTTGGGTTGACCGCACCCGCGCAGCACCAGCGTGGGCACCAGCGTGGCAGCAAGCGCAGCAGCAAGAAGGAGAGCTCGCGCTGTCGTGAAGGATCCCACGCCACAAATGCAAGGGGGCACAAGTGACGCTGGGCCGTCGCTGTGTCGAGGGCGGAGGAGGATGAGGCGAGGCGTGCCTCGCCCGCGGGCTGGAGAGTGTCGCATGCATGGGCGGCGGCGGCGGCGGCAGCGAGAATGCGGGGCGTGTGACAACCCGCCAGGGGCGCCGCCGGGTGGATGCGGCGGCTCACCCGTAGTAGGTCATGAGGTCCTGGTTTGGAAACGGTTTTTGACCTGCGGGGTGGGTGAGGGGTGGCGGCGTGGGCGGGAGCACGTGCTGCGCGAGGCCCGCGGTAGTGTACAGGCTGCCGCCATGGGTTTGGCAAACGAGAGGCAGCAGACGAGCACCTGGCTGCCCACGTCGCCGCCCACGCTGAGCCTCGTCCCCCCCCAAGCACTCACTGACGTGCACGATGTCGAGGAAGAGCGTGCCGTTGTGCATGCACGCATCCACCGTCCACTCGTCGCCGCCAAACAGCGTGCCAAAGATCTGCACATGCGCGCAACACATGCCCGGCATGGCAGCCTCCGCCTGGGCGAGCTCTGCGCCCGCCAAGTGTCGACCTTGCAGGACCGCTCGCTGCGCCACGGCTGCAGCGGGCCATGCTGGCTGCGATAACTGATCACGGACTTGCTTGCCTTGTTGAGGTTGTTGCGATAGGTGACGATCTGCACGCCCTGCAGGTCCTGGTCGGCGTGGAGCGCCGCCTTGACCACCTGCTCCACCGGGCTGGCCAGCCCCTCGGGCTTGGGCACGTAGCGGTCCTTGAAGCCCTGGTTGAGGTCGACGGGAAGAGGCGGCTGCTTGTAGCGGCCCAGGCCTGCGAATGGCGGCCGCCACGACTGCTGGCGGTGGGCGCACGAGACCAGAGGAGGGCTGCTGAGGGCGGCAGCCACAGGGCAGCTCAATGCTCCACCTGTGAGGCTGCCGTACTCGAAGCCGCCTCCCTCGCTCTGCGCGCGCTTGGTCCAGCACGTGACCTGCTGCGGGCGCAGCACCTGGCGCTTGGTGCCCTGCCCGCTGGACCTGATCCAGTCCGGCACGCTGAACGTGTCCGCCTCGCCCATCCCTTCAGGCTGTGCCGAGCTCCAGCTTGGCGAGCGGGTGCCCGAATTCGTCCGGTTTCTTGACATAGGGTTGCGCGCCTGGAGCAGAGCGCGAAGCGCGAGCCTTTGCGCACTTCCAGCAGCAGCAGCTCGACAATCGCTCTTTCTCGATCGCGCGACAGTGGCAGCAGCAGGAGCAGCAGCACAGCGGTGCTTCACCTGAGGACCTTCTGCTGCGCGTCGCCGCGCATCCACGCACGCAGCGCGGCGCCCAGCGAGCATGAAGACGCTGCAGCTCAGTGGCGCGAGGCCGCAGTTGCTACGGCGCGCGCGCGTGGCGGGAGCAGGGCTTCCTCGCGCGCTCGCTTGGGCTCGTCAGGTGCCCCGTGCCTTCAAGGAGCCGCAGCCGCCGCAGCAGCAGCCTTCCTGGAACCCTGTAGAAGTGGTGAAGCGGGAGGCGGGCCTGCAGAGCAACAAGTGAGTGCATCGACCCCAGAGCGCCCACCGCCCGGCGTGCACGCGGTGGGCCTTGTGCACACACAGTCGCCTCTGCTGATCCACACCCGCGCGGCGCAGGCTGCCCGCGCCTCTGCGCGAGGCCGTGAGCTCAGCCGTGGAGGAGCTGCGCTTCCGGGTTACGGTGCGCGATGCCAAGGCCCGCCTCGACACCGCCACACCTACGCAACGCTCAACGCAGTTGCAAAGGAAGGCACGCTTGTCTTGCGTTTCCAGCGTCTGTGCGCCGTCCTCGGGCACGCACGCGTTGCGGCGCAGGTGGGCGACGTGGCGGCGCGGGCGGGCGTCAAGGTGCAGGAGGCGGACGACGCGCTCAAGGCGCTCGCCTACGACAGCCAGGCCACGCTGGAGGTGCGTCTTGAGAGCGTGGGGGCGGGAGGCGTTGCAGTGGGCGCACAGCCCAGGCCAGAGGTGGGACAGGAGGGCGCGAGCCCAGGCCAGGCTACGCTGGCGCTGTGTCGGGTGGCACGGGCATGGGAGCTGGGTGAGTGGGTTGCATTGGGACACCTGCACGAGGAGAAGCTGGGTGAGTGGGTTGCATTGGGACACCTGCACGAGGACAAGCTGGGTGAGTGGGTTGCATTGGGACACCTGCACGAGGACAAGCCACAAGTGCTTCGACTGCCCGTCACCTTGGCCCTCAGCGCACGCACACACGCCTAGTGCCGCAGGTGGGCGGGCAGGGCGACGTGGTCTACACCTTCCCCCGCGACTTCCAGGGCGCCATCCGGGCGCGCAGCGCGCTGCTGACGGCGCTGCCCGCGCTGCGCGCGCTGGGCCGCGGCGCCGCCTACGTGGCGCGCGTGGCGTTCGGCACGGCGCTCTTTGTGTCGGTGGCGGTGGTGTGGGCGGCCATCGCCGCGCGCATGCTGAGCGGGCGGAGGGACGACGACCGGCGGGGCGGCGGCGGCGGCGGGCGGGTCTACTACGGGGACGGCGGCGGGTGAGGTGATGGCGCAGTGCACTGGGGAGCAGGAGGGGTTGAGTCAATGGGGGCCGGGGGACGCAGGGCCCAACCACAACGGCGGGCCCTCAGAAGCACCGCCGCGAGCTGCCCATCAGCGCTGCATGCGTTGCGCCTGCCCCCTCGCCTCCCTGCGGCGCTTTCCCCACAGGTTGTGGAACGGCGCGCGCGTCTACTTCAACCTGGCCGACCTCTTCACCTTTTGGGACCCTGGCTACGGCGCCAGCAACCACGCACGGGTGGCCGAGGGCGAGCAGCTGAGCTTTGTCGAGTCCATCTTCAGCTTTGTGTTTGGGGACGGGGACCCCAACGCCGACTTTGACGCGCGGAGGTGGGCGGCGCTGGGCCGACTCATCCAGGCCAGGTGAGGGGGAGAGGTGGGTGGGGTGGGGCGCGGGGCGTTTGCTGTTGCTGCTGCCGCTGCATGCTTGTGGTGGGCGGCGCTGGGCCGGCTCAGGGGCAGGTTGGGTGGGGGTCATGCGTATGGTGCGGCAGTTCGTCGTCCTGCAGACGACTCAGCCGCTGGGTTTTGCCAGTTGGCCGGGCCTGACGCTGCGGGTGTGTGCGCGGTGCGGTGGCGCGCAGGGGCGGCGTGGTCACGGCGGAGGAGATGGCGCCCTTTTTGGAGCCGCCGGAGACGCCAGAGCCCTCGCCCACGGTGAGCGCTACCCGCGTACGCCCACGCAGCCCCGCGCACCGCGCCTCTGTGTGGAGCATTCACCTCCCTGCCCTCACGCTTTTGGGTGGGGAGCAGGTTGAACGTCCGCTGAGGTGCATGCGCCCGTGGATCCCGCAGCCGCTTCAACGCGCGCACACGCAGCGTGCGGCAGGGCCTGCGCACAGGCGCGCCCAACCAGACGCTGACACGCGTCCTCGAGTCCAAACAGATGCTGACGCACCCCGTACGAACCCACCCACGCTGATTCCACGCAGGGCCTGCCTGCACAAGGGCGTGCCCAACCAGATACGGGTGCTGCCACCAAAGCGTGCTGTGCACGCTGTGCTCGCGCTCCTTGCACGCAGGGCCTGTACAAGGACGAGTCGTTCGTGCTGCCGGCGCTCATCCGCTTTGGCGGCGAGCCAGAGGTGGACCACGACACGGGGACTATCCTCTACCGCTTCCCCGCGCTGCAGGCGTCCGGCGTCACCAGCGTGAGTCGTCTCGGCTGCGTGCGCGTGTGCTGGCGAGGTTTGCATCTGGCGCAGTGCTCTGGCCTGCTGTACGCGTTCGCACCAGGTACAGGCTGCCCTGCCGATTGGATCAGGGGGGGGGTGCGGCGGGAGCAGTCGCAGCGTGGCGAGTGGGCCGCACACGCGCCCTTGGTGCCCGGGGAGTGTGTGTGCGTGTGGGATTTTGCATCTGCACCTCGGCGGGGCCGGAGCCCGACTACCGGTGTGTGGCGGCGTTCGCGTTTGTTCACTGCAGGAGTGGGTGCGGGAGCGCGCGCCGGCGGCGAGGCAGCCGGACGGCGGCGCCGGCGCGTCCGCGCCGGCCAGCGTGGCGCAGGAGCAGAGCTGGGAGCTCACCGCCGCCTCCCCCGGCAGCGTGAGTGGCGCCTTCCCGGCCTGCAACGCACGACCCCTGTCGTGGCCACGGCTGCGGGGCGGGAGCCCGCCCGCGGCCCTCCCAGCCCGGCACGCACGCGTGACGCAAGTCCTCGCACACACGCGTTGCCTGTTTTGGCGCCGCAGGTGTTTGGCGTGGTGGGCCTGGGCTTGTTTAACCTTGTGGGCGTCGTCACGCTGGCGTCCATGCTGCGGGACCCGTACGCGCTGTACGCGCTGAGGGAGTGGGGGCTGGGGTGGGTGGGCTCGCTGCTGCCGGCGCTGGCGGCGTACGCGGCGGCCTTTTTCGCCGTGCCGGCGGCGCGCGCGCTGTTCAACGCCTGGCGCAACGCGGCGGTGGAGGCGCGCAACGGCGCGCGGCGGCAGGCGGCGAGGCTGCTGCAGGAGGCGGCGCCGGGCGGCGCGGTGCGGCGGGTGAGTGGGGTGTTGTGGAGGGGAGGGTGGGGCGTGCACGGGAGCGAGGTGGCGAGGGCGCCGGGGCTGGGGTGGGGAGGGGCGGCGAGGATTGGGCAGTGTGTGGTGGACCACCGTCGGGAGGCGCTGTGCGGCGGGTGAGTAGGGCGTGGAGGTGGGCATGGTGGACGAAGCAGAGCCAGGCGTTTGGGGGAGGTGTGGGGGGCCTGGCGGTGGGGCAAGCTGGGAGCAAGGGTGCACTGTCGTCGTCGCGGCCTGGCGAGGAGCCTGATGGTTGCTCTGCGCCGCTGTTCCCGCCCCATGGCGCCGTCGCTCTCTGTGCGACGCAGAAGCTGCAGGCGGCGCGCAAGAACGCCGCCGCGCGCACCATCCGCACCGGCGACGTGGTGTTCAGCACCGCCAAGGAGACGGGGCAGCAGGTGCGGGGGCGTGGGCACGCGATGCGCTGCGAGATCTGCTGCGCGTGGTGCCGACAGTGAATTGACGGACCGGCCACGCCGTGCGCCGCAGATGAACGAGAGGGAGATGTTGGACTGGGACCGGCAGTTGGCAGGCAGGAGCGCGCAGGCCTTCCCGCGGAGCCAACCCCTGGAGGACGGGCCAGGGCCCGCCGCCCCGGCGCCGCCGGCGCGAGGGCCGGCCGCGCCCCCAAGCAGCAGCAGCAGCAGCGGCGGCTCGCGGAGCAGAGGCGCGTCCGCTGCCAGGACGTCGGGGAGAAAGCGGGACTTCGACGGCGGCTGGGAGTAGCGCGCTGCGGGCATGCACCCTTCACCGCCCCCCCTTGCGCACGCTTCCCTCGGCCAGCAGAGCTTGATCGTATTCTTTACTTGTGCCCTTTCTGCGAGCAGCAGCGTTCTGCAACAGCGTGTTAGCAGCCGACCAAGCGAGCAAGCAGCAGCGCGACCAGCGAGAACTGCAAGATGGCGGGAGGCGAGACCCCGATGACGAACGCGGACTTCCGCAAGCTGCTGCAGACGCCGCGGAGAACAGACGCGCCGACGCCAGCGGGGGGCAGCAAAGGCGGGGTGAACGCGACGCCTCGCCGCTCGAGCAAGCCGAAGCCGTGGACGGGGAAAGGAGGCAAGCCAGGCGCCAAGGGCGCAGCGGAGGGCGATGACGAGCCCAAATACAGGTGCGGAGGCTTTGGGATGGATGTAGCGGCCTGACGCCGCGCGGGGCGCGCCATGCGCGTGCGCCATCTCTCTCGCAAGGGGCGGAGCAGCAGCAGGGCCCTGAGGCGTCCAGGGAGCGCATCCGTCCTGCTGACAGCGAGGGACGGCAGCAGCTGCGGGGATCAGGGAGCAGCGGGGCGTGCGCACCTCACCCCGCACTGCACTCGTCCCCGCTGGCAGTGCGTGCTCTCTCCGCATGGCGAGCCAGCACGGCACGAAGGCCCCTCAGGCGCGCCAGGCGCGTCCTGTGGGCAGCTGTACTGGGGCCGGCCACACCCGTTGGCACGTCTGCGGCCGCAGCAAGCCACCTGGAGCGACGCAGCCGCCCTCCGACGTGCCACACACGGCGTGCTGTCTGTGCGTGCACGAGTGCAGGGACCGGGCGGAGGAGCGCCGCAAGGGCGTCAACCCCGACTACGAGAGCGCCAACCAACTGCTGCAGGTGCGGGGGGGCGCGCGGGCCGCGCCGCAAGGCAGGCATGGCGGCAGCTGCCTTGGCACAGCAAGCAAGCGGGCCGCTGGGGGCGGACGCTGGCGGTGTCGTGGGTGCAGGGGCACGGCTTCAGGGGCCGTGCGGAGCAGCGGTTCATGTCGGGCAGGTTCTCGCAATGGTAGGGCGCCGCGCGCCGCGCCAGCAGCTGCGACCAGTCATCCTGCGTGTGCTGTGGTGCAGGTGGTGGGGTCGGCGCGCGGGGACATTGACCCCAGCAAGCTGTCTGTGGAGGAGTCCAAGTACCTGGGCGGCGACCTGGAGCACACGCACTTGGTCAAGGGCCTGGACTTTGCGCTGCTCAACAAGGTGAGGGCTGGAGCAGGGAAGGGAGGGGGGGAACGGGGCAGCAAGGCAAGGGGAATTTGCGCTGCTCAACAAGGTGAGGGAGTTGGGGAGAGGGAGGGGGAGCAAGGGAGAGGCCTTGTTGCTGCTTGACAAGGTGCGGGAGGTGGGCAAAGGGGGGAGGAAGGCACGAGGAGCTTGCGCTGCTCAACAAGGTGAGGGCTGGACAAAGGGGGAAAAAGAGGACTTCGTCCTGCTCGCCACGGTGGGAGAGGGCGGGGTGCAGCTTGCTGCGTGCTGTCCAAGCAGTGCGAAAAAGAGGACCTTTGTCTTTGGCCGCCCAAGCAGCACAGCGGCGGGCGGGGAGAGAGCGCACCACTTGCGCTTGCAGCCGAGGCTCATGCTTTTGCGCCTGGCACACACACCGCGCCGTCAACCGCAAAACCGCACCGCCTTTCCATCGCCCGCAGATGCGCGGCCTGGCGCAGCAGAAGGACGGCGAGGACGGCGAGGGCGGCGAGGAGCGGGGACCGGCAGGGCCAGCGGCGGCGGGCGCTGCAGCGGCGCAGGCGGCCGCCCCGGCCGCCGCGCCAGCCGCCAAGCAGGCGGCGCCCACCATCACGCACCCCATCGCCAAGGGCGTGTTTGCCGCTCTGCTGGTGCCCAAGAGGTGAGACGGCCACGCCTGGCCTGCGGCGCTTGCAGCAGGCACTGCCAACGCACCTTCTCCACACGCGAGTGCGGGCCGCGAAGGCCTCCTCCACTTGACGCGTTGCCTTCCATCAAGGCACTTGCGAGGAACGCGGCTGGTGTGATGGTGCTGCTGCTCGGTGTCCTGACCGCGCCCCTTCAATCGTGTTTCGCGACGCAGGAACGTGGCGTACGAGCAGTTCCTCCCCCGGCGCATGGCGTTTGTGTACTCGTTTGAGGCCGACGAGGACGGCGTCGTGCAGGACATCCCCACCACCGTGCGGCGCTCCAAGGCCGACTGCCCGCCGGTGCGCCCCTCTCCCATCCCTTCCACCGCATGGCGGCGGCGGTGGCCCAGGGCTTGGCGTTGAGGAAGCGGGCGTCGCGCTTTGCATTCGCCCAGGCTCGCGATGCAGTCTCCAGTCTCGCGGTGGTGCCCGTTGGGATGGAGGTGGTGAGCGTGCTGCGCCCGTGCTGTGCCCGTGCTGTGCCCGTGCTGTGCGCACCGCAGCCGTCAGACGCCGTGTTCACGCGCGTGGACAACACGGTGCTCGAGCGCATCGCCAAGATCATGAGCTACATCAAGACGGGCAAGGACGGGAAAAAGGTGCGGCGTTTGGCGCACCACGGCCAGCGAGGCAAACGGTGCAGG
>VFQP010005619.1_pt1 | contig 10808 bp, 11 predicted proteins | sample 3512351 | NCBI WGS metagenome assembly VFQP01 (sample SAMN10412372, study PRJNA504923) | tailings metagenome | isolation source: Relicate 1 Philex TSF1 revegetated site | place: Philippines: Tuba, Benguet | collected 2017-08-29
GCGGCAGCAGCAGGGTCCGCCTGTTTGCCTCCCGCCCGGGCCTTCAGGCGTGCGGCCGGTGCGGCGCGAACCTCGACCAAACGCGCAGCTCAGTCAGCTCTTTCGCCCACGGGCGGAGCTTTCATATATTCCTGCCCAGCACGCTCCCGGGACGTCATCCAAGTGAGCGCCAAGCCTGCTGCCGCTGCTCTTGTCTTGTTGCTGCTCCTACCTCGTTGCCCGCAGCTGGGCTGGCACCCACACAGCGAGCCGCACCTGCTGCTGCTCACGTCAGACAGCCGCCTGCGCCTCTACCACGTCAGCAACCTCTCGGCGCCAGAGCTCACTGCGCACGTCAAGTGCGGCGGCGGCGGCGCGGCAGGTGCGCCCAGGGACCTTGGGAACGGGCTCGTGCACTTGAGCTCTACGCAGCCTGTCAGGAGCACCAGAGGGAACGCACGTGCCGCCTCGTTCCGATCTGCGGCGGCGCGCCGATTGGGGTGGTGGGTGGCTGGCCAAGCCTGAGTTTTTGATGCGGCGAGGCGGGCGCGGTCAGACCTGGGTGGCTCGCGCCTGTCCGCAGGCGGCGCGGAGGCGTCGCCGCCGGGCGGCGGCGGCGGCGTGCGTTACGGCCTGGCGGCGGCCAGCGCGGCGCGCGTGGGCGATGAGGCGGCGGGCTTTGCCTGGGGCGGCGCGCAGGGCTGGGGGCCGCTCACGCTCTTTGTGCTCTCCACGGGCGGGGGGCTCTTTGCCATCTGCCCCTTTGTCGCCTCAGGTGCGCTCGCTGAAGTGTCGCGGCGCCCCACGGGATGGGCTGTTCAGCTTTTTGGTGGCGGACTGGTTTTTGGTGGCGACGTCCCCAACGGAATGCTGGCGGGTGCGGTGTGTGCGCGAGCAGGGCTGCGGTACTCTGGCGCCGGCCTGGCGAGGGCGGTGCAGGCGTCGCTGGCGCAGGCCGAGCAGGAGGCGCAGCAGCAGCAGGAGCTGCTGGGCGCCGGCGCCGGCGCCGTGGGCGCGCTGGCGGCGGGCGCGCGGCACGCCATGCTGGCCTGGCTGAGCGCCACGTTTGGCGCCGAGGACGTGGACGCGCTCGCTGCCACGCCCAGCGCCACGGGTGCGTGCCTGCGCACATGTTCACTCTCTCTCCCTCTCCTACGCAGGCTGCCTCAACGCGTTGCTGCTCTGCGCGTGTGGGCTGTGCTTGCCCCAGCGCTGCGGCTTTGCCCTGTTTGTCGTGCGCCGCTCTTAAGCTCGCGTACTTCCTGAAGACACACGCTGCTGCTTTGCTCCGGCACCGTTCTCCCACACGCGCGCTCTTTTTCCAACAGTCGCTGTGCTGCGCCCCGGATGCGTACCGGATGATCACGACGCCCGCAGTGAGCGCCGGTGCGTCGGCCGCCCCCGGCGCGCCCTCCCCCGCCCTCCAAGGCCCGCTCAACCTCCACAGCGAGTCGCTGCACCCCTCGCCGCACCCCGCCTGCGCGCTCGCCGCCCTCCACTACGAGCAGCCGGCGCCCGCCTCCTCCTCCGCCTCCACGCCCGCCGCGCTCTCCTCGCTCCGCCGCGCCGCGCCCCGCGCGCCGCCCTCCCCGCTCGGCGCCAACGCCACGCCGCTCCCCGGCCCGCCCCGTACGCCCACCCAGCTCGCCGCCGCCACGCCGGGCGCGGAAGCCGCGCAGCAGCTGCTGCTGGACGGGCTGCCGGCGCTGCCGGCGCTGCTGGCGGCGTCCACCACCGCGCTGGTGTCGGCGCGCGCGGATGGGCGGGTGTGGGCGCATGTGCTGCTGGAACCCGTGCTGCCGCGTTGGGCCGCCGGGGGGCTGCCGGGAGGAGGCGGGCGCGGGGGCCCCTGGAGCCCCCCGGGGGCGTTACTGTCGGGCGGCGGGGGCGGGGCGGGCGCGAGGTTGGTCTGCTCCGCCGAGGGCGGCGGCGCGCCGGCGGCGGTGCTGTTGGACACTGTGGAGTTGCCTGTGGCGGCGGCGCGGCAGGCGGGGGGATACGGCGCGGAGGAGGAGGAGGAGGAGGACGAGGCGGAGGGAGGGGGGCGGGGCGGAGGCTTGCTGCATGGGCTGGTACTCCAGGACTTGGTGGGGCCGGGCGCGCAGACGCTGGTTGCGGCGCACGCGAGCGGTTGCTGGGTGGTTGAGCTGTCGTGGCTGCCGCTGGTGGCCCGGCAGCTGCGCGCCGCGCATGCCGCGGCGGCCGGCGAGGGGCTGGGCGGCGGCGCGCCGGCGGCGCTGCCTGACTTGGCGCTGCTGCCGGCGCCGCTGGTGCTGGAGGTGGCGGCGGGGGCAGAGGGTGCGGCGGCGGCAGCGGAGCTGGGTGCGGCGGCGGCGGCGGGCGGGACGGAGCGGCTGCGCGGCGTGTGCTGCCTCCGCGACGTGTTTGTGGGCCGCGCTGTGCTGCTGCTGCCCGAGCGCAGCGGCGCCGGCGGCGGCGCGCTGCGGTGCGTGCGCCACGCGCTGCTGCTGGCGGCGGCGCAGGAGACGCTCTCGCTGGAGGAGCGGCAGCAGCAGGAGCGGCAGGGGCAGCAACAAAAGGGCGCCGGGGAGGCGGGCGGCAAGGCGGGCGCACCGGCGGCGGCGGGCAAGGCGGCGGCGGCGGGTGGCGGCGGCGGCGGCGCGTTGAGCGAGGTCGCCAAGGAGGTGGTGGACTCTGCGATCCAGGCCGTGTACAGCGACTTGCTGGTGGCCCCGCCGGCGCCGCGGCTACCCACGCTGTCCGGTGCGTGATTTTGTGCGCTTGCTTGCGCTGCCGTCATCGTTGGGCCTGGAAGCTGACTGCGGCGCACGCGTCCTGGCAGAGGTGCAGAGCAGGGGAGGAGAGCACGGCGGCAAAGCTGTGATTGGGGGGCGTGTTTGCTTGTGCGCAGGGGACGTGGCGCTGCCCGGCGTGGCCGAGCACCTCACCTCGTCGATCCGCGCGCTGCGGCACGGGCCGGTCGAGGCGGTGCACCGCACGCACGCCGCGCTGGCCGCCCGCGCCGCGCAGCTGGGCAAGGAGGCCGCCGCGCACCAGGTGCGGCGGGCGCACGCTTCTCTGTGTGCGCCGCTCCTCGCCTGTCGCCCGTCAGGAGGAGCAGCGCAGAGTTGCAGCGAAACGCCCGCCCGCCCGCCCGCCCCAGCAGTTGATGCGGTGGTGGTGGTGTGGCGCCGGTGACTGGTGGCGTGCGCGGGCGCAGGCGTCCGTGTCGGAGCTGCAGTCGCTGCTGCAGCAGGTGGAGGACAAGCAGTCGCAGCTGACGGCGCGCTGCGCCCGCGCGCTCGAGCTCCACAGCAACCTCACCGAGCGCGCCGGTGCGTGCCCTCTCCTCCCTTCCTTTCCCGCCTCCCTTGCCCTCCTGTCTCCCTGGTTGCGCCTGGCAGCGGCGCAGCCCCACGTTGTGACCACGAGTGTGCTGTTTGCGTCGCGGTGGTGGTGTCCCTGGCGCCCGCAGCCATCCTGACGCAGCTGCACTGGTCGCTGCCGCGACCGCTGAGCAACGCCGAGCGGCAGCTGTCGGCCGAGTTGGACGTGGTGGAGGCGCGGCAGGCGGCGCTGGCGTCGGCCTGGGGCGATGTGCGCGCGCGCGCCGGCCGGGCGCTCGACCAGCAGCAGCAGCAGCAGCAGCGGGCGGGCGGCAGGCGCGGCGCGGGCGAGGCGGGCGAGCGGGCGGCGGCGGGTGGGGCGACGGGCGGCAAGGGCGAAAGCGTGTGGCGCAAGGCGGGCGGGCTGCAGCTGAGCAGCTGGTGGGGGCGCAGGGAGGGGGCGCCGGGCGCGGCGCAGCAGCAGAGGCAGCAGCAGCAGGCGGCGGGCGGCGTGCACCTGCCGCCGTCGCAGCTGGCGGCGGTGCACGGCGCGCTGCTCGAGCACGTGGGCGCCATCAGCGCGTGCCAGGCCGAGCTGGCGCGCATGCAGCAGGAGGTCAAGGCGTGGGCCGAGCAGCGCGTGGCGGACGCGGCCGGGGAGCAGCTGCTGTCTGCGGGCGGTGACGGCGCGTGATCGGGGCTTGCGCAATGCTTCTGCGGGTGCAAAGTGCACAGGAGAGGAGGAGAAGCAAGGGATTCAATAGGCAAGCTCCACTCGTTGCAGCAGAAGCCAGCTCCACAGCCACTATTCCCAGGCGCACACAGACACGGCCGCACCGCAAGCGCGAGTCGTCATGCCCGCCCCCAGCAGCGGTGGACTGGACGCCTGGCCAGCAGCACCAGCGGCTTCATGGGCGCACCGTCAGCTGGAGAGGCCATCCGTGCAGCCCGCGTGGGGCGTGGGGCGGAGCGGCGCCGAGGAGCAGAGATGGCGAGGAGCGCCACCGCCACCTCCTGTGCTGCGCAGCGAGGCGAGCGCGCCCACAGCAGCCCCGCAGGTGAGTCGAGCGCTCATTCACGCGCAGCAGGTGCAGCGAGGAGCACAGCGCTCGCTTGTTCGCGAGCTCTCGCGTTGCCTCACCACTGCTGGTCTCGCGCAGGTCCTGCCGCTCCAGGCTGCAGCTCACCAATCCACCACCTGGGCGGCGCCCCAAGGCATGCTGCAGCAGCCTGCGCCTGGCGGCATGACGCCCCAGCCGACGCTCACAGCGGCCTCCCAGGCGCTCAACCTGGACCTCGCCAAGCTCCTGTTCAACCTGCAGCAGCTCATTGACGCGCAGCAGCACCAGCACCAGCACCAGCACCAGCACCAGGTGGCCGACGACGGCTCCAAGGCCATGCGCACTGCGACCTCGGCTGTGGACGATCTGTTTCGCGCCTCGGCGCAGACCGCGGCCAAGTTCAAGGACATGGCCTTCGTGCGCAACAGCCGGCAGCTCAAGGGCACGGCCCCGAGGCACAGGCAGTGGTGGGCGGCGCCGGACGCGTGGATGCAGGGCGCCAGGGCCACGTCGGAGCTGGCGCCGCACGTCCTCTTCCCTGACGAGCAGGTGAGTGCTTGACGAGCCGCTGCAACGTCGTCGTGTTGGCCGTGCTGCGCAGCTGTGTGGGCGCGCCTCGCGGAGGGCTGCGAGGCCCCGAACGCTGCGCTCTGCCCCCGGGCGCCTCACCTCTGCTGGTGACCGTGACCTTGACCGTGCCGCTCTTTGGTTGCTTCAACACGAATGCAACCAAACTGCGCTGCGAGAGTCCAGCGAGAGCGTGAAAGAGGAGGCATGCGATGGCCCAGACCGCTCGGCGCCGTTGCGCGCTGCTGTGCCGTTAACGCAACTGGACCTTGTCTATCTCGTTGACGAAACCGCAAGGGAGCGACGCTTGTATCTGTCACGCAGGACTCAACACCAGGCGCGCAGCAGCACCAGCAGCAGCAGCAGCAGTGCCTCGTGGAGGACGACCCCAACCAGCCGTGCTGCGCCATCTCAGGGGAGGCGTTTGAGCGCGTCTACCGGGCGGACGTCGACAGGTGGTTCATCCTGGACGCTGTGGTGCTGTCGGGCCCACAGGCGGCCGGCCTGGGCCTCAGGGAGAGCTCCATAGTCAAGGCCGCTTGCTTAGCAAACGCTGCGCCCAGTGCGCATGCCGCGCTGCCCGCTGCGGCCGCTGCCACGCCCCATGCTGCACGCCGGCAAGTGGACGACCAGCAGCAGCTGCACCCTGATGGTGGCGGTGGCATCACTGTCGCTATGCCGGCCGCGAAGGCTCTGGCGCCGCCTCCGCTGCTGGGTGGCCCTGAGCGCAAGCGCCGCACGCCCGAGGTCTTGGTCCTTCAGCTCCCCGGCGCGTCGTCGCGCCGCCTCGCCTCGAGCCGCCCCTGGCGCCGCGAAGAAGACAGCCAGCGGGAGCACACGCGCGGCAACGACAACGGCTCGGCACCCTCGCACGCCGAGAAGCGCGCTCGGCTCCACTGACCAGTAGCCGCCTTGGCCGCACGCGCCGGACAAATCGCTACGTCGAAGCATGACCGAACTTTCTTCCAGGTCTCCGCCTGGACATCAGCGCTGAAGGACTGCATTGCTCTCTTCCTGGCCCGCTCGCTCGCGCTGTGTGCGCGCGACCCGCGACCTGCGCCTCTGATTCGAGTCCCGCTGCAACGAGATCGAGCGCAAAGGGGCCCATGACGACCAGCTGCTAGATACATGAAGAGCAGCACGCACGCAAAGCTTCTCAGCACAGCGAGGATCAGCGCCCTCCCACACCCACGCCCCCACCAGGGTTGCATGCAATCGAACCTCGCAGCGGAACGAACCTTTGCAGCACGAGAGCACTCTGAGGAGATGCAGCAGCACCGTGTGGGTGGTCCCCCTCCTCGCCAGAGACCGGCATGGCGAGGATCCTCGCAGACTCGCCCCAGTCGCAGCTGCTCAGTTCGCTCCACGACGCGCTGGGCCGTGCCAGGCGAATTATCCAAGCTGACCCACTTCGGGTGTGCAGCACATGGGGAGCTCTGGGAGAGCTAGTGTGGGGGGCCTCTGGGCTGGGGGCTGCTTCAACGGGCGTCAACCGCTCTGCACGTCGCTCTGCAGGTTCGCCACGGACTTTCAGGAGCGCTTTGAGGTCACGGAGCACATTGGCTCTGGCAGCTTTGGCGTGGTGAACGTCTGCCGCGAGCGCAGAACCGGCTCCGAGTGAGTGCGGACGAAACCGCCCGCCTGCTCCCAGCACCCGCTGCAGCACCTCATTGGCGTGCCTGCGCGCCGCGCCTTCTGAGCCCAGGTTCGCCGTCAAGCGCATCACCAAGAAGAAGTTCGGCGACTACCTGCAGCAAGTCTTTGTGCGGCGCGTGCAGCATGAGGTGCGGGGCTCGCTTGCGCCACGCGCTGCGACTCGCTCACACAGACCTGGGGGCGCTGCACCAGTGTCCAGCTTCCCAGCACGGAGGGAGGCAGGTCGCATTGACGGCGGCGCTTCCTGCGCGACGCACACATGCACACCGCGCCCGCCGGCAGGTGGACGTCTACCACCACATGGGCCGCTCGCTCAACATTGCCTACATGGAGGGGTGCTTCGAGGACGACGCGCACGTCTACATGGTGCTCGAGCTCTGCCGCGGCGGGCAGCTCTGGTGAGCGGGGCGGTGGACGGGCGGGAGAGCCAGAGGCCGTCACGTCCCTTCCGCTTGAGCACGCTGCAATCTGAGTGGGCAGTGCCTCACAGCGAGGGCGGTCCTGCGGGAGGTGGCCAGGCGGGTGCACGGCCTGCGGGACGCAGGGCGCTCACGCCGTGCCTGCCAGCCCTTGATCAGTAGTGCGGTGATGCCGGCTGTCGCACCGGTGCCGTGCTCTTGGCGTGCGTGTGTGTGCGTTTCCCGGGCAGGTCGCGCATCAAGCGCAACGAGTACGGCGAGAGGCAGGCGGCGTGCATCATGCGGGACGTGCTGCGGGCCATCGCGCAGGTCCGCGAGCAATGTGATGGGCAGCACACACCCCTTGCGTGCGCAAGCGGCGCCCTTCCAGATGCACCCATGCGCCACCAGCCCCTGCCCTCCCCGTCACACGTGCCCGCAGTGCCACGCCCGCGGCGTCATCCTGCGGGACATCAAGCCCGAGAACTTCCTCTTTGTCGACGACTCGCCGGACGCGCGCCTGGTGCTCATTGACTTTGGCATCGCCGCCTTCCTGGGGCCCGACCAGACGCTCACCGACCGCGCGGGTGCGACCTGCACGCCTCTCTGCTTCGAGGGCGCGTTGCGTGGACGAGCCAAGCAGCCACGATGATCACGCCGCAGGCGCCGCCGGCGTTTGCACCGATCGCATGACAGACGCGGCCGACGTCGCACGCCCCGTGCTGCGAGCGACGTGTCTGACGCCGCCAGCTGTGCCGCCGTGGCCTGCCCATTGCCGCGCTGCAGGCACGCCGTTTTACGTGGCCCCCGAGGTGCTCAAGCAGCGGTACGGGCAGAAGGCCGACCTCTGGAGCGCCGGCGTCATCGCCTACCTGCTGCTCGCTGGCCGCCTCCCCTTTGAGGACGAGTGAGCGGGATGGGGGGCCTGTTGTTTTGGGGGGCGACGCACCTTGGTGGGGAGGGCGCTGGTGGAGCGACACGCGCGGGGCTGGCGGGCGAGGTCAGAGCGCAGTCCCGCTGACGACGGGCGAGGCTTTTGCGTGTGTGGATGCTTTTGCGTGTGTGGATGCGCGCCCGCGAGGACTGCCGTCGCTGCGCCTCGCCGGCCACGACGCCACGACGTGCTGCGCGCCCTACCAACACCACCCGACGCACCTACCTCACCCCGCCACCCTGCCACATGTGCTCGTGCGCGCAGGGACATGCCGGGGCAGCCGCTGATGCGGGGGCTGGAGCTGTCGCAGGCGCCGCTCAGCAACAAGGCCATCTTCAGCGCCGTGCTCTTCGCGCCGCTGGACTTCACCTCGGACCCCTGGCCCCGCGTCAGCGCCGCCGGCAGGGACCTCGTCAGCAGGCTGCTCAGTCGCGACCCCGGTGCGCGCTGCTCGTGGGCGCCTTGCTCTTTGCCCCACGAACCTCCTCACTTGCCCGCTTGCACCCCACGAACCTCCTCACTTGCCCACATGCACCCCACGAACCTCCTCACTTGCCCGCTTGCACCCCACGAACCTCCTCACTTGCCCACATGCACCCCACGAACCTCCTCACTTGCCCGCTTGCACCCCACGAACCTCCTCACTTGCCCACATGCACCCCACGAACCTCCTCACTTGCCCGCTTGCACCCCACGAACCTCCTCACTTGCCCACATGCACCCCACGAACCTCCTCACTTGCCCGCTTGCACCCCACGAACCTCCTCACTTGCCCACATGCACCCCACGAACCTCCTCACCTGCCCACATGCACCCCACGAACCTCCTCACCTGCCCACATGCACTGAACGCTGGTATGCCTGGAGTGCGTGCCCTGCTTTGTGACGCGAGCTCTTCCGCCGACCTGGCGCGTGCGGCTCGGGCTACGCATGCCCCTGAAGCGCTCGCTTCCGTCTTGCATCGGCCGCCGCCTGCCGTTTGGCACAGCACCCGTGCATCTGTGCTGTGGCGGCCGTCCATCACCGTGACTCCGCCTGCTCGCCCCCGCCCCCCCCCCTTGCTCTGCGTGTGCGCGTGCGTGCGCAGCGCAACGCCCCACGGCCGCCGAGGCGCTGGAGCACCCCTGGCTGCAGCTGGACGGCCCGCCCTCGCGCCCCGGCGGCGCCGCTGGCAAGGCGGGCGGCCACCACCACGAGGGCCTGCTGGTGCTCGACGACACCTTGGTGCAGCGCCTGCAGAGATACGGCACCTGGGCAAAGTGAGCGCGGCCGTCGTCGCTGCAGCCGCAGCCCGCGGCCTTGGCAGTGTCGCGGAGCAGTTCTCCATTCTGGCGCGAACGGCGTTGAGCATTACAGCCGTGCACGGTTCGCACTGTCGCTCGCCGTGCAGAGAAGCAGATGGTGGTGTGTGAGTGTGCGCTTCGTGGCACGTGGCGCGCAGGCTCAAGCAGGCCTTCCTGAGCAAGATTGCGTCCTTCCTCACGCGGCACGGCGCCTCGGTGCTCAGCGAGCTCACCGTCACGCTGGGCGCCTCCTCGGGCGCGGCGGCGGAGGCGGCCGAGGGCGACGGGGGCGACGGCGGCGAGCAGCGCATCCGCTACGACCAGGCAAGCGCTGCGCTCGCGCTCGTGTGCTTTGGTGGCGGTTCGGCAGGCTCAGTGTCGTGAGCGCAGCGCAGCTCCGCTACGACCGGGCGAGCACACTGCGCGTGCGTGTTTGCCTTCTGCAACGGTGCGGCAGGCTCTTGCTTTGCGAGTCTGTGGTGCAACGCTGTGCTTCGTCGTGCTGCGTGCGTGGCCGCAGTTGGTGGAGGAGCTCAAGGGCGGGCGGTTTGACCTGAGCGACACCGAGATCAGGCAGCTGCTCTCGTGCTTCAACGTGTCGGCTGACGGCTACGTCGACGCCTCCGAGGTGCGACCTCTCTCTCTCTCGCTCTCTGACTCTCGCACGCATCTCCTCGCTCCCTGTTGCTTCCTGCGGCCCGAGGAAGCGACGGAGCTCTGTGGGCAGCACTCTGCGCCCTGCTCCATCATTCCACGGCCTGGGAGTGAGCTCTGCCTTCCTCTCGTCGGTGTGCGAGCGCCGTGCACGTCGCGTGCTCCTGGCCGCAGTGGGTGGCGGCGCTGGCGGACTGGCAGGCGGTGCAGGCCAGCCCCGAGTGGCCGCGCCTCCTCGACAGGTGCGCGCCCGCACCTCCACCTCCCCCCATCCTCACCGCCCCCCTGCCTCCCTGCGTGCACACTGCGCCGCCGGAAGCCACACGCATGCGCCCTGCTCCTCTCTGGATGGCTGCTTCAACTGCGCTACACACCCTGTCGCGGGCAGACTCCTCCCCACGCGCCTCCAGAATGCCGCCACCGCCGCGCCGCCCACACCCCGGGGTCGCCGCGCCGCAGGGCGTTCGCCGCGCTGGACAGCGACGGCAGCGGCGTGCTTGGCATGGCCGAGCTGGAGGCACTGCTGTGCCCCGGCGACGAGGACGTGGCTTGCCCCATGGAGGACACGGTGCCGGGCGCGCTGCGCGAGGTGGCGGGCGAGGACGCGCTTCAGGCGGGCGCGCCGCTGCCCACCACGCCCTCGCTGCCGCCGCCCGTGGCGGTGCTGGCGGCGGGGCCCGTGGGCGGCGGCGGCGTGGTGGGCGTGGTGCGCGAGGGTGGCGCCGAGGGCGCCGGCCGCCCGCCGAAGGGTGGCGACGAGGACGCCGTTATTGACCGGCGGGCGTTTGAGCGGCTGGTGCGCATGGCGCGGCAGGACCGGCTGGAGCTTTTTGAGAGCCGGCGGCGGCAGCAGGGCGGCGGCAGCAGCGGGGCGGCGGAGGGGGGGGAGGGGGAGGCGGCGGCGGCGGGCGTCATGGTGCCTGGGTCGGTTGAGTGGCACGAGCAGCAGGTGGCGGTGACGCAGGCCGCCGAGGCGGGCACACTGGACAC
>VFQP010005620.1_pt1 | contig 10808 bp, 13 predicted proteins | sample 3512351 | NCBI WGS metagenome assembly VFQP01 (sample SAMN10412372, study PRJNA504923) | tailings metagenome | isolation source: Relicate 1 Philex TSF1 revegetated site | place: Philippines: Tuba, Benguet | collected 2017-08-29
ATGCGGGCGCGCTCAATGGGGAACTTTTGCTGCAGCGCCGGGATGGCCTGCAGGTGCATGCGCCCAAGGTGTAACGAGATGTGCGGCACGTGGTGTGGCCGGTGAGGGCGTGCCAAGGCTTGCTTACGGTGGGCACTGCCTGCACCTCCGCAGTCCGCACCTCGAGCGCCTGTTGCTTGGCTGAGCGCTTGGTGTCCACGTTGAAGTGCACGTCCCGCAGCGCGCGCTCAATCAGCGCCAAGGTGTAGGGCCGCCCCGTCTCTGGGTTGATGCACTTTTCCACCAGCACGCTCGCCACGTCCTTGAACGTGTTGTCCAGCATCAGCTTGCGCTCCTCCTCGGCGACCTGCGGATGCGGCCCACCAGCAGCGATGCCGTCGCTGCCGCGCGCTGTGATGGGGCAAACTGGCAGAGGCACCGGCGGCGTCCCACCTGCAGCTCTCCCTTGGCGAGGATTTCCAGGCAGATGGCGCGCTGGTCCGTGGTGCCGAATGCTGCCTGCAGCTCCTTGTCCTTGGCCAGCACGCCCTTGGAGACGTTGCTGAACACCGTGGTGGCCTGCAGCACCTCGTCCACGTCCTTCTCGCTGCGCGCACGCGTGCACGCCTCACCCACACCACCAGTGAGAGGGTGCCGTCACCCCCTGCTCGTCTTTGCGGCTGCAGCGGCCGGGGCGGCGCAACGTCACGGCCCGGGTCGGCACGCACATGCCGTTGCGCCAGTCCTGGACTTTATTCCTGTAGCACGCCACCTCGAACCTCTGCCCTCCCTTCTTGAGGCGCACGACGGCGATGTTGGTGAGCCGCTTTTGGCCTGCGAGCGCGGCGGCGACGTGCCGCCATGGCACTGTTGGTTCCAGCGTGACGTTGACAACGAGCACTGCGCATTTGAAGATTTGGCACGCACCCACGGGCTGGAACACGCCTCTTGATCCCATCTTCTAGACCTGCCGGCGGTGGGGGGGTGGCACCGCGCCGAGCAGCGACCAAGTGAGAGAGCGGCAAAGAGCGAGCAGCGGCTGGTGATAGCTGAGGCAAGTGGTAAGCGTGCTGCAAGCTCGACAGGGCTCGGGCACGGAGCGTGCACCGCGAGAGTGATTTGGCACATGGGCGCGCAAACTTTCAAACGCAGAGGCAGGGCGAGCGCACGCGAGCACGATGGCGGCGACTCCCCAGCACCAGCAGCAGCGAGCGGCGGTGGAGAGCCGCCTGCAGGCGGCCGGCTTCACGGTCTCCGAGCCGGAGGCGCTCGACTTGTTCGTGTCCCTGGCACACGAGTATGGGCTCGCGCCGGCGACTGTGGCGGACGACTATGAGATCATGAGCAGCCTCAAGTGAGCGAGCTGGTGCCCAGCCCTGGCCGCGGAGTGGGGGGGACATCGTCACAGCTGCCCCACGCCCGCGCGTGCAGCAGCTGATCGCCAGCTTCACGCGCCTCCTCACCGGCGCACGGGCTGCACGCAGCGCTGCTTCCTTGTGACGAGCCTGCGCGCAGGGAGAACTGCAACATGGAGGTCAGCCAGAGCACCGTGAGCACCAAGGCGTTCCGCGACTTTCTGGCCAAGCAGCACCCCAACAAGACGCAGACAACGTCCGGCAAGCGCGGCGCGGCTGGAGTCGGAGCCAAGCCGTCCCTCTTTGGCAGCAGCGGCTGGGACAGGTGCGGCGATGCCGCCGCCTCCCGCGCCCCTGCCGTGCCCCCGCGATTCAAGCACGCACGCACAAGCTCCCACACACGCACGCACGTGCACGCAGCCTGTCTGAGCGCGAGGCCGCGCTGTACCAGCCCACGCCCAAGCGCCAGGCCGTGGCGACGTCCACCCCCGGCGGCGGCCTCAAGGGCGCGGCGCCCCCCCTGGCCCGCACGCCCCTCACGGCGCGCACGCCGCACCTCCCCGCCGGCAAGCTGGGCGGCGGCGGCGCCTCGGCGCTGCGCCTGGCGGGCCCGGCGGCGGGCCCCGGCGCGATGGACGTGGACGGCCTCCCTAGCGGCGCGGGGCGGCTCGCGGGCGGCGCCGGCGCGCTGCAGCCGCGGCAGGGCACGCCGAGCGAGGCGGCGGCCAAGTTTGCGTCACGCACCGGCGTGAGTCCCAGGGGAGGGGGACGCCCGCCGCACACTGCTGACCTTCCACAGTGCGCCCCCGGGGTGCCGCCCTGCCAGCCTGCCCACGGCGCCTGTGCTGCTGTGTGCATCTGCGGGCGTGGCGTGCAGAAGGGCGAGGTGGTGCTGTCGCTGCACGACCATCTCCCCGAGTGGAGCGGCGCCTCGTCCAGGGGCGGCGCCCCCGCCGTGCAGCTGGCGGGCGAGGCGCTGCCGCCGGCGGGGCAGCACCTCTTCATGACTGAGACGCTCGAGGGCAAGGTGCGTCCTTGGGTGGTGGTGGAGGGGCCAGGCGGCGGGCAGGTCAGCACACCGCCCAGGGTCCCTGCATGGGACGCGGCGCCGTGGGTGGAGCCTCGGCAACAGCTGCGATTTGCGACAGCTTTGCCATGAGCCAGAGCTGTGTCGGCGCAGGGCGTGGTGCAGAGGGATGGTGCGCGCGTGGCCGTGCACGCGCAGGTGCAAGCGGTGGAGGACCGGCTGCAGGAGTGGTGCGACCACCTGGCTGCCGCGGTGCCAGAGGCCAGGGAGGCGGCGCAGCAGCCCGTGCAGCAAATCACGCAGGTGCGCGGTCCCCAGCCGCGCCTCCCTCTGGCACACGGGCCAAGCAACACTGCACGTGCGCGCCGCAGCAGAGCCGAGCGCACTCACGCTTGCCCTGGGTGTGCGGGGTCGCCCGTGCGTCCTGTGCACCACAGGAGCCCGTGTGGTGCGTGGGGCGCGTGGTGGTGGACGCCGGCGGCGAGGAGGGCGGCGTGGGCGGCGGGCGCCTGGGCGTGGGCAACCTGGCGCTCGAGGGGTCGCGCCTGGCGTCCGAGGGCGCGCGCGTCCGGCTGGACGTGTCGGCCCTGCCGCCCGGCGCCCGCTTCTTCCCAGGCCAGGTGGGGGGAGCAGCGTGCAGGGAGTTTGCTGGGGGCGAAGCCCGCTCGCACTGACCTGAGCTCGCACTGACCTGAGGACGCCCAACCGTGAGCGTCCATCCGCTCCGCAGGTGGTGGCGGTCCGGGGCGTCAACCCGACGGGGGCCGCGCTGGTGGCGCAGTCCGTGTGCGCGAGCCTGCCGGCGCCCGCGCCCGCCGGCGAGCCCGGCGCGACGTGCGTGCTGGTGGCGGCCGGGCCCTTCACCACGGCGGACGAGCTCTGCTACGAGCCGCTCGAGCAGCTGCTGCACCACTGCGACGGTGAGGAGGGTCGAACCACGCTTGCTCGTCCTCTTGCGGCGTGAGGCCGCGTTCGCACGGCGGGCACGCGACGAACGCCCTTGGTGCGTCGCCCTTTCGCCGCGCAGCGCACCGCGCCGAGGTGCTGGTGCTGGTCGGCCCGTTCGTGGACGCGCAGCACAGCGCCGTGCAGTCGGGCCTGCTGGACCAGACCGTCGAGGAGGTGTTCCAGGAGCAGGTGCTGCAGAGGCTGGCCGACTGGCAGGCGCGCTCGGCGGCCGCAAGCTCGCGCAAGGGCGGCCCGCACGCGCCCGCCACGCGCGTTGTGCTGGTGCCCTCGGCGCGCGACGCGCACCACGCGCCCGTGCACCCCACGCCCGCCTTCGCCATCCCCTCGGGCCTGGCCACGCTGGGCGTGCAGTCCTTCCAGAGCCCCTGCGCGCTCAGCGTCGCAGGCAGCGGCGCCGCCGCCCCGGACGCCGCTCCCGCGGGCAGCGAGGAGGGCGGCCGCGCCGGGGACGGCGCGCCGGCGGCGCCGCTGGTGGTGGGCGTGACGAGCGCGGACGTGATGAAGGCGCTGAGCGGCAGCGAGCTGGCGGTGGGCGCCGGGCCCGGCGGCGACCGCATCACCGCCCTCGCCAGCCACGTCCCCGGGCAACGCAGGTGCGCGCGCGGCCCTCCACCCTCCAGGTGTCCACGCGCTGCAAGCCGCGCTCGCCTTTGTGTGTTCCTGCGTCCTCAACGTGCCGCGCTGATCAAGGTGCCTGACAGATTGATTGATTGATTGATTGATTGATTGACTGATTGATTGATTGACTGATTGCGCGTCCCCGCGCAGCTTCTTCCCCGTGTGCCCGCCCCCGCTGGGTGCCTGCCTGGACCTCTCGTACCAACCGGCGCTGCAGCTGCACGCCACGCCGCACGTGCTGGTGCTGCCCTCGGACCTGGCGCCCTTTGCCAAGCTGCTCCGCCTGCCCCGCCGGCCCCGCGCCGCCGCCCAGCCGCCGGCGCCAGCAGGCGCGGCACCGTCCCCGCAGGCCGCGGACGGCGAGGGCGAGGGCGAGGTGGAGGTGGTGTGCATCAATCCGGGGCGGCTGGTGCGCGGCACGACGGGCGGCACGTTTGCGCTCGTCACGGTCAGCGCGCCGGCGGCGCCTGCTGCTGGGACGGAGGCGGGCGGCGCGGGCTGGGCGCGGAGGTGCCGCGTGGAGCTGCGGCGCGTGTGACCGGCCGGCCCTGACGTGTGACGCTGCGTGGTTGCTGGCGTGTGCTCCATGCACGGGCCAGTTGCAACACGACTCGCACCAAGGAGGGGAAGACACGGCAAACGGGAGCAGAGCCAGCAGAACAGAGCGTCATTTTCGTCTCGGCGGCCAAACGGCGACGGGGTGGGGGAAGAGCAGTGTGCGAGGACGAGACGCCGTTGTGGTTTGCATCCAGCGCTGGCGCCGGCAGGTGATTCCTTCCCCACCCACGCTCTCTCGTTCGTAAACAGCAACAGCAAAGAGCACCGGTGCCCCGATGGACGCAAGACTGCACGGCCACAATTGCCCACACACCACCGCGACGCCAGGCAGATTTCTGAAGCTCCTCGTCCGGGGGCAGGAGCAGCACCGCCATCACGAGCGTGCACGCCCCGCCACTCCGCGCAGTGATTGACAGTGCACCCCAGGCGGCCTGCCACGGCGCTCGCCCAGGCTCACTCGACCCATGCCACACAGGGTGAGTACCGTGGCGGGGTGGATTCGCGGTCGTCCTCCTGCTGCTGCTGCTGCGCCCACACACAAAAACTGCTGCGCTACGCTGGTCGGTTGTGGTGTGCGGTGCGTGGCGAGAGGGAACCAACCCGACGCTCCTGCTGGCATGAGTCGTGCTTGAGGCGGCTTCTGGTGGCTACGGGCACTCGACACTCGAGAGAGAGAAAAGACAGCAGGGCGGTCGGGCGGCGCGCGGCCACCAAGCCCTGCTCGCTCCACAGGCACACCTCCTCCTCCATGTCGTCCTCCTCCTCCTGGGCACCAACCCAAACCAAAACGTGCAACCGTGGACCACACCACCACCTCCACCACCCACGCCTACTGCCAACCACCATGACCAAAACGCTGCACACGACGTGGGAACGTCGTCGGGACGCTAGCAGCCGGGCGCGCCACGCCCGGACTTCCACGCATGGCCAGCCAGCCCGTTGGGCGCGGGTGAGCCAGCGGGGAGCCAGCGAGGAGGGCTGCCCAGGGTTATAAAGGTCGTCACGTCACGCCGTCGACGGTCAAGGCCCCTCTCTCGCGTTTGTGACGTCTCACAGCATCCACCCAACCGCACACCCACACGCCGCCCCGCGTGGGCCGCCCCTGTCCAGGGGCCGCCCACGCGGGGCGGCCAACACATCCCCCAGCCACGTCACACGCCTGAGAGCCCACGTCGGTCCCTGGACAAAGTGCAGAAAGAGAAGCCCAAAGCGCCTCGCGGAGCGCTTTCCCGTTTTCACTTTCTGCGCGCCGCGCGGGGTTGTGTGCTTGTGGGTCAGTCAGGGGGCCTGAGGCGCCCCTGCCCTCTTCGCCCGCCCGCCCAGCGTTTGTTTGCCGGGGGGTGGGGGGCGAGGGAGGGCAGGGGCCGCTGTGCGCCCCCCGAGCACGCGCCTCTCCCTCTCTCGTGAAGGTGATCAAACGTCGGGATCAAACAAGTGCACACACGCCGCTCGCAGCGCCCACGGAACCTGATTTGGTGGGGCCGCCGCGGCCGTGCCAGGTGTGCTCGGCTCACGCGCCCCATGCCAAGCACGACACCACGCCAAGCGGCGGGCGGCCTGGCTGGCAGGCTGGCGGCGCGGCAGCGGGGCTCCTCCTCAGCACGGCCAGGCGCTTGAGCCCTCACACGTCCTGCTGTGGGAGGGCGTAGCTACAGAGGATGCGGCCGCTGACGGTGCTGCCGGCGACGGTGGGCCGCGCCTGCCCGTGCGCCTGGTCCTGCTCGCCCCGTGCTCCTGCGTGCACCATATAAATCAACAGCAGCAGCGGGCCGTGGCTGCGAGACGGTGAGGAGGGGTTTGCACGAAGGTCCTGCGCCAGAGCGGCGACAGCCGGTGCACTCACGAGAAGCAGCGGAGCGCCAGCCGAAGAGCCGCCCAAGTAGCCCTCCTGCTCCTCCTCCTCCTCCTCCGGATGATGCAGGCGCCGCTGTCTGCTGCCCACTGCTGCTTGGCCCGCTGCTGCTGTGCGAGGAGGAGGGCGCCGGGAGCGCGCCTGCACGGCGCAACGCGGAGGCGTCGACACGAACGCCAGTCCACCCACCAGGCCACCGCTCCGGCCGCAGGCTGGTGCAGGCTGTGAATCACAGACCCCACAGGCCAGTGCTCGCGCGCGTGGTGCTCCCCTGGGGCTTTTTCTCTGCACCAGGGTCGTCCCGCACCTGACCGCAGGAGCTCCTGCTTGAGCTCGCCGGCAAAGGCGAAGAACTCCTCGAGCAGCTGTCCCGCGTCGGAGGGCACCACGCTGGCGCCTCGCTGGCTGTGCTCCGCCGAAGCGACGTCCAGGTCCACCAGGGGCTCGTGCGTCTCGATGACCGAGGTCGCGACCTCCTCGGGCTCCCTGCGCGGGGCGCTCGCGACGCGGCAGCTGGGTGAGCGCGCCGGCTCGCGCGTGGCCGCGAAGCGAGCGCGCCCTCGAGCGCTGCGCGCTTTGTGCGAGGGTGAGCTTTCCACATTGACACACCTCCCCGCGCAGACGCGGAACCGCCGTAGCACTTCTGTGCACTGCCGGTAGCGCCGCCCGTCGCTGGTGTCCTCGATGGTGCAGCTGCGCTCCTTGCGCGTCACCTCGGTGCACTGGCCCCACGGACTTGGCCCCGCCTCGCGCACCGCGCGCAGCCACGCCGGCAGCTGCTGCTGCTGATGGGAGCCAGGCATCGCGCTCCTGACCTGATGCCGCTGGTCGTGCTGCTGCTGAGGGTCCATCGCGAGTGCTGCGCGGCGGCGAGTGCGAAGGCCCTTAGGCGGACGCCCTAAGGGCTTGCTCGACACCCAGTGTCGAGCAGCGGGCAGGTCGAGGTTGCAACCACACTGGCTGGGAGGATCCACCTGGTAGCTAAAGCGGGCCCACCCCGACGGAACCCTGCGTCATCGTCACCGCGCGGGAGGCGGCCCACCACCACCCGGGAGAGCCCACACACGCTTGCTACGTGCACCGTTCTCTCTCTCAGGGTGTTGATGGGGGGTTGCTGTCTCCTCTGCATGCACCAGAGCTCTCACATCGTCCCTGGCAAGGCCCCCGTTGGCCCCCGCCCCGCACGGCCCGCTGGCGCAGCGCGTGAGCGTCAAGCAGTGTGTCAGGACGTCGCGAGGAGCAGCGCCCGCAGGACCGCTGCGTTGCCCACACCCCTCCCCGCACGGGCGCAAAACAGGCTCTGGCCGGCGCCCAATCGTGCTCCACCTCTCCTGGCTGATCCACCAGGTCAGATGCTCAAGAGCTGCTCTGGGCCTGCAGGGCGCCCCGAGGCCGTCGCCGGGCCCCGCCCGCCCTGCCCGCACACCTGCCACCCACAACCACCACCAACGGTGTGGGGCACAAAGAAGAAGCAAGCAAAGCAGGGCGGCCCGACCGCGATCCAACCCCGTGCGTGCCTTGTGAGGAGAGGAGGGGCGCGCGGCGCTGTACAATTCAGGATTGATGGCGGAAGGCGATTTCGGGCGCCAGCCTCACTGGGGCAGGCGCCGGGCGGCAGCCACTGCCACGCACGCCGCTGGGTCTGGCAGGCCGGGCAGAGAGGCAAACGGCACCCAAGAGAAGCTGGCACTGCAGCAGCTGCCTCCACTGCCACGACGACAGCAAAAAGGCACTCTCAAGTCCCCGCTCTCTCGTCGTCCTCTCTCCGTCGCTCTCGCTGGTGCAGGCCCCCCCCCCTCACGGCAGTCTCGCTCTCATGCACGTCAAGCGCGGCACATGTTCTCTCTCAGAGGGAGTGGGGCTGAGGGCGAGTGCGGCCCGTCAAGGGGAAGGAACCTCGTCACACACGCGCACGGGGGACACGTCATGCGGGACAAGGCGCACACCACCTGCTGAACTCTGCTAGCCGCTGCTCAAGGCGCCGAGGCGGGGCGGGGCCGGGCGCGCTGCCACCGTGGCCGCGCTCGCGCTCGCTCTCCTCTCCTCCCCATGGCGCCGCACACCCAAGCATTCGCTTCGCTACTCACGCGTGGCCGCGCCGCGCACGCGCGCACCCAAAAGAGGGCCGGGAGAGGTGTGGGGCGCAGGAGCGTGCGGCCCTAGCAAGGTGGGCACCCACTCGGCCCGCCTATGCCCGCACCTCGCGCCACCACATCACGCCAGAATGGCGCACAGCCCCGACAGGGACCCACACTGTGATGCGTCACCAAAGCGCCAGTGTTGCTCGTGCTCATGTCATGCTCTGTCCTCCTCCGCCTGTGCGGGCGTGCGTCAGGCGAGCGCACCCACGCAAGGCCAACGCGAGAATTGCTCCTACTAGGCGCCGCAAAGGCCAGCTCGCCCATGACGGCTCGCCCATCAATCCACCACACATTGGGCGCACTGCACCCCACCCTAGCATTGCTAACCTGCCCCCACCGCCCCCACCAACCCCCAAAACTCCCTCACCGCCACCACCACCACCTCGTCCACGCACACCAAGTGTCGCTAAGCTGCAGCCGAGAGAACCCGTGCGCACACAAACTCCGACGGCACGCCGGCGGCGGCGCGCGCACACCCATTGGCAAAGGGCGCGCCCGTCGTCCAGGGCGTGCGGGCGGTGGGGAAGACTCTGTGCAACGTCCGCCCCGCGACGACGCACACACACTGCACGTTGAAGCCGCAATCACCACTGCTGCCGGCGGCAAATCAACTGCCCCAAAACACCTCGTGGTCATCACCCGTCACCTGCCTGCACTGCGTCTGAAAGAGGCCCGCAACCAAACCTCGCACCGCAAAGCCGGGCCAGAGCCCAAGCACCGCCCCAGCGCCCAACCACCACCACCACCACGACACCCACACAACCCCGCACCCACCGCCGCGCGAGCACACGCGCAGCCGCCGCCCGCCCCAAACCACACGCCGGGGGCGGTCAGCGCGCGGCGGAAACACACACGGCCTCACAGAGGCAGCCACGCGCCGCGGCGCGCCCTCGCCGCTCCAGCTCCGGGCGCTGCTCCAGCTCTAGGCGGCGCCGGGCGCCGGCGCCGCCGGCGCCGCCGCGCCCGCCACGTCCTCGTAGATGAGCAGCGAGGGCTGCATGCGGCGCACCAGCATGGCCTTGCACACGTCGGTCCAGCGGCCCACCAGGCTGATGGCGGCGTCGTCAAAGCAGAGCCACAGGTTGAGCTCCTCGGACAGAACAAAGGCCAGGTAGTGGTGGCCAAAGTAGCAAACGACGGCGCGCAGCGTGTAGCACGACGCGCCCGGAGGGCTGCGAGGCCAGCTGGCCAGCCCCTGCGGCCACCACCACCACCACCACCACCGCGCATGGTGCTTTGTGGAACGCCGTCTCGTCAGCCGCATGCTGGTGGTCGTCGCGCGCCAGTTTCCTTTGCTAGCAAGGCACGAGAGGGAAAAAAGGTTCAAGGTTTGGGCGGGAGGCGCACCTGGGGCGGGATGTGGAAGAGCGCCGGCACCTCGAGCTGCGGTCCCACGGCCGACAGCGTGGCGCGGATGGCGTCCGAGGGAACCTGCCAGCAAGGTGCACGCACCACACGCCACGCGTGAGGCAGAGCAGGGCCATTGGTGACTCAATCTGGCTGCGCGCCCACCACGCGTCGAGAAAATGGCAGAGCGGCAGGTTCCCGCACCTGGGGCGACTCCCACACGATGGTGAGCGTGAAGACCTTTGGCCGGCGGAGCAGCGCCGCCGTAGGCTGGCGGCCCGCCGCCGCCGCGCCGCTGCCGGCGTCGTTGGCGCCGGGCGAGGCGCGCGCCGCGCCGCCGGCGTCGGCCGCCTCGGCCGCCAGGATCATCTGCTCCCAGGAGCAGTCGGGCTGGCCCGAGGGGAGCGTGGCGTCCGCCAGCGCCTGGCGCAGACCTGCTCAGTCGCCGTGACGCGTTCGCATTCGCAGGCGCGAGCGTCAGGGAGGGCTTGGTAGGAGGCTTGCGGGGTGGCACCGCTGCCAGCGCAAAACACGGCCGCAAAACATGCAAGCGCAACACGCCGCACCTTGCGCGGGCACCAGGTGCACGAACTTGGTGAACTGCAGCACGTCGCCGGGCTGTGGCGGGATGCCCTGCGGCGCTGCTGCCGCCGGCGGCGCGCCGCCGCCCGACACGCCGCCGCCGCCGCCGCTGCCCTGCTGCGCCGCCGCGGCGCTGCCGCCGCGCTGGCCCTTGCCGGGGCCGCCCCTCTGCCCCTGCTGCTGCTTGAGCCACCCGCCGCCGCCGCCGCCGCTGCCGCCCTCCTCCTCCTGCCCGCCGCCGCTGGCGTCGGGCGGCGGGCACGGCACCTGCATGTCGATGCCGAAGAGCCGGTGCACGGTGGAGCCCGGCGCCGGCGCGCGGCCCGCCGCCGCCTGCCGCACGCGCACGGGCAGCGTGATGTCGTGCTGCGAGGTGGAGG
>VFQP010005621.1_pt1 | contig 10803 bp, 15 predicted proteins | sample 3512351 | NCBI WGS metagenome assembly VFQP01 (sample SAMN10412372, study PRJNA504923) | tailings metagenome | isolation source: Relicate 1 Philex TSF1 revegetated site | place: Philippines: Tuba, Benguet | collected 2017-08-29
GCCCCGCGCAACGCCGCACCTGTCCTCGGCGTGCGTCGTGCCCCCGCCGGCAAACCTGACTTCCCCGCCGCCCGAACTCAACCCCTCCTCCACCCACCCCACCTCACCGCCCGCCTCACGCAACGCCGCACCTGTCCTCGGCGTGCGTCATGCCCAGCGGGCAAGGCGTGCACCGCGTCGAGCCAAACTCCGCCGTGAAGCTGCCAAAGTCACACCGGTTGCAGTACCTGCATGGCCGGAAGCCCAAGAAACGGCTTCTGACGCTGCACGTGGTGATGCTCAGACTCGCCAGGCTGTGGGAAAGCGACGCTTACCCGTCCCCGGCGGCTGAAAAGGTGCCGGGCTTGCAGACTTCGCACGCCGTCGAGTTGTCGTTGGGCGCCGTTCCCGCGGAGCAGGGCGTGCAGGACAAGGCGCCCGGCACGCTGGACACCTCCCCGACGGAGCAGACGCTACAGAAGGTGCCGTCCCACGCCTCGCCTGGCTTGCAGTCTGCGTGCGCACAGGGCAGCGTTTCCGCAGCTGGCAGCAAGGACCTGGCGGATGGGGCTGATGGTGCTGTAGCGCTAGTGTGGTAGTGCTGCATTAGCCTTCGCTCGGCACGGGAGGAGGGTGCCAGTGGTGTGCGCCTGCAGCGTGACACCGTGTCGTTCGCGCTGCGCACGCGCCCCCTTGCCACAGCTGATGCCTGGGGAATCTCACAGCTGAGCTTCGATTGACACGCATCGCTGACGTGTTGCAGTCTGCTGGAAGAGGGCAGAGGGCCGGGTGAGCGGGACTGGCCGTGTGCGCGCGCAGGGCGCCTGCCCCGGCCCCCCCCCCAAAGGAGAGCTGAGTGCGGCGTGAGGCGCCCTGCATGAGCTGCGGAGTGGGTGCTGAGGCAATGCCCCTGCTCCCAGCAGCTTGCCTGCGCGCGTGTCGGCTTGGGCCGGCCTCTCGAGCGAGGCGAGGATGATCGCCGAGAAGATCGCCAGCACGACGAGCGGCAGCAGCGGGGCCCCCCCGAGTGCGCGCACGCCTGAGCGCGCCATCGTCGTCGTGTCCTCTGCGCGACGATCGTCACGACGGCGCTTTGTGCGCTGGGCGTTGGCGAACGGTTAGGCACCTGATCGGCAGCTGCCCAGCACACCTCGGCAGGGCACCGTGATCATCCTGCAGATGATCCGTGCGGGTGGGCCTCCTCCTCAGGAACAGGGTGTGCTTGTTGCAGCAGCGTGTTTGGGCTTGGGGCACCGCGCGCCCCGGATTCCGCGGCAAGATCCATCATGATGAAGAAGGAGAAGGCGGGACCCCGCAGGCACCAGCAGGCACGCCACACGCACCACAAAAGGGCACCCGGCGGCCGGCTGGGCGGCGTCGAGCATGCAGCATTGAGCGCAGCAACGCCGCAGAGAGTCAGGGAGAGTCTGGGATGAAGCGCGTGCCCCCAATGGCTCGCTTGGGTGGCACGTCAGCGGGTCCGCCATGGTGGTCAGGGAGGAGCGAGTCCCACCATCATGCATGCAAGCAAGCTCTCAAGACCGCAAGACCCGGCGAGACCCGGCCTTGCTCCAATGCAGCGCTGTGTGCGGGCGTCCTGCGCGGCGGGCCCCCTGCGTGCCCTGCCAACCCCAGCCCGTCAGTGCAAGCCCCCCCGCGCGGCGCACACCAAGGGAGGTTTCGTTCCATCCCCCCTTGCTTTTCAAAGGAGGGCGCAGTCCCCACTGCAGGCCGCATGTTCCGAAAAGCGCGAGCAGAAGAAGCGCCGCACCATCGCCACAAGCACCACGTGAGCACGACACGCCCCGACGCGCGCGCGCGAGCAAAAAGCGGAGGCCAGGCATGCGCGGCCCCACCTGACCCTCTCACGCCCCTCACAGAGCGTGCCTCAGAGCCTCCCGCTCAGCACCCCTTACGTCATCGCCGTGGGTAGGCCCGGTGCCGCCCGGAGCGTCAGCGTCGCAACGACATGAGGAGAGTACGTCAAGAGGGAGGGCATGGTCAGGGCTGCCCGTCCATCCATCACCCTCAGCTGAGGTCAGCCAGAGCCCAGAGGCAAGGAAGGTCAGGGCTGCCCGTCCATCCAGCACCCTCAGCTGAGGTCAGAGCCCAGACAGAAGGTCGTCAGGAGTACGGTGCCCGACGAACAGCCGTCCAACATGCCAAGCCTTGTCGCACAAACAAACAGGATTGGCTGCGCGCATCCCGCAGGTCTCAAAGTCCCGCCATACACGCACACACCAGACACGCAGGGACACCACGAGAAAGGAAAAGCCCGCCGCAGCGAAAGGAAAAACGTCGGCGCGGCAAAGGAAGCGACGCGACAGCTGAGGAGGGGTATCCGCAAGAGGAGGGCTGAGTGTACGCCCTCCTGCAGCGCTGGCCAACGTCCCTGCCCCCTCCTCACGCTCCCAAGAGCTCTTGCTCAGAACCTCGCCACCGCCCCGCGCGTGTCGCTCGCGGCCCGCACGCGGCACCGCATCTGCATGTCCACCAAACAGGGGCGCGGATGTGCCCTGGGGCGGGGAGAACGGCACGGCACACGATTACTCGCGGCGCGCGTGCACCCGCCTGCCCTCCTCCCCGGCCGCCTCCGCCGCCGCCACGCCGGCGGCGCCGCCGCCGCCCACTGCCGCCGCCGCCGCCGGCTCCCGCGGCCGCACCACGCCCGCCACGTTGCGCGCCCTCGCGCCGCCGCCGCCGCGGCCAGATGCGTCGGTTGGCCCGGCGGCGGCGGCGGCGGGCGGCGGGGCCAGCGGCGCCGCTCCCAGGGCCCCGGCACGGGCAATGGTCTCCAGCAGCTCTGCCTGGAGCTCGGGGCAGCTGCAGATCATGTGCCTGCGGAGCGAGCATGTGCGGTTGGAGGGTGCGGGCAAGGGGACCACGACGCGCGTTGCGGCGAGGTCTGAGGAGCGAATACGTGCGGTTGGAGATGTTGCAGGGGAGTGCGGGAAGGTGCAGGGAGCGCGCATGCGAGCAGCACGCAAACCCTAGACCCTCACGTGTAGCCCTCGGTCTGCATGACGGCGGCCAGGTTGCGGCTGATAAAGTCGAGGCACACCGCCTTGAGCTCGTGCGCGTGGTTCTGCGCATGGATTGAGGGCACATGGGACGAGGGCACGGGCAGGGTTGAGCGCGTGCCGCTTCGGTGCGTGCGCAACGCGTGCGCATTTGAGGGCTTGGACGAGGGCTTTACCTGCTGCGCGAGGGCCAGCGTGGTGCCCACCGTCTCCTTGTCCACCGTCTCGCACAGCCGCTTCTCGCAGATCCTGCAAGCAGGGCGTGCAAGGCCCATGCAAGTGCGGTCAGCCCTCCTCATCTCGTCGCGCACGTGCGCCGCGCCCCCATGCCGCAGCAGCGATGGACGTTGCCACGGGGGGGGGGGGGGGGGGCCCGCAGCGGGACCTTGGCCTAACCCTAACCCTAACCCCAACCCCCAAGCCCTCACATGCGCAGGCGGCTGAGCTGGTACTTGTCGGCCGCCGCCAGCAGGTGCTGCGCCATGGGCACGTCCAGCGCCTCGCCCTCGTGCTCCTCCGGCAGCTCGTCGGCGTACACAAAGTGCAGCAGCGCGTCAAACACGGGCGCCTTGACGTCGTCCACCTGCAGGTACGGCGCGCGCACAGGTGTGCAGTGTGAGCACGCGTTCGTCCAAGATGAGGGGCCAGCGTTGGGGCGCCCACGTCGCGTGAGAGGAGCGCGCTGGCGGCCTCAGGGCTTCAGTCGGGAGCAGTTGGGGGGCGGCGGGGCGCGTTGGGAGTCGCGGGGAGGCGTTGCGCGCGCGCGTGTTTCATCTGGCCCAGCAGGACGGTGTCGTGTTCTGCTTGCCTCTGCTCCGGGGCGGCCAGTAGCAGCAACGAGCGCTCACCACGGACTTGCCCTGCTGCCCCTCCTTCATCTCCCCGTCTGTGAGCCGGGCCATGTAGGGCGACCGCGCCTGCAGCACCATGCGGTGCGCTTTGAACACCTGCGCCCATGCGCGCACGGTTTAGGGCATAGCAGGGCTTGACCTCGAACTCAAAGTCCGTGCCCTGCCCCTCGGCCCGCGCCCCCGTCGTCGTCCAAAAGCAAAGCCTCGCCTGCCCCTCCACCACTGACGCGGCCCGACGTCATCGTCAATCCCTGAAGGAACGCACGAAGTGCTGCTCCGGCCCCGCCCCCGAGCAAAAGCCTCACCTGCCCCTCCACCTCGAACTCAAAGTCCGTGCCCTGCCCCTCCGCCCTCAGCCGCGCCATGTCGCGGCCCAGCGTGGAGGGAGGCACGTGGATGTCGCCGCGCGCGCCCAGCAGACCGCCGCCGCGCCCCAACGACCCGCCTGCGAGGAATCGCGTGCACAGAACGCGTGGCGCTCTCACCTGCCCAGCAAGCCCCCATGCGGGAGAGGCCGGGAGGAGAGGCGCAGGCGGCGGCGAGCGAGGCTTCTCGCAGACAAGGGCGCATGCTCACCCCCGTTGGTGACGACCCCAGCCCCTCTTCCCCCCCCAAACAGACTCTCTCTAATCGCAGACAAGGCGCGCTCACCGCCGTTGGTGACGACCAGCTCAATGGTGTAGCGGATGAGGATGGTGTCGTCGACCAGGAAGCCCTGCAAAGGGGAAACCAAGCACGCGAGTGGCAACGGAACCACACGCGTCAAGAACGCCATCACAGCGGCGCTGAGCGGCTGGCCCCGGCTGCGCCAAGGCAAGGGTGGAGAAGCCCTGCGGCAAGACGGCGCAGTTTTCCAGGTGGCAAGGGCGGGCTGGTCACGCGCTGGCTCCATCATGAAGCTGCCCAGCAGCGTGCGACGCGGCGCTGCGTACGCCCTAAGGCGGGAAGACGCCCGAGGACGCGCGTGCGCAAGCACCCCTGCCAAGTGATGGCCGCACCTTGGAGGGCTTCTCCAGAACCGTGCGCCCACCACACCCCCCCTTTTTCCCTCAGGTTAAAGAAGGAGAGTTCACCCCCCCACGCGCACCTTGGACGGGTCCTCCAGCACGGGTGCGCTGGGCACCGCACACCAACCACCCCTCCCAGCCCCCCTCCCCCCCGTAACGAAGACGTCTGCCCACGCGCACCTTGGAGGGGTCCTCCAGCACGGTGCGCTTGACAAACTTGCGGTAGCCGTGGCAGTTGCGCGCGTTGGGGTCGGCGCGCGCGCAGCTGATCTTGACGGCGCTCGCCTCGCGCGTGCGCCCCTTGGTCACGTCCGCCGCCTTGCCTGCACGCCAGCACACGCCCCCCATGCAGCGCGTCAGGGCCCTGCCGCTCAATCGGCAGGCGTGACGACTATCCGCCCAGCGTCCGCCAGGCTCCTGGCAGGCCCTCTCACCTGCTTGGTTGACGAGCGTGAAGCGGTGGAAGGCGCGCACCACGCGCCCCTCGTTGGTCTGCACCACGCCCTGCGCAAGGCACAGCACGGCACGGCACGGCACAGCGCGCGCAGCGTGGCGTGAGTGGAGAGCTCCGCTAGCGGGCACGCTGCTGCACCAGGCCCCCCTGGCCCAAGGCAACCCACAGCCCAGTGCCGAGCGGCACGAGGGCTCAGTCAGGGCTTGCGGCGCCCCAGGACGGGCTGTTGGCAGCGGCGGGCCAAACGCTGCCTCCCATCCCCCCCGTTGCTGATGACCGTAGGCCCGCACCCTCAGAAGCCGCACCTGGGGGTTGGGCCCCTCGCCGATGAGCGCCACAAACAGCGCCGCGTACTCGTTCTGCGCACACGCCACGCAACAGAGCGACCGGCCACGTCGACTCCATGCTGTGCCACGCCCGCCCCACCACCCCACACAAGGCACATGCAAGCTGGCTTCTCCTTTCCCGCTTTCCCGCCCCTCCGAATCACCTCCCCCGGGGTCGCCCATGCGTGCATCGGGCCGCCTCTCACCGTGGTGTCGCGCCAGTGCGCCGGCGGAGGCAGGTTGTGCATGTGCAGCTGCAACGCCTGCTGCTGCACCTGCTGCGCCTGTTGCTGCGCCTGCTGCTGCGCCTGCTGCGCTTGCTGCTGCTGCCGCTGCGCCTGCGCCAGCGCGCCAGCCGCCGCCGCCGCGTGCCCGTGCGGCAGCGCGCCCTGCAGTGCCGCCACCTGCGATGATGGAGCGCCGTCGCAGCCGCGCGGCGCATGGCGGCGTGGGCGTGAGTCCCTACACTCGCTAGTGCGCCTCTCGCGCGTCCCGGCGCAGACAATCCAACACAGCACGCCTGTGGGCACCCAGCTGCTGCCTCGCGCGTCCCGGCGCATTGACGCCAGCGCCGGACGCACCTGCGCGCCTAGCTGCTGCCGCAGGTCCTGCGCCTGCGCGGCCGCCGCGCCCACGGCCGCCGCCTGGTTGCCGCCGCCCGCCGCCGCCGCTGCGTTGGCCAGGTTTTGCGCGGCGTGGCCCGCCACCGCCGCCAGCGCGCCCGCCACGTTGGCCACGGCGCCGGCCGCCGCCACCACCGGGTCGTTGTCCAGCAAGTGGCCTGCAGCACCGCCGTGTGTGCAACAACAAGGCGACTTGCTGAGTTGATGCGTCGTGCCTGCTGGCGTCAGCGGGCACACGTCGGCAGAGCCCTGTTGCCCGGCAGCGCACCTGCCCGGGGAGCGCCTGCAGGGGCTCCCGCTGCGGCCGCCGCCGCCTGCAGCTGCGCTAGCTGCACCGCCGCCGGCGGGGGCAGCGCCTGGGCGAGCAGGTTGGCGTGGGCGCCGCCGCCGCGCGCCAGGTGAGTCTCTGAGGAGCTGCGCTTGCCGTCCGGGTACAGCAGCAGCACCTGCGCGCCCGAGAGTGAGCGAGCGAGGCGGTGTGCGCGGGAGGCGAGACTGTTGTGCTTCCCTCCTCGTTGCGCCCCCCGTCGCCCGCTGCACCAGCAGACGCTGTGCACACGGTGACACTGCCGTGCCGGTGGTTCTGGTGGTGGTGCTCGTGCGCGTGCTTGAAGCGCGCGCCCGCTCGTCACAGTGCCGCTTGGGAGCGGGGCGCAACGGCGTCAGAAGAGTGTCTCCACGCGCGCACGGAAGCGAGCACGCCCCCACGCAATGCACGACTGCGCCACATTGCGCGCCCACTGCCGCCGCACTGCAGCACTGCCCCGGGGGGAGTACCCCCCAGGCTCGCCCCCTGCGCCTTGCCGGACAAAGATGTGCGCAACGACCCCCCCTTTTGCGAGCACTCCACGCAGACTGCACTCACCCACTCGTGCCCGCCCACGGAGAAGCGCTCGGACGCGATCGCCTCGCCGTCTCCGATGCCCCGCAGCAGGCTGTACCCGACGATGCGGTGCTCGTGCGTGCCCACGATGGTGTGGTACTCCGTCTTGCTGCTGCTCTTGAGAGCGGCCATGCTGCTGGTCCTGTCCATCCTAGAGGTGAGCAGCTTCTGACCGGCAACGCGCAGCGAGCGGTTCAGGTGAGGGCGCAGGCCACCATGCGCTCGCGAGGAGCAGCTCGCCACGTGCAGCTCGGGCACGCTGCTGAGACTCTGCACTCCACAATCATGAGCCTGCTCAAGAGCGCCATGGTCTCGGTCTTTGCGATCGAGTCGCTGCTGGTGCTCTACCAGGTCCGCACAGGCGCAGAAGCGGGCCAGGCGTCCAGCACGCAGAGGACGACAGCGCGGTGCAGCAGCCCGGGGCATCCACAGCTGGTCAGCTGAGGGGCGCGGCATTGCTGTCCCCCTGCGTGCCGACCCCCGTCCTCGGTGCACTGCGCGCGCCGCATGCCGCGCAGGCCCAGTGGCAGATACGCGACCCCGTGGGCTGGAACCTTGGCACGCTGGACCTGCCGGGCGGCGAGTGGAGCCTCAAGGGCGCCACGTGCGTGGCCAAGAGCGGCGCCGCCATGCCGCTCACGCACGTGCTGGAGCTCACGCGCTGGACGGGCGTGCTCAGCCTGGTGCTGGGCCTTGCGCAGGTGAGCCCCGCGCTCGCGTGGCGCGCCCTCCTTGCGGGTTGGGGCTGGGGAAGCTTCAGTGAAGGGGGGCGCGAATGTGGAGAACCAGGCTTTGCCCAGGTGTCAGCCAGCGGCACACAGGGCAGGACAACTCTGATGACTGCCGGACAGCAGGCTTCTGTGGGGAGGAGAGAGGCGGTTGGAGGCGGAAGCAGGCGGGTCACGGGACAGGCGTGCCGTTGCTGGGCAGGTGGCCGCCATCTCCACATCATGACGCATCATGACGGGAGCCCTGGCGCAGCAGCAGATGCGTGCACGTCTTCGTGCCCGCGCTGTGTGCGTGCGTTCGGGATTCGCACCTGTTTGGACGCCTCGGCGGTGCCGGAGCCCAGCTACCGGGCACATCGCATGTCCCGCGGCGCAAGCCAAACGCACGCGCCGGTGCAGAGACACGTCCCCCAGCGCTGAACTGCGAACCGTGCGGACCACCCCGGTGTGTGCGTGTGCGCGTGTGTGTGCGTGTGCAGGCCCAGTCGGTGCTGGTGCCGTACGGCGGCACGCTCGAGCTGCGGGACGCGCTGCTGACGCGCATGCAGCGCGTGCACGCCGTAGGCGACTGCGTGCAGGTGCGGCGTGGTCACTGCTGCCAGGAACGCGCGGGCATGCATCTTCCTGCGCTTGCCTTTGGCAGAGCGATGGGCTGAGGATGATCCAACGCAGCCTGTGCCCATCTCTCACCCAGAGCCCAGGACGGGGCAGAAGAGCCGCCGCTGCGTGCCGTTGGCTGCACTCTTGCCACCTCATCCCCCAGCCAAAACAGCGTCTCGCCCCGATGCACGGCTCTCGATGGGCGCTCGTGCGTGTGCGCGCGCAGACGTACATGTGCTGGCGCGTGAGCCAGATGGTGGGCGGGTGGCAGCCCACCAACCTGGCCAGCGCCATCATCACCGTGGCGCTGTTTGTCGTGCGGCTCGTGTGGTTCTACACGCGCTGGCGGGAGGTGCGGCGCCCGGCGCAGCCGGCGCCCAAGGTCAAGCAGAGCTGAGAAGCGCCGGCCGGCGGCGGCGGCGGCTGCTCGCGATCATCATGTCCCTCGCCTGGCGACTCCCCTGTTATCCCCGCCTCTTCCCCGTGACGTCCCTCCTGGTCCAGCGCTTGTTGATGGCGCGCGCGCGAGCTCCTCTGCGGGCTGCCTCACGTTTTGGACAGAACCACTCTGCAACGCTCTCGCTGGCCTCGCTGCCACCGTGCGCACGGACGCCGGCGCGCGGCGTCACCAAGGCACCTTCCGGCGCACAGGGTGGAACATGTGTGGCAGGCGGCTCAGTGGCAGAGAGTAGCTGACTGCGAGAAGAGCGCGTTCCCCCTGCGAAGTGGCCCTCGGGAGACGGGCGTGCGCAGAGGGGGAAGGTCACCCTGCCTGCTCTTCGTGGCGCTCTCTGCAAATGCTTCCTTTGAGTGCACCGTGCGTGGCCTGGAGTCACCCTGCATGACTGTCTCCGTGAGCAGCAGCAACGTCCGGTGAGCACGGTGCCCAGGTTTCGCTGCCCCGACGCCTCAGGCGCCGACCAAGGAGCGCCCACGGCCACACCTGGCCTCGGAGGCACCATGCGTACTGCAATGCTCGCTGCGCGCTCTGCCCCGACTGCTGCCAAGTGGCGTGGAGGCTCAGCATGCAGCGCCGCGCCCCGCGTCCGCCCCGACGTCTGCCTGCGCACACGCAAGGAGCACACTCAGCGCTGTCCTCAAGGCACACGCACACTAATCCAAGCACCCAGTGCAGCCGCGTCCCACCGCTGCAGCACGCCCACAGCGAGCAGAGCAGCAGCAATGTCCGCGACGGAGGCCACGGCCCCAGCAGCGCCCGGCGGCGAGGAGCCCGTCCTCACAGCAGCAGGTGATGCCCGACGGTCGTCTCCACGCGTCGCGCACCCCATGGTCGCGCTTCGGCGGCTCGGGCGGAATGGCTCAGTGTGGGGCCGCTCGCACCCGAGCGCAGCCCAGCGCTCGAATGCATTAAAAATCGCACGCTGGTGCATTGCCATGCCGCAGGCGCGGGGGAGCAGGTGCTGAGGCTGCTGGTGGAGCTGGCCACGCCGCCGCGCCAGCGCCGCGCGCCCGCTTCAGGCTCCTCTTCATCCGCAGCAGCACCAGCACCAGCAGCGCGCAACGTGACGGTCAAGCTCCTCCCCGCTCCGCTGCTGTCCATCTTCCGCGCCAGCGCCGGCATGGCCGAGCACGTCGTGCGCAGCGCCGCTCGCACCCGCCTCACCCTGACCACCACTCCACCTGCCGCGACAACCCTGCGCCTGGCCGTGCACGCCAACCGCCTGACGCTGGTGCTTTCGGGCGCCATCCCGCCTGTCCCCATCGCTGTGGCGGCCCGCGTCTCCTGCCTGGCGCTGCGCGACGTGACGCCGTCCCACGCCCAGCTCGCCGCCCTGGCCTTGCAGCTGCCCCGCCTGGAGGAGGTGGCCCTGGTCGGCTGCGACCTGACCCAGCTGCAGCAGCAACAACAGAGCGCCTGCCTCCCCTCCTCCGTGCGCGCCCTGGACGTGCTGTCCTGCAGCGTGAGCGAGGGCCAGGGACAGCTGCGGCGCAGCAGCAACGCCGGCGGCACCCTCAGGGCGGCGCTGGCGCTGCAGCGGAGCCTGCGCACCCTGCTGCGCCTGGACACGGACGCCGCTGTCTATCACAACGACACGCCGCAGATCCGCACGCTGCCAGCCCTTGCCCGCCTCACCCTCCGCAGCGCTGAAAACCTGAGCGACCTGCGCCCTCTCCTGGAACACCCCAGCCTCACGCACGTGACGCTGCACAGCCTTTGGGACGGCCTCTCCCCGCTGCAGCAGGTGCCAGAGGCCGCCCACTGGGAGCGACTGACGCTGGTGCACAGCAGCGCGCACGACCCCGCCGCGCTGCCGCTGGGCAAGGTGCGCCGCCTGGTGTACAAGCACGGCATTGGCGGCGACCACGGCTC
>VFQP010005622.1_pt1 | contig 10803 bp, 8 predicted proteins | sample 3512351 | NCBI WGS metagenome assembly VFQP01 (sample SAMN10412372, study PRJNA504923) | tailings metagenome | isolation source: Relicate 1 Philex TSF1 revegetated site | place: Philippines: Tuba, Benguet | collected 2017-08-29
ACGGCGCCGCTGTCAGGCTCGCCATCTGACAGGCTCAGTCCTGGACGCAACGCTGGGAAGGGCAATGAGACCGTTTTCCCGGTAGATGGAATGAGTGGGCGGCCAACCAGTTTCTCGGCCGCGGGATTGGCCGCGATCAGCCTGCCGGTAGCGTCAACGGCGACCACGCCATCGCCAAGGTGATAAAGCACGCTGTTCAGCAGCGAGTACCGCGAGTGCTCGACCGCCTTGGCATTTGCCAGGGCGATCGCGTCTTCCAGGGCAAGCCGCACCGAGTCGGCCGAGTAAAGGAACACGCCTGCCATGCCCGCTGCGGCTGCCGCCTGCATCACAACGCCGGCACCCACAACCACCCGCGTGTCCAGGCGCTGCAACTCGGCAATCACGTTGCTGACGTCCTGTGCGGATTCGTACGACCGAAACGTGATGGGCAGTGCGAACACTTCCGCGAACTTCGCCATGTCATTTCCGGCATCGCGGTGGAGCACTACGGCAATGCGCTCGGAAATGGCCCTGGCCCGAACGATGGCGGCCATCACGTCATGGCCGCCAACGCGTACGGAGATCACCGGAATCGATAAGTGGTTGCGTAGGAATTCAGCATTTGCGCCGGCTGACACCACGACGTCGCACGGTGCCGATTCCTGCCGACGCTGAATCTCGGCGAGCGCTTCATCGAAATGCGCGTTCACCACGCTCACTTGCGCGTGCGCTTGCAGCGCCGCACCCACATTGCGGATGTGCTCGGAGAGCTGGTAAGCGCTCACGCCAATGATCACGGGGCGGCGTGGCTGTGTTGTTTGTTCCATGAGCAAAAGCAAGAGCGTACCGGGTGGGGCTAGTTTAGCGTTTCACTGCGGGCGTTTCAAAGTGAAACGTTGCCGTTTCAATGTGAGTCAATCGGTCTCTTGGTCTCTCTTGGCAATACTTCGGTGGAGACGGAGATTTTCTTTAAAAATCAAACAAATAAGAACGATTAGGGTTGGCTGTCGAGCGTTGGCATGGCGATTGCGCTTATAGGGCACCACGAACTTCGCTGCAGGAAACCCATGAATCGCAGAGACTTCAACCGCATCGCCACGACCTTGCTCGGCGCCGCGCCGCTTATCCCGCTGCGAGCTGCCGAACGCTATCCCGCGAAGCCGATTTCCCTGGTCGTCGCCTACAGCGCCGGCGGAAGTGCTGACTTGCGGGCACGGCAGGTGGGCCGCTACATGAGCACTGCGTTGGCGCAACCGGTCGTCGTGGAAAACCGGCCCGGCGGCGCGGGAAACATCGGCACGCAGTACGTCGCACGGGCGAGGCCCGATGGCTATGCGCTTGGCATCGGCAACCTTGGCCCGTTGAGCGTCAATCCTGCCCTGTTTGCCAACCTGTCGTTCGATCCAGCCAAGGATCTGACCATGATTGCGTTGATCGAGCGCGGACCGTTGCTGCTGCTGGTCAGGCCGGATTCACCGTACAAGACGGTGGCCGACTTGATCCGGTCTGCCAAGGCCAGTCCCACCGGTCTGACTTATGGTTCCAGCGGAGCGGGGGGCGCTCATCATCTCAGTGGCGAATTATTGAAGTCCCTGACTGGCAGCAATCTGGTCCATATCCCCTACAAGGGCGGCACCGGCGCGATGGTCGACCTGCTCGGCGGTCGACTTGATTTCCTGTTCGAGCCAATGTACTCAGCGCTGCCGGCAACACGCATGGGCAAGGTGCGCTCGCTGGCGGTTACCAGCAAGGGGCGTTCAGCCCTGCTTCCGGGCGTTCCAACCATGGATGAGGCTGGCGTCCCCGGCTTTCAGGTGGAGAACTGGCAGGGGCTGGTGGGCCCCGCCGGCCTGCCGACGCCAATCATCCAGACTCTCAACAAGACTGTTAATCAAGCGCTTCAGGACCACGAAATTCGAGCGCTCCTGCTATCGCAGGGCAATGAGCCAGGTGGGGGCACGCCGGAGGCGTTTGCTGCTTACGTCAAGGCAGAAAGAAGCCGCTGGCAACAACTGATCCGCGCCAGCGGGATCGAGCCGAGCTGACTTGCCCAGGTTTCGCTTTTCTTACACAAAACAAGACTTCCGAGAACAGAATGAAAGCCATCATCATCGAAAGCTATGGCGGCCCCGAAGTGTTGCAGCGCCGGGAAACACCCGTACCGCAGTCCGGCCCCCACGACATCGTTGTAAGAGTCGCCTTCGCCGGCATCAACTTCATGGACGTGCATACGCGCCAGGGCAAATATGCGAGATCGACGACCTACCCTGTGCGACTCCCATGCACCTTGGGAATGGAGGGAGCCGGGGAGGTGGTGCAGGTAGGTAGCGAAGTCAGCCGCTTCGTGGCCGGCGATCGGGTGGCGTGGTGCATTGCCTGGGGCAGCTATGCCGAGTACGCGCGGGTGCCGGCCGGGCTCGCGGTCCGGCTGCCCGACGATCTCGACTACGATCAGGCGGCGGCCAGTCTCTTCCAGGGCAGCACCGCTCATTATCTGCTCAACGATGTCGCCGGGCTGCGTGCCGGGCAGGCATGCCTGGTGCACGCCGCGTCCGGCAACATCGGGCAGTTGCTCGTACAAATGGCCAAGGCCGCGGGCGTTACGGTTTTTGCAACGGGCAGCTCGCCAGAGAAGTGCGCAGTGGCGCGTCGCCTCGGCGCCGATCACGCCATGCTCTACGACCATGGACGATTCGCCGAGATGGTTCGCGAGGCAACGCAGGGACGTGGCGTTGATGTGGTATTTGACTCAGTGGGTAAATCGACATTGCGCGACAGTTTCCGCGCCACGCGCAAGCGCGGTCTGGTAATCAACTACGGCAACGTTTCCGGATCTGTGGAGGACCTCGATCCAATGGAGTTGGGGGAGGGCGGATCATTGTTCCTGACCCGACCTCGATTGGCTGACCACATGTCCGATCCCGAGACGGTACAGCGACGTGCGGACGCTATTTTCAAGGCACTCATCTCAAAGCAAATCCATATGCCCATCGCGAGCCGCTATAGCTTTGACGATGTGGAGCAGGCCCATGCGTTGATCGAGCAACGGCAGCAGATCGGGAAGTCCATATTATCGATTGCCGTTTAGAGGAGGCATCGGCTGGGTGCTTCAATTCTTGCCCGAACTGCCCGATGCTGATGGCGCTTGCGCCGCGATCATCCAGCAGGCGGCGGTGAAGTGCACTTCGGTCCCATGTACATAGGGTTTGAAGGCGGCGCGGACCGTTTCGATGACGTTCGCGCGCGTGCGTTCATCCGCCTGCTGAAGGGCCAGCCCGACGGGACCGAGTCGGGTCAGGTATTCCACCAACCCCTGTTCCGGCAGGGTGCAGGCCACGTCGATCGGCCGGATCTCGATCTCCAGCCAGCCGCTTTGTTCCAGGATGCGTTGAACGCGGCCCGGATCAGCGAAGGCAAATTGACCCGGGGCGTCCGGCCGGCGGGCCGGGAGGTCAGGCAGGAGGGGCGCAGCCGCGCGCTCGGCCGTCGTCATGAACGGATTCTCCGCCGGGCTGCGCCAGGCAATGCACCGGAGCAAGGCACCATGACCGGCTGCGCGCCGCAGGTTTGCAAAGGCCAGGACCGGGTCGTCGAAGAACATCACGCCGAATCGCGAAATGATCATGTCGAAGCTTGCAGGCGCGAACACGTGCGTTTGCGCGTTGGCGTGAATGAAGCTTGCCGGCGAGCCCGCCCGTTCGGCGCTCGCCCGGGCGGCGGCGATCATCGGCCCCGAAATGTCGATGCCGACGCAGCGGCTGGCGGCACCGTGCCGCCGGGCAACGGCGAGGGTGGTGGCGCCCGTGCCGCAGCCGACGTCGAGCACCCGGCCTCCGGAAGCGGAAGCCGCGTTGACGAGCAGGTCTTCGAACGGCTGGAACATTGCGTCGAGCCACGCTTGTGCGTCGACCCAGGCGCGTCCGGAGGGGCCATTCCAAAGGCTTGCCTGCTCGTCGGCAGTCTGATGCTTGACATCCATGGTCGTTCCCTTTGCCTTCTGGCTTGCCTACAAGAAGCGGAACTGAATTTATACAAGTTCAAGTCGACTTGAGGTCAAGAGGTTCAAACCTTAGTCGTCGATATGCGTATAGAGCTTGTTTGCGATGACCCATCGACCGGGTGGATGCGTCAGGCCGAGACGCTGGCAGCTTGCAGCACATGCTCAAGTTGCTGCGCGATATTGGCAACCGGGGTGTAGCCGGCCGAAACGCGGTAGAGCTTGCCTGCGTGGCCCAGCACCAATGCCGGGAAGCTGGAAATGCCCCAACTGCGGGCCAAGCGGAAGTCGTCGACGGTAGCCGCAACGGTAGCTTCGCTGGCCCACGTTGCCAGGAACGTTTGCGCGGCGATGTCATGGCCTTGCCGGCCCAGCGCCTGCGTGGCGACTTCCGCCAGTGTCTTGCCATCGGTGGTGTCGCGGGCCTCGACGTAGAACGCATGCTGCAACGCCCGGAAGACCGCCAGCAGATCGGCCTGCGGGGCAAGTTGGCGAGCTGCTACCACGGCACGGCAGATGGGCTCCGTATCGTAGACAAAGTTCTCGCGAGCCACGAAGCCCTCGCGATTGAACGGCAGGCCGCTAGCGGCCTCGACCCGGCTCCAGTGCTGCAGGCGAAATTGCTTGCCGGCATCGTCCAGGATATCGGTGGCACCCGCGCGGATGCCACCCACGACGATGCGAAGTGGCAGTTCCGGGAAACGTTCGCGGAGCGCCGTCATTTCCTTGCCGAATCCATAGCACCACGAACACATCGGATCGCCTACATAAATCAGTTCCATTCTCTTGCCTTTGTTTGCCAGGTCGTCATGAGAGGTTGCTTCAGAGTTAAGTAATGTCGAGACAACCTCCTAGTGGGCGTGCACCTTCTGGCGGGGGTCGTCTTCGGCGTTGACGTAGTCGATCCCCAGCGGGCCGTTGCCGCTCACCTGCGTGACGTAGCCACCCGAGCGGGCCCAGTGAAAGTGCGGCGTGCCACCGGGCAGCACGATGACGCTGCCGGGCGGATAGGCGACCAGCCGCTGCGGGTTGAATTCGTCGCCGATGCCGATATAGAACACGCCCGATATCACCGTGTAAACGCGATCCTCCGGATGCACGTGCGGCATCAGTTTCACGCCTGCCGGCACGCTTACGCGTACCACATAGGGCCCCGCGGCCGATGGGTCCCCGACCAGCACGGACAATTTCGCGCGTTGCGGAAACGCCGGGAAGGACGACCACTGGATGTCTTCCTGCAGGATGGCGCCGTTGGCCTTGGGCGACAGGCCGGCAGCCATTGCCGATCCGGCGCCGAGCGCGGCAGCAAGGGCCATTCCGAGGCCCACTCCCAGGTGCAGGCGAATTCGTCGGGCAACAGATCTCATGAGGTTCTCCGGATCGTCAGGAAACGCGGTCTCCTGATGGCTGGTTCGGTCAGATAGAGGTGCCTGCGGCATTTGCTGCTACTGCCGTGGCTGGCCTTGGGTCGAACTATAGGGACGCCGTGGGTCCCGATAAAGCCGCGCGGAAGAACATGAATTGATACGTGGCGGAACAAATCCGCGAGGGGCGACTGCTACTGGTCGTCCAAAGCCTTCACTAGAATTCGACGCTCGTAGAGGCAGTCAATCGCTTACCAATGCGGATAACTCACGCATATCCACACTGTCGAATCCCTCGCCGCAAGAACTCCTGATCTCAGCGAGCAGTTGCCTGGCCGGCTCCATTTGGCCCTGTGCATACCATAGCTTTGCCAGACTCAGCGTTGCCCGCAGCTCTAGTGACTTTGCCTTCTGCCGACGGGCGATTGCGATCGCGTTCTGAAAACACGTTTCAGCTTCGGTTTCATCACGAGCCTTCCCGCCATCCGGGATCGGGCGATTAAGCAGTAGCTCCCCCTTCAGTCGATGCCACTCCGCTTCGCAATAATGTTCGCCCGTCCCTTCAATGGCGTCCCTTGCCTTGGTAAGCGCGTCCAGGCCTGACGCAAACTGTCCGGCACACCCATAGGCCTGGGCCAGCAGTTCCTGAAAGTGGGAGTGTCCCAATGCGGCGCCTGTTGCTTGATAGGCGGCCAGTCCCTCGCGCATTTGCGTGATGCCTTGTTCGTGCTGTCCTTGCGCGGCCAACGCCCAACCGCGAAGCACCGTGGTCCACGCAAGCCAAAGCGGAAAGCCCTGTTCGGTCGAGAGCGTGATGGCGGCGTCCGCGTACTCTTGGGAGCGTTGGGGCTCACGGCGGAACTGGTGCAGTTCCGCTACGAGACAGAAGGCATGCGCCAACGTGAATGGGTGAGACAACTTGCGCGCCAGGGCAATCGACGCCTCTGCTCTGTCGTTGGAAAGATCCGGAAAGCCGAGGTTCCAGAGGACCAGTGCTGAAGTCGACAGCGCACGCACCTCTGGATCCACGCCATGAAAATAAGGGTGCGCGTGGCGGGGTTCGGTGCCGTAGAACGCGATCGCTTCGCTCAGATGGGCATCTGCGGCCCTGAATTTGCCCGCGTAATACAGCGTCGTGCCAAGTAAAACGTGTGCCTCGCCCAATAGTTCCGGGTCTTTCGCGTTTTCGGCCAGACGCAGAAGTTGCTTCCCCAGTTTGTAGGCCTTCCCGTGTTCTGCTCGCAGCGAGAAATAGGTGCGCAATCCTACCTGCGTCGGAAAGAGTTGCGTTGTCTCCCCGACCTGGTCACACAATGCCAGGGCGCGGCTGTAAGTCGCTTCGACTTCTGGCGAGGCAAAGCCTTTGGTCGCAAGCCAGGCTGGCCCGATGGCAAGCCGCAACGTAAGCTCCTGCCGTGCGCGTTCGGCGGTGTCGGGCTGATTCTCGAGCAACGCCAGGGCGGAATCCAGGTGATGGATCGCTTCATGATAGGCCGATCGCTGAATGGCCTGTTGTCCCGTGCATTGAAGGTATTCCACCGCCTTGGGACCGTTTCCGCTCAGACTATAGTGTCGTGCCAGTTCACTGTAGTAGTCCTTTAGCCGATGATTGAACAGTGACTCTATTGCTTGGGCGGTACGTTCATGCAGCGCTGTACGTTGTTCCGTAAGCAGGGAGCTTCCCGCGACTTCTTGAGTCAGGGCGTGCTTGAACGTGTATTCGGTGTCGGGAAATGTCGGGCGCTCGTAAATGAAATCGCCCGCCTCCAGTTGCGTCAGGAGTTGATGCAGTTGAAGCTCCGGCAGTGCGACAACCCCTCGGATCAGACGCAAGGAGAACTCCTTGCCGATCACGGCAAGGCTTTGCAACAGGTCCTTCCCGGCGCGAGGCAGGCGATCGATGCGGGCGGCCAGTACGCCCTGTACCGTGGTCGGGATATGCAATGTGGAGGGGAGTTTTTCGATGTGATAGTGGCCGGGCTCGCCGAGGAGCGCCTTTTCCTCGGACAGGGTCTGCACCACTTCTTCCATGAAAAACGGATTCCCCTCGGTCTTGTCCAGAATGCGCTTCTTGAGCGGCACAAGCGCGGCATCTTCGCCTAACAAGGCGCCGAGTAGCTTCTGTGCCTCTACCTGCCCCAGGGGATTTAGCCGGAGCTGTGTGAAGTCTTGCCTGTGGTGCCAACCATGCTGATATTCCGGTCGGTAGTTCAGCATGAGCAGGATCCTGGCACCAGGCAGATGGTCGACGAGGACCGCCAGGAAGGTTTCCGTTTCCGTGTCAAGCCACTGCAGGTCTTCGAACAGCAATTCAAGCGGCTGATTGTGGCTCTCGCGGACCAGCAAGCGCGCGATCGCATCGAAGGTGCGCTGGCGGCGGATCTGTGGGTCCATGTTCGGCATGGCTGAACCAGGCTCGGTGATCCCCAACAAGTAGAGCAGGTAAGGCAATTGATCTTCCAGTCCACGGTCCAGCATCAGTACCCTGCCTGCCACCTTCTCCCTGCACCGCCTGTCGTCGTCGTGCGTCTCGATCTGGAAGTAGTTTTTCATCAGCTCGATGAGGGGCAGATAGGCAAAGGACTTGCCATGCGATACCGAGAAGGTCTCAAGTACCATGCAACCACGCTGCGATTGCATCTTGAACTCGTGAAACAGTCGCGACTTGCCGACCCCCGCTTCTCCGACCACGCCGACCATCTGCCCGATGCCTGCCTTGGCTTGCGCCAGCGCCGCATGCAATTGCGCCAACTCGTCCTCCCGTCCGACAAACCGGGCCAGGCCCTTATGCTGCGCGACTTGCAGGCGGGTGCGTAACAGCCCAAGCCGTAATACCTCATACACTGCCAGAGGCTCTGGAATGCCTTTCACCTGGGTTGCGCCCAGTGCCTTGAAGTCGAAGTACCCCTCAGTCAGTCTGCAGGTGGACTCGCTCACGAGAATGGACGAGGGTGTGGCAATGCTCTCCATCCTCGAGGCGATATGGATGGTGTGTCCCACCGGATCGTAGTCCGTGTGAAGGTTGTCTCGCCGAATGGAGCGCACCACCACCTCTCCGGTGTGAATGCCCACCCGGATCTGAAGCGGGATGCCTTGCTCGAGACGGATGCGATCGCTATGGTGCCGCATCGCTTCCTGCATGCGCATCGCTGCATACAGCGCACGCTTTGGGTGATCCTCGTGGGCGATGGGGGCGCCAAACAGGGCCAATATCCCGTCTCCCAGGGACTTGGCCACGTAGCCCTCATAGTGGTGCACCGCCTCCATCATCAGCGACATGACAGGATCAATCAGGCGGCGTGCGTCTTCAGGATCCAGGTCATGCACCAACGCCGTGGAGCCGGCCATGTCCGCAAACAGGGCGGTGATGGTTTTGCGTTCCCCTGCGCTCGCGCCTCTGGCTTCCATGGCCGCTTGCTCGACCAGGATGCGCTCGACCAGATGCCGTGGCGTATAGTCGATCGGGTCGGGAGCGGCGGACAAGGCGCTAGCGGACGGGGCCGCCGCCGAGAGCGCCAGCGGTGCGCCGCATTCGGTACAGAACCTGGCGTCGGTCCCCACCTCATGACCACAGGATGGGCAGCGTCGAGAGAGTCGCGCTCCACAATCCTTGCAGAATTTGGCTCCGGCGGGGTTCTCGGAGCCGCAGGTTGAGCAATGCATAGGGCCCCTTCGACTTGCCTGATCCGCGCTGAACCATTAGACCACGTTCCCGGGGTTCCCCGTCAGTCCGGATATCAGGAACGCCGGTTCACTGCAGCCGCCGTTGCCAGTATGTCCCGCACGCCCTGCCGGTCCGTGGGCGAAGCGAGTCCGATGCCAACCGATAGTTGCTCGCCTTCGGCCAGCGTCCTGTAGACGACGCCTGCCCGCCGCAATGCGGTGAACGATTTGGCAGCAGCGCGATACCACGCCCATTCGCGACCTCGCCCAGCAGGACATGGTGGTCCGCCGGCTCCCTCAGTTTTGAAGGCGCGAACCCGTGCCGCGAGAAAATCGTTTGGCAGTAATCATAGAAAGCCGGCTGCCGGGCACGCTCGAACCAGAAGACCTTCTCACGCTCCAGGTCCGTGAGACCGACGATTCTGCGCTTCGCCAGAGGATGGCTTGAAGGGATCGCGACGATCATTGGCAGCCGGTCGAGTTCCAGGACTTCCAGCCCCTGCGCTTCCGTCGGCAGCGCGATGAAGGCGGCGTCCAGTTTGCCCGCCCGAAGCTGACGTATGAGTCGTGGCGATGTATCGGAGAACGTCGACACGACCGTTCCGGGGTGCGTCGCTTGCACGCGATTGGCCAGACCGCGAAACCAGGCTGGCTCCACGGCGCTTGTGACGCCGACCCTGAGCTTGGCCGGCACCGCTTCGGCCGCGAGCGCGGCTTCGGCCTCGCGAAGTATTTTCGCGACGTTGCGCGCGTAAGGGACGAGCTTCTCTCCCGCCGCGGTTAGTGTGACGCCCTTCGTGTTTCTGTCAAACAGCCGCGTACCCAATCGCTCTTCGAGTTCCCGAATCGCCCGGCTCAGCGGCGGCTGGGAAAGATGGAGCCGCTCCGCTGCCTGGCGGAAGCTCAGTGCCTCCGCAAGCGCAAGGAACAGGGAAAGAGATCGGGAATCGAGGCGTTCAGACATATCAAAAAGGTATCACGAGATTGGTCATTCCGCATCTTCAAAGCGTGCCATACAGTCGTCGCACCAACACTTTCTGGAGAACAACCATGAGCGCCGAACGTTACGAGCACGGTTTGCGGATGCTGGCTGCTGTCGATGGTGAAACGGGTATCGAGGTCGTCGAAACGCTGGCAAGGTCGTTCCCGGACTTTGCGCGGTATGTGGTCGAGTTTCCGTTTGGCGATATCTACGCCCGGGGCGGGCTCGGCTTGCGGGAACGGGAACTGGCTACAGTCGCGGCGCTTTGCGCGCTAGGCAATGCGTTACCCCAGCTTCGTGTGCATGTCCATGCCGCATTGCATGTCGGTTGCAAGCCGGCGGAGATCGTGGAAGTGGTAATGCAGATGGCGGTCTATGCGGGATTTCCGGCAGCGTTGAACGGACTGTCCGCCGTACGAGGAGTATTCGCGGAGGCGGGGATCGCGTTACCGCTGGATTGAGTTCGCAGTAGGCGCGGGAGGGCGGCGGGAGTCGCTTTCCTGGCCTCGGTCCAGATGGTTCATGGCCGACCTCCGACAAACATATGTCCTGATACAGCGCGCAGATCCTGGCGATCTCTTCTACCTTGGTGTCACCCGTGGTCAGTCCGCATCAACGCGATGCGGACTGGTTTCCTATTGAGCCAGGAGATCCGTCATGCTGCCGCTTCTCGCACTACACACGCTTGCTGAACGACGCGGCGATGGGCTGCGCCCGGAGTTGTTGGCGTTGCTGACTCGTCGTATCGAAACCGGTCTGTCTACTCCGATAGAGTCGGATGACTCGCAACCTCCGTGTTCGGCGAAGTTCCTTTC
>VFQP010005623.1_pt1 | contig 10802 bp, 13 predicted proteins | sample 3512351 | NCBI WGS metagenome assembly VFQP01 (sample SAMN10412372, study PRJNA504923) | tailings metagenome | isolation source: Relicate 1 Philex TSF1 revegetated site | place: Philippines: Tuba, Benguet | collected 2017-08-29
GCGGGTGGGGCAGAATGTGTAGTCTCGTCGAGTCCTCGTGCTGCTACCTGCTGCTCGTCTTGGTGGTGCTGCTCGCCGTGGATCCATGGTGAGGGCAAGTGATCGATCCTGCTGCAGCCGCGCACCCGGAGGAGCAGAGGCCGGAGCAGCTAGCGCGAGAGTGAATTGCGCGTGCAGCAGCAAGAGTCTTCAGCGCGTCTCCTTGCTCCTGGGTGCGCGTTCCTAAAGACCGCGTCCAAAAGGCCGCGCCTGGCCTGCCGACGCGTGGGCGCGGCGGGAGATGGCGGAGCAACTGGGCGGCTCGCGAAAGAATGACAACATGGCGGGGAGCAAGCTGCTGTCGACCACGCAGCGCCAAGGTCAGCGTCGCGCTGCATCTTGCCGCACGCTGCTGCATGTCCCGCACGATGCATGTCCGCAGCCGAGCACGCAGGAGAGCTCAGGGCCCCAATCCGACTGCACTCACACGCTCTGTGCTTGGCCTCATGCGTGCTCCTTGCAGCTGTGGTGGCAGGGCTGAACGCGACGGGGCGCCCCGGCGCCGGGATCCTGGCCGGGCCCATGGGCGGCACAGGGCGGCCCATGACCGCCCGCAACGCAGCCACGCAGGCACTGGGAGCTCTCGGCAGCAAGCCCAGGCCCGCCAGCGCGCCCCGCAACCGCGCCGCCAGCGCGGACGGCGGTCTTGCCGGCACCAAGACGGCCCAGGTGCGCTGTGCCCCCAGGAGCTCTTGCTTCCAGTCAGGTGGCCACAGCCACCACCACCACGCGAGGGCAGGGCGCAGCGTCGGAGGTCCCCCTCCGCCTTGCCACACGTGCGCTTGATTGAGCACCGCGCCGCGCCGCACACCCTGTTGGTGCCTGCGCAGCAACGCGTGGAGGAGCTGCGGCAGGTCAAGGAGGCGCAGTACTGGGGCCGCGAGGTGCCCGTCAAGCGCGAGCTGCCGCCCTACTGGAGCGTGACGGCGTTCGGCCAGCCCTTCAACGACGAGCGGCTCTTCAACGGCGCCAACAACCACTACCAGCTGCTCGAGCCGTGCGGACTGCACAAGGACGACGCCAGGATCGTGGGGCCCGCCACCGAGCAGCAGGCCACGCTCAGGAAGTGAGCGGCTGGGCATGGGGCAGCAGGGTGTGGGCCGTTGGCCCCGTGGCAGCGCGCACCGCCTCAGGGCACCGCGTCAGGAGGCTGGACCCTGAGCAAGTGCTGGCGGGCGCATCATAATCACGTGATGCGCGTGCAGGAGCCTGCGCGACGGCAAAAAGTACTTTGACTCCAAGGACCTGGCGCCGCTGCAGGCCGACCAGCAGCCCTCCAAGCTCACCGAGTCGGACCGGGTCATGGTGAGCCATGGTGGTGGGCATGCGGGAGCGGCCAGCACTCGGAGCAAGGGACGGCTAGGCAGGAGGGCCACCAGCAGCACTGCGGTGCGGTCGTCCGCCAGGGCGTGAGTAGGGACGGTGACGGTGACGCTGGGCGTGCTGCGCGCGCTGGGCGTGCGCCGCGCAGATCCTGGCCAAGATGACGGCCTGCCAGCGCATCCACGCGCTGCGCAACTGCCTCGACCGCGACGTGCGCTCCGACGCCTTTGTGCCGTGGACGCAAATGGTGTGGGACCGACTCGACGCGCGCTTCTGGCGGCGCAACCGCGACATGTGCATCCGCCTGGCCTGCCAGAAGCTGGAGAACCTCATGCGCAGGTGCGGGCCTCGCCGCCTCGCTGCCAAGGACGTTCACAGTCCCTTCACACATCGGCGCCTTGTCAGGCGTGAGGCATGGTTGTGACGGCGCGCTTCTGTGCGGCGTTGTGTGTGGGTGCGTCCTCCACGCCGCAGGCACCTGCTCTACATGAGCGAGCAAAAGTGCGCGGCGGCGCGCGCGCCGTCGGCCCGCACCAAGGACGTGCTGCGCGAGGCCTTCTGGAAGGTGGACGGGCAGCGCACGGGCCACGTGTCCATCCAGCAGTTCCTGCAGGCGCGTGTCTTGCTTGCGCCTCAATGAGCCTCAGCAACTGGCACAGCAACGGCTCTTGCAGGCAGATGCCGTCGCAGCCCCTCCAGGCAGCCGCTGCCCCGCCCGCCCCTCGCCGCTCATCTTCTGTTTGCTGGGACCGCCATGTTGCCGCACGGGGGGCGCAGGTGTGGCAGAACGTGCTGTGCCTGCTCGAGTACACTGACTCGGAGGTGCGGCTGCCCAACGGGCGCAAGCGCGTGGTGCTGCAGCCGGGCAAGCGCTTCCTGCTCGACCTCAACATGGCCGCCGCCATCTTTGTCAAGTACGGCTTTGACAAGGACGGGCTCATGCCCTACGTGGTCTTCTCCCAGGTGCGTGGGCGGGAGGGGCGGGGCGGGGCATTCGTGCTGCTTGCGTGCCGGAACAGCGCCGGCTGAGCGGTCGTGCTGTGCATGGGGCAGGCGAAGCCAGGACAGGAGGCAAGGTGCTCACTGCTGCGCCTGCTGCTCGCGGCGACGCCGTCTTGCGCGGCGGCGCAGGCGCTGTGCGCGTCGCCGGCGCGGCTGCTGGGCCAGGAGCTCGTCATCAACAAAAAGGGCGAGGACGGCGGGCAGCGCGGGCACGGGCTCAACAGCGAGATCGACGTGGCCTACTGCGTCGGCGACGCCAAGATCCTCTACCCGGTGCGAATCGCACTGCTCCCTCGCGCCCGCATAGCCCGCTCCGACTGCCGCACGCAAGCCGTGCGCAGCTGGGTGCGGGGCGCGCTGACGCGGCGCTGTTTGGATGCCCTGCGAGCGCTGCCCGCCGCAGAAGTGCGAGACGGGCGTGTTCCCGCCCAGCGGGTTTGACGCGCGCGTGGCCGACCGGTCCAGCTGCCCGCCGGCGGCGCACATGTGGCTCGAGCACGTGTACGGGTACGCCGGCCACGACACGCTGCAGTCCAACGTCTTCTACACCAAGAACACCACCAGGTGCGATGGGACGCACACGCGCGGCGCGCGGCGGCTGCGCGCGGCCATTGCGGCGCCGTCTGGTGAGCCTGGCGCTCCACCACCCGGGCCGGGAACCAGCTTGCGCGGCGGGGTCGCTGGCCAGCCCCTGCAGCACACAGGCGAGTGAGCCAGCCTGGACGAGCCTGTGCGTGTGGTGCCTCACGCCCCGCAGCGACACCACCGAGGTGGTGTACTACACGGGCTGCGTGGGCATCGTCATGAGCAAGACGCTGTTTGACCAGGGCAAGCCCTGCCAAAAGTACTTTTTCGGCCACGACAACGACATCTGCTGCCTCGCCCTGCACCCCTCGCGCCAGTGAGTTTGCGGCCTGGCCGTCTCCGGAGGGAGGAGCGCAGCCGGCTGGGCGGCGCGTGTGTGAGAGCAGTGCGTGACTTTGTGTGCGTGGGCTGTCTGCGGCGCGGCCGCAGGTTTGTCGCGACGGGCCAGCAGAAGGCCACCGGCCCCAAGAGCCTGCCCTACGTGTGCATCTGGGACGTGGACAACTGCAACCAAGTGCAGCGGCTCGACCACGACGAGGAGCTGCGCGCGTGAGTGCGCCCTCCCTCCAGCCTCCCCCTGCAAAGAACGCAGTCCAAGGCTTCCACTGCTCTCCTTCCTGTTCCGCACCCCTGCCTTCCACGTTTGTGCGTTGCCGCTCGCCCGCCCGCCCGCCCGCCCGCCCCGCCTCGCAGCGTCATCGCCGTCTCGTTCAGCGGCAACATCAACGCGCCGTCGCCCGACAAGCAGGGCGGCGACCTGCTCATCACCATCACGGCCGACGACAAGCACACCATCCACCTGTGGAAGTGGATGAACCACGCCAACAAGTTCTACAAGGCGCGCAACATCCCCGGGTGGTACTACGGGCCCGACAAGAAGCTGGGCGCCATCAAGAACCACGGGCCGCTGTACCACAACCCCGAGGACAAGGACGAGGAGGGCAACCCCAAGCCGTGGCTCAAGCAGCACACAGAGGGCGAGGTGCGGTGACGGCTCTTTGTTCTGCTTGCGATCCTGTTTCCCCCTCTCTGCTGTTGCCACATGCTGGCCTCCTGTCCTGCGCGTGCCAGCCCCCTGGCTTGAGCCTTCTGACTCAAGCTCGGTGGGTCCGCGGTGGTGCTGCGTCGTGCGCAGGCCTACGCGCTGTACAAGGGCTTCAAGGACAACAACGGCAAGCCCAACCACCCGCTGATCGACCGCATGGCCGACAAGCAGAACCGCATCGTGGCGGACTGGGAGTACGGCTACATGAGCTCGCAGCTGCCGCCCACGGGCAACGACGGCTCCTTCACCAAGGTCATGGAGTACCCCGGCTGCAACGGCACGCCGCCCATGATCTACGGCGCGGTGTGGAACCCGCTGCGGCCCCAGGCGAGTCATGCGCCACGCGTGCGGTGTGAGACAGGGTGGAGACCGAGGACAGCGCGTGCGTGGCCAGGACGCGCGTCAAGAGCGCTTGCGCCGCTGCTGCGCTGTACGCTTTCAGGACGGGCGGCGGGGCTCCGAGTTCTGCACGTACGGCGTCAAACACCTCAAGTCGTGGATCGTCAACGATCAGGACCAGTGGCAGGGCGCGTCGGGCAGCTTTGGCACGGCGCACATCGAGAACGTGCTGAGCGCCACGTACGTGCCGGCGCTGCACTACATGGCCGCGCCGGGCGACTCGTGCATCCTGACGGGCTTTGCGTCGGGGCAGATCGGCCTGTGGGTGCCGCCCTACCCCACGCGCGCCGGCTCGGTCTACACGCTGACCAAAAAGATCACGGCGCACGGGCCGGGCGTGCTCAAGACGCTCAACGACGGCACGCAGCAGTACCAGGGCGTGCGCGTGATCCGCCTGCGCGCCGACCCCAACCGCAAGGAGAACACGGGCCGCAAGGTCATCACCGGCGGTAGCGACGGCAGTGTGCTCACCTGGGAGCTGCAGCCCGTCACCGGCACCTTCAAGGTGCGATGGCTTGGGGACGAGTGAGAGGGCGCCGTGAGCCGTCGACGCCTCGATGCGCGTGCAGGCTGCTCACGAATGCTGGGACGTCTTCCGCGCGCGCGCAGGACGGCACGCCCAAGCGCGGCGTGGACCTCGTGTGCCTCTGCACGGACGAGCTGGAGACCAAGGGCCCCAACCGCTTCCTGCTGCAGGGCATCGTGACGCCGTACGAGAACCCCGCGCCGCCCAGCCTCACCGCGCTCGACTGCCACCCGGTGAGCGCACGCTTCTGCCACGTCCACACACGACGCCGCGGCTCTGCAGGGCCCGCTCCCCGCGACGCGATCGCGGCGACGAGCGAACCGTCTCGAGTCGTGCTCGCGTGCGCGCGCGCAGGACAAGCCCGCCGAGTTCATCGCGGGCACGGACTCGTGCGACATTTGGGAGGTGGACAACACGCCGCGCATCCTCGTCGAGGGGCACGAGGACGACGTCTACCACGCGGCCACGCACCCGACGGACCCCAACATCTTCGCGACGGGCGCCAAGTCGGGTCGCCTGCGCGTGTGGGACATGCGCAAGCACGACGTGGTGCGCGCCGCGTCGCTCGGCTTCCCCATCGCCGGCCTCGACTTCTCCAACGAGCCCTACACGAGCCCCGCGACCGGCCGGCGCTCCACGCACCTCGCCATCGGCAGCGCCGGCGGGTACAACATGCCCGACCAGCACCGCGTCGTGGTGGTGGACGCCGAGACGCTGCAGCCGCTCAAGGTCATGACCGAGCCCACTGCCCAGGTGGACGAGGTCGAGTACTCGCCTGTCGGCGGGCCGGGCATTCTCGCGGTCGGCGGGCGCGACATGACCATCTACCTGTACAACGCCAACGCGGACTACCAGTTCATCGCCAAGTGAGTCGGCGAGCGCTCGCTTGGTATCCACTGGTTCGCCTGGTGCGCCACACGCTCACTGCGACTGTGCCGCGCGCTGCGACACGACACCGCAGGTGCACTGGGCACAGCGGCAACATCGAGAACATCGACTGGTCCTTGCCCATCAGCCTCCCAGGGTCGCGCCTGCACGGCAACATGATCATGCAGGCTTCGGACGCGTCGGGCAACCTGCTCACCTGGAGCGGCAAGTCAGGTGCGAGCGCCAGGCGGTGCCACAGCCCGCAGACCAAGCGGCTGCACAAGGGGGCAGGCCATGGAGCTGACTCTGTGTGGCAGCCTTGGCCCGGCACGGCGCGCGAGCGCAGGCAAGAAGATCCCGTACAACCAGCGCGACGCGCCGTGGTCGACCTACACGTGCAAGCTGGGCTTCCCTGTCATGGGCATCTGGCAGGACGACTCGGACCGCTCAGACATCAACTCGGTGTGCCGCTCCAGCCGGGGCGCCGCCAAGCTCATCCTGCCGCCCGGCACCGACGTCTCGGTGCGCCCAGAGCCCACGACCTTTGCCCAGCACCAACCGCGCTGCTGGCAGGCCAGCGCGGCCACTCTGCGGAGCTGCCGTGGCTGTGGTGCGCAGAAGCTGACCCCGGGCGACATGGTGGCGTCCGTGTACCAGCCCACCGAGGACGAGTGCGCCGACGGCGTGCCCACGTGCGGGTACCTGGTCAGCGGCGACGACTTTTCCACCGTGCGGCTCTTCAACTACCCCGCCGTGTGGGACGACGCGCCCTACAAGGCCTTCAGGTGCGCACGAGGCCCAGGTGGTGAGCCAAGGAGGGTCAACAGCAGCAGGGCCTCGCACGGCCACGGTGCAGCGGTGGATGCGTCACCGCAGCGGTGGATGCGTCACCGGTGCGGCGGTGGTTTGTGTGCGCGCAGGGGCCACGCCAGCCACATAATGACGGTGCGCTTCAACGCGGACGACCGGTACGTCGTGAGCCTGGGCGGGCACGACCGCGGCATCTTCCAGTGGCGGACGTGCGGCGTGGCGCTGGAGGACGCCGAGGGCGACCGGGTGAGCTCACGCCGGGTCTCTGTTGGCGAGGGGGCCTCCCAGCGAGTGCCTGCAGCGTGCCTCACAGCGGGAAAGTGCTGTGGAGTGCCTGCGCAGGATATCCTGGCGGCGTGGAGGACGGCCATCAAGCGGCGCGGCGAGAAGGAGAGCGTGCTGGAGCCCAACCCCGGCGTGGAGTGGGTGGCGCTGGACGAGCAGGGCAAGAACTTTGGCCCGCGCGCCGTCAAGGAGAAGGTGCAGGAGGAGGAGCAGCAGCTAGAGGAGCTGCGCACCATCAGCAAGCTGGGGGGGACGCTCACCCCGGAGATGCTGGCCAGCCTGGGCGAGCCCATGTCGCCGGGGCGCCTCAGCCAGTTTGGCTCAGGGGGCGGCGCGCTGGTCGGCGGCCGCACGCTGGGCGCCTCCACCACCATCAAGCGCATCTGACGCGTGCCGCTGGAGATGCATCCCTGTACAGCTGCTCTCCCTGCCCCCCCTGGCCACTGCCAGCTTGCTTCTCCCGCTCCTCTGCAAAAAAGCTAAGCCCGCGAAAGTGCCCATGCGTCAGGATCTCGGCTCGGACCGGCGCGCGGTTCAGGTCCGAGAGCCGTGGCTTAGGCAGGATGCCGACTCAAGCGTGCAGCAGCAGCTAGATAGGCTCGTGGCGAGTCAGCGGACGGGCAGGTCGCCGGGCCTCCCTTTCCTGGGGCATCGCCCTTGCGCGGCGATGCAGGGCCCGCTGGCGCTGACGATGCAGCTGCCGGTGGCGAGGACCACGCCCAGTGCGCCCGCGCGCCCTGGATCAGCGCAGGTGCGACGATTTGGGTGCAGTGTGGGGGGCACCCGAACGGGGCTCGAGCGAACCGGGCAGGTGCGACGACCCACGATGAACGCATGCTCTCGACGTGCGAGTGACGCTGCTTTTGCCCGCGGATTTGCTCGGTTCGCCGTGCAGGCGGCCACGGGGTGGAGCACCTCCCCAGCAGGCGCGCACACTGCAGCGGGCACGCAGCGAGCCGGCGCCGCGAGCGCTGTGCACTCCGAGCGCAGCGTCGCCAGGTTCAGCAGCGCGGATGGCAGGCAGCCGGGCGTCGTGCTCGACGCGGGCCACCACCACGACGGCTTGGGCGACCAGATGGACCTGCTGCACGATCTCCTGGAGCACCGCAGGAGCGGTGGCCACGCGCAGCACCTCCCTCAGGGCAACGCCGTGGCCAGCAGGCCGCCAGTGGGGGGGCGGGCGCGACGCACGGCGCCCGGGCGCCTCCAGAGCGGGGCGGCGCTCCCCCAGCAGCCCCTGCAGCAGCCCAGCGACAGCGCGCAGGACGAGCTGGACCTCCCCTACAGCCTCAGCACACCGCTCAGCATGCAGGAGTGCATGCTGGCCGGCGCCGCCGCCACCGCTTGGCAACTCAGGGACCACCACGCCGGTGGCAGCTCGCTCCACCATAAGCAGCAGCAACAACACCACACGTTGCCGCTCGCGTCCTGGCAGCATCAGCAGCAGCACGAGGGCGGCGGGCGGCCCACCCGGCGGTCCTTCAAGACCATGCCACCCTCCGCCCGCGCCTTCCCCCCCGCGCCCAGCAACCAGCAGCAGCAGGTCCAGCACGCGCAGCCCGCCGCCGACGCAGAGCCGCACGCTCATCACAGCCACCACCGCCGGAGGCAGTGGAGCCCGGCGCCCAGCGACGCCGCCGCCTCGGCCGCGCCGCTGCAGCCGGCGCTGCTCACGCGGCAGCTGACACAGTGCGCCACGCTGCAGGCGCTGGAGCAGGTCTGCAGGCAGCACATGTCGAGCTTCAACCACCTGCACGTGGCGTGCGCCACCAACCGCCTGGCCAAGTGCGCCACCAACGGCGGCGGCGGCGGCGACCCGACGGCCACGCCGCCGCAGTGGCCAGGCGGCGGGACGATCAGCCACACGCCGGGCGTTGGCGCGGGGGCCACGGCTGCAGAACGGTTCAGCAGCTGGCGGCCGCCGCCGCTGCCGCTACACCCGGAACAGCAGCAGCAGCAGCAGCAGGCGGCGAGCCGGCACCGGGCGGTGGATGCGCCGGAGCGGCAGCGCGTACTCTCCCTCATGGGCCAGCTGGAGCAGCTCTGGGCGCACCACCTACCGCAGTACAGCGCCAGAGAGGTGCGCACGCCAACACCCTGCCTGCCTGCACCTCGCGTCGAGCCGCCATCAGGGGAACTGCGCGCGTGGCGGCCTACATGGGAGCGAGACGGTGACTCGCAGCTTGCGTGCTCGTGCCTCATGAGCAAAGCCCAGAGTATGCGCGCCCCCCCTGTGTGCGTGCAGGTGGCCAATGCGCTGTGGAGCTGGGCCAAGGTTGGCCACCAGCCGCAGCCCGGCACGCTGCGCGCCGCCTTTGCCGCCATCACGGCGCGCCAGGGCGCGCTGCTGCGCGCCTGCGCGCCCCAGGCGCTCGCCAACCTCGCATGGGGGCTCTGTGGGCTGGCAGCGCGCTCGCCCGACCAGGCCGCCGTCTGGCAGTGCCTGCGCGAGGCGGCGGCAGAGGCGCTGCGGCGGCAGCAGCAGCAGCACAGCCAGGCGCAAGGCGACGGCGGCGGCGCGGCGGCGGCGGCGCTGCCGCCCAACCACCGGCAGGAGCGGCCGCGGCGGCAGTGGCACCAGGCGCGGGGCCGCGACGGCGGCGGCGACGCGGGGCGCTTCTCGGCGTTCGACTACGCCAGCCTGGCCTGGGCGCTGGCCACGTCGCGGCAGGGCACGCCCGAGCTGTTTGCGCTGCTCATGTCCGCGTCAGAGGTGAGCGCATGCAGGCCTGCGCGGGGCGCCGCGGCGAGCGGAACAGGGGCCGCGACGCACCTCACCTCTTGCCCTGCGCGTGCGTGCTTTCTGGCGCCGCGCAGCCGCTGCTGCCCCACTTCACGGCCATGGACCTCTCCAACATGCTGTGGGCGGTGGCGACGGCGAGGTGCCACGTGCGACGCAGCTACCTCGAGGCCGCCGCCCGCGCCGCCGTGCGCTGCGTCGACAGCTTCTCCGCCCAGGTGCGCCGTGCCACGCCGGGCCGCCCTCGCCGCCCGCGTCGTCGCGCAACGCACGACTCGCTCCTGCCCGCTGACCTCTCCCCCTCCCTCTTCAACCTCACAGCACACGTGTCTGCGGTGCTGCTCCTCTTTTCGCGCAGGGCGTGGCCAACACGGCGTGGGCGCTTGCCGCCTCGGGGCTGCGCACGCCGCACGCCTACTGGCCGCTGTGGCGCCGCGCCGCGCTGCTGGCCGGCGAGCTGCAGCCCGCGCACCTGGTGCAGCTCACCTGGGCCATGGTGCGCAGCCGCCAGCCCTACGCGCCGCTCGCGCGCATCGCCGTCGCGTCGGCGCTGGCCTCGGGCGGCGGCGGCGCGCCGGGGGCGGCCGCCGCGGCGGGTCGCGCGGGGCAGGCGTGGAGCACCGGCAACCTCTCGCGGCTGGTGCATGTGCTTGCGGCGGGCGGCATGCTGGGCGACCAGCCCGATCTCAAGGACGCCATCATGCCTCTGCTGCGGGACAGGCTGCAGCAGCTGCTGCACACCAGCTCCTTGGACGAGGCGGAGGAGGAGGGCGGCGGCGTGGCGGTCGACTTCCAGGACGTGAGCCAGGCGGTGTGGGCGCACGCCGTGGCGGGCGGGCGCGACGAGGCGCTGCTGCGGGCGGCGGCCGAGCTGTGCGCGCGGCACCCGGCGCGGTGGGCCCGGGCGCCGGCGGCGGTGCAGACGGTGGCGTGGTCGCTGGGCTACGCGCGGCACTACGACGCGCGCGTGTTTGCGCTGGCGGCGTCCTGGCTCGAGTCGCGCTGCGGCGCCGCCGCCGCCCATGCGGCGGCAGGCCCTAAGCAGGGCTTGGCGGCGCCGACGGCGGCGCAGGCGGCGGGCACGCTGGTGGCGCTGGCGCAGATGCAGCACCCGGGCAGCGAGCGGGCCTGCGACGCCGTGGCGCAGTACATGGCGGCGCTGTGTGGGGACGGCGGCGGCG
>VFQP010005624.1_pt1 | contig 10800 bp, 7 predicted proteins | sample 3512351 | NCBI WGS metagenome assembly VFQP01 (sample SAMN10412372, study PRJNA504923) | tailings metagenome | isolation source: Relicate 1 Philex TSF1 revegetated site | place: Philippines: Tuba, Benguet | collected 2017-08-29
CCGCCGCCACGCCGCCGCCACCGCCCGCTCCACCCGCTCGCGCGACCGCCGCACCTCCACCGCCGCCCACCACAGCCGAAGCGCCCGCGCCAGCACGCGCGCCCGCGTCACGGCCCCCACGGCCACCGCAGCCGTGCGCAGCCACGCCCGCCGCCGCGCCGCCGCCGCCCACGCCCGCAGCGCGCGTCCCGCCAGAGCCCGCAGGTGCCGCGCATGCAGCTCCAAAGCCCTCGCCAAGGGCGTCCTCTCCCCGCCCGTCCCCGACGCCACCCCCTCCAGGCCGCTGCTCTCCGCCGACAAGCCCTCGTACATGCACGCCGCGTCGCGCCAAGCCCTTAGGGCCTGCCTGGCCTGCCGCTGCACGCGCTGCCGCCCCCAGGCGTCAGCCCGCCGCCTCACGGCCCGCCCTGAGAGCGTCGCGGCGGCCCATGCGGCCAGGGCCCGGCGCAGCGCGCGCAGCGCGAGGGAGCCGCGCAGGAGCTGCTCCAGGCGGCGCAGACGCGCCAGGCGCAGGCGCCGCGCCCGCCAGCGGCGCAGCGTGCGGCGGGCCAGGCTCTCGGCGTGGTGCATTATGGCGCGCCGCTCCGCGCTCCTGCGCACGTTTTCGTTGCACAACACACAACGTCGGTGCATCTGCCTCGCGCCTCGCTGCGACACCGCAGCCGCAAGCTGCACGAGGTGGCTGCAGTGTGCTGCTCGACCCCCAAAGCAGGGACGCACCTGGCGTGCTCCAGGCAGCCCTGCCAGGCCCGCCAAGCCAGCGCCAGCACCCCGTGCCGCGACCGGGCCAGCAGGGCGCCCGCGGCGCGCTCGCGCAGCCGCCCGTCCCGCGCGCTCCGCCGCCAGGCGGAGAAGGCCGCCGCCAGCGCGCGCCGCCGCCACCGCTGCTGCGCCTGGTGCACGCGCACGCTGCGACGCGCCCAGGGCCACGGCAGAGCTCGCATCTAGTTCGAGTCGCGTATACAAGGCTGTCACGCTGCACGATGACACACCTGCAGGCCGAGACATGGCGGCGCCACGCCACGTGCTGCCGCCACGCCGCCCACGCCTGCCGCCGCAGCGACACGCCCCGCAGCGCCGCCGCCGCCTCCCGCCGCTCCCGGGCCTTCCTGCGCTCGAAGCGAGCGAGCACAACCCACCACGCACGCTACTTCGCCGTCCTACGCTCCCTGGCGTCCAGAACAGCGAACACGGACCACCCACACACCCCAGGCACAAGTGCGGCAAAACTGCAGCGGCATAAGTGCGTGCGCCCCCCTCTCTCACCTGGTGGCCGCCAGCCACAGCCGGAAGCTGATGAAGAGCGGCGCCCGCCCCACCCGCGCCGCCCACCCCTTGACCACCCGGTGCGACAGCTCCAACATGTCGTCCGCCAGCAGCTGCTGCTGCTGCTGCCGCTGCTCCGCCGCCCTCCCGCCCGCCGCCTCGGCCTCCACCGTGCTGCGCGCGCTGAGCGGCGCCCGCAGCCCCCCCGCCACCACGCTGCCTCCGCCCGCTCCGGCGGTGCCGCCGCCGGGGTTGCTGGCGCTGCCGCCGCGGCCGGCTGAGGGCGGGATGAGCAGGACGCCGCCGTCCGAGCGCGCCCACAGCCCCGGCGTGCCCCTCGCGTTGCCGCCGCCGAACGAGGCGATGATGCTAGGCGCTTCGGCGCGCGCGGCGGGTTGCCGCGAGCGCTGCTGCGTGAGCGGGAGCAAGGAGGAGGAGGCGGCAGTGTGGGTGGGGTTGGAGTGGCGTGGCGGTGGGGCCGGCGGGAGGTCGTGCGGCGGCGGCGGTGGCGGGGGAGCGTGCGCGGAGAGGAGGTCGGCGGCGCTGGCGCGGCGGCGGGGCGGGTGGGCGGGCGGCCTGCGGTGCGCTGCTGGGGCGGGCGAGGACGTCCGCGCCGGGAGCTTGGCCCCGCCCCGCGGGGCGGAAGCCGGGTGTGCCGCCGTGCCCGTCGCCGCCGCCGGGCCAGGGGAGGGGTGGCGTGAGCTGGGGCGGGAAGGCGGCACCTGGTGCAGGTGCCACGGCGCTCCGGGCCAGGGATGTGGGTACGGCAGAGGCACCGGCGCGTGCGGCGTGATGGTGACCACTGCCAGGGGCGCCGCCGCCGGCGGTGATTGCGACGTCTGCTGCGGCGGTGGCGCAAAGGCTCGGGCGGGGACGGGCGACGCGGGCGGCAGCAGGGCGGCGTGCTGCTGCTGCTGCTGCTGCTGCTGCTGCTGCGAGGGCGGGACGTTTGCCTGCGGCGCGCTGGGTGTCGCTGCCGCCGCCGCCGCCGCCACCGCCGCCTCGGCGGCGGCGACGACGGCTTCGGCGGCGTCCCTCCAGCTGGCGTGCTTCATCAGCGCCGGCGTGGGCCTCAGGCCTGGCGTGTACGCGGCGGAGCCAGCCAGGGATGTGGTGGCCGTGGTGTGGGTGTGAGTGCCGGCGGCGGCCGCCGCTCCCCCCTGCGACGGGGTGTCTGAGGGCAGGGAGGGCGAGCGCGGGAGCCAGGGGCCGGGCGGCGGCAGTGGCGCGGGTGGCGGGAGCGTGTGGTGCGTCGCCCTCGGCGCCGATGCGGCGTAGGCGGCACCCAACGCCACCTCCTGCTGCTGCTGCTGCTGCAAGGCGTGGTAAGGCGGCGGCGGCGGCGGCGGCGGCGTGGCACTGCCCGGCCAGGCGCCGGCGGTGACGGCGGGCACGTGCGGAGGAGCGGCGAAGGCGGAGGGGAGCTCCTCCGCGAGAGGCCAGAGCGGCGCGGCGGGGTCGTGCCCCGCAGCCGAGGGCGGAGCGCTTCCCAGTGCTGCGTAGGACGCCAGAGCGGCCCACCCGTGCCCCACTCGCTCCACCTCCCCCGCCGCGCCCTGGCGCGATGAGGTGCCGTCGCCACCGCCGTCGCAGCCGGCCGCCACGCCCGCCCAGAACGAAGCCGGCCACGGCGGCGCCTGCTGCTGCGGCTGCGCAGGTGGCATGTGCACCGCCAGCGTGGCCGTCCACCCTGCCACGGGCGCACCCAGGCCCGCCTGCAGCGCCTGGCCCTGCTGCCACGCGAGCTGATGGAAATGCTGCTGCTCGTTGTCGCCGCCGCCCGCACACCATCCCTCCTCCTCCTCCTCCTCCTCCTCCTCCCCTAGCTGGCACTCGCTGCCGCTGTGCTCCTCGTCCTGGGTGCTGCCGTCCCCGCCGCCGGCAAAGCGCAGGCCCGCCGGCGCGAGCGTCCTGGGTGTGGTCTGGACGGTGCGCGGGAGGCTGTCCTGGCCATCCGCCAGGGCGCCGCTGCAGACCCGGTGCAGACGCACCACCAACTGTACACCCGGCAGCCTGCGAGTCAGCAAGTGGAGCAGCGCCGGGGCGTCAGGTGACGAGCCTGCTGGAGCAGCAGCCGGGCCTGGGCTGGTGAGTCGTGGGCTGGCCGCTGCACACTCACTGGCGGTTGGATAGGCGCACCGCCCAACCCGCAGCGGCGCTGCCGCTGGTGCTGCTGGTGCTGTCATCCTGGCGGTGGCGGTGGGACTCTGCCGGCAGCGGGGTCACCTGTGCGCGCGTGGAAGGACCGCTTAACTGTGAGCCGGCACGACACAGCAGGCGTTGCTGCGGAGCATCACAGGCTGCTCCGTACCTGCCACTGCTCCCACACGCCGTGGAAGGTCGAGAAGAAGGCGAAGCGGGGCGCCCGGCGCCGCGCCTGCAGGAACCGCCCGCCTGCCCAGGCGGAGCGCAGCCCCAAGTGGCACGGCTCATCCTGCACGCGCAGAGAGGCTACAAGGCGCGCGTGCGTGGGGCCTCGCTGAGCCGAGCGAAGGGACCGCAGCGCAGTCCGCCCCTGGGGGCAACGGCGCAGACCTGGGTGAGGACCACCTCCAGCCAGGCCTGAGGCGTTGTCCTTGCGGTGGCCTCATCGAGAGACGCGGAGACCAGCGTCACCTGGGCGGCGGCTCCGGTCGCCTGCTGCGCCTGCGCGCATGCACGCCAGAACGCACACTCGTCCGCCCTTGCGCTGGCCAGCACGCACACACAGACACGAGCGTCCAGTGCTGGCAAAGCTCCACCAGGATGCCCCGCACCAGCAGGAAGCGGGACTCCCAGCTGTCTCCATCTGGCGACCTCTGGGATCCTCGATCAGGAGAGCGCGGAGAAGGCGCGGAGAGGCTCTCGAGCACCACCACATCGCCCTCTCGCAGTTGCATTCGGTCGCTCACGTCATTACGCACAGCGACTTTGCCATGCAGCGCTCGATCGGCATGGTCCTTCAAGCGCCAGGCACCCTCAAGAGCGGCAATCGGCATACAGTGGCAAGCTCAGCCAGATTTACAGGGGCGAGGATCACGCCAGCAGCCCGTCAGCAGCCGTGCGTGGACTGGTGCCGCGCGATCATGACGTCCACGAGCTCCCGCACTTGCGCAGAGTCCATGTGCAGCACCTCGGGCCACACGACGATGCTGCGGCCGCGCACATCATCATGACACATCCAGCACACGGCTGGTCAAGAGCCAGGGGCGATGGCGCAGCACACAGGGCGCAGTGTGGCTGCCACTCACACATGGGCATGTTGGTGCAAGATGCACACACACACACTCACAGCTGCACGATGGCGCGCTCGTCCAGGCCCAGCGCCTTGAGGTCCACCATCGCCAGGCCCGCAGACACCAGCTGCACAGCACAACAGCGTGCGCGCACGGCGCTTGACACAAGCGGCAGAGTCTGGCCACGGGGCGAGCCGCAAAGCCAAAGCGCACGCCCACCGTGGCCTTCTCCAGCGCCGCTGGCGCATTGGCCAGCACGTGCCTGAACTGCTCATCGTCAAAGCCTGCGGGGTGCGGCAAAGGGAGACGCCGAACAGACTCGAGCGTGCACGATGCCGGAGGAGTGGTCAGTCACCCGCGCGGTCGACATGCGCTCACCGTACGAGGTGAAGAAGTCGTACCAGACCTGCAGCTCGTGCGCCGGGCTGCACATGAGCTTGGGCGCGCGGAGCAGCAGCGCCCTGGGCTTGATCTTGAGGCCCTGCTGCCGGGCGGCCCACTGCACGTTGCGCCTGAGCACCTCGACGTCCACGTCCTCGCCGTCCACCCGGCTGACCACGCGCTGCCGCTCCTCCTCGCTGAGGCTCAGCTCAAGCTGGGCGAGCTCGTCCGAAAACGACGCACCGCGCGCCATGCTTGCCAGGCGCGCCCGGTGGGGCGCGGCGGCGCCGCCTGCGGGAGCCGGTGGGACAGCGCAGGGCCCTCGGGGCGGCACGCCGTGGCAAGATTGTGCAATGGGTGCAAAGGATGGGTGTGCAGTGTGCGGGGAGGGTCTGCACGGGCCAGGGCGTGGGCTCAGCCCGGTGGCCCGCGCGCTTGCCCGAGCCCCGAGGACGTTGATGTGCGCCGCGTTCTGGATCCTTTCTCCGATTACCTCCCCTGCCCAGTGCTCAAGGGCGATGGGACCCGGCCATCCGGCGCGTCGTTTGTGCGGTGAAGTGCGGTGCGGTGCGGTTGAGCGATGCGATGGAGCGGTGCGATGGAGCTGTGCGCGGCTGCGCCCACAGGCCCCTGTGCCATGCTCTCTGCTGGGCCTGCCCAGCACGTCGTGTTGCGGTGCATGGAGTGCGGTGCCTGGCCGTCGGCGTGTCGTGTGGAGGTGCGGAGCTCTGGAGTGCGGCTGCGCCCACAATCAGGCCTCCAAAAACGCCCGTGCCATGCTCTCTCCTGAGCCTGCTTACCTGAGCCTGCATGCCGCAAGCGCCCTGGCCGATGCGGCGCTCCTGCGGCACTCAGCTGCATCCTGCGCGATCTGCTGGATCTGGCGCGACCATCAGGCACGCCTCGTCAGCCACGGCGTGCCACAGCACCTGTTGTGCAGGGCGCCGTCCTGATCGCCCGCTCGCTGCTGGCCTCGTTGCTGTGGAGGAATGCTCGAGGGCTTGAGGGCTGCGCGTCGTGCAGCAAGCAGCAAGAAGCAGCAGCGTTGGTGCCAAGCTGAGCACGATGAACCTTCCTCAGAGCGGATAAGGGCATGTCTGCGCGCCTGTCAGCTGCGTTGGTGGTGGCGGCGGCGGGCCTGCTCGCCTACCTCAACACGCTGCCGCACAACTTCACCTTTGACGACCACTTCGCAGTGGTGCGGTGGCCACATGGCTGTGGCCGGCACCTGCGCTTGGCGGGGTGCTTCCTCCACACGCCCGCCCGACCTGTCGAATCGTGCGCATGCACGCGTACAGGTGCGCAACAAGGATGTGGTGGACCCGGCCGCGCAGCCGCTGCGCACGCTGCTCGTGCACGACTTCTGGTGCGCGACGCCACGACCTGAGCAGCGACGACATGCACGCCGGGCGACGCGCTGCGTAGTGCAGCGATCCAGCCGCTGCCGCGCGTCCTCCCGTGCGCTGCTCAGGGGCCAGCCGCTGGCTTCAGACCAGAGCCACAAGTCCTTCCGCCCCCTGACCGTGCTGGCCTTCCGCTTGACCCGCTCGGGCTGGCTGCTGCTCCCGGCGGCCTGGCGACGCCCCGCCACTGGTGCGGGCGCACCTCCCGGCCTGCGCACCCCCACCTCACAGCGGCCTGGACTCTCGCGCTGACAATCCTTCCAACACCCCTCGCGCCTGCGCAGAGTGGCGGGCGTGGCTGGCGTCGCAGGGCCACGGCGAGGAGGGCGAGCTGCCGGCGGGCCTGGACCCGCTCCCATTCCACGCCGTCAACGTTCTGCTGCACGCCCTGGCCAGCGGCCTCGTCACCTGGTGTGTGCACTCCCTCTCCCTCTCACGCCTCTGCTCAGGAGGCCACCTCGATGATCCCACGCGCCCAGGGGTGTCCGCTGCCAGACGGACATGCCCTACTCCTCGCCCGCTCCTCGCAGGTTGGCCTACGACCTGTTTGCCCTGCGCCTCCGCCTCGCGGGCTTGCAAAGCGTGGGGGCCGCAGGGGACGCTTCGACCGTTCCCGCTCCTGAGACGCGTCAGCCCGGCGGGCCGCCCGCAGCAGCGCAGCAGCAGGAGCAGCAGTCGCGGCGCCGCGCGACGCCGGAGGGCGAGGGCGCGGAGGACGTTGAGGAGGCGGAGGAGCGGCGCGTGGGCGCCACGGGCCTCAGCCGCACGGCGCACGGGCTGCTGCACCTGCACCTGCCGGCGTGGGCCACGGGGCTGTCCTTTGCGCTTCACCCCGTGCACACCGAGGTGAGGCCGCCCCTCTCCTCCACACCTCCCCCCTCCTCCTCACCAGGCAAGCGACACGCAGCGGACGCCGTTCATCCATGCGCGCGCCGCTCTTGTCGTCGTCGTCGTCGTCGTCGTCGTCGTGTTGCATCAGCCTCCGCCTGTGGCGCTCGGCAGGGCAGGACGTTCAAGCGTCCGCACACAGTCATGCAAAAACGCGTGCCACGCTTATGCAGGCGGTGGCGGGCATCGTCGGCCAGGCTGAGCTGCTCTGCGTGGCGCTCGCCGTGCCATCGCTGCTCCTCTACTTTGGCGCCTGCGCGCTGGACCACGCCTCGGCGGCGCCGGCGCCAGGCGGCGCGAGGGGCCGCGGCGGCGCGCTGGGGCACTGGGCGCGGGTGGCGGGCGCCGTGGTGTGCATGCTGGCGGCGGCGCTTTGCAAGGAGATTGGCATCACGGCGGCGGGGTGCATGCTGGCGTACGACACGTTGCTGGTGCCGCTGGTGGGCGGCGGCGAGGGCAGGGCGGCGGCGGGAGGGGAGGGGCCAGCGGGCGCGAGCGTGGGGCCAGCGGCAGCGGGTAAGGACGCTGGGGGGAAGGCGCCGCCAGCGTCGTCGAGTTCGGCGGCCAATGGGGCCCACGGCGTGGGTGGCAAGGCGGCGCCGGCGGCGAGCGCAGGGCCAGTGGCTAGCAGCGCTGGCAAGGCGGGGCGTGGGGGGACGGCGGAGGGCGCTTCGGCGGCTGCGGCGGGGCCGGGGCACGCAAGCGGCATGGGGAAGGGGCGCGGAGGAGGAGGTGCGGCGGTGGCGGCGGCGTTGGGCGCGCTGCTGGGGCAGCGCAAGTGGCGGCGCATGGCGGCGCCGGCGCTGGCGGTGCTGCTGTACGTGCGGGCGCGCAGCCTGGTGGCGGGCGACCAGCTGGTCCGCATCTACCGCAAGGTGAGGGCCACGGCAGATGTCGTTTTTGACCTCGCTCCCCAGCGTCGCTTTGGCTCCGCTGGGGAGACGGCAAGAGCGAACGATGCGTGAGCTCGGCCTGCACCCACGACTCGGACCTGAGCTTCGTTTCTGCACATGCTGCATGCACACTCCCCGCTCCGCCTCGCTCCCCCGCCGTGCCGTACGCAGGTGGAGAACCCCATCCCGTTCCTGCCCGACGCCACCTCGCGCGCGCTGAGCACGGCGCACCTGCACGCGCGCTACGCCTGGCTGCTGCTGTGGCCGCGCCGGCTGTCGGCTGACTGGTCCTTCCCCTGCGTACCCCTGGTGGACCAGGTGAGCAGGTGAACGGCCCTGGTGGAGCAGGTGAGCAGCCCTAGTGGAGGCAGGTGAACGGCCCTGGTGGAGCGGGTGAGCGCTCCGGGTGGGACAGGTGAGTGTCCCTGGTGGAGCAGGTGAGGAGCCTGGATGGAGGCAGGTGAACGTCCCCGATGGAGCGGGTGAGCAGCCTGGGTGGAGGCAGGTGAACGCCCCTGGTGGACCAGGTGAGCCTTGGGCGACCTATCAGGAGAACAACACCCTACCCATTTCCACTGTCACGTCCGCTGCTCGCCCAACAGGCGTGCTGCGTGGAACTGCCTTCTTAGAGACGGTTCTCGCCTCAGCAAGCCTTCGCGAGCGCGGGCGTGCTCCTGCGCAGCGCTGGTGAAGGCAGGTGCCAGCGCAGGGAGGTGCGGGGCAGCATGAACAGCGCAAGATGCGCTTGACGTGGCGGTGGTGGTCGTGATGCAGGTCGGTGACGTCCGTAACCTGGCGGCCGCGGCCCTCTACGCGTCGCTGCTGGCCGCGGTGTTGCTGGCGCGGCCATGGCGGGTGCCGCTGGGCTGGTGGCGCTGGGCGACGCGGGGCGAGGCGGCGGTGCAAGGCGGCGCGGACGTTGCGTCGTGGCGGCTCGTGGTGCTGGTGGGCCTGCTGGTGGGTCCCTTCTTCCCCGCCTCCAACGTGCTGTGTGAGTGGGCCGTGGGGCGGCTGGCTGTGACTTCGGCTTCACCTCCCTGGCGAGCGGGCGGTGCTGATGACTCGCGCATGCAACTCATTCCGCGCTTAAGCGTCGCCATCTCTCCACGTGTGTGTGTGCGCGCGCGACATGCAGTCTACGTGGGCACCTTCATTGGCGAGCGGCTCCTGTACTTTCCTTCCGTGGGCGCGCTGCTGCTGCTGTCGGAGCTGGCCTTCCCCTGTGCCATGGCCGCCCTGGTGCAGGTGTGCGCGCTTGGTGGCCAGCACCGCAGTGGCCCGATGCTCACGCGCTTTGCATCCCCTGGGCGAGCCTGGAAGGGAGCGGTGTTGTTCACCGCTCCGGGAGAGACGGGCCCAATGCAGAGACGACGAAATGACATGACCAGGGCTGCCGACGGGCAGCGCAAGAATGCCTGGCGTGTTCATCGCGTGGTGCGCGCAGGCGGGCTGGGGCGCGTCCCTGCAGCCGAGCAGCGCGCCCGCCGCGGGCAAGGCCAGCTCAGCGGGGCGGGCCGAGCGGCGGCTGCGCCGCGCGCTGCTGCGGCTGGCGAGGCTGGCGGCGCGTGCGTTGGCGGTGGCCCTGGGCGCGGCGGTGCTGGCGGCGCTGGCGGCGGCGGCGGCGCGCACGTGGGCGCGCAACTGGGACTGGCTGTCGGAGAGCACGCTCTTCACCTCGGCAGCACAGGTGCGGTTGAGGGGGACAGGGGAGGCGCTGCGCTTTAGTCCGGCTGCAGACGCACGGGCAAGTCAATGATGAGCAGGGCGCACAGCTGCCACGGTTCGGTGCGCATGAGAGCTCGCTGGCCGGGGCAGCGCCGCAGCATCCAGGGCCAGCGGCGGCGCAGCGCGGCAGTCCCGCGCCGCGGGCGCCGCTTGGGGGAGGGCTCCAGTGGCGCGTCGCGCGTGCGCCTCTGCAGGTGTGCGGGTCGAGCGCCAAGGTGGCGCTCAACAACGGCATCCTGGCGCGCCGCTCGCGGGCCTTCGGCGCGGCGCTGGCGCACTTTGAGGCGGCGCGGCGGCTCGAGCCGGGCTTCTGCGAGCCGGGCTACTGGATCGGCAGCACGCTCGTCAACCTCGGTGCGCACGCGACCTCTGTGCTGTGCTCTTCTTGCCGCAAGGCTGCAGCGCAACGTCATTGCTTGTGCATTGGCGGTGAGGCCGTGAAGGCGCGCACTCAGGGAGGTGAAGCAGGGAGCCGCTGCTGCTGCCGATGGCGTGCGTGGAGGGCGGTTGGACGGGAGGTGGGCGATGGTGGGCTGCCCTGCGCCGGCGTTTGCTCGCTTGCGCCGCAGGCCAGGTGAGCCAGGGCGTGCAGGAGCTGGAGGAGGCGCTCACCTGCAAGTGGGTCGCCGCCAACGCGCTCTCGGCGCTCAACGCGCTGTACCAGGTGCGCCAGGGTTAGGGCTAGGGTTGGCGCCTGCGAGGCCTCTTCACGCCGTCGCTGTGGTGGTGGACGCGCATAATGGGATTTTTGCTGGGTGGGTCTCAAGGATCCGGCAAGGAGGAGGGCGGCGCTGTGGCTGCGGGCGTGCGCGCGCGCAGCTGATGCAAGAGACGGCGACGCCCGGCACGTCGGGCCGCGCCTTTGCCATGGCCCGCTGGGGCGCGCTGCTGGTGCACGACCGCGTGGGGCGCGCCGCCGAAGGGTGCGTCGCTCCTCTGGCTCCGGTGCGGGCCTTTCGCAGGCTCCCACCCGCCAAAGCACGCCAAACTGACACCGCGATCGCTTCAGCCCACAAGCCCAACGGCTCA
>VFQP010005625.1_pt1 | contig 10798 bp, 10 predicted proteins | sample 3512351 | NCBI WGS metagenome assembly VFQP01 (sample SAMN10412372, study PRJNA504923) | tailings metagenome | isolation source: Relicate 1 Philex TSF1 revegetated site | place: Philippines: Tuba, Benguet | collected 2017-08-29
GGCCGCGGCCAGCGCGAGCTGATCATCGGCGACCGCCAGACCGGCAAGACCGCGGTGATCCTCGACACGATCATCAACCAGAAGCCGATCAACGCCGGCACCGACGAGAGCAAGAAGCTCTACTGCATCTACGTCGCGGTCGGGCAGAAGCGTTCCACCGTCGCCCAGCTCGTCAAGACGCTGGAGGAGAACGGCGCGCTCGAATACTCGATCGTGGTCGCCGCCACCGCCTCCGACCCGGCGCCGATGCAGTTCCTCGCGCCCTACACCGGCTGCGCGATGGGCGAGTATTTCCGCGACAACGCGATGCACGCGGTCATCTTCTACGACGACCTTTCCAAGCAGGCCGTCTCCTACCGCCAGATGTCGCTGCTGCTGCGCCGCCCGCCGGGCCGCGAGGCCTATCCGGGCGACGTGTTCTACCTCCACTCGCGCCTGCTCGAGCGCGCGGCGAAGATGAACGACGATTTCGGCAACGGCTCGCTGACCGCGCTGCCGGTCATCGAGACGCAGGCCGGCGACGTCTCCGCCTACATCCCGACCAACGTGATCTCGATCACCGACGGCCAGATCTTCCTGGAGACGGAACTGTTCTTCAAGGGCATCCGCCCGGCGGTGAATGTCGGCCTCAGCGTCTCCCGCGTGGGCTCGGCGGCGCAGATCAAGGCGATGAAGCAGGTCGCCGGCAAGATCAAGCTGGAGCTCGCCCAGTACCGAGAGATGGCGGCCTTCGCGCAGTTCGCCTCCGACCTCGATGCGACAACGCAGGCCCTGCTCGCCCGCGGCGCGCGGCTGACGGAGCTGCTGAAGCAGCCGCAGTACAAGCCCGTGCCGGTCGAGGAGCAGGTGGTGGCGATCTTCGCCGGCACCCGCGGCTATCTCGACAAGCTGCCGGTGGCCAAGGTGGGCGAGTTCGAGCGCCGGCTGCTGTCGGAGCTCAAGTCCCGCGCGCCGGAGATCCTCGACAGCATCCGCACCGATCGCGAGATCAAGAAGGAGACCGAGACCAAGCTCGTCGCCTTCCTCGACGATTTCGCCAAGACCTTCGGCTGATCGGACGGGGCTGCGACCATGCCCAGCCTGAAGGCCCTCCGCGGCCGCATCAACAGCGTGAAGTCCACGCGGAAGATCACGCAGGCGATGAAGATGGTCGCCGCGGCGAAGCTCCGCCGCGCGCAGACCCAGGCCGAGCAGGCCCGCCCCTATGCCGAGCGCATGGCGCGGATGCTCGCCTCGCTCGGCGCTTCCGTGGCCGGCACGCCCGGCGCGCCGAAGCTGCTCGTCGGCACCGGCGCGGAGAAGGTGCACCTGCTCGTCGTCGTCACCGCCGATCGCGGGCTCGCCGGGCCGTTCAACACCAATGTCGGCCGCTTCGCCCGCGCCCGCATCCGCGCGCTGGAGGCGGAGGGGAAGACGGTCAAGGTGCTCTCCGTCGGCCGCAAGGGTGCCGCCTTCCTCAAGCGCGAGTTTCCCCGCCACATCGTCGGCGAGATCAGCTTCATGGGGAAGAAGCGGATCGGCTTCGAGGACGCGGAGCTCGTCGCGAACCGCATCACCGGGATGCTGGAAGCCGGCGAGTTCGATGTCTGCTCGCTGCTGTTCAACCAGTTCAAGAGCGTGATCACCCAGATCGCGACCGACCAGCGCCTGATCCCCGCGCCGATGCCCGAAGCGGCGCCGGCTGCCGGCCCGCAGGCGCTCTATGAATACGAGCCGGCGGAGGAGGAGATCCTCGCCACGCTGCTGCCGCGCAACCTGGCGATCCAGGTCTATCGCGCGCTGCTCGAGAACAATGCCGGCTTCTACGGCAGCCAGATGAACGCGATGGACAACGCCACGCGCAATGCCGGCGACATGATCAACAAGCTCACGCTCAACTACAACCGCACGCGACAGGCCAACATCACCAAGGAGCTGATCGAGATCATCTCCGGTGCCGAGGCGGTCTGAGGAACAGGATACCAGCCATGAAGAACAACGTCGGCAAGGTCACCCAGGTTCTCGGCGCCGTGGTGGACGTGCAGTTCCCCGCCGAACTGCCCTCGATCCTGAACGCGCTGACCGTGAAGATCGAGGACCGCACGCTCGTCCTCGAGGTCGCGCAGCATCTCGGCGAGCGCACCGTGCGCTGCATCGCGATGGACACGACGGACGGCCTGGTCCGCGGCTCCGAGGTGGTGGACACCGGCGCCGGCATCGCGGTGCCCGTCGGCAACGGCACGCTCGGGCGCATCATGAACGTGATCGGCGAGCCGATCGATGAGCGCGGCCCCGTCCTCGCCGAGAAGTCCTACACCATCCACCGCGAGGCCCCGCCCTTCGACGAGCAGGCGACCAGCGCCGAGATCCTCGTCACCGGCATCAAGGTCATCGACCTCCTCGCCCCCTACCTCAAGGGGGGCAAGATCGGCCTGTTCGGCGGCGCCGGCGTGGGCAAGACCGTGACCATCCAGGAGCTGATCAACAACGTCGCCAAGGCGCATGGCGGCGTCTCCGTCTTCGCCGGCGTGGGCGAGCGCACGCGCGAGGGCAACGACCTCTACCACGAGATGGTGGATGCCGGCGTCATCAAGCTGAACGAGGGCAACACCGACGGCTCCAAGGTGGCGCTGGTCTACGGCCAGATGAACGAGCCGCCGGGCGCGCGCGCGCGCGTGGCACTCTCGGGCCTGTCGGTCGCGGAATACTTCCGCGACGAGCAGGGCCAGGACGTGCTGTTCTTCATCGACAACATCTTCCGCTTCACCCAGGCGGGCGCGGAAGTGTCCGCGCTTCTCGGCCGCATCCCCTCCGCGGTGGGCTACCAGCCGACGCTGGCCACCGACATGGGCGCGCTGCAGGAGCGGATCACCAGCACCAAGAAGGGCTCGATCACCTCGGTGCAGGCGATCTACGTGCCCGCCGACGACCTGACCGACCCGGCGCCCGCGACCTCCTTCGCGCACCTCGACGCGACGACGGTGCTGTCGCGCTCGATCGCGGAGATGGCGATCTTCCCCGCGGTGGACCCGCTGGACTCCACCAGCCGCGCGCTCGACCCGCGCGTGGTCGGCGAGGAGCACTACCGCGTGGCGCGCGAGACGCAGCGCATCCTGCAGACCTACAAGTCGCTGCAGGACATCATCGCGATCCTCGGGATGGACGAGCTCTCGGAGGAGGACAAGCTGGTCGTGGCGCGCGCGCGCAAGATCCAGCGCTTCCTCAGCCAGCCCTTCCACGTCGCCGAGGTCTTCACCGGCACGCCGGGCGTCTTCGTGAAGCTCGAGGACACGATCCGCAGCTTCGCCGGCATCGTCGCCGGCGACTACGACCACCTGCCGGAAGCCGCCTTCTACATGGTCGGCACGATCGAGGAAGCGGTGAAGAAGGCCGAGCAGCTCAAGGCCGCGGCGTAGGTCGCCGCCCTCGGGCACCGGGCCGCGTTCGCGGCCCCGGGGCCCGCGGTGCCCGCCGGCTCTGATTGAAGGATTCGGGTTCATGGCGACTCTCAAGTTCGAGCTGGTCTCGCCGGAAAAGCTGCTCGTCAGCCGCCCCGTCGAGATGGCCACCATCCCGGCGGCCGAGGGCGAGATGGGCGTGCTGCCCGGCCACGCCCCGATGATCGTGACGCTGCGCGGCGGCGTGATCAGCGTGAAGGAAGGCGGCCAGACCACCGAGCGCCTCTTCGTCGCCGGCGGCTTCGCCGAGGTCACGCCGGAACGTTGCACCGTGCTGGCCGACGAGGCGACGCCCGTCGCGCAGCTTTCGCGCGCCGCGGCCGAATCGCGAATCCGTGAAGCGGAGGCGGCCTACGCCGCCGCCACCGCCGAATCGCCCGAGAAGCACGACGCCGCGCTCGCGAAGCTGCTGTCCGCGCGCGCCATGCTGGCCGCCGCCGAGGCCGCCTGACCCTTCCAGCCGCTTGAAATCGCACGCCACCCGCCGAACATGCACCGGCGGGTGGCGTTCGCGTTTTTCGGGGGAAGACAATGAAGCATTGGCGGGTCGAGCAGGTGGCCTGGGATCGTTTCGATCCGGCGCGCGTGGACCCGGCCCTGGTCCCGCTCGTGAAGGCGGCCGCCATGGTGGAGCGCAACGGCGATGACTACGCGCTCTACCTGAAATCCATCTTCCGCGACGATCCCGACTTCCAGCTCGCCGCCGAATACTGGGCGGAGGAGGAAGTGCAGCACGGGGAGGCGCTCGGCCGCTGGGCCGCGCTTGCCGATCCCGGCTGGGATTTCCGCGCCGCCTTCGCCCGCTACCGCGAGAGCTTCAAGATCAACACCACCGCCGACGCCTCGATCCGCGGCAGCCTGACGGGCGAGCTGATCGCCCGCTGCATGGTGGAGACCGGCACCTCCTCCTACTACACCGCGCTCGGGGAGGGCACGCAGGAGCCGGTGCTGAAGGAGATCTGCCGGCTGATCGCGGCGGACGAGTATCGCCACTTCAAGCTCTTCTACGACCACATGAAGCGCTACCTCGCGCGCGAGAACCTCTCCTTCCTGCAACGCCTGCGCGTCGCCGCCGGGCGCATCGGCGAAAGCGAGGACGACGAGCTCGCCTACGCCTTCCACTGCTCGAACGAGGCGCCCGGCACGCCCTACGACCATGACCGCTGCATCGCGGCCTATATGGGCCGCGCGATGGGCTACTACCGGTTCCACCACATCGAGCGCGGGATGGGCATGATCTTCAAGGCGATCGGGCTCGAACCCCGCGGCCGCCTCTCGGCGCTGACCGCGCGCGGCGCCTGGCGCCTGCTGCAATGGCGGCGCGGCCGCTACGAATCCGCCCTCGCCGCCAACGAGAACCGCACCGGCGCGGCGGTGCCGGCGGCGGCGTAGCCCCGGCGCCCGGCCGCCGCGTGGACGGCGTGCGCGGCAGCATGCTAGCTCCGCGCGATGCCGCTCTCCCCGCCCGCCGAACGCCGGCACCTGCACACCCGCACCATCGAGATGCGCGGCTATGAACGCGCGGATGGCCTCTTCGACATCGAGGCGCATCTGGTGGACACCAAGTCCTACGCCTTCGAGAACGTGGACCGCGGCCAGGTGGAGCCCGGCGTGCCGCTGCACGGGATGTGGGTGCGGCTGACGGTCGGGGAGGACATGGTGATCCGCGCCTGCGAGGCGGTCTCGGACTTCACGCCCTATGCCATCTGCCCGCAGGCCGCGCCGAATTTCGCGCGGCTCGCCGGGGTCTCGGTGGGGCCCGGGTTCAACCGGGCGGTGAAGGACCGCGTCGGCGGCGTGCTCGGCTGCACCCATCTGCGCGAGGTGCTCGCGCAGATGGCGACCGTGGCCTACCAGACCATCGGCCCCCTGCGCTGGCGGCGCGAGGCGGCGGAACGTGAGGCGGCGATCGCCCGCGGCGAGACGCCGACCACCCGCCCGCGCCCGCTGCCGCTCAATTCCTGCTACGCCTATGCCGAGGACAGCGAGGTGGTGCGGCGCCACAAGGAGCGGGCGGAGGAGTAGCTCACGCCTCGCCCGGCGCCTTCAGCTCGAGCGCCAGCGCGTGCAGTCCGGTGGCGAATTCCGCGCCGAGCGCCGCATGCGCCGCCCGCGACCGCGCCACGCGGTTCATGCCTGCGAAGGCCGGGGAGACGACGCGCACGCTGTAATGCGTCTCGCCTTCCGGGCGCGCGCCGGCGTGGCCGGCATGGCGGTGGCTGTCGTCGGTCACCGTCACCTCGGCCGGCGCAAAGGCGGCGGCGAGGCTGTCGCGGATGCGGTCGGCGCGCTGTGTCATCACCTCGTCAAATGGCTGGCCGCGCACGGAAATCCAGCCCGCGCGCGCAGATTCCAGCCCCGCGCCGGCTTGCCTTGCGCACCCCGCACCCCGCGCCCATAACTCGCCGATGCGCCGCCGCAGCGACCGCATCGTGCTGAACGAACCGGAGATTCCGGACGCGCCGCCGCGCGCCTGCGAAAGCCCCGGCTGTCCGCTTGCCGGCGAGTACCGCGCGCCGAAGGACAGGGCGCATCTGAACCAGTACCGCTGGTTCTGTCTCGAGCATGTGCGCGAGTACAATCGCGGCTGGGACTACTACAAGGGCATGGGCCCGTCCGAGATCGAGGCCGAGCTCCGCGCCGATACCGGCTGGCAGCGCCCGACCTGGCCGCTCGGGCGGCTCGGCGGCTTCAATCCATTCGAGAGCGAATACCTCCGCGATCCGCTCGGCGTGCTGCGCGACACGCCGCTGCACAAGGCGCGGCGCGAGCCGCCGCGGCGGCGCGACGAGCCGCCGCCCGAACTGCGCGCCGCGCTCGACGTGCTCGGCCTTGCCTGGCCGGTGGAGCCCGCGGCGATGCGGGCGCGCTACAAGGACCTCGCCAAGCGCTACCACCCGGATGCGAATGGCGGCGACCGCGCGGCCGAGGAGAAGCTCAAGGACATCAACCGCGCCTACAGCCTGCTTCGCCGGAAGCTGGCCGAGCGGCCCGAGATGGCGGCGGGCGCCCCACAGGCGGCTGCCGGGTAGCCCGGCCGGGCGCCCGGGCCTATACAGGGCCTCGCCCTTTTCCTCCTCCCCTGAAGCCGGACCGCCCCATGACCAAGGTCGCAACCCTCGCCGAGACGCGGAGCACCGCCTCGCTCGATCAACCCGATACCCAGGTGCATGTGCGCGAGGCCTTCGGCATCGACAGCGACCTCGTGGTGCCCGCCTTCTCGGCGCGGACGGAGCATGTGCCGGAGCTCGACAAGGCGTATCGCTTCGACAAGGACACGACGCTCGCGATCCTCGCCGGCTTCGCCTTCAACCGCCGCGTCATGGTCCAGGGCTATCACGGCACCGGCAAGTCCACCCATATCGAGCAGGTGGCGGCGCGGCTGAACTGGCCCTGCATCCGCGTCAACCTCGACAGCCACATCAGCCGCATCGACCTGATCGGCAAGGACGCGATCGTGCTCAAGGACGGCAAGCAGGTGACGGAGTTCCGCGAGGGCATCCTGCCCTGGGCGCTCCAGCATGCCTGCGCGCTGGTGTTCGACGAATACGATGCCGGCCGTCCCGACGTGATGTTCGTGATCCAGCGCGTGCTGGAGGTCGAGGGCAAGCTGACGCTGCTCGACCAGAACAAGGTGATCCGTCCGCACCCGATGTTCCGCCTGTTCGCCACCGCCAACACGGTCGGCCTCGGCGACACGACGGGCCTCTATCACGGCACGCAGCAGATCAACCAGGGCCAGATGGACCGCTGGAACATCGTCGCGACCCTGAACTACCTGCCGCATGCGCAGGAGACCGAGATCGTGATGGCGAAGCTCGGCATGGATGCGAAGGATGCGAAGCAGAAGCGCCAGGTGGAGGCGATGGTGGCGCTGGCCGACCTGACGCGCGCCGGCTTCATCGCGGGCGACATCAGCACGGTGATGAGCCCGCGCACGGTGATCACCTGGGCGGAGAACGCGAAGATCTTCGGCGATGTCGGCTTCGCCTTCCGCCTGACCTTCCTGAACAAGTGCGACGAGGCGGAGCGCGGGACGGTGGCCGAATACTACCAGCGCTGCTTCAACGAGGAACTGCCGCAGGGGTCGTTGCTGAAGAAGGCGGGGTGAGGCTCCGCGGCCGGCCGAAGAAGCGATGACCCAATCCAAGGACCAGACCCGCCAGGAGGAATTCAAGCGCGCCACCGCCGGCGTGCTGCGCGCCATCGCGCAGGTGCCGGAGGTGCAGGTCGCCTTCCAGCCGGGCCCCTCGGGCCTCGCGGGCAAGCGCGCGCGCCTGCCGCTGCCGACCCGCTCCCTGCCGCCGGCCGAGATGGCGAAGCTCCGCGGCGCGGCGGATGCGATCGCGCTCAAGCTCCGCCACCATGACGAGGGCGTGCACCAGGCGCGCGTGCCCAGCCGCCGTGAGGCGCGGGAGGTCTATGACGCGCTCGAGGATGTCCGCGTCGAGGTCGTGGGCAGCCAGCACATGTCGGGCGTCGCAGCCAATCTCCGCGCGCGCCTGACCGAACAGTGCGAGGCCGAGGGCTACGACCGCATGACGCGGAAGGATCAGCTCCCGCTGCCCGCCGCACTCGGCCTGCTGGCGCGGGAGAAGCTGACCGGGGAGGCGCCGCCCGCCGCGGCGCGCCGCGTGCTCGATCTCTGGCGCGACACGCTCGGCGAGAAGGCCGATGCCGCGCTCGAGGAGATGTCGCGCGCCGCCGCCGACCAGGACGCCTATGCCCGCGCCGCGCGCAGGCTGCTGACCGCGCTCGATCTCGCCGAGGCCGAGGTCGAGACGGAGTCGGAGCAGGACGAGGAGGAAGGCGAGGGCGGCGAGCAGAGCCCGCAGCAGGACCAGTCCGGCGAGGGCGAATCGCAGGGCCAGGACTCCGACACCATGCTCGGCGCCCAGCCCGAGACGATGCAGGGCGACGCCGCCGAGGACGAGACGGAGGAAGGCGAGGAGGACGGCGCCGCGGCGGAGGGCGACGACCGCCCCGGCGGCCCGACCCAGCGGCGCGAGGTGCCGCAGGTGGACGATCCCTCCGCCTACAAGGCCTTCACGAAGCAGTTCGACGAGGTGGTCGAGGCCGACGATCTCTGCGACGCGGACGAACTCGCGCGGCTGCGCCAGCAGCTCGACCAGCAGCTCAGCCATCTCCAGGGCGTCGTCTCCAAGCTAGCCAACCGGCTCCAGCGCCGCCTTCTCGCGCAGCAGCAGCGGGCCTGGGAATTCGACCTGGAGGAAGGGCTGCTCGATGTCGCGCGGCTGGCGCGCGTCGTCGCCAACCCGATGCACTCCCTCTCCTACAAGCGGGAGCGCGAGGCGGATTTCCGCGACACCGTCGTCTCGCTGCTCATCGACAATTCGGGCTCCATGCGCGGCCGGCCGATCACCGTCGCCGCGATGTGCTCCGACATCCTGGCGCGCACGCTCGAGCGCTGCGGCGTGAAGGTGGAGATCCTCGGCTTCACCACCCGCGCCTGGAAGGGCGGCCAATCGCGCGAGCGCTGGGTGGCGGAAGGCAAGCCGCGCAACCCGGGGCGCCTGAACGACCTGCGGCACGTGGTCTACAAGGCGGCCGACCAGCCCTGGCGGCGGGCGCGGAAGAACCTCGGCCTGATGCTGCGCGAGGGGCTGCTCAAGGAGAACATCGACGGCGAGGCGCTCGACTGGGCCTATCGCCGGCTGCTGACCCGCACCGAGCATCGCCGCATCCTGATGGTGATCAGCGACGGCGCGCCGGTGGATGATTCGACGCTGAGCGTGAACCCCGGCAACTACCTGGAACGCCATCTGCGCAAGGTGATCGCGGAGATCGAGGGCCGCGAGGCGGTGGAGCTGATCGCCATCGGCATCGGCCACGACGTCACGCGCTATTACCGCCGCGCCGTGACCATCGTGGACGCCGAGGAACTCGGCGGCACCATGATGAAGAAGCTCGCGGAGCTGTTCGACGAGGACGCCGCACTCGCCTGGCAGCGGGCGGCGACGGAACGGTCGCCGATGGTGGCGTGACAGGGCGCGCGTCGGGGAGGGCCCTGCCCTCCCCGAACCCCTCCCGCCAGGGGCGAAGCCGCCCCTGGACCCGGCATCTGATGGCTGTCCTGGGGAGGGGGCATCAAGGGCGGGCGCGTCATCGCGGGCACGCCATGCCGCCTCCCCAGGACAGCCATTGAACGCATGGGTTCCAAGGGGCCACTGCCCCTTGGCGGGGGGAGCTTGAGGGGGGCAGCGCCCCCCTCAACCCGCCGCGCCTTCCTCGCCACCCTCCTCGCCGCGCCCGCCCTGGCGCAGGCGCCGCTCGCCACGCCGTTCGAGCTGCCCGAGCTCGCCGGGAATGTCGTGCTGCGGGCGCTCGGCGGGCTCGAGATCCATCGCGCGCGGCTCGGCTTCGGCGGGCTGTCGGGGCTGCACATCGCCGACGACCTCATGCTGACGGCCGTCAGCGACCGCGGCCGCTTCCTGGAAGCGCGCCTCCGCCTCGATGCCGCGCTGCGCCCGGTCGGCCTCGATGTGGCACGCGTGGGCCGGCTCGGCGACGGCGCGGGGCGGCCGCTTTCGGGGATGTATGCCGCCGATGCCGAGGCGCTGGCGCGGCTGCCCGATGGCGACTGGCTCGTTGCCTTCGAGCGCTGGCACCGCATCCGCCGCTATCGCGACCTCGCGGGCCCTGGCCGCTATGTCGAGGCGCCGCCGGGCCTGGAGGCTGCGCCGTCGAATGCGGGGCTGGAGGCGCTGGCGGTGCTGGCGGATGGGCGCTGGCTCGCGATCGCCGAGGGGCTCCAGGCGGGCGAGGCGCCGGGGCTGGCGGCGGCCTGGCTCGGCGGCCCGGGCCAGTGGCGCAACCTCGCCTGGCGCACCGCTTTCGCGATGCAGGCGGTGGACGCCGCGCCGCTGCCCGATGGCGGCGCGATCGTGCTGGAGCGGGGCTTCGCGCTGCTCGGCGGCTTCGCCGGGCGCATCGTGCATTTGCCGGCCGCGGCGCTGGCCGCGGCCCAGCCTGGCAGTGTGCTCGAAGGCGAAGAGTGGCTGCGCATCGCCCCGCCGCTGCCGGTGGACAACTACGAGGCGGCCTCGGTGTTCCGCCAGGATGGGCGATCGCTGCTCGCGATCCTGTCCGACGACAACGAGAGGCGGATGCAGCGCACCCTGCTGCTGCTGTTCGAGATCGTCGGGGCGCCCTGAGCCCTGGTAAACTTCTATGCTGCTGAAATCTGCGTTGGCCTGTGACCGATCACGTGGAAGCGGCTGGTCAGGAGGGAGGCAAGTTCGGCCTTCCACGGGTCGAGGTTGGCGAAGAAGCCCCGGATGGCGCGTTAGCGTCCGCGGATGTGGTGGAAATTTGCTGAGGGTTGCGGGTGGGATCGGGCC
>VFQP010005626.1_pt1 | contig 10791 bp, 8 predicted proteins | sample 3512351 | NCBI WGS metagenome assembly VFQP01 (sample SAMN10412372, study PRJNA504923) | tailings metagenome | isolation source: Relicate 1 Philex TSF1 revegetated site | place: Philippines: Tuba, Benguet | collected 2017-08-29
AATTCATCGTCTGGTGGTGGTGGTGGTGGTGGTATGTCAGACGCTTTTGGAGCAATTGCGGTGTCAGTACAGTGCTGCACCGAAACCAACCAATCGCATACCACCGACAGTTGGTCTCAACGGTATGACAGACATACCGCATGCCGCATCCCCATGATCTGACTGACTGACTGACCGACTCTGATGACGTGTGTGACGACATGGTGGGTGGTGCATGAATGCGTGGAATGCAGTGGGTAAAATTCCGGTTGCCGGTCACACTGATTTGCTGTTATGGGATTTGGGTGGTCAGTCCGGTCTGCGAGTGATTTGGGATAAATATTTCGCGGACGCACACGCTATCATTTTCGTGATTGACGCAGCGGATAAGAAACGATTTGATGAAGCCACAAAAGAGCTCGATTCAGTGCTGTCGCATCGCGATTTGGTCGACGCACCACTTTTAGTACTGGCCAATAAATGTGATTTGCACGACGCTTTGGGTGCAGTCGAAATCGCTAAATTATTAGACAACACACAAAATGCGCACAACCGGAAAATCCACGTCCAATCCACATCAGCTCTCAAAGGAAAAGGAGTCGACGACGGTATACGATGGCTGTTGGGTACACTTCCAAATTCAGCCCGTGCTAAAGCACTCGCTCTTCGCACACCGTAAATTAATTGCTATTAATTGGTCGACCGCCAACCACCGACCGACTGACTCACTGACTCTGTGTTTTCTTCTTATGTTTGTTTGATCGATTTACTTAATCAATTCGCAATAAATTGTCACTTTGCTTTTAATATTAATAGTAGTTGTATGCTTCGTTTCATTTTATCGTTTTGTTGTGTGTGATGTGGTGATGGCAGTCTGTCTTTCCGAACCCCCATCAGTCAGTAGCATCAGACTTCAACCCAACCAAATGTCTGCCGCTGCCAAACCAACCGCCACCACCACCACGACTGCACCGGTTGCAGCCAAAGCTACTACCCCGGCACCGACCACCGCCACCACGACAACCACTACCACTACCACTACCCCCGCAGCCACAGCGACCACAACCACTACCGCCACTACCGGTGTAAATGGTCGTCCGTTGTATAATCATTCTATCCCGGAGTCGACATACAATGGAGGAATCGGTCATTCCGGTTACAGTGAATATTATGACGCCGATAAAACCGCCGGCGGATGGGGTTAATTCATTATCATACGTATAATTTATTCAAATCCCTCTCTCTCAGCCCACATACAGGCAGTCGTATTAATAATAGTGATAGTTTATTTAGTGCCGTATTCCGCCGTATCGTCTCTTTCTCTCTGTCTCTGTTTTCACTATCTCTCAGTTTTTTGCGTCACTCCTCATTTTGTTACCTATTTCGATTATACGGCGATTTCACTCCATATTCGTGGTTGATTCATTCACTCGCTTTTTTTTAATTTTGTTCCCTAATCGTAAACACCGACCGTCCACCCCCCCCATGCTATGTATAATGTGGGCGATAAAAATAACTGACTCGAAATCAAACACACAAAAATGTGTGCTGTCATTTGGTGGTGTGTGCAAATCATCAGATCATATCAGATGGCACCGAAACGAACCAAATCGGCGGTGAAAAAACCCGAATCACCACGCGCAGTCGAACCGGAGCCGACACCCGAACCGGCAGCAGAAGCGACCCCGACACGCGCAGAACCCGCACCAGCGGTTGAAACCCCCCAAACAACCAATAAACTGGAAACTCCGTCTGCCCCGGCCTCACCGCGTGCAGCCGAACCGGAATCAGTTCCAGCGCCGTCGAGCGAGCATCTGACGGGATCGGAAAAGCCGTGGAAAGGCACACTCCATCCCACTGATCTCGGGGTAGGAAACATATTCTCTGGACTGTTTATGAGTACGTGTATTAGCGCACTGCCCGCAGGACACACATACACATACAGAGAGTCGAGCCGCTGGTGCTGTGTACCGACCTTTCCGTGTGTGATGATCGAATGCATATATCGCTCTCCGCTCGCCCTCTCCTCGTGTGCTTGTGATGATATATGGATACAGCACTTTCTATTTTGGATCTGTCGATTGACCGTTATTATTTGGGTACCGGTCAATTCGGTGTGATGGCGAGTCACTATCAGTGGAAAGAAGTCACACCCGTCCTGTTATACGTCAATCTATTCTGCACGTTTGTGTTATTGCCGCTCGGTCTGTATAACGGTATACGCGAGGGATACGTCCAGCTGTTTACACACCGCGCGTCGACCAAACGACATGCGCTGGATTTCTTTCAAATCACGACACTGATTGGTTTGGTGTATCTCAATTTCGGTCACGTCTTACCCGCAGAGCATGAATTTTCACTCATGTGGAAAGCACCGTTTGATGTGAACGGACCGGTCAGTGCACGCGCGGCAGCGGAATGGTTACACCACGCTCATTGGGTGGTGTTTATCGTAAACGTCGCACTCGCGCTTTGGCCGTTCTTTAAATTCGGCCACCCCTCAGGTCGACCCGAATTAGAACAGCCGCAGCAGCAGCAAAAACCAAAATCACAATAAATATTACACGTCCGGTTTTTGTGATATCTGAAGCAGCAGCGCCCTCTGACCGCTCAGTCAGTGCAGGCGCGGCTCAGCATCCGTCATATCAATTGAGCAGCAGAACTCCTTTCTTGTTTGTTTCACACTTGTGCTTTTCGCAATATCTTTTCCACTCAAGTCATATACCGCTCTCTCTCATTCTCTCTCTGTTCACTTTCTGCTGCTACCGTTTTGTTGTGATAAAACGTACGTTGTATTGTTTGGTCCCTCCGTTCCTCCGTTCCTCGCCTCGCGCTGCCTCCGCTCCGAATTCGAAGAAACGAAAATCACGGTGCGCTGAAGAGAGGAAGAAGAAATGAAATGAAACCAGAAAGAAGATTTGAAGAACGAAACGATAAATTAAAATGTTTCACACAAAAATAAAACCTCAAATCGCGTTAGTGCGACGCTGCACTTCCCCCACTGCCGCCAGCAGCGGCAGCAGCCGTCGAGGCATAAATCGATTCCACCTCCGACCGTAATAGATTCAGAGTGGATGACAGACGCGACACATCATCACTGGTTAATAAATCAGACATGCCGTGGCCACTGCGATATGAGCGAAGTGCGGTCAGAATTTGTCGGTTCGATTTATCGCGCTCGCGCGCGGCGCGTTCACTGTCCGATTCACGCGCCGGTTTGGTACTGATACCGCTCGCATTCGAATCAGCGGATGAATTCGAGAGCGTACGAACTAATTTGAGTCCACCCGCAGCAGCCACGGCAGTTGGATTGAGCTGAATCGATGCATTCTGTTTGTTGCGTGCGGTGTGGCGTTCAAACTCGGCTTCATCAAATGTTGATTCGTCATACACAAACTCGAAATCATCCGCAGCGGCTGATGATACCGGTGCAGGTGATGCCGCGGTGGCAGTGCCAGTGGTGGCGGTAGTGTTACCACCCGCTTTAGGAGTTGGAGTACGCCGCTCTTTCGCCGAACTCCAAACAACCGGTTGTCGCGTCGCCGTTCGCTGTGAATTAGGACTGACCGCCGCAGCAGCCGCAGCAGCAGAGGCTGATGAGGTCGGGGATGGTGTGTCGGCCGTACCGATTCGATTCAGAATAGCAGTCAGTTCATTCGGTATCGGAATGAGCGGGATTGAATCGGCGTTCGCCGGTGGCGGTGCATTCGGTGTTGGTTTGACGGTTCGGTATTGTGCGAAAAACGGATGCGATAAGAGCTGTAGTGCAGACGGTCGTTTCGTCGCATCTTTTGCTACACACACCGTAACGAAATTTCGTAATTCGGTACTAAACAGTTCAGTCGGTGTGAGATACTGTTCCAATCCATCCTGCATGAGTCGATTCAACAATTGATAGTGGCCGGTGTGCGGTACCGCATATCGACCCAGTGCCACAGACATGACACTCATACCCATCGACCACACATCAGCACCGAATGAATATTTCTCCCCCGATATTCGTTGTGGATCCATATACAACACTGTACCAATAAATGTGGATGCATGTGGTCCGTCACTGCTACCGCCACCGCCACCACTACCAGTAGCCGTATTGCCGGTAGCGGATGACGAGGGATGAGCCAATTCTGACAAAATTCCAAAATCTGTTAATTTGATTTCACCGCGCCGGTTCATCAGTATATTATGGGGTTTGATATCGCGGTGGATTTGTTTATGAGCATGCAAGTGATGCAATCCACGCAATACGCGCTCGAAAATATAAGCGATTACCACTTCCGGCAGTACACGCGCACCACTTGCCAGCAGAGCGCCTGCACCACCACCACCAGCACTGGCTGCGGCAGCAGCTGTTGGTTGTGAACCGTTCCCGCCGCCCAACACGACCCAATCAGTCGTAGCGGGTGATGTGCTGCGAGCACGTGCATCGCTTCGATCGGTTCGATCCACCAAATCCTGCAAACTACCAGCGTCCATCCATTCCAACCCTAAGAATATTCGACCTTCATCGAAATACGCGCCAGCAAATTCGATGAGAAACGGCGACTGACCGGCAGGCGATGTAAAAACGGTGAGTTCTTTTGTGAGCTGTTTCCGTTTTTCCTGTTCGTGGATAGATATCGATTTCAGCGCCAGCCAACGCATGGTTCGTAACTCGTAGCATTTGTACACGACAGCAGAACTGCCACGACCCAACACACCAGTTATTACCACTCCGGATGAATCGAGTGATAGTGCCTGCTGCAGTGAATCGGATCGACTGTGACTGGAAAGCGTGGACGAAAGTGATGATTTCGCATCCTTTTCTGTCCGTTCCGTGCCACTACCACTACCGCTGCCAGTGGCAGTGGCAGCGTCCAATACACTGATGCTACCGACAGCTGTCAGAGTGCGTGTGGTGCTGAGACTGGTTTGACCGCTGCGAGCGGGTGTGGCGGTGGTGGATTTGATACCGGCTTTACTGAGTGCGAAATCACCGCGCCTGTACGTGCCACTTCGCGTGATTTCATATGATTGTGAGAATTCATCCGAATCGTCGTCTGCTCCGGGTCTCATCACCTGCGTTTTATCATCCACCGCAGTTGTTGGTGACAGCGGTTTGGCGCGAGCGTCCAAATTCAATCGCATTCGATTCTCGGTTTTATCGAGTTCGAGCGACGACAAATTGATCGCATACGCCGACTTCTTTTTTGGTTCGTGCTGAGGCGTTGCTCCTGCACCACCACCACCACCAGCAGCAGCGGACGAGACAGGAGCGGGAGCTGCGACCGGTCGGGATTCATCAGCGTCGAACGACATGGAATATCGTACTGACTCTTCAGCTGCAGCAGTCGCGGCGTCGGGCATCGGTTCATCGAATGCCGGGTCGTCAGGATCTGCCGCTCCTTTCAATGCACCAAACGGTTCGTTGGAAGACAGCTGCAGTGAAGACGTGACACCTGCAGGGGGTGGCGCGCCCGCCGCTGCCGCAAGCGATGCGAGTGATCGTGGATTGTTCACAGACTGAGCGATCGACACATTAAATGATGCCTCAACCAATCGAGCCGGCGCGCCACCACCACTCGCTGCTGCGGTTCGAGCGGTCGGAGAAATCGACTGCTGCGGAGGCGGTACGGGAGCGGCTGTGGACGGAGCGGGGCCACCGGTACGAGCAGTTGCGGTTGGGCTCGTGAGCGAGGAAGCAGTGACGGCAGGTCCGGTGGTGTCTGTTTTGGTCACCGCCTCCTGTGCATGCAGTAAGCAGTACGCGCGGGAAATTCTGCGCTGCGTACAACCGGCCTTCGCGGACTCGCATTCGAGCTTGTGAGAGCGCCACCCGCAGGCGGAGACAAAACAGATTCGTCCGCAGCTGCGGGCGTGTTCGCTACCGGTTGTGTGATTGCGGCGTGTGCACTCGCAGGTGTGGTGGAGAGGGCGACTCGCAAGTGAGCGGGATCGGTCAAAGTATTAAATGTTTTGGGTATTGGTTTGGGCTGCGGTTGTGATTTGGTGCCGCTCGCGCCCATCCGTCGTTTGAGCGCTGCCAATTCTCGTTCGAGTGCGGCGATTTTCTTTGAGTCAGTTGCAGCGGCTGCAGACACAACCGGTGCGGGCGGTCTCAAACCGCTTCCGCGTTTTGGGAGCGGACCGCTCGCAATCGCTGACAGCGTCGGAGCGAGAGCGGCGATCGTGGCCGATGCACCACCACCACTGCCAGTACCAGCACTACCGCCGGTCGTACCAGCCGGTTTGACCACAGCCGAGGGCGGAGCGGTTGGTCCCAACACAAATTTCGAGCCTGATGCGATGGCGGGTGCAGTGGCTCGTTTTGCCGCTTTTGCTTTTTGCGCCGCCGCCGCAGCGCGCTGTTTTCGTTCTCGTTCAATCATAGGTTTGGCCGAAGAGAGCTTTCGCAAAACCGCGGCGTTCATTTTAGTGTCGATCGTGCTTCGAACACGGGATGGATTGACTGTTTGTGGTGCAGCGGGTAAAACACGACCGGAAGTAGCGACGGTCGAAAAGTCTGAGTCCCAATTCGATTCGCGCTGCTCGCGTTTAGTCAGTGCAGCTGCAGCGGGTTTGGCTGTTTGCTTTGCGGTTGAACTCGCGGTAGAAGCGATCAGAGACTCAATCGCTGCTGCTTTCTCGTTCGCGCGATCGCGCATCCAATTCTCACTCTGTGGTATAGCGCCGGCGATCACGAGCGGTTTACGTGCGCGAGCGGCTGAGGCAGAGTGTGCACCGCGAAACGTCCGGGCGGTTGGACCACCGCTCTCTGCAGCTGCGCCGGTCGCAGCGGTTGTGGTAACAGGAGCGGAGGTCGCTTCCTCTCCGGCAGCGGTTATCGGTTTGCTCGATTCATCGGCCGAATCGGGATCATCCGATGCCTGCGCGGTCGGACCGGTTGCGAGCGCGACGACTCGTCGCTTTGGACTTACAAACAAACTCGCGGGTTGGGATTTGGGACGTGCCGCAGCGCCAGCGCCAGTGCCAGTCGCTGTGACCGCTTTCGGACTGCTGTAACTGAGCTCATCGAATTGTTCGTTGTCGTATCCACCCTCCTCACCGCCATCACCACCATCAGCGGACGGTGCGGTGTCGTAATGACCGCTCTGCGCCGTATGTACTTCGAAGGTTTCGCTGTCTTCAAAGTCAGGCGGCGTTGGATCACTCATAGATTTTCAACCCCTAAGCACCGCCACCAGACAGCAGACGGACATGTGAGCAGTGAACAGCGTAGCAGGCATCAACACAAAAAGTTTGGAAGTAAAAAAATGTAATGGTGTTTGGGTTGGGTTTGGTTGGTTTGTGTACATCAAAATATGGAGAAAGAGACAACGAATGAGTAACAGAAAGACAGGGAAAGGCTAAAACAGGTTGTGAATGACAGACAGACAGAGAAAATTTTGGTGGCTGTTTTCATTTTGATTGAAGAAAAGCGTTGTTTTGAATGAGTGATGAATTCGGGTGATGATGAGGTGGAAGGGTCAACCAAACACATACACATGGGATTAAAACGCCGCGCGGTGATACGCCGATGCACGCGTGGTGGTTTGGGTTGAGGTTTGTGCTGCGGCTGAAGCGGCACCACCACTACTCGTGACGGGCGGGTTCGTCGTATACGTGGGTTGAACGACCGGTACGTAAGTGGTTGTAAGCGGCGCAGTGGTTGGGAGCGATAAATTCGAAGCGATCGGAAGCGATAGAACCGAAGCGGTGGACGAAACCGGTCCCGGTGAGCCGCCGGCACTGATCGTTCCGCCGTAGCGGCGGATCGTGTCTTCGAGCGATTGAACGACGTGAGTCAATTCCGGATCGGACTGACCGATTGCCAGTTTATCCTCTAATTCTTTGCGAGTCGCTTTCTGTGATGAGCCAAAACACACACATATACAGCATATGATAAATGATCAGCAACGCAGAAAGTATTCGCAGAGGGGAGAAGGGTTCAACGTACCAGCAGTTTCTGCAGATCTGAGAGATTGACGTTCGCCGGGATCGTACCACTTGAAACAGCCGCGCGCAATCCGTACGGGACGGAAACGATTTCCGGAATGGGATGTGCACCGCCACCGGCTGCATACGACGACTGAATGTGTGAATCATATTTGATGTGATGACCGGTTCGAACGGTCGAGGAAGTCGATTGCTGTAATCGAATCTGTTCTTTCAAACGCGCGATTTCGGCGTCCCGACTTCGTTCATCGCCCGGTATGAGGTGGGACGGCAACTGTCGACCACCGGCTGCGGCCGTACCACCAGCGGTTGGGGCAGTGCTTTTACTCGATTTCGATTTTTTCGGATCGACCGGAACAGCTCCGTCGATACTGGTTTGGACGATTGTACCATACGCTTTAATGTGATCGGTCTTTGATCGAAGCATCGCTTCGTAGTGTTTCTGTTCGCGTTCGCGTTCTGTTCTGATCATTTCGATATCTGCCATTAATTGAGTGATCTTTTTCTTGAGCTCTTCCATTCGTCCCTTGCGCGATGCACTCTTTTTCTTCGTATTTTCGAGTTCGCGTGTTTTAAACGCGATGTTTTCGTCCTGACGAGCGACGATGCTTTGGAAGTCGTGAATCTGTGATGTGAGATTCGTCACCTGACTCGTAACGGTTGTGATTTGTGTATTGAGTTGTTTGACGATCGCAGAGTGTTGGTCGTCGACACGAGCCAATCGCGATTGCAAGTTTTTGATTACTGATTGCTGATTGGCAATCACTTGAGTGAACGTCTGCAAATCAGCCGCCACTTTCTCTCGATTCATCTGATTGAAACGATTGAGAGAAGTTGCAATCTCCGTTCGGAACGCGTCGTACGCTGCCCGGTGCTGTGCGATCTTTTGTAATGAGAGAGTTTTGACCGTAGTGAGTGCACTTCCGAGTAAAACGATCCGCGCTTTTTGGAGTTCGATCGTTTTGCGGTAGTCCTTACGACGCACAGCGGCCGCGGTCGCTTCCTCTTCCAATTGAGTGATTCGTTGGATTGAAATGCGGTGCTGTTCGTCGCGATCTTTCACGTTAGCGGACAGCGCCACCACATCCGCTTCCGCGTTCTGCGCTCGTACGCGAGTGAGATCGAGTTCGGCGTTCAGTTTGCGTCGCCACTCCTCGCTCTCTGCATTCAATTTCTGGGTTTGTTCGATCGAAGTTTGTAATTCTTTTCGTGCCGAATCGAGTTTTTTCTTTAAGATACGAATATCGTTTGTGGCGTTGATTGAAACCTGCTGCTCGCGCTCAGCGCGAACTTTAATATCTTGCTCCAAATCCGCCACCCGATCGCGAACGAGTTTGGCGTCGATTTCGATTTGAGTTTTCTCATTCTGGAGCTGATTCGCAGTCGCTTTCCAGTGACGAATCTCATTCGCTTGAGCGTTGATTGTACCATCCAACTGCAGGATACGGTCTCCGGCTTCGCGGTTCATTTTCTCCAACCCACGAGCCCGGTCCTCCGTCTGCTCCGCAGTATTTCTCAATCGAGTTCGATCGGCCATTAAAGAGGTCGTCTCTTCCTGTGACGAATTGAGCTGTTTTCTGATGGTGTTGAGATCGCGCACGAGCTCGTCCTCGCGACTCTTCCACTGAATGGCTCGACTTTCAAAGATTTTGACCTGTTCCAAGAGATTTCGCTCTGATGTTTGTAAGCTCTTTATATCGTCGTATCGCTCCTTCAGAAGTCGTTCGTATGTATTTTTCTCTGATTCGAGTGTTTGTGTGGTGGACGACCATTTACTGCCCTCACTCACACGAACACGAATTTCTTCGTCTTTTAATTTAAGCTCACTCGTAGTGGATGCAACCGTTTCACGTAACTGACGATTCAGATCATTCAATTTACCGACCTCCGATTCGAGTCGCTGCACGCGCGCGGCCTGCGCTTCCACATCCCGAAGGTTCAATTGAGCAGAAGCAATCGCAGATTCGTGTGAATTCGATTGAGCGGTCAGCCGTTCGATCTGAGAGATCTGATACTGAACAGTTTCGTTCTTTGATTGTAATTCGCGTTGGAGTGAGTTGGCGTCAGCCATTAATTCACTGATTTTGCGTCGGTGCTGTTCATCCAACGCTAATAAATTCGCGAGTTTCTGTTCATCCAACGGCTGCGGTCGAGCTGCAGCTGCTGCTGCGGCAGTCGCCGCTGCTACCGCTTCGCGCTGTTTTCGTGCCTGACGCGCTTTACTCTTTTCTGCAGCGGCCAAAATCGTTTGCATTCGTTCGAGCAATTCAGTTTTCATTTTACGCAATTCTTCGTTTTCGGCTTTCAGAGTCTGAACTTCATTCGAGACCGCAACGACCGCAGTTCGCGGTGCAGCGGTCGAACCAGTCGTGGTGTTATCATCGTCCGAACCGGCAGTGGCCGTACGACCTTTCGGTTTGGACGAACCGCCATTGCGAGTGGCGAAGGGCTGCCACGGCGCATCTTCAAAGAACGGCCACGATCGAAGTTCGTTTCGGACCTGTCCGTCACTGCGGTTGCTGTCATGCAGGACGGTCTGGAATCGGCGCCACCAGCGACCGAGCGTGACGTGCGTTGAGATGAGAGCTGTCGACATGCTATCATTTTCTGCCTCCAAAACGAACACCTGAGATTGACAGAATCACAACACCAGCGAGCAGTCAGTCGGTTGTTCCCTTCTCGCACACACGCGCGCACGCGATCACATACCATATTACGAAGTGCGCCGCGACTCGACAACAGCTGATTACACAGCATTTCGAGATGCGCCATCGTTTTGATGATCTCTTCCAAATGCACTGCGAAACTGCTTACGTCCACGCCACCCGCCGCATTCGCACCACCCGATTGAGTGCTGGAGGAAATCGATCGAAGCGT
>VFQP010005627.1_pt1 | contig 10789 bp, 6 predicted proteins | sample 3512351 | NCBI WGS metagenome assembly VFQP01 (sample SAMN10412372, study PRJNA504923) | tailings metagenome | isolation source: Relicate 1 Philex TSF1 revegetated site | place: Philippines: Tuba, Benguet | collected 2017-08-29
TGCAGGGTGAGGTAAAAAGACCAGGCTATTTTGAGTTACTGAATCAGGAAACTGCCCATGAACTCATTCGTTATGCAGGTGGGTTCACGGAGAGGGCTTACACGGCAAATATTCGAATCAGTCAGTTGACCGACCGGGAAAAAAGGATCAGAAACCTCAGCAAGGAAGGATTTCTGCAATACCAGCCTTCACCAGGTGATAGCATTTATATTGAACCCATTCTGGAAAGATATGAAAATCGGGTAGTGGTTACGGGAGCTGTGTTTCGGCCAGGTGCTTTTGAATTAGAACCCGGACTAACAGTTAGCAAACTCATTAGCAGGGCCGATGGTTTGAAGGAAGATGCATTTACTGGCAGGGCCTTATTGATTCGCCAAAAAGCCGACCTGAGTCGCGAAACCATGGCTTTTTCATTGACTGATTTGATGAAAAATCCTGCTGCAGATATTGTTTTACAAAAAAATGATTCCTTACGCATTGCTTCGATTAATGATTTGAAAGATGAACGAATTATCACCATCAATGGCGAAGTACGTAAAGCTGGTGTTTTCCTGTACAAGGATAACTATTCACTCAAGGATTTATTATTCGAAGCTGGTGGGTTTACCGATGCCGCCTCTGCCTACCGGATAGAAGTATCGCGCAGGATCAATGCTGGTGTGAATGAAGTAAAATCTACCGAAGGGAAACTGGCAGAAGTAATCACTATTAATGCCGATAAGGATCTGGGTTTGCAGGGAGCGCAAGTACCATTACAACCCTTTGATCTGGTTACCGTACGGCGTGATCCGGGTTATTTTGAACAACAACAGATTACAGTGTCTGGCGAGGTACTATATCCGGGTAGCTATACCATACAAAATAAGGCTGAGCGCATCAGCGATGTATTACAAAGGGCTGGTGGATTTACATCTGCTGCCTATCCGGAAGCTGTTTCTTTAATACGACTGAATAAGGGCCCCAAAATACAAAAGGAGGAAAAGGCTAAAATTTTTGCAGGTGAGTTGAAGGATTCGGTTAAAATGGATGTGACTGAATTGATGGATCCTACTGTGAAGATTGCGTTGAACATGCGTAAGATCTTAGCTGATCCCGGTAATTCCGATAACCTGCTGCTGGAGCCCGGCGATATACTGGAAGTACCTAAGAAAGATGGTTTGGTAAAGATTAGTGGAGAAGTATATTCTCCCACAAAAGTTACTTTCGAAGAAGGGGAAAAACTGAATTATTATTTGTCGCGAGCAGGTGGTATCACCGATGAGGCAAGGAAGAACAGGGCTTATGTGATCTATGCAAACGGACAAATTGCTAAAACCGAGAAATACCTGTTTGGGTTGGTGAAGAAATATCCAAGTATTCAACCGGGTGCAGATATTGTGGTGCCGGCGAAGGCGGTGAAAACAAAGGCGAGTACGGCGGAAGTGATAGGGATAGCAGGGGTATTGGTATCGATGGCGGGGGTGACGATATCGATTTTGAATGCGTTGAGGTAGGGATAGTGTCCTATTAAGTGACAATCTGTACCTTCGCTATCTATGCAAAAGGAGGTGAAAATAGCTGTAATAGGTTTGGGTTACGTGGGATTACCACTTGCAGTTTGTTTAGGAAACTGCTATGATGTAGTGGGATATGATATCAATGAAAACAGAATAGCTCAATTAAGGCTTGGAATTGATCACACACAGGAATTAACCAGCGAAGAAATTTTTTCAGCTACCCATTTATTTTTGAGTAATGACCAAGGTCTGCTAAAAGATAGGAACGTATATATCATAACGGTTCCAACACCGCTATACGATAATAAAGAGCCAGACCTGAGTTACCTTCTTGCTGCATCTGCTGCTGTGGGTGAGTATTTGAATACAGGTGATTTGGTTATTTATGAGTCTACTGTTTATCCGGGATGTACAGAAGAAGACTGTGTGCCTGTGCTAGAAAAGACAAGCGGACTAATATTCAATCAGGATTTTTTTGTAGGATATTCACCTGAAAGAATCAATCCAGGAGATAAGACAAGAAAGATTCACCAGATTAAGAAAGTTGTGTCAGGATCAACGCCTGAAGCAGCACAGCGAGTACAAGCAATGTATGACAAGGTTATAGAAGCAGGCACTTATCTGGCCCCATCAATCAAAGTGGCTGAAGCTGCAAAAGCTATTGAGAATGCACAGCGTGATGTAAATATTTCCTTCATGAATGAACTGGCATTAATGTTCGACAAAATGGGGATAGATACGGGTGAGGTATTGGCAGCAGCAGCTACGAAATGGAATTTTTTGCCATTTAGGCCTGGACTTGTTGGAGGTCACTGCATTGGGGTTGATCCACATTACCTCGTTTTTAAGGCGCGCAAATTAGGATATGAGCCAAAATTGATAGCCGCAGGTAGAGATATAAATGAACAGATGGGCACATTTGTTACCCAGAAAATCATTACTGCATTAGCCAAAATCCATCAAGGTAAATTGCATGGTTTGAATGTAGTCATACTTGGATTTTCATTTAAGGAGAATTGTGCTGATACCAGAAATTCGAAGGTTATAGAACTGTACCAAGGACTTTTGGAATCAGGAATGAATGTTTTTGTTAATGACCCATTGGTGTTGAAAGTAGATGATAATATTAGCAAGGGCATTAATTGGATCAATCACATACCAGAAGAAACCAATGTTCTGATTTTAGCTGTAGCTCATCATGAGTTCTTACAAATACCGTTTGATGCGTATCGGAAAAAGGGATGTTTTGTAGCAGACCTGACATTGAAATTACCAGCGAACAAAACAGATATTAGTATTTAGTGACCATCATTTACACTGATATATAAATCTATTAGTGCCTACCAATGTACCTAATCCTTGTTGACTATCGCCATTCATGCTTACCTGTAGGATATAATTATCCGGACTGAATACATAGCCATTAAACGAAGTTGCCCAGGTGTCAATTATACTGCTATTACTACTACTATAGATCGTTGTTTTTATTTGTGCAATGGGGCGAGTCACTCTTTTACCAAAGTTCAATCCCTGCATCAACAGATTATTTTCAAAGAAATCAGTAAAACAATAGATCCATGGTTTAACCTGTTTGGAAGCGTCATAGATGATTTCAGAACGTAAGATAACTGCGTTATTCGTGTTTGTTTTTAACTCTACTGCACTAAGTTCATTGTTCTGATAACTATACGTGCTGATAAAATCGGCTGTTGTCGATCGGTTATAGAAGGCCGATTTTCGGATCAGTTTTCCATCCTGGTCGTAGGCATATCTAAATAACACACTGTCAGTAATCAGGTCATTGATTTTGTCGATATGAAAGTACTGTTGTATCCTGCCTGTACTATTTTGTTTGATCAGCCATTCGCCATTACTGATCTTTACAGAGTCGCTTTTATACTGAAATGTAGCAATAGGCTTAGCAGTGCCGCCATTCTCCTGAAAGTTAATGCCTGTTACCAGCCTGTCATTATTCATCAGGAATTGTAAGCTGGTAAATACTGCCTGACCATTGATTTGTTGGATATTAGATAATCTACAAGTGTCGTTTGCGGAAGCCGAGACATGGAGAGGAGCAGCTCCGGTAGCAGGATCGGTTTCCACAAAGCCACCACCCTTGCCACATGCAAATAGGGCAAATAGTATGACCAGGTAGAGGGTATTTGCAATAATGGATTTATGCATGTTATAGCCCGATTAACTGTATGGCCTTCACCTTGTAGCCATTGATGATCACCTGAACAGTATTACCACCTTTCGCCAATTTGGCTTGAATAGGGATTCTCACTGTTCTTTCATTGAAAATGAATCTTTTTCCGCGCCAGATCGGTTGACCACTAATATCGCTGATATTGATATCTGCATAACTGCTAATCCGCTTATCGAATTGCAGGAGTAAATAAAACTGACTACCTGCAGGGTTAGGATAAACAGTCAATGTAAAGTCATCCTGACTACTGCTAGCAGGATCTGTTTGTACCAGAAAGGGCGCAGATAGTACTTTACAGAAGCCGGTTCCGGTTTCTACTTTGTACATACCTTTTACCAAAATCGGTTGTGTTTTATTAGTAGCTCCGGGTATACGCTGGTTATTCAGGTACCATTGATACTGGTTTGCATCAGAGCTGATGAGGTTATTGTTTTGTTGAATAATGATAGGCGTATCTGGTCTTGTTTGTTCAATTACTGTTAGGGGTAATGATCCTGCGGAACAACCGTTGATATGGGTACTATCCGTATAAACACCATTTGTGGTAGCGATGAATATTCCTGAAGTGGCGCCCGCCAACGGATTGCCGTTCCGATACCATTGATGGGTAAATAAAGAATTACTTACAATTCGGATGCTGTCATTAACACACAAGCGAACTGTATCCTTTAATTCAAGTACAGGTCTTGGCGGATTGATGCAGAAAGCATGTTGAATGGTATCAGACCTGTTAGTACTATCACTTGTACTTACTGCATAAGCCGAAATATTGATTCTGCCGGGTTGTTTAATGATGAGCGAATCTCCCTGAATACTGGCAGTTTGTCCGGATAGGGTATAAGTTATTTTACTACCCGCTGATGAAGAAGCATTCATCCGGATAATCAAATCAGGAATAAATTGTTTGTCTGTGATAGACTCGAACTTTATTGTAGGTCTTAGCGGTGCTTCCCCTCTTCGAATGGTAAATGGTTTACTACTGATCCCAACCACTTCATTACCGGAAGGATCAATGGCTCTGATCAAACACTTGGTGAAATTGGTGCTGTTGGGTGCGTAGATCGGGTTTCCGATACCATCGTTTTTAATGAAAACGGTTTCTGGTAATCCCTCTACACTCAAATTATTCGGTATACTCCATTCATACCGGCCATTACTAGCCAGTGTCTTCACTATATTAACCCAGGTGCGGCCACTGTCGATGGAAAACTGAATCTGGATAGAGTCTTCCAGGTTGACAGTAGACCATTGAATGGTGTACACGGTGCCTGACTGAATCACTTCATTCTCAGCCGGCCTTTGTACTATGATCTTACTGATATTACTACGCTGTGTGTGTCCGTCAAAACTACCTCCGCGGTATTTATGAACGGCATGCTGCTGAACCAGGCTTTTGAAGGGGCCGGTAAACATGCGTTCTGATCTAATAGCGGTATCGCTGATATCAGTAATTTTTAAGAACAAACTATCATTGATTGATTGCGGAAGGACCCAGTTATACGCTTCATGGCTACCTGGAATAGCAGGGCTGATGGTAAGCCAGTTGGTATGTGTACTTGTTTTATAGGCAATCGATACGGTATCGATGCCTTTGGCTATCCATTCAATTAATTTGGGGGATCCTTTTATCCAATAACTGCTGTCGGTTGTATTGCGGATACTTTGGGGAGCCAATACAAAGCTGGCAGATAAAACTGATGAAACAGAGGTGTCATAACTATCCATGATCTTGATCAGACACTGATTGGAACGGGTATTCGGAGTTTTCCAGGAATAGGTTTCAGCTGTAGCAGCAACATTGCTGTCAATTTTTAACCAGCTACTGCCGTTGTTGGGAGAAAAATAAATGTTCAATCTTTCAACATTGCTAGCACGCCAGCTGATGGTATAATTGGTAACAACAATAAGTGTATCTCCAGGAGTGGGCGATGATACAAGAAGACTGCCCTTGATATTCGTGCGGCTGGAATGACCATCAAAAGATCCGCCTTTATATTTTGTTCCAGAAGCAGTCGGTAAAACGGACTTCTTGATTAGAGCAGATGTATCCCTTACCGTACTATCGTTCTGGTCCACAATGACTATATAAAAAGAATCGGGTAAACCAGGCGTAATAGCCAGGTTGAAAACCTCCATGCTGGCATTGAGTTGGTTGGCCAGAAGGCTATCTCGGCCATTTCCCAGTAATAGTAACCGTACCTGTTCTATTCCACCTGATCTCCAAACAAGATTGGTTGCAGTTCCAACATACACATTCGTAGCTACATTCGGGCTCATGAACTCGATCTGCTTCTTGAGAATGGTGAAACTACCTGTTTGTATATGTTGTGTATTGGGTTCACTGGCATCTTCTATTTTCACCCTTACCTGGTTGCTGGGGCTATTAGGCAGTTTCCAGTCATAATAGCCAGCTGTGGCAGTGATATTGCTGTCAACGGGTTGCCAGGTACTACCATTATCTAATGAATAAAACAGGTGAACCTTTTCAATGATTTGCTGGTACCGCCATTGTACTCGTAATATACTGCCTTCAAATAGGGAATCGTTGTTTTTAGGGGTAATCAACTGAATGCTTGGTGTGAGATTCGTTTTGCTAGATGCGCCATCATACGAACCTCCTTTGAATTTAGTAGAAGAGCCTGTTATCGCAGGAGTAACTGTAAAATTTTCAGGAGCATTGGCGAGAATCGGGATCTGCTGAATTGCTTCCAATCGGATATGATAATTACTACCGGCTGCAAATACAGGCAAATTATAATAGGAGCGGGTTGCAGGCACAGAATCTGCTACAATGGCATAGGTAGTACGGTTATCAGTACTAAGTAATATTCGCAGATTCCGAATCCCTCCGCTATTCCAGGTAATGGGAATAACGCTGCCCGATTGAACCCTAGTAACCAAACTATCAACGGTTAAAAAAGCAGGAGGTATGATAAATGGATTATTCTTGAAATTACTGCTGGATACGGTTGCATTCTGAACATCAGTGATACGTATGAAACAGCTATCGGAAGGGCTATTAGGAACCTCCCAATCGTATAGTTGAGCCGATGCAGGGTAACTGCCAATAATGACCTGCCAGGTGCGGCCAGAGTCTACGGAAGCTTCTATTCTAATATTATCTATATTATCGCTGGTCCAGCTAATCCTTTGTATTGAATAAGCAGGCCAACGATCACCCTTAATGGGGGTACGCAACTGTAGTAACTGTGCATCCAGTTGAAAGCTGAGCAGCAGAAGTAAACTAAGTATATAGATGATTCTTTTCAATGACGGGAAATGAAAGATAACTATTGGTTGAATTAATTATCCGAAGGTGCAGTTCTGACACAACGGATGCCTGTATATGTAGAGTTATTATTTCTATTGGAAACAGCTTCCAGGCGGTAAATGAAGGATGCCGAAGCAATACCAAATGAAAGATTGATGGAAGAAAATTCAAGCGGCTCATGATTACCGTAAGCATTTAGATATCCATCACCGTGTTTTTTGAAAGATTGAGACCGACCTGTCTCGAGTCCCATAGATACCACATTTTTCCCAACCCCTTTGCTAAGATCCATGATGCCATAATAGCTTGCGCCAGATATTATTCTATCAGATGAATCTGTGGCAAAAATTCCTACACGATAGGGGCCATCTTCCTGGTCACCCCCTGTAAATCTTCTTTCAATTGTCGCTGTGGGATTACGAGATGAGTTTGCAAATAACGGGTTGAAATATCTTTTTAAATAATTGTAATTAGTAAAAAACTCCTTACCATTTTCAACCCCATTATAATTTAGTATCAAATTTGCATTATATGATGTAACTCTATTGCTAAGTGTATCGTTTCCCCAAGCCCAATCGAATCCCGACCACCCCAAACTACTATCTGATATGGCATAGGATGAAATTTTCTTATAAACTGGAGCCATTGGGCCTCTCGCTGCCTTTTCAAATTCCGGTTCACTGATTGGCCTTAAGCCTGCCCAATCATTAAATGATAATGCTTGTTCTGGAGATGTATTTCCTATAGCTCTGTCAGGTCTTGTTACTGTATATTTCCCTTGTACAGTATCAAGAGCTATTGTATGACGTAAAGGATTTAATGGCTTACTAAAATAAAATACATCAAGCCTACGCAGTGCTAATTTGTATTTAGGGTTTATTCTTTTGAGTCTTACTGTGTCACTTAAAAAAGGGGAAAATGTACTACTGTCTCTTAGCGAAAGTGTATTAAGAAAATCAGTGTATTGTCCTTGCGTCACATCATATTTCATGCAATAAAAGGAGCGATATCCAGTAGGGAAATCAGGTAAATCAGCTATTTTATCGTTATTGATATCAAGTCCCTGTAGTCCTGATATCCTCACGCCATCATTAAATAAAGTAATATCATCTTGTCCTGATAACTCATTATTATTTTTTGTATTGATTAATGGCGACCACTGTTCCGTGATCATAACGTAGTTATTAGGTGCATTTTTCAATTGAAAGGCGCTATTACTTTTCAAGCTGCCATTGCCATCCCCCAAAGCAAAACTACCACCTGGTACATAGACCATTTCAGTGGCGAATAATTTAACCTCCACACTGTCGATATTGGTTACCAGATCTGCCCCATAATGCCAGAGAAGTTTAACACTATCCATCTTCAAATGTCCGCTACCCATTTCTGAACGATAGTAAAAAGCCCCTTTTCTATCATCGGGGATGGCAAATTTCATATTGGCATTCCCGGTGCCTGGTATATTACCCGTTTGAGAAAGAGTTACATGACGGTATCGCCATACACTGTCTTTGGGTTCCCGAAACTTGACAAAAATCCAGGCGGCATCCCAGTTAATGCTGTCGCGCCAGGAATTTTCCCAACTTATATTGAAACGAATGGCGACCGTTTTTTCAGTTCGGTTAGTATCTGAGAGAGAAACTTTTTGTACGGTAATGCCGTTGGCGAGTAATTGGGTGGTAGCGGTCAGGGAAAGCAAAAAAAAGCTAACCAATAGCGTTCTCATAATCATAACATTCTTCAGTTAAGATGGTGTTGGAGAAGCTAAAGTAATATTTTTTTTGAATGTATTATTGGATTTTATTATACAGCTCATTAATAAAGTATGACTTATTTATCAATGAGCTAGAACGATTTTATATATTATTGGTTATCAGGCATATATGAATGCATAGCGATTCCAACTATATTGCGCTGGATCAGGGTCTTAATCTTTTTAAATACTCACCATATCCACTTTTTGCATATCGCTCAGCGAGTACCATTAGCTGTTCATGGCTTATATAGCCCATACGCCAGGCTACTTCTTCAATACAACCAATTTTCTGACTCTGTCTTTTTTCAATGACCCGTACAAATTCACTGGCATCGCTCAGTGAATCAAATGTGCCGGTATCCAGCCAGGCTGTTCCCCTTCCCATGATGCCTACTTTGAGCTGGCCTTTTTCCAGGTACACATTGTTCACGGTGGTGATTTCATACTCTCCTCTGGCTGAGGGTTCAATGGTTTTGGCTATGTCAACCACCTGATTATCGTAGAAATACAAACCTGGGACCGCATAATTGGATCGGGGTTTGGATGGCTTTTCTTCTATGGAAAGCACATTTCTTTGTCCATCAAATTCAACTACCCCATAACGTTCCGGATCATTTACTTCATAGGCAAAAACGGCTGCGCCTTCTACATTATTAAAGGATTGTACCAACTGACTAAATCCTGCGCCATAAAAGATATTATCGCCCAGGATCAATGCTACTTTATCCTGACCTATAAATGATTCGCCAATTACAAAAGCCTGCGCTAAACCATTGGGAATGGCTTGTTCTGCATATTTAAATGAACAACCAAGTTCTTCTCCATCACCCAGTAATCTTTGAAATTGGGCCTTATCCTCTGGTGTAGTAATGATCAAAATTTCCCGAATACCAGCCAGCATGAGAATGGAAACTGGGTAATAGATCATGGGCTTGTCGTAAATGGGCATCAACTGTTTACTGATGCCTTTGGTGATGGGATAGAGACGTGTTCCGGACCCTCCCGCTAGTATTATACCTTTCATACCTTAAAAATTTAGTAATGAGGTCGCTTCATTAAAGGTTGGCAAATTTTTATCTTTGTCAGACAATGTAAGCAATGAGTGACGGATTTGCCAGTTGATTTGAAGTGTTTGGTCATTAAAAATGAATCCGCCTTCAGCTTCCTTATGGTAATAGTTGTCACATTTGTAAAAGAAAGTCGCCCATTCGCTTAACACTACAAAGCCATGCGCAAAGCCACGTGGAATAAACATTTGTTTATGATTTTCCGAACTCAGTTCTACTGAAATGTGTTGCCCAAAACTTGGAGAATTCTTTCTTAAATCTACTGCAACATCAAGTACTGTTCCTTCTAATACACGTACCAGTTTAGCCTGTGCAAATTTACCAGTTTGGAAATGAAGACCACGCAATACCCCTTTTTTTGATCTTGATTGATTATCCTGTACAAAGTGTATATCGATCTTGGTTTTCTGTTGAAAAGTGGCCTGGTTGAAACTTTCAAAGAAATATCCTCTGCTATCACCATGTATTGTATCGTGTATAATAAAGCAGTCATTTAATATGGTTGGTTCAATCCTCATTTTCTATTGCCATACATTACTTCATAATAATTTTGATAGTCACCAGACGTAACATGGTCTAGCCATTCTTGGTTAGACAAATACCAGTCAATTGTTTCTGCTAGTCCTTGCTGGAAGGTGACTGAAGGTGCCCAGCCCAATTCCTGATTAATTTTGGTGGCATCAATTGCATATCGACGATCATGTCCTGGTCTGTCCTTAACATAAGTGATCAATTTTTCACTATTACCAGCAGCCCGGCCAAGTTTTTCATCCATAAGCTGGCAAAGTAATTTCACCAGTTCAATATTCTTCCATTCATTGAACCCTCCGATATTATATGTTTCGCCAACGCGGCCCCGATGAAAAATTGTATCGATGGCCGTGGCATGATCCTTAACATATAGCCAATCTCTTGTATAGAATCCATCTCCATAAACAGGTAATGGTTTATTGTGTATGATATTATTAATGAAAAGTGGAATTAGTTTTT
>VFQP010005628.1_pt1 | contig 10788 bp, 9 predicted proteins | sample 3512351 | NCBI WGS metagenome assembly VFQP01 (sample SAMN10412372, study PRJNA504923) | tailings metagenome | isolation source: Relicate 1 Philex TSF1 revegetated site | place: Philippines: Tuba, Benguet | collected 2017-08-29
GCCGGAGCCGGAGCCGGAGCCGGAGCGGGAGCGGGAGAACCAGAATTCGCAGATTCTCCGGTTGGTCCGTTACGGCGCTGCGGTGGCGCAGCACTCGGAGCAGGTTCTGACGCACCGGGTAGGAACACCGGTTCGGATGGTTCCGTGGCAGCAGGAACCGGAACGGGAGCGGGCGGTGCGATCAAATCCACTGTCATAGCGGTTGGCGATGAGCCATTCACTGTGTAACTGGCGGTGCTGTTGGGTGCAATCGAATTACCGGTAGCTCGGCTGAATGCAAAGTGCTGTTTGTGTTCAGCTGCTGCAGGAGGAGGAGCAGTGACAGTCAATCCGATCTGTTGAGCGCTTGGTTCTGAATCAGCCCGCCATCGCGTCGCTCGCGCCAAATAATAATACACCACCACTGAAGGAGACATCGTGGCAACAGCAGCGATTACAATCGCCAACGAACTGAAAAACTGGTACCGACTCTCCAGATACGGACGAAATACACTGATCATGACCAGATCAATCACCAAAAACAGAACTGTCCACGCCGGTCCGTAAACCCAACCCCACCACCGCGAGTGTACCGATAAATGGAAAAAACAAAACGGAAAACAACACATTCCCGCCCACGCCGCATACCACAATCGAAATCCGTACAAGTACTGATTCCAATCGATTACTCCATCCGCCTCTCCGGCAGCCTGCAGTGGCACCAATAGCCATAACACGACGATACCGATCGGGATCACATAAAACTCAATGAACCAAAATACGATGTGTCGGGTTGTGAAGTCGCCGATTCGCCCCACCCGTTTGTTCCGCGCTGATATGCTTTCTTCTGACGGCGCAGGTGAGGGTGCTGCGGGAAGAGAGGATGGATTTTGATGGCCGGTAGCGTTGAGCGGTACGACGCTTATGGCAGACGGAGCGGGAGGCTCCATCGCAAACGACAACCGCCGCAGTCGCCTATCGTCATTATAGCATTCAAGAGATAAGTACCGACATCGTGCGATAAAGAAGACTGAAGCGAGTTCAAATTTATTATGGGAGTAAAACGATCAGACGGATCGGCCGGATTCAAACAATGAACGGCTGATAAACAGCAAATCAACAAATTAAAAAAACGCGTCGGGCAATCGCATGCGCCAAACAAGTTTGTCGTCCGACTCGGAAATGTACAGCACCCGATTGGTCACATCCACTGACAAACTTGTGGCACCGCCCACAGGCACTGTGAGCGGATCACGCGGCTCCACCGAGGTACGATCGGACGGTTTGCCCACACCCAACCCACACAGACGTTCGATCAGACCGGTGGTCGGTGTGAGGATATACACCGAAGACGTCAACCAGCATGCAAACAGCACATGACCCGACGGTGTCGTACACAGAGCGGTCGGCCAGCACTTGGGAGCGACGCGACCCGACCCACCCACGATCGGATACCGCACGATCATACCAGCCGCGTCCGACACGTCATCGTCCAAACTGACGCACGCGTATGAGGCGATCAGTTTTTTGATCGGTGCAGGCAGTACACTCACCGAAGCGGACTGCACGTGCAACAGCACATCACACAACTCCGCGTGGCGCAACGGGCGACGGTACCGATCGATAAACGGCACACCAAATCCGTTCACCGCACCGGTACTCGGACCGCCCGCGATCCACAGAACCAGTTCACGAACCCCATCACCACCGGGAGCACCGGCAGCACCGGCAGCACCGGCAGCACCGGCTTTTTTCGAATCATCAGCGACGACGATTTGGTTGATATCGACTTGATCGTATACCACACTTTGTGCATACACTTCGGTTAAGCCCGGGGGTGCAGCGCCGCCACCGCCTGAAAACAGGTTCGATGGCGTATCAACCAATCCACCACCGGCGATTGTCAGAGCTCGCTGCACCGGAACGGTTGTGCCGGCGGCACCGCCCGGAATATCAAACCGCACAATACGCTGGTTTCGACCACCGGACTGGGCGCCAGATGCACCGGTATACACCGAGAAACCAGTGGTTGCTGCGGCCGCACCACCGGCCGTACCGGCCGTACCGGACGTACCACCAGACGTCACTGTCGCCACCCCCTTTCCGTCCAACCGACAGTCCATCTGCGCGAATTCGGTGAGATGTGCCGTCACTGCAGTGGCTGTCCCGCTGCGGATCACCGCATCACCCGGAATGACAGTTTTCAGTCGAAACGGCGGGCTGTTACCAGCCACCAATTCAATGTGTTGCAACGGATTGGCACCGGCACTGGTACCGGTCGTCACACGATACAGATTCATTGTCTCGTGCAACAGCAGACTGGCGGGCAGCTGCAGCTGCAAACCCGTTAAACCCGTTTTAGCCTCGGCAGCAGATGGTGGTGGTGGGGGTGGAGCCAGAATTCGAATCGCCCGGTGCCACTGCGTGCGTCGTTCTGGAAATGGTACGGTCACCACTTTTCCCGTCGCGCCTTCAATACGAAACAACACATCCTCATTCCAGCCCCATAACAATCCGGTGGACGGATCAACCACCAGTTCATGCCTCTCCAACTCATTGGCGTTAGTGGTCGGGAACGGAGCGTCACGATACGCCACAACCGGTGGCTGCGGCGTGTGACCGGCCGCGTATTGCAGGGTCACACCAGATAGTAGCAGCCCCCGAGCGAGGGGTGAGATCTTTGCACCATCCGAGGATTCAACACCGGGCGGAGGTGGCACGGCACCAAACGTTTTCGGATCAAACGGATTGACTGATTTTTCCATTTTTTGCTTTGCTTTTTCTTGAAACTTGACGGACTGATAAAACTGCGCGCAAGCAGCAGAGATGGACAGACGGACGGACGGACAGAGAGAACGGATCAGAACACGACAAACAATCGGGTTTGCAGAAAAATCAAATTTTAATTTTGTGGAACGAAAACCGCCCGACCCTTTCCATTCCAAACAGTCAGACAAACAACAACACAACAACACAACAACAAAACAATACAACGAAGGAATACAAATTAATATAAACCTGTTGCAAAGCGTGGCCTAAAAACAACACCAGAACTGACAGCTGCCGCCGTGCTGCTGTCTGCGCTGTTTGTCCCGACTTGCAATGGGGAAAGACGAATGGGAGGAAACCGAAAAAGAAAAATCGATCTTCTACAAATGGAAATGATTTCGATTAGCCGATTTGTGATTGATCTGTTACTGCGGAGGGATAATTTTATGTATTGATGTATTGCAATGAAAAAGAGGAAAAGAGGAAAACGACTCACGTTGTTTGGTGCCGTTTAGTGTGGCATGAGCGGAAAGCCCATCGGCACTTGACTGACCGCATTACCCAACGCTTTGAGACCCGACGCCGCGACTGACGCAGCTGCCACGGCCGGTTTGGCAAAGGCTTTGGCCGCGTTCGCGACGTCCTGTTCCAATGCACAACGATTTTTGTACGTCGAACGTTTGGCGGTGTCGGTTGGGGCTGCGGTCGATTGGTATTTGCTGGTCGGTTTATCAGCGAACTGCGATTTATCAGAGAATTCCGGCGTGGCACGACCCCAGAGTGTGCAGCAGTCCGATTTGGCGGCGGCGCGATATTCACACACAGTGTCGGCGGCGGTGATTTTATTGTATTGAGCCAAAAAAGACGCGTCGGTCTGTGCCAATTCCGGCACAGTCGTTTTCGCATCGACAAACACCGGAAACATCTGATTAGACATAGTGTTGCGAAGAGTCGAACCCCACGCGTATTTCATAGCACCCGCCGGTCGCGGTCCGTTCACACGCGTTGAGAGTTTGCCGCCTGCTTCGACTTTGAAGTACGGACAAATGTTTTCGACGCGTTGACGCATCGACAATTTCTGCGGGCCGTCATCCGACGCAGCACCAATATATTTAATACCGGCTGCCTCCCAATTCGCGGCCAAATGCGGGGCCGGCAAACCGGCTGCACCCGCAGTAAACGCGGACTGAATTTCATGCACAGACGCTTCGATCGCGTCGTGCAGCATACGACGGTTCATCGCATTTTCTTGGTCGAAGAAGCGATGATCACCGCACGCCCACCAGTGTTGATTGCGTTTGTTCTCAACCAACAGACAATTCCAATTATCTTCGTCGTGCATGACATTAGCGGTGATGCCCGCGTTTTTACTGTCCACACAGAGCGTGCGCAATTCCAATCGCGGCGTGCGCAGGTGACCCGCCGAAAACTGATCCGATAAGAAATGACTCACAAATCCGTCAATCGCATACGCGTGCACCAGACGTTTGGCCGGTGGTGTCAGAATCGGCGCAGCCGCTGCCACTTCGGCCTCAGTTGCTTTCTTAATGTTAACCGCATCCGGATGCGGGGCCTGCGGGCCGGGGACCAGCGCTGGTATGGGAGCCGCCGCGCTTTGTGCGGCATTTTGTGGTACGGCGATGTTAATCACGCCCTGACCCGCTGCGGGTTTGCTGAAATCGAGCGGATCGGACGGTGCGCGGTTCAGCGCAGGTTTTGACTGCTGTATACGCAGATCGTGACCGGCGTTATATGCCTCGTGCATCGCGACGAAGTGACCGACTTTGTATGTGTCCTGAGCACAGGTCCAGAAGTGATCGTCTGGAACGGACAACGGAAAAGGGAGAAAAGGGAGAACGGAACACGCACAGACACAGTTTAGCGCACAAGTCAGATACAGGCCTGACAAGCGGGAGCGGGTATGCAGTGCAGGGAATGAAACAGAGCGACACACACTGCCACCTGCGAACTGCCACTGACCGTTGAATTCGAGCGCTTTCCAGTCTCCCTCCGCACGTGCGTTGTACGCGAAAGTTGTGTCAATCGCCTGTCCGATGATACCTCCGACATTACCGAACCAGCCCGGTTGTTTCGGTTCATAATAGTTTGAACCGCGGTGAACGTCATTAGCCGGCAGTTGCTCGACGCCTGCTTTTTCATCAGCCAACATTTTGCGGAGCTGTTCCTCGAGCGGTCCCATCCACGGCTTGCCATCTGCCAATTTGTGTTTACCACTCGCACCGAAATCTTTATTTGCCCACATATCTTTGAATGCATGAAACAGACGCGCGGTTTGCGGATCGCCGGCTGCGCGCTGTTTATCTTTCGATTCACCGCCCTTTCCCACACAGATCACATTATCAGTACCGCCTTTCACTGACCAGTAATCACCGGCCACAGCGGTCATTTCAGAGTACGAGAAATCGACGCCATCATCTGACACCAACACACGATCGGCCGTGGTGGTTGTAATATAGCGGTTGGTGGCCGGATCTAACAGTTTGAATTTGATGGCATCCGCCGTGTTTTTCGCGTCGAATCCAGAACCGAACGCGTGCTCCCAACCAACCGACCAACCCGACCACCCGCAACCCGCCAACACCAGACCAACCCACCAACCCACCAACCCATCACCACCACCACCACCACCAACCAAATTAGTATTCCCACCACCCAACTCCACAACTGCACAACAGCCTGATTTCCCGTCACCGACCGACATACCTCATAGCCTTCGAAGCGGGTCATGCGATCGGCCAACGCATGGAGTTTAGCTGTACTGAGCATACCGGTTCGGGCGAGCGATTGCAATTGCGCCATCACCGCCTGTTGTTTAGCGCTGGTGTGCGCCTGAAGCGATCCACGCGCTTTCGATAGACGCTCGTTTCGGGTCGAGCGATCGCGCAAACGACGGGAGAGGGCGGCGTCTACCGCTACCGCATCCGCCGTTGCGATCAATCCCGATACGCATACGAGCAACAATAATAAAGCGCCACTTACACGAGCGGTCATCTCTACATGTATCCAAGTACAGCACAACAGCATCCAATCAAGCCGAGAAGAAACGTCACTCATGATGTGACCGATCACGTGGAATCGACTACACAAAATCGATGGCTATACATGTACTAGTAACTCTAAATTTACATGTACCGGTACCAGTACTGTGTTAAACAGTTTTGTGTCTCTCAGTGTTGACCTGTTCTTTACGGTTGTTTTCAGACATGCTCGCTGTTCGTGGAGTGTGTTTATTGGCGCTGGTCGTTATGGCCACAGCTATTGACCACTCTCATGTGGCCATCAAACGTCATATGACCAAACGCAAAGCTCGTTCTACCCATCACGTCGTGCATTCGAATCTCGCCAAACTGGCACGAGCCGGTGTGCTCTCTACCTCCAAATCGTTTGCGCTCGTAAATCATGCCATTTCGAGTGGCAGTTCGTTTGAAGGTTATGAGCACGCGTATGGATCAGGTCTCGGCGCTACATCCGGTGGTGACGAGATTCAATTCCATGTGATTGAGGTGGACGGTAGCAGTCACGGCTCACTCGCAGTTAAAAACACCGCATCCAAAGTATTAGTCTCTTCTGACGACGTCGATTATGCTTATGCTGAAATGACAGCCGTCGCCGGTGATTACTGGTTAGTACCGTACCGGCCCGCCGCCCCCATTTCATCCCATCCCATCCCATCCCATGACATGACATGGCATGACATGGATCGACCATTTGTGCAGGTCTGTAAAAGATGGTGTGAAGAATATAATATGCAGTACACCCGGCAGTTCTGTACGTCCGAAGGGTGGTCAGGAGCAGGACCTGCGCCTTAAGAAAGCATTTGCCGATATGTGGCGTAATCCGGATTTCGGTAAAACGAGCGGCGGTACAAATTATATGCCGAAACTGGAGGGTGCGCTCCGCGCGATGCTCGACCACGAGAAAAACGGAGTGGAAACAACCGCCAAAAACGACGTTCATTACGGATCGAAATTCTACGAACCTGAAGCGGCGAAAGGAGGCGCTCTGTCAATGGCTGGTGACTGGATTACTAAAGAGCTCGCTCAGCGCATACACAAATCATTCGCGAAAGCCACTTCGGAGGGCAATCTGCGAGCACTCTCATTCAACGGTTGGTGTTGTCAGGCTCGACTCGTTTCGATGCACACACAGTGCCTGGACTGGCGCTTTGTGTTGTGTGTTGTGTGGTTTACTGTACAGACGATCACTTCGCGGAGTGCGCTAAAGAGACTTATATGGCCGGTCATGCGGATGCGATGAACGAAGCGTTCAAAGCCGGTCAGCTCTATTTGGCCGCATTTCCACTCGATAAACTCACAAACAAACCGCCTGTATTTAAAGCGGATTTGAGTGATGTGGTGAAAAATACGGGCGACGCAAAGAAAATCGCTCAGGCCGCATCGGATCTGATTCACGCGTATGCGATGGACGGTTTTGTGAGCCACTTTTTATCGGATCTGTTTAGTGCTGGTCACATCCGCACCCCGCGCGTTGCTCTACGTACGACGTGCCCGGGTAATGTGGAGGGCGATCCGTCCGCCGGTTTGACAGCGAACGTTATGCACGACGAAGACAATTGGAACTGTTTACTTGTCACCAACGCGAAAGGCATGCACTGGTGGGCGTGCGGCGACCACCGATTTTTCGATGACGAAAATGCACAGAACCGTCGCGTCTTGCACGACGCTGTGAAACAGTCAGTGGAAGACGTTGCGGCCGCGTTCGCTGCTGGCCTGTCGGGTGCGAAACAGCCCGCCGCAGTCTCGCAAGACTTCATCCCAACCACTGCGGGTCTGCCGTCGCGAATGGCTGCCGAAAACACATGTCCTATGTTTGAGCTCGATAAATACAATGTGTTATGGATTCGTGATATGTCTTTCCCGCGCCCGACCAAAATGGGAGGTGTGGCGTTGGGTTCATCACTGCGATGGTCGATGGATTCGAGCGTTTTTCCTAAATACAAAGATATCGACTCATTCGAAAACGGCAAAAAAGAGACCGGTACTCTGAACGATAATAATTTCGCCCTCACAACCACTTGCAACAACCGCAGATTCGCGCAGGGCGGAGTGCTTCTGAATGGTGATTGCTGTGCCGTTATGGGACGAGCAGTGCCGATGCATATGTCTGAACCGGATGAAAAAGTCATTTCAACTGATTCGCAGAAGGGATCGTATCAGGATACGACTTATCCCAAGAACAAATCGTACCGTTCGACCTACCTCAATCGATGCAAAACCACTCAGACCGTCAATGAAGTACTGAAAAAAATTATGTAAATCATAAATACAGAGAGAGCGAACGAGCGAACGAGCGAGTGATTTCAGTCAGTCTGATTTCAGTCTGATTTCAGTTCTGCTGCGACGACTGATCCCACCACCTCCGTTCTCCTTTCCATCTCACTCTTCCGCCGCGTGCATTTTTCCCTTCTGCTCCGCATTTCCACATCTCCGCATCTCCACATCTGTCCATCTGTCCATCTGCTCATCTCCCCACCTCTCTCCATCTCGGAGTCAGTTCACGCACGACGGCGGAAAATGTGATCCGTTCTTTTGTGTTGAATGAATTGATTCTGTTAGCATTACGGTTAGTTGTATGTTGTCTGTTGCCTTTCTCTTATCCGACCGAAACACGAGCGTATTAATACGCGGCTCGTCCATAGCGGTGTTTCGGGGCTTGTTCTGTGTGATGTGAGAGTGACTTTCCGCACGGCCTGATATTAATATTAATAATTAATATTAATACTTCGCTGTTGCGATGTGTTCTGTCGATCGATTCTCCTTTGATTGTTTGGACGTTGTCTGTTGTATTGCTCGTCGTGTTTCGTATACTCACAAACAGTAATAATAAATAAATAATAATTGTTTCTAATATTAATATTAATATCGATACGACGCGCTGGCGGACTGCTTGCTGCTGCTGCTGAGCACACACGACAAATGCGGTCCGCAGAGGGCCTGCCCCACCACCCACCAGCAGAGCAGCAGAGCAGCCGGTAATTAATAAAAAACGATACGACGCGAGTCGACACCGACGACAGTGTGGTGGGTGTGTATCACCAGCCTTACTCTTCCTCAGGTGACTGTTTGGCAGTGCAGAAACTGCGCGTCTGTAAATTGTTTGTTATACGCATTTGCTACCGACACGCGAGCTGTAACGATTTCCAATCCCAAAAATTTGATATTTGGGATGTGACCAAACAGAAGTGCTGCTGCCAGTACCATCCGACCCGATCCACTGCCCAAATCCACAAATCGATCATTTGATTCGAGTGGACACAAATTATTGATACAACCGAATATCCGCAGCATATCGGCAGGCGTTGGTTCACCGTATCCGGTACTGAAGAGACTGCTCTCATAACTCGGAGCAACCGACGCCACACGCCATCCACAGATCTGCGATCTCATTACGTGACCACAATTTATTGATTGCAGTAGCGATTAATCGCGGTCGATCCATCGCAGTATCTGGTGTTGCACCGGCCGCACCGGTACCTGCCGCAGCGGTCGACTCATTCTCTTGACACATCGCAACATCCAATAAATCGAATGCAAATGAACGCCATTTCTTACGATTCGCTCGACCCCTCGCCATCGCGATATTCGCTCGACCCCTCGCCATCGCGATATTAGCCCCACCTCCACCACCACCACTATCAGTGGCGGCGGCTAAATAATTGGTAATCTGAGATTACCAGCCGTGGCGTGTACACCCAACAACTCGTATCACCGGATTTGATATCACCGGATTTGATATCACCGGATTTGATATCACCGGATTTGATATCACCGGATTCAGTCTCGCTCGATTCGTCCCAACCCTCTGATTTGTCGCACTCACCCGGTGGTTGATCCTCATCCCACAACTCATCGATCGAATGACCCTCGCATTTCGGATCGTGATCGGTCCATTTGTTATTTTCATCACTACAATCACCACCGACTGTACTGTTAGTGGGAGATGCGTTGGCGGCACTACCACTACCACTACCACTACCAGTACCACTGCCATCAGTACCCGTCCCAGTACCACCACTACCGCCAATCCCGCTACCGGTACCACTACCACTCAACTTCGGATAAGAATCAAGTTTTGGTGCGGCGGTACGGGTTTGGGCTTGATTGATTGGGGTTGGGGTTGGCGTGAGGTGAACTGAACGAACGGAATCGGAGAGGCAGACTGCAGACTCGCTATCAGATTTGCAAGTGGCATGGGAGTGGGTATCGTTCGAGAGCATGATTTGCGATCAGTCGCTTTGGGATTGCGACCGATCGCATAACTCCACGAATCGAGTGACTTATACCGCACAGTTTTGGTCACTGCATCGGCACTGATTGACACAAACGAAAGCAGTTCCGATCGCCACCGCTCGCTCCACGAACGCATCCCCACACGTCCCGGACCGATTACGTTCGGAGATCGGAGAATCTGAGGTTCTGACCCGCCACAGTGGCAGTGCCAGTGCTGGTCGTACCAACACTACAACACCACCAGCACTCATCACCACCACCGCCGCCGCCGGCAACAAAATAGATTGATTGAACCACCGGATAGACCGACCGACCGACCGACCGACCGACCACAACACAACACAGCGTATCGTCCACCGTGCGAAGAGCAGAGACTGTTCCAACCCGCCAGCTCCGCCGTCACACACTACACCACACTCCATTTATCAGTCGTTTGGTTGCAGCGTGCTATAACAGCAGGGCCGGACCACCGTCGTCTGACAACAGATTGAGACAGAGCGGTCAGAGACAGAGCGGTCAGCGACAGAGACAGAGACACAGGGATTTGAAACAATCGTCTGAATGAAATGAAACGCAGTGTATTGATCGCAGTACGATGAATGGAGCATAATGTATGATCGATGATTCGATGTAATACAGTGTGTGGTGGGTACATGTATTTGATATAATCATACAGTGATACAGAGCCGCGCACACTTTTGCCGCGCTTGAACATCGCCGAGAGGTAAAGTGATATTATTATTACATGTATTATAAATTTCCTGTGAAA
>VFQP010005629.1_pt1 | contig 10786 bp, 17 predicted proteins | sample 3512351 | NCBI WGS metagenome assembly VFQP01 (sample SAMN10412372, study PRJNA504923) | tailings metagenome | isolation source: Relicate 1 Philex TSF1 revegetated site | place: Philippines: Tuba, Benguet | collected 2017-08-29
CTGTCGCACCACCATCCCCCTCCGTCCCCGCTCCCATCTATGCCTCCCCCAAGGTGGCTCCCTACCTGTCCTACTCCCCTCGCCCATACGCCTACTACTCGCCCGAGGTGTATGTGCCCCCACCACCCAAGCAGGTCCTCCCTGTCGCACCACCATCCCCTGCACTGCCACCCCCAGTGTACGCCTCCCCCAAGGTGGCTCCCTACCTGTCCTACTCCCCTCGCCCATACGCCTACTACTCGCCCGAGGTGTATGTGCCCCCACCACCCAAGCAGGTCCTCCCTGTCGCACCACCATCCCCTGCACTGCCACCCCCAGTCTACGCCTCCCCCAAGGTGGCTCCCTACCTGTCCTACTCCCCTCGACCATACGCCTACTACTCGCCCGAGGCCTACTACACACCTCCACCACCCAAGCAAGTCTTGCCCACTGTCCCCTCTCCCTACCGACCGGCAAGCCCTGCACCCTACTACTACGCTTCCCGGGCAGAGGTTGCACGCTTTGACCGGCCAGGCACTGGGGAGAGCTCTGTTGGGCGAACTTTGCCAGGGTTTGGGCAATCAACTCGATAACAAGGTACGGGGTGGTTGGGATGCTCGTTTGTACCTTTTTCTCCCCTTCAGCGCACCATGGAAACGTACAAACAGGTGAAACAACGGCTGTAGCCTGTGCATGGCCGGCTGGCATGCAGCTGCGCCGGCATACTTTCATGCCTGGCGCAGCATGTCATCCCTTGTTGCTTGTAGCTGAGCGAGTGAGTGAGCGTGTGAAGTTCATGTTGAACAACCCTCCAGCCTATTGACCCTGTACGCATTGATGCATCGCTGCTGCATTCGACTGGAACGGCGGGGCCGCTTGTGGTGCACTCCCATCTTCGTTATTGACTGTTCCCCAGTGTGTGATTTTGATGGGCACTATTGCATCATTTACACACACTGCTGCCCGCCCTGTTGATGTTGTTTTCAGTCTGACCTTTCCCATGACCACCTTGGTGCTGTGCATTTGTTTTGCACAGTTGATTGTATAAAGCGGGCATTGTTACATGCTCCGTGTCTGCTGCTTGCTGTTTGCACAGCACACACCGATTGAATTGCACTATGCAGCGCATGCGCACTGCCCCTGTGTGGGGTGGTGCACCAATAAGCATCATGCGTGCCATTTTTACAGGGTTGTTATGACAGTGCCCACATCCAGGCATTTGCTTGGTGGTGGGAAATAACCTGCCTGCGTGGGGTGCATGACACAACCCTGCTGCAGCTCATTCTTTGTCATGACTCCTGCGAGTCGTGTCCTGTAAACATGTGTGACATTAATCAAACAAATGGCCTGCCATGTTTTGACTAAATATACCTGTTTCACATAGCAGTTGTCTGAACACGTCTTGTGTGTTCAACATGCATACTCACGTGCGTACTCACATTCATGCCAATCACACCCTCTGTCATGGCCCGTCCTCCGTGGGTGGCGTTTCCCTTTTCTCTGTAAGCACACCAACACGACATCGCAACTCACCTGCGGTGTTGCATGCACAGGATCGTTCGTTGAAAAGGGTAAAACCTTGCAGATCTTTTGTGTTGAAACGATGGCGAGTTTGTGCAGCAGCAGAAGGTGCGTCCAAGCATGGTGATGCATCTGCGTTTCAGGACCCAATGCACACGGTTTGTTTGTTGTACACAGGCATCACACCTGCAAGTGGAACACCCAAGACAATGACGATCCCTATTTTCCCTCTTGGCGTTGTTGCCCTCCCCGCTGCCAACGTACCCTTGCGCATTTTTGAGGTGTGTTTTGAGTTGATATGAGTGCATCACTGATGAGATGATATAGCTCACCCCTCATCACATCAGGCGCGGTATCGTGTCCTCTTCAACACTCTGCTGGCAGGCGCATCAGGGTATGTGTGGGGCTATTCCTTGTGTATATTCATCAGTATATTTGCAAACAATATGGCTACACATTCATCGCTACACACAGGCTCGAGGAGGGCTTGATCAACTGGGACGCACCTTGGTGTGGCACTCGCAGCTTTGGCATGTGTTTTGTCAATGACCAGGGTCTTGCAGCAATTGGAACAGTGTTGCACATTGATTCCCACGAACGCCTTGACGATGGCCAGGTGTGGTTTTGCTGTTGAGGTGCATACACGTTGCCCACCTCGACGCCTCCAGCATGCACCTCAACGCCACTGTTGCACCCCCAGATGCTCATTGAAAACACCGGGAAGGAGCGATTTCAGATTACCAGGGTTGTAGAGGAGCGACCTGTGCTCATCTGCGAGGTTGAGGTGCTCGACGAGGACGACGACACGTCTGATGAGGTATTTTACAGTCGCGGTTGTTTTTGCAACATACAAGCGCACAAATGCACCTCAACACAGGCAGCAGAGATAGCCAAGTCAATTGTACGATTGCTGCGCGATACACTGGTCGTCAATTCCAAGTTGCAAAAACAAACCCTGCGAGAAGAGATGTTGTCACCACGAAATCTGGACGATTTTACACCTCGAGAGTTGTCATTTTGGGTGGGGTCTTTGTTTCGAGAGAGCCCTGCACAACAGCAAGCATTGCTACAGGTGCGTGTGAGAAGAAAGGGTTGAGGCAGGACACACGGGATTGGTGCACCATCCTCCATAAAAACACAGGAGAACAACACCATGCGGCGATTGACACAGGTCAACTCTGTGTTGGAGAGTACACTCAAATACTTGTCAGCACAGTCTGCTTTAGCATCTGCGTTTTCTTCTACGACAGACGATCCATCGCCACCAAGCAAGGGTGGTCCTGACTAGATGAATTGTTGTTTTTTCCCATGTAACCTACAATTTTGTTTTCTGTACGCAGTGTGGTTATTGATGGTTAGTGGACAGTGCGTACACACTGGGTGGTTAAAAAACAACAGGGGAACAAATCATGCCCCATCAGTCACTTTCTTGCCGCCGCCCTCCTTTTCCTCCCCGTCCTCATCTTCCTGGCTTGATGAAGATCCCTCCTCTTCTCCCTCTGACGACAGTTCATCCATAAACCCTTCCACAATACGGCTGTTGTGTAAAATCACCTGCAGGCGGTCTGTCACCATGGGTGAGAGCAGCCTTGGTGCAGCACCGTCAGCACCTTCATGCGCCTCTGCGATGAGGCCGTCGTACGTGGTGCAGGCACTGAGCACATCTGCTAGGCCTTGCACAGGCAACGTTTCGCTCTGCAACACATCAGGGTCGCGCAACAGTGCGACAATGGGCTGTACCAGCGGAAGGAGACGAACGAGCAACTCTGGCTTGCGCCTGGGGCAATGTTGTGTTGTTTTTGTGGGTGTTGTGTTATTGAATTGCACCCTGTCCAAGGTGCACTTACCCCCCCTCATTCCCCCAATACCCCCCCTACCATACCCATAGTATAGCACAGTGCCAGCCACCACCTCCTTGACAAACAGCAACTGGCTGGCAGGCGTCAATGCACCTCCATCCAGTCGTGCCTGCATTTCCTCCCCCATGTGCTGCAAGATGCGCTCAGTGTCTTCTACAGGCAAACTCACAGACAGTCGTGCCAAGCTGTAGTATATGCGTGCCAGGAAATGAAAACTGACCTTTTTCAGGTTGGCCAGCACGTATTTGGCGACTGAAATCAACACATCTGTGTGCACGGCGCTGGTAGTGGTGTTGGGGCCACCAAGTTCGTCGTCGCTTTTGCTGCACAGGTCTGCAATGGACGCAAGGGAAATTCCCATTGCTTTGCCATCAAATGCATGGTCCACCAGGCTAACGAGGTTGCTGTGGGGTGCATGTGTGGGGTGCATACGTGAAAGTAAGTGCAGCATTATAGCTATATAGCATTGTATGACCATTATGTGACCATATATTATGACCACCCACAAACATAATTGTATGACCACCCACACAAATAATTATATGACCACACACACACATAATTATATCACCACCCATACACATACGGAGTGGGTCGATAATTAGGAGGAGGTTGGTATGGCAGCTTGCGCATGCCTTCCAACACTCGTGCAATCTGTGTGGGCTGCATTTTGCGAGAACGAAGCAGCAGTTCCTCCATGACACGACTGTAGCTCATGGTGGAGGGTATGTGGCCTACCATGCCCAGGCCATAGACAATGTCACTGAACCACTGATTGCTGGCATTCTGTGTGTGTTTTTCAACATTGTTGTTGGGATGTTGTTGTGTTCAACATTGTATGGGTGTTGTTGGGATGCTGTTGAATTTGAAATCAAACACACCATGAACAACAACCACACACATCATGAACAACAACAACCACACACACCATGAACAACGACAACCACACACGCCATGGACAACACACACACACCTGCATGTCACGATTGATAACCACACCAAGGACCTCCCAGTCTATAAAATCAGGATTGTGCTTCATATGCTTGCTGCCATACATGATATACCGCACGTCCCACAGCCTGGATGTTGGCAGGTGGACCATCATGCGCACCAACCACACATGTTTTGCACACCAACCACACATGTCTTGCACACCAACCACACATGTTTTGCACACCAACCACACATGTTTTGCACACCAACCACACATGTTTTGCACACCATCACATGTGTGAGTACCCACACCGTTGCTCCCCAACCATCCCATACACCCCAACCACATACCCGAGTTGGTCTGCTTTGCTCATGATGAGTGTAAGCACTGCATCAGTCACCTCCTGAGGCATCTGATACCCCGTCTTGCGCTGCACATTGGCCATAATGCGTAAAAAGTAACATGCCTTGTCTACGGTCGCGTGATTACACCGATCAAGAGCCTGTGTGGGTGGCATGAAGGGAGTGCAACAATGGGGTATGGACTATTGCACATGTAGCAGTGCATGCACAAAAACACCAATGCATGCCCAGAAACACCAATGCACACACACCACCAAAACACAACCACACCTCTGCAAGCAATCTTTCCAAGTGGATGGATTTTGGTACATGTTCCGTGCTTGCATATGCCGTGAGAATATGACAAAGCCCCTTGAAATCCAACACTGCCAGTTGCTGTTGTGTACTGGGGCCCAGTGCAGTGAGTAACTGCTGAAAGGCCTCTTGCACTGGACCGGGGCGGCTGAGGGAGCCGATGACAAAATACAGGCTGCTGTAGCCAACGTGGTTTAAAAATGTGGTAATCTGTTGGGTGTTAGTGCATGGGTACATGGGTTAGTGGGTTGGGGGTTACTGCGTGGGAACAATGCCTGCGTGTACAATGCAGGAACAAAACAATGCAGGTACAACCCCAACGCAGCAGTAACCACTACACACGTGCAACACAATGGGTATTGCAATCACATGGGTAATCCATGTCCAATCCCCTGATACACCCCCAAGAAGCCAACACGTACCGAATACAATGAGCGTATGAGGGTGAGCATGGCCTGATCGGTGATCAAGTCTTGACCAATGTATGCACATGCCACACAGGCACGAATGCAGTCAATGTGTCCCATGATGCCACGCACGCTGTAGTCGTTTTGCTGCAACAAGCGCATCCACAATGCAAACACATGCTCCTGTGTTCATGGTGCGTGTGTGCACAGATGATGGTGCGTGCGCACACAGGTCTGCGTCAAATTCGATCATATGACTGACAACACCCACACCTGTGCAGCTCGACATTGTTTTGTTATGGGGTCACTGTGCAGACGGCATGTTGACCAGAGGACATCCGCAATGCGGGAACCCGATAATCCGTCCTCTTGCATGACATGCTTTTGCAAAAGGGACACAATTTGTTCACGGTCTACAGAAGCGAGGCTGGAGCGTGGGCGCTTGCCAAAGTTGATCAATTCCTGTGCCCACTCGGGACGTGCTGGATGTGCAAAACATCGCCGCTGGTTGGTGTATGGGTTGGTGTATGTCATGGGCGGGGCGGCGGCCTGTGTTGACCACATGGCGACCGATTGCAACAGTGTTGAGGGTTGCACATGTTGCAGTCTATGGAATTGTACTATACCTGTGCAATGCTTTGCAATAAGGTTGTACCATGCTGTTGTTCTGTGCTTGACAGGGCACGGACGAGTGCCCATGCAAGGCGAAAGTTTTTGGCAAACAACATGGGGTTGCACTGTTCTTAACTAGCCTGTTGAGCCATAGAATGTTGGGGAATAGCCCCTCGCTGAGGAGTGGGTTTTGCCGTGTTGTTTGTTGCAGTGTGTAGCTAAGCGTTCTTTTCCACCATTTTTTTCCCAACCATCGTTTTCCTACTTGATGCATTCCACTCTTATCAGCACTACTTTTATCAGAAACGATGGCACATACCTAGAACAACCCCGACATCATCATCACAACTGATCCGTGCTGTGCTTTTCGTACAATAAAACCCCGGCGTTTGCATACTCGCCATACAATCACAATCACAGCACGAATTGATTCAGCCCGTCCAAACAACATCAGCAACAACGAATTTGGATCCCAGCAATCTGTGTTTAAACGGCTTGCACGTAACCAACAACAATCATGGCTATGCCACAAGCTGAATTGCTGGCCAAGATCCGAGAGATTCAAAATGACCCAACGCTGTCGGATGCAGACAAGGCCAAGAAACGCCAAGAGTTGATGAGCGGGAAATGGGCAGCGAAACAGAGCAGTGAGGAGGAAAACAAAGAGCCCAACAAGGAGGAGAGCGGTAGGTTGTTGGTTGGTTCTGCAGAAGCACCATTGGTGTTGTGCAAACACCATGCAGTCATCTTGTGCATCTTGTTGTCTTGGGTCACCTCGCACATTCCCCTCGACAGACGCCACCAAACTGGGCAGCAAGACTGGCTCTGGAAGTATGTTTGATGAGACACTGCAATGTGCATTCTGCTGCAACCTATGCGAGCGCCCTGTCACGGTATGTGTGTCATAGGGATTGTGCTGCTGTGTTTGCCCTCCTCCCACAACCCCCTCCTCCCACAATCCACCCCACCTCCAGGCTCCTTGCCAGCACAACTTTTGCCTCAAGTGCTTTCAAAAGTGGGTTGGTACTGGCAAAAAGACATGCCCGACATGCCGTCACTCGTTTCCTGCATCGTTTGCCTCCAACCCCCGCATTAACACTGCTCTCACTGTTGCCATTCGTATGGCAAAGCTGGTATGTGCGTGTTTTCTTTGTGGGGGGGGTGTTGTCTTTCATGGGTATTGTCTTTCATGGGTATGGGTGTTTCATGGGTGTTGTATTTCATGGGTGTTGTATTTCATGGGTGTTGTCTTTCATGAGTGTTGTCTTTCATGGGTGTTGTCTTTCATAGCATAGGTATGTGCCATGTATGCTGTATGCCCTGTAGGACACCTGCATGTGTGCAAAACAAGAAATGTGTATCTACGTTTATACACTACACATACCAACACACCAACACTCACACAGGGTGAGGAGCGTGCCAATGTCCCCCCCAAGCCCTACACACGTGTGGACGACAAGGAACGTCCTGATGAGGCTTTTGTAACAGAGCGTGCAGTTCGTGCGGGGCGTGCCAATGCCGCATCGGGGCGTATCATGGTCAATGTTCCTAATGACCATTTTGGACCTATTCCTGCAGAAGCAGATCCCCGTGGCTTGGTATGGAGATAGTCTGTCGGGGTGTGTGTAGTCTGTGAGAGTAGTCGCGTGTGTGGTCTGTCAGAGTAGTAGTCCCATGACATGCAGTCATCTCATTGCATTGTCATCCCCACATGCAGTCATCCATGCACATATATAAAAGAAAGAGGGGGGGGGAACACAACACACAACACACACACACACAACACACACACAGTACCCAACACATACATACAACACAGGGTATTCGTGTGGGTGAGTATTGGAAGGATCGCCTTGATTGTCGCCAGTGGGGTGCCCATTTCCCCCATGTTGCTGGCATTGCTGGTCAATCCACTGTGGGTGCACAGTCAGTGGTGCTTTCTGGGGGGTATGTGGTGTTGTGGGGTGGGTGAGGGTGTGGGTGCGTGGGTGGGTGTGTTTGACAATTGTCGGCCAATTGAAACAACACAACCACATCCCTTTCTTTGCCACATCCCTTTCTTTTCGTCATCATGTCACAGGTATGAGGATGATCGTGATGAGGGGGAATGGTTTTTGTACACTGGCAGTGGTGGTCGTGACTTGAGTGGCAACAAGCGCACCAACAAGGTGCAGAGCTTTGACCAAAAGTTTGAGAGTATGAATGCTGCACTCAAGATGTCATGCATCAAGGGGCTGCCTGTGAGGGTGGTGCGTTCGTACAAGGTAGGGGGGTTGAGGGGTGTGGTGGTGGTGGTGTATCGTGTGGGCTGGTTTTCACACTGCAATTATATGTATTCTGGAGTTTTGCATACAACTTGTGCTAAATTACTAATGCTGAAGTACAGGCATGCCTATACCTCCTGCCTCGTCCACCAACACACACACACACGCCATACAAACACATACACACCTACACACATCAAACACACACACCTACACACATCAAACACACCCACCCTACACACATCAAACACCCACCCACCCTACACACATCAAACAACAGGAAAAGCGCTCCTCCTATGCCCCCTCCACCGAAACCCCTGTTCGTTATGATGGTATCTATCGCATCATCAAGTGCTGGCGCAAACCTGGTGCCCAAAACTTTCTCATCTGCCGGTATCTGTTTGTGCGCTGTGACAATGAACCTGCACCTTGGAGTAGTGAAGGTAGGTATAGAGTGGGGGAAGATATAGAGTGGGGGAAGATATAGAGTGGGGGAAGATATAGAGTGGAGACATATATAGCGGGGGAGGGTATGCATATAATGGGGGAGACAGTGCTGTGTTGTTGTTGTTGATGTTTTTGTTGTTGTTGAGTTTTCCACCAGTTTCCATTCACACGCGTTGTCCACATCACCCCTTGTCTACATCACCCCCCTCATCAATACCCCCCCCCTCCACCCCCCCACCATCAATACCCCCATCACACAGAGGCTGGTGACAAGCCTGATTTCCAACTCCCAGCAGAGGCACTGGAGGAACTCAAACAAGCCAAGGGACCTGTCTTTGAAATGGGGAAAGACCCCTGGTGGGGGTGGAAGGAAGAGGAGGGCACGTGGGGGTGGACTCGGACACCACCTGTGAGTCAACGCACCGGTGGTGGAGGGGGGGGGGAGGGGAAGAAGCGCAGCAAGGTGAGGGGGTGGGTGGGTGCATGGGAAGAGAGGGGTCTGTGTATGGGAAGAGAGGCATTCTACGCTGTGGGCAAACACCATTATGACTGTTGTGTGTGGGTTCATGTGATGCTGTCGTGTGGGATGTGTTGCATGTGATGCTCTGTGGTACATGCATGCACAGGTACACGAATGATGTGCACGAATTCCTGTGATGATAAATGATGTATGTATATCCTGTACTCCCTGTATATGTATACACAGGTAAGTGAGGCACAAAAAGCTCTTCAGGAATTCATATGCAAGCTGTGCAAGGTCATCCTCACCGACCCCATCTCGACCCCCTGTGGCCACAACTTTTGCAAGGTATGTGGGTGGGTGTTTACATTGCCCGTGGGGGGGTGTATACATCACACATGTGGTACACATGTGTTCTGGATGGTTTTGTTGACAATGCATTTGTTTGTGGTGTGTGCACACCTGGTGGTGCACACCTCAATACACCCCAGGCGTGTGTGGACAAGCGCTATGCAGGCATGGGTGATGAGCAGGAGGTGGCTAGTGGTCGCTCCCTGCGTGTGCGCAAGGTTGTTAAGCCATGCCCCACATGTAAGACTGACATCTCTGACTTTTTGCGTACTGCCCAGGTCAACCGGTATGTTTATGGTGTGGGGGTGGGGTGGGGTGTAGGGGGCATTGTATGTGGGGGGTGGGGTGGGGTGTTGTTTTGGGTTGGTATATGCAATGTGTACTGGGGTTTGATGCTTTTGACACAAACACTCACATGAACACATCACAATCACAGTATCCAGCCATTCACACAACCACACATGCTACACCACACACACACACACACACACAGGGAAATGGCTGCTGTGATTACCAAACTACAAGAGACAGTGGAGGCACAGCGTGCTGCTGACAAGGCGGCCAAAGATGCTGGTGCTGAGGGTGATGAGGAGGAAGAGGAGGAACAAGGGGATGGTGGGGAGGAGGCAGGTGGGGAGAAGGAGGACAGCCCTGGGGAGAAGGAGGACAGCCCTGTTCAGGATGGTGCAAAGGCAGCAGTAGAAGGAGCAAATGGTACTGTCACTGCTACTGTCACAGAGAAAGCTGTAGCAAATGGTACAGAGAAAGCTGTAGCAGCACCAACTGTGCAAGCACCAAGCCAATCAGCACCTCAGGCAGCACCTCCTGCACCATCTGCCACCAGTATGTGTGCATGACTGTGTTGTATCCATCTATGTTGTATCCATCTGTGTCGTATCACTCTGTGTTGTATCACTCTGTGTTGTATCACTCTGTGTTGTACACACTGTATTTCCCCTCACTGTGTATGGGATACCCCCTATTTCCCCTCACTCTACACTGTACACCCACAGGCACTGAAACCAAGGTGGCAGCACTGGCAGCAGAGTTTCCTGAGTTTGATGCTGCCCTCATTGATTCCCTGCTTGAGGATCAGGGGGGGGATGAACTGGAAGTGCGCTACTACCTCAAGGTGTGGGGTGGGTGGGGGATGGGGTGGAGTAGGGTTGGGTTGAGTGGAATGGAACGGGGTGGTGTGGGGAAACGGGTGGGGAAAGGGGTGGCACATGGGGTGTGGATTGTGTATGTATGTATGTATGTATGTATGTATGTATGTATGTATGTATGTATGTATGT
>VFQP010005630.1_pt1 | contig 10784 bp, 15 predicted proteins | sample 3512351 | NCBI WGS metagenome assembly VFQP01 (sample SAMN10412372, study PRJNA504923) | tailings metagenome | isolation source: Relicate 1 Philex TSF1 revegetated site | place: Philippines: Tuba, Benguet | collected 2017-08-29
AGGGGGGGGGTTTGGGGGGGAAGAGGGAGGGGTAATGCGAATGGGGGTGGTGTATGAGGAGGGGTTGTAATGTTTCTGTCCGAGTGAGCATACTATATATTCTCAAGTACGAATGTACCCACACACGTACCTCCTTGTGCCCCTACCCCACACACACCCTCAACTCCCCCCCACACACCATCATCCCCCCCCCCCCCCACAGGCAGCACACCATCCTCGAAGCCACCCGCCTCCAACCCCCCCCCACCAACACACCCACCAACACACCCACCCCTTCTGGGGGCCCCCTTGTTCCCAGTACAACAGCACCAGTGGGGTTCTTAGGTCAACTGGGGGCCCAGCTGTTACTGCAGAGTGACCCCTGGGGGACCCTTTATTGTGAGGGTGGGGGTGGGGAATGGAAGACACGTGCACAAGGCAGTGGGCGTGTGTTGAGCATGTCGACATGGCGGTGTGTGGTGGGTGGGTTGTGATTTTGTATGTGACCTTTTTTTTTCATACATTTCGAAATATGTGGCTCATGTATCATCATCCTGATCCTCTCGCCATCATCATCATCATCATCATCATCATCTTCCCCCACCACCACAACAACAGTGTGCTTGCAGGTGCTCTACACACAGCAGGGTTACTAGGCATGGATGCCCTATACGCAACACGTGCAGCACAAATACTCCAACACATACTACACACTTTCCATGTATTGGCCGGGGGGGCCCTTGAGCATGCATGCAGGGACCTTGTTCAGGCAACGGGGGCCCCTGTATGTGAGGGGTACCCTGTGGGGGGCCTAGATGCCTACACCAATGCCACAGCAGCTGCACACAAGGAAGGACAGGCAGGGGCCCTGGTCAACGACATGGCAGCGCTTGGTCAATGCTTGTTGCTACGCAAGGTTGGGTAGTATGTTGGGGAGTGTGTTGGGGAGTGTGTTGATGTGCGCATGGATTGGGAAACACCTGTGTGCGTGCATTACGTGTGTATACTTGAAAACACATCGAGTGCGCACACATGTGTCATTTAAACCATGATATACACACAGGCAATTGCTATGCAAGTGCGTTTGCTGGCAGAGGATGGTGGCGGTGCTATGGCAGTGGATTTGCTTGTGGTAGAACAACAGCAGCAGCAGCAGCAAAAACATAGTGGTGGTGGTGATGGTGGTCATAGTGGTGGTGGTCATCAGGTGCACGGTGATGTGTCTGACATGCAGCAGCTGTACAGAGCAGCAGGTGTGTGTGTGTATTGGTTGTATATTGGTTGATGGCATTGCTTATGCATGGTGTGATGCAAGCAGGTTGTGTGCACCTGCATGGTACACCAACAACACCACCATCACCAACCGAACAACAAAAAACAACAACAACACCCCATCGCAGGTTTGTATGACACCACAGCACTCCCGATCACCCCTTCCCACCCACCCTCCTCCCACGCTCCTCATGTGCTTTTTATGGTGTTGCTCACATGTGTATACAATGTGGATGCCCTGGGTGGTTTGCTGCCAGAGCACAGCAAGCAGCCTGATGCAGAAGCATTGGTGAGGGGATTGGCGCTGGTGTTGAGGCATGTTGGTGGCAATGCATCACAGGTATGTCCACATGGGTGGTGTTTGAGGGTGGTGTTTGAATGTCGAGTGAACCGTCCCTTGCAGTACCAGTCTTCACTACTAGTAGTAGTAAGCACAGTGCATACATATGCAATCACCCCCCCACTCAACACCCCTGCTCAACACACACAGGAGCTGGCGTCACTTGTGTCGCAGTGTGTGCGTACGCTGCTGCAGGCGTCCAATGTGATCTCCAGTCGTACCAGCATGGACTTGGGGTACCGCAGGCAGGCTGGTACACTTGCAGCAATGATGCAAGGAGTGGGAAGGGCACACAATCATAAAAACCATAACATTTTGAATACATGGACGAGCAATTTTGTAGCGAGGGGTGCTTGATTGGCTGTAAAACAGATTGTATAAAGCGTAACAGACAATACGCTTGTTTTGTGTCTAGCAGTCAACATCCTTGATAATCGCCTTGCACTCCGTGTGTACGACCCTTGATATTCAACAGCACTTGTATCCACGATAGCACTTGTATGGTGCACATATCTATGGCGGCACACGGCACACGAAACGTGCACCCGCAAACATGTGGTTGCAATGCTAGGAGATCTTTTAGCCGTGTCGTCACGCACCAGGCGAGTGCATACCCGCACTATTCAGCAACCGACACACCACATTCATGTCGGACATCGATTTTCACTGGGACACTGCAACAACAACAACACCCTCGACATGCGGTCACCCGAGGCGCACAACCCACCACCACCACCACCAGTATGTGTATTATTGGGCTGCACCACCTCTGTGCTGAGTGTATGCACTCTGTTCAATCTCTGTATACACTCTGTTCAATCTCCCTCAGGTACAGCACCCTGGGTGATGATCGACCTCAAACACGTTGCAGCAGGGCAGCTCTTCCGAGGCACACTACCCGATGGCAAGACATGCTGGCTGGAAGTAGTTGCTGCACCAGTACCAGGCACACGCACATTTCATGCACACATGCCTGATGGTCAGCTAGTCAGTGTAGATGTAGATGAGGCTGTCACAGTCACGCCACTTGGTATGATGATGGTGATTGTGTACATGATGTGGGTACAGCATAGTGTGCAAGGCGCATGATATGGACACATGATACGCACGTGATACGCACGTGACAGGCACATAGACACAGTATCACAAAATACAACACACACACATGCACATTGACACTTCACACAAACACCCCACTTCACACAAACACCCCACATGAACTTCCCCCCCCACACACACAGGCTTTTGTTTGGACCTCCGTAGCAGTTGGCTTGAGGGCTACCCTGGGTGGGTTCCATTACTCACAAACTACCAGCAGACCCTCCCCAACCGGGATTCACCTCGACCACTGCTGCTGCAGTCACTTGAACAGGTGGGGAGCTTTGAGGGGCTGTTGTCACGTGTGCGCACCAACCCACAGCTGTGGTGTGCAGGCACAGGTGTGTGGTGGGGTTTGGGGGGAATGGAAGTTGCGTTGTGTTTTTGTGTGTTGTTCATGCACATACACATATCATCAGCGTACACATTGTACACAGCATTATCATACACATCATGATTGTACACATAATCGTCACGCACCCAAACCTCCATCCCCTCACCCACCCAGCTGCGGATGACCCCCCTCTCACTGAGGAGCAAACAATGACACTGACTGCAGGAGAAATCATTGCCCTGTTGGAGGGGAAACGTGCTGTTGTGATGGTGCAGGTATGTTGTTGAGCGTGGGGGGTGATGTGTGCGTGATGGTGGTGTGCTTGATGATGTGTTATCGATAGCATGTGTATCAAGACACCACCATCATCATCACCATTATCATTATTAGTAATGGGGCATAGATTGATTTACATTTGACATACAAAAGTACACACAACATTTACACCCACAACACATACACCCACAACATATACACCCACAACATACAGCCACCTGCATACCGCATCATCACATACCCACACCCCACACACACCACAGCTCTGGGTCGGGTGGTCTGCAGACGCCCCCCAACCCGTCTTCCGTCCTTTTGTACTTCGCCTTCTACGTACCGCTGTGCTCGATCCACGCATAGCGGTGCACATGTCTGCAGTACCAGTTGGTGCCGAACTGGGGCTCACTGCTATTCTTGCTGCAGATACCCCCCCCTATTGTGCATGGGGAAGTGGGTTGGCGGAGTTTGGTGCACAGGCAGCGATTGAGGCGCAGTCGCCGTATTACAAATTGCTGATTGGGCGGGTGTTGGGGTATGAGTTGGAGAATATTCGGGCGCATGTAGAGGTATGTGGGGTGGTTGAGGAGGGGGCATTACGCATATCATACACATGTATCTTGTACACACCCTGTACACACCCATCACTCACACATATCATACACACATATCACACATATCACTCACACATAGCATACACACACCCACACCCTGTCCCCACCCCCTCCAACTTGCACCCTTTCGCAGGAAGGAGGGGAGGCACTTGAGTCAGTCACAGAGGCACTAGTAGAAAGTGAACTCCTGCGCCTCAGTGATGCTGAGCCACTGCTGCCCTGGTGGCACAGGCATGACCCAGAAGCTATAGTAAGGGTGGTCAAGGAACGTGGGGGGAGTGGGAGGAAGAGGGGTCAACAACAGGCCAAGGGGGCACCAGTGTCCAGCAGTGGCAAGGGGTTTGGGGGGAGCAAGGGGGGGGGCGGCAAGCGTGGGAAGGGTGGGAAGAAAAAGTAACGAGGCTGTACTGTACGCTGAAAGACTTGTTGTTGTTGTGTGAGGGGGAGGGGAGTGTAGGGAGAGTGACGATGTGAAACAAGTAGTGGATGTATTTTTCTCTCTTGAATGCGTTGCTGATATTATATGTAACATCACCAATTTTGGCAATAGATAATCAGCATGCATCCATCGACTGGTTACTTGTGAGCACTTGTGACGCATGATCAACGCCGATTTCCTCCTCGCTTCTAGAAAATCCCTTTATCCACCAACCTTACTATCTTGCTGCGCGTAAACCCAATCACAGCTGCCTATGGCAACTCCCCCATTATTTGGGGTGTGCTTTATTGGCCACTCTTTCCCCATCACAGACGCCAACTTTACCCGTACAGACGAAACACACTGGGTATATTGACGTTTTGTTGCAAACACAAGCAGCCCTCAGACTATACCACCACACCTAAACATCCCCACCCCAACATACACACAGGTGCTTGACGTGGGCGCCACAGTCAGTCCCAATGTTGCCGCCATCAAGGAGGTATCACTTTTCCTCCTCACACCCGGTACCCTCCCATCAGACGCAGCACTTGGCCTGTATGTCTCTGTCGGTGGTGCAGCATGGTCATATCGAGGCTATGTCGCAGCGACACACCCATCAGAGGTCTTGCCGTTGGCATGGCCCACTGATCAAACGGGTGCTGCTGTGGTCGGAGTGTCTATCGAGCCACTAGGTACGTATGTGTATGTGTTGTTATTGTGTGTGTCATTGTGGTGGATGACATGGCAAATGAAGTGTGTCCAAGCAGTGCGTCCATTGCACCTGGTGAACCAACACGTCTTGAAAAAAAACAGCACACGCACATTGCCTTCTCAACCTCTCCCTGTGCCAACAAAACACCCCGACCACACCACCACACAGCCGAGGTAGCTGCCAAGGAAGGTTCCAAACTGGGCGCCAAGGAGGACTTTGCCAAACGTGTTGCAATGGACCTGTACAGGTTTATGGAGTCGTTCGGGCAGGGCCCTGGGGGGGACACGATCGTGGTGCCAACAAATATTGTGGAGCGGTGGTACACACGGCTGAGCAACAAGCTGAAAAGAGACCCTGATTTTTTAACACGTGCTGCCGATGCTGTGTGATGAGCGAGTGAAGTATGATTGCCATACACATATTTGTGTGAATGAGCGCATTACACATCTGTGCACAACGCACACGGCTTGCTGTTGTTTTTCTTCTTTTTGTCTTTTTTGTCCTCTGCCCATCCCAACCAAACCAACCAAACCAACCAAACCAACCAAAATACAACATGGGTACAACCACCCACCACCGAAAAAGAAAAACCACCGAAACAAGGAAAAACGAGACCTCTTTCCCCTGGAAAAAAAAGGGCACTCTCTACTCTGCCCCTGGGATGGCATCGGGAGCATGCTGCTTGAGCACACTCACTGCCTCATCCACCTTGTCAGTCAAAGCAGCAGCATCCTCCAGCAGCAACAGCAACTCACTATTATCCATCTCCAGCAGCATGCCAGTGATCTTGCCAGCCAGTGAAGGCTGCTGCATGTGCACCAGTGGATACAGACGCTCACCCAACATTTGCTTTTGCTGCTCGGGGGCGGCTGCAGCAAGCATGGCGGTGGTCAAGTGGCCGCCTTGCTCCTGACCTGGCACCACGGCCGAGGGCGCCGTGGGGGCTGCCCCGGGTAGGGCGCCACCCATGGGGCCACCCATGGCGCCCATGCCGTTGGGGGCACCCATGCCCGGGCGCACGCCTGGGCGTGCGGCGGCTTGCTGCTGTGCGGCGGCCATCCACTGTGCCTGCACGGGTCCCCCACGGCCAGCCTTGATGGTCATGGGGTCCATTGGCAGGCGCCCACCACGTCCACCACGCCCACCACGTCCGGCGGTACCGGCACCGCGCATGGGCCCCTGCATCATCATCATGGGGTTGGGGCCCTGCTGCATCACCATGTTGCGAGGGCCGCGGCCGGCCGAGGGGCCCCTCCCTGCCATGGGGCCCACTGGTGGGTACATGCCCGGCATTGCTGTGGAGAGAGAGTATATGTGTGTGAGAGCACATGTGAACAACCCCCCATGTGATGAACAACCACACCACCACCGACACACCTGAACGTTGTGGGGGCATGCCGCCAGGCCCCTGGTAGTACATCGGAGGTGGAGCCCCATACACGCTCATGGGCCCTGCAACACGCCCCGGCCCCCCACCCATCCCCATGGCAGGCATGCGCTGCTGATACAACTGGTCAAGCTGCTGTTTGCGAACCTCCTTGCGCTGTGCCATGGCTACATAAATGGGCTTGCCATCAAGCATTTTTTGGTTCATCTCAGTCACTGCCTTGGTGGCCTCCTCAGGCAGGGAATAACACACAAAACCAAAGCCCTTGCTGCGGCCGTTGGTGGGGTCACGCATGACACGCGCAGAAGTGATGGTGCCAAAGGGGGCAAACTCAGCACGGAGTTTTTCGTCGTCCACATCGTCTGCGAGGTTTTTGACGTAGAGGTTCATGCCCTGGTACTTGGCAATCTTTTCATTGCGCAGCTCCTCAAACCTGGTGGTGTTTTGGGGGGGGTAAATATGAGCATATGCGGTTGCGCATATATATACAACCTGTTGTGATGGCAGATGACACACCCTTCCACCCAAACAAGCAAACAACAAACAACAACAACAACGTGACATCCCCTCCCAAACACCACCACCACCAACCCACACATACTTGTTCTTCAGTTCCTGCTCACGCTCTGATTTCTTCTGTGCACGTCCCACATAAAGCTCCTTACCCTCAAACTCCTTGCCATTCAGGGCATCCACTGCTTTGGCAGCCTCATCTGGATCTGCAAAGTTGACAAACCCAAACCCTTTGCTCTTGCCCTCCTCGTCCATCATGATGACACATGAGTTGATGGTGCCATACTCTTCACAGATGGTGGTGAGCTTGGCTTCATCGTATTCTTCAGGGAGGTTTTTGATGTAAACATCTGTCGTGGATGGGGGGGGGGGGATGTGGGGTATGATGGTTGAGGGTATGATGGTTGAGGGTATGATGGTTGAGGGTATGATGAATTGAGGGTGTGATGATCGGTTATGATGTGCAGCAATACCAGAAACATACTAGTTCACGGAGTGCAACACCCCATGGTGGACAACGTACACCCACCACCCCCAACACACAACACCCCCAACACACAACCACCACCCCCAACACCCACCACCCCCAAAAACAACGTACTGGTAAACTTGACTTCACCGCCAGAGCGATCAGTGCGGGGCTGAAACTGACCAACATACACCTGCTTGCCCTCCAGCAACATGCCATTGACTTGCTCAATGGCCTTCAATGCACCATCCTCGGTGTCGTACTGCACAAAGCCATACCCCTTGCTCACACCATTGGCATCCATGGCCACCTTGGCGGAGAGGATGTTGCCAAAGGCGATAAAGGTGTCATACAGCGCCTTGTGATCAATCGACTTGTCGAGGTTCTTGATGAAAATGTTGCCCGTGTTGGACTTGCGCAGGGCAGGGTCGCGGTTACTCCACATGATGCGCAGCGGTTTGCCATTGACCTGGGTGTAGTTGAGGGTCTCGAGGGCGCGCTGGGCTGTGGGGGCGGCAAGTGAACAAAGCGTGATGGTGTGTTGATGGTGGGGGAGAGTGCCAAACATTTGTCCACCCCAAATGTGAGCCAGCATACCAGCATTGGGGTCGAGCGACGAGTTGTAATTGACGTAGGCATAGCCCAAGGAGCGACGGGTGATGGAATCACGGCACACTCGGATGGATGCCACGGGTCCAGCCTGCATATGGGGTAGATACAATCACATTGTCAAATACATACAAATACGATGCACTCATGGGCAGTTTCAGACTGCTGCATGCAAACAGTACCCCAAAAAACAGCACGCATCCAACACATGCGCACCACACCTGCGAAAACAGCTCAAACAACTGTGCCTCTGTCACTTCGCGATCCAGGTCGCCCACATAGAGTGAAGCATTGGCTACAGCGCCAGTGGCTGCGGGTGCTTGGGTTTCAGTAGCCGACATTAGAGAGTTTTCTTAGAGAGGTTTGTGTCTTTTTTTTGGAGAGGGTGTAGGTTGTTATGGGATGGCACGTATATAACAGTGCTGGCTCGCTGTTTTTTTTGGTGGGTGTGCCTGGAGGATCCAAGGCAATTGACCCAAAATGCTTGCTTTAGGCGAGCTGCAGAGCGTTAGTATGAGAAGAAAGCCGTGGGTTGGTGTTGCAGATGCATATGCGATCAGAAAATGGTGGTTGGAGGTGAAACAAGGCAGGTTATTTATTATTGTTGTCAACAAAAGAAAGGACACCGCCATGCAGCCACCTCAACGCAGCCACCTCAACTTGCTTTGCTGGTGATGCGCTCTATGCTCCCCCGCAACAACAAGCTATTGGTCACCTGTGCGTTGTGTAGGTGTTTGCGTGCACACACATATGCACACACATGATCATGCAGAACGTAATCAGGGCACCCTCCCGCATCACTACACCATACCACTGCAATAGAGCTGCATGCCATGAGCCCTGCAGCCACCGAAGGACTGAGCGCCACCCCATACGTAGGCAACAACACCCCTGCTGCCAGTGGAATCCCACCCAAATTGTACACCAGCGCCCATGCCAGGTTTTGCCGAATCTTGTTCAAGCTCGCCCGCCCCGTGTCGATCGCCGCCACCAGCTGCTTCAAGTTGGACCCCACCAGCACCACATCTGCCGCAGATGCCGCCGCCTCCAGTCCCGACGACAGTGCAATCCCAACATCCGCCCCCGCCAATGCCGGCGCATCATTCACCCCATCCCCCACCATGGCCACAGTACGCCCTTGTCTCCGCAGTGCCTCCACGCGTGCCACCTTGTCTTCTGGGCTCATGCCACCCTGTGCATCATCAATGCCAATGCCAGCCTTGGTCGCCATGCCCGCCACAGATCCCACTGCATCCCCACTCAACACAGAAACACTGCAACCCCGCGCACGCAGGGCCTGCACGACGTCCACTGCCTCGGGGCGCAGCTCATCTGCAAATTCACACACACCAATGATGCCCACTGGTGCAACACCCACATACACCCGTGTGGTGGTGGATCTGTGTAGGAATGTTGTGTGTGATTATGTGTGCAAAAACATATGCAACCCACACAATTTACAAACAAGTCACACATACCTTTCCCCTCCCCCATCCCCCACGCCTCCATCCCCCCCCACCATGTCAGCCACCCACCCCGCCCCCCCCACCGCCACCACCTTGCCATCCACCTCCCCCCACACCCCACGTCCCGGCACACTCCCCCCCCCCCGTGCTGGCACCACCCCCGGTTGTGCTCCCTCTTCCTGCACTGCAGCAAGCAACGCATCGGCCAATGGGTGGCGTGTATTGGCCTCAACTGCTGCTGCCAGCCCCAACACCTGCTGTGCTGTGTACCCCTCATGCACCACATGACACTGCTGCAAGCGCAGACGCCCCTGTGTGAGCGTCCCCGTCTTGTCCAGCACCACCGTATCGACCCGGGCAAGTGCTTCCAATACGTCCCCACCCCGCAACAGCAGGCCCCTGCGTGCCGCTGCGCTACTCGCAACCACCACCGCGGTGGGGGTGGCCAGCCCCAACGCACATGGACACGCCACCACTAAAACGTCTACAGCTAATTTCGTAGCAAGCAATGCTGCTGATTCCACCCCCGCCGCGGAGGGTGCATTGGGAAACAACGCAGAGCCCGGGCCCGCCCAGAAGAGCAGGGTTGTCGCACTGGCTGCCATGACACTGTAGCAAAACACACCCGCGATGCGGTCAGCCAATCGCTGCACAGGTGCTTCACGGGCTTGTGCTTCTTCTACGAGGGTGGCGATACCAGCGAGGCGAGAGGCAGCACCGGTGTTGGTGGCTATGACTGTCACTGCACCTTCATAACACACCGTGCCTGCGCATACCTGCATGTATGGGTGGGTATTGTATTGGGTGTGTGTGTGTGTGTCTGTGTGTGTGTGTGTGTGTGCTGGAGGTGATACCATTCACAGCACCACATGCTTTTGTTTATACACCCTTTTATATATACACACCCAGTAAGTTCTCATCAGAGCGTTGCCATCGTGTAACACACACCATTCCGTATCAACACCCCCCCTACCCACCCACCATACCGCATCCCCCACATCTTTTGACACAAGCACACTCTCCCCAGTGAGCATTGACTCATCCACACCACAACACCCAGCTGTGATGGTGCCATCCACTGGGAAACGCTCGCCAGGCAACACACGCACAACATCCCCTAGGGAGTGAGGATGTGAAGACGGAATGTGAAGATGGTGGTGGATGTCCCTTCTATTCCGACTCTTGTATTTGTACCCCTCACACACACACACACACACACACACACACACATCACACACACATCACACACCACACACACACACACACACACACACACACACACACACACACACACACACAC
>VFQP010005631.1_pt1 | contig 10783 bp, 12 predicted proteins | sample 3512351 | NCBI WGS metagenome assembly VFQP01 (sample SAMN10412372, study PRJNA504923) | tailings metagenome | isolation source: Relicate 1 Philex TSF1 revegetated site | place: Philippines: Tuba, Benguet | collected 2017-08-29
AGGTTTGACAGGTTTGACAGGTTTCATAGGTTTCTACACTTCACAGGCATCATATTAGTCCAATTAACAGATTTGTAATCGGACTCTGCCTGGTGCATTGTCCAACGAAACCTGTCAAACCTGTCAAACCTCCCAAACCTCCCAAACCTGTCAAACCTCCCAAACCTCCCAAACTTTCCCAACCCTTCAACCATAAAAAAAGGTCGTTACACCGGGTATAACGACCTATCAAAACTTATAACAGAAACCTTAAACCTGCTCGGCTGACTGTTCCCTGGCGTAATTCAGAATGTTTAACACAACATTTGTCCGGGGAGTTTCCATTACGGTGTCAAGCCGCTTCATTGAGTCTTTCAACACTGCTAATTTTTCGCGCAGCGTCCAATCAGACTCCAGTGCGTTTTTAATCGCAACTGTTTGTTCCTCAGATGCTTCGTTGTACAGGTACAACAGAAGATCTTCTGGTGAGTAATTGTTCATGAGCAAACCATTAATGTCCAAAATATAACTTGTCCGAAGTTATGTGTCCGGAATAAAAACGGGGGATTAAATTCCTTATTGCCCGCAAAAGGTTAATTATTCCCTTTTACGGAGTTTTCCTGTATAAGATACAGATCCTCATTGTCTCTTTTCATCAGGTATTTTTCCCTGGCGAATTTCTCGAGAATACCGGGATTGGATTTAAGTTGCTCTAATTCTTTGCGTTCTGAAGAAATCTGATCGGAATAATACTCGCGGCTCTCTTCCAGTTCCCTCAACTGTTTTTTTCGCCCCATTTGCGTAAAAATGTCGTTTTTATCAAAAAACAACATGATCGCCGCAAAAACGGCGATCGCAACAAAGTATTTGTTGCGGAGCCAGGAGGGGATGCGGGAGAGAAGGGTCATTATATTGCGTTTAGGGTTTTCAGGTCCCATAGGTTTCATAAGTTCCATAGGTTTGTCAACCAGATCAACCTATGGAACTTATGAAACTTATAAAACCTATGGAACTTATAAAACCTGTTAAGTTATTTCTTCCCAAACTTAATCTTTCCTTTCGGATAAACTGCGCTGCTGCCCAGTAACTCCTCAATACGGATCAGTTGGTTATATTTCGCGATCCGGTCAGTACGTGAAGCAGAACCAGTTTTGATCTGTCCGCAATTCAGTGCTACTGCGAGGTCAGCGATAGTCGTGTCTTCTGTTTCGCCGGAACGGTGGCTCATGATCGTATTGTAGCCATTGTGTTGAGCAAGAGATACTGCATTGATCGTTTCTGTAACAGTTCCGATCTGGTTTACTTTTACCAGCAGACCGTTTGCAATACCCTTATCGATACCGGTTTGCAGACGGGTTACGTTCGTTACAAACAGATCATCACCAACCAGCTGGCATTTGCTGCCAACAGCTTGTGTCAACGCTGCCCATCCGTTCCAATCGTCTTCAGCCATACCGTCTTCGATAGAAGCGATAGGATAGTTCTTCACCCATTTTTCCCAGAACTTAACGAGTTCATCGCTGCTCAGGGATTTGCCATCACTTTTATGGAAAACATATTTTTTCTTTTTAGCATCCCACAGTTCAGTGTTCGCTGCGTCCATAGCGATCATGATCTGGGAACCTGCTTTATAACCAGAAGCCTGGATCGCTTCCATTACGGTGTCGATCGCTTCTTCGTTTGACTGGATGTTTGGAGCAAAACCGCCTTCGTCACCAACGTTTGTGCTGAATCCTTTTTTCTTCAATACTGATTTCAGTGTATGGAAGATTTCAACACCCCAGCGAAGACCTTCGCTGAAAGTAGGAGCACCAACAGGCATGATCATGAATTCCTGGAAATCGATCTTATTATCAGCGTGCGCACCGCCATTCAGGATGTTCATCATCGGGATAGGCAGTGTTTTCGCGTTTGTACCACCTATGTAGCGGAACAGCGGGAGAGAAGCTTCTTCAGCTGCTGCTTTTGCAACCGCCATACTTACCGCAAGTGTTGCGTTGGCGCCTAATTTAGCTTTATTGGCAGTGCCATCGAGTTCGATCATCAGTTGGTCGATACCAGTCTGGTCAGCTACATCATAGCCAAGCAGTACCGGCGCAATGATGTCATTTACATTCTTAACGGCTTTGAGCACACCTTTACCTACGTATTTCTTTTTGTCGCCGTCCCGTAATTCAACGGCCTCATGTGCACCTGTGCTTGCTCCGCTTGGTACGGCAGCACGGCCGAGGGCGCCTTCATCTGTTAATACATCCACTTCTACGGTTGGGTTGCCACGGCTGTCGAGGATCTGCCGCGCGAAGATTTCGGAAATGTAGCTCATGATCGGTTTCTTGAGTTTTTATATAAAATATCCGGATTGGTTAGCGCCCAGGTATTACTGCCGGAGCTCCGGGATCGATTGCAAAGAAACGAGTTTCGAGGAACGTTGCAAAACCTAATCCATTCACCGCTAACGGATGTCTGTTGTCGTTGACCGTTGTCCGTTGATCGTTGACCGGAAGGCAGAATTGCACGGGAGTGTCATCCCGGCCTGCCAGGCCCCGGCGGGCTGGCCGGGCGATATCATTAAGTTAAGGCACGATGCGTTTTATCCTGTTTCCAATTGTTGCTTTTTTGTAGTACTCCTCCCGCTCTGTTTGCCGGGCGATCTGCTTTATTGAATCGGCGACGTTGAGCAGCCCAGGACCCGGGGTCCTGCTGAATGGCGGAGGCTTCCCAATCGATGAGAAACGCCATCCTCCTGCTATGAAAGTGTACGGAAATCAGAGATACCCCGGGTCTGGCAGTAATTAAGATTGTGATTCGCACCAAATAGCCCGTCCGGGGAAACAGAGCAGGAGAGGATGAATGACCAGCAGCATCTCATTACCCGGAAATCTGGCGAACAACCCTGGATAGTCCATAACTGAATGACATTGTCTGCGCAATTCTGCTTTCCGGTCAACGGTCAACGGTCAACGGTCAACGGATAACGGTCAACGGTTACCGATTCGCCGTCAGATTCCGGAACACATCTTCCAAACTGCGGCTTTCCGTTTGCAGCGAAACGATGCTGTTATTATTTTGTAAAGCAAATTCCAGGATCTGCTTGCTCAATGTTTCCTGATCAGAAGATGTGACCCTGTATATTGTTTCACCAAGTCGTTCCACCGCGGCATTGTTCAACGCAGCTTTCAGATTCTCGGCTTCAACGGAGTTTTTGAAATGTACGACTACAGCCTGTTGACTGTTTTCTGCAGTCTGGAGGCTGGAGAGTTTATCATCCGCCACCAATTGCCCTTTATTGATGATGATGACACGGTCACAGATCGCTTCCACTTCCTGCAGGATATGAGAAGAGAATAATACAGTTTTGTTTTTTCCCTGCTGACGGATCACTTCACGGATCTCAATGATCTGGTTTGGATCCAGACCAGAAGTCGGCTCGTCAAGGATCAACACTTCAGGCTGGTGTACCAGCGCAGCTGCTAACCCGACACGCTGCTTATATCCTTTTGATAATTGCCCGATCTTTTTCTTGCTTTCCAGTTTCAACCCTACAATATCTATCACCTGCTCGACAGCTTCTTTGGGTGAAGCCACTTCATGTATTTCCGCAATGAAGCCAAGGTATTCACGCACATACATGTCGTAATACAATGCATTCAACTCTGCCAGGTAACCGATCTTCTTTTTCACCGCCAGCGGATCACTGCCAACCGGAATACCGCAAACCACGGCTTCGCCGGATGTTGGTTCGAGATAACCGGTAATGATCTTCATCGTAGTGGATTTACCCGCGCCATTCGGCCCGAGAAACCCTACGATCTCTCCCTTTTCAACGTTGAAAGAAATCTGGTTCACGGCTTTTTGCTCACCGTATACTTTCAGAAGATTTTTGACTTCAATAGACATGATGCAAACCTACGGAATAACGGATAAGTAAAAAGTCAAAATTAAAAAGCACAAAATAGCTCCCTCGGGCAGCTAATGTCACTCGCCCATAGGAAATCGACTGATTAGAAGCGAATGTCTTTTTACTTTTTAATTTTGACTTTTTACTTATCTACAGGTCGTCAATCTCATACACCGACTCTATTTCCGAACCTGCTTTCATATCAAAGACCGACCTGATCAATCCGTCCTTCAGGCTATAAACCCATCCATGCAGATCCGGGCGTTGTTCATTTTTCCAGGCACGCTGTATGCTGGATTTGCGGGCAAGGTTTTTTACCTGTTCCATCACGTTCAGTTCGGTCAACCTGTCCGCACGAGCCGTATCATCATTGAGCGCGTTTAACTCGTCTTCATGTTTGTGATAAACATCTTTGATATTGCGAAGCCACATGTTCAAAACCGGCTTGTAATCTTTCCGGGAAGCAGCAGCCTGCACTCCACCGCAGCCATAATGGCCGCAGACAATGACATGTTTTACTTTCAGATGATTGACTGCATAATCCAGTACGGCCAGCATATTAAGGTCTGAATTAACTACCAGGTTGGCAACATTGCGATGCACAAATATTTCACCGGGCTGAGTGCCGGTGATCTGGTTTGCAGGTACACGGCTGTCGCTGCACCCGATCCAGAGAAATTCCGGAGTCTGAAGTTTTGCCAGATTGGTGAAAAAATCAGGATCATCTGCAAGCATTTCTGCTGCCCAGGCCTTGTTTTCAAGCAGGAGTCTGTCGTATGAAAGCATAAAATTTATCTGTTGATTTGAAAAAGAGCTTGTTTATAATGTAACACTGTACAAGGTACGAAAAAAAGAAGGGCTCTTTCGGCGCCCTTCTTTTTATTGTTATAAGTTCAATCTTTGATGAATGGGTTTGAGTACTGATCAGTTGGCGAGTTTCGCAAGATCCTTATCATGTTCCCTGACGATCGTATGACCATTTGTGCCAGGAACAGGGTTTGACAGGAGGTCGTGAAATCCCTGTTCTTTTGTACGGCTTTTTCTTAACTCAACTTCAATGTTCTTCAGCGGTGCAGCTATCATGAAGTCTTCAATTGTTTCTACTACGTCGCGATCGATATAATCGGCCCGCGTTGTATCGATCAGTACAAAAGATCCTTCAGGAACTTCTTCCAGTTTGCGCTTGATGATTGCTTTGTTCAGGAAGGAAACATCTTTTCGTAATCTGAACAGGAATTTATTCTGATCATTCACCACAAATACAGCAGAACGGAAATTGCTGCGGAATGCGAAGAACAAGCCAACACCGATACCGATGATCACACCTTTCAGCAAGTCTGTTGCCAGGATCGCAACGATCGTTATCACAAAAGGAAGGAAGGAATCCCATCCTTTTTTATAAAAGTTCATGAACAATGAAGGCTTAGCCAGTTTGTAACCTGTAAAGATCAGGATCGCAGCCAGTGCCGCTTTCGGGATCAGGTTAAGAATAGCCGGGATAAATGCCACGCAAAGCAACAATAATGAGCCGTGAAGAATCGTCGACATTTTTGTTTTCGCACCGGAATTGACGTTAGCAGAAGAACGAACGATCACACTTGTTACAGGCAGTCCGCCGAGTAAGCCGGATACGATATTGCCAAGTCCCTGCGCTTTCAACTCGCGGTTTGTTGGCGTTACACGCTGATAAGGATCAAGATCATCAACCGCTTCGATACTCAGCAGTGACTCGAGGCTTGCTACCAGTGCGAGGGTGATGCCCGTCATCCATACTGCCGGATTGGCGATCACGCCCCAGTCAGGACTTTTGAAGAAGGAGAAGAATTCTCCGGCACTTGATGCCTGTGGAATGATCACAAGATGCTCTCCCTGTAATGCATTACCATTGCCCTGGAAAATCGTATTCAATCCAACACCGAGGAGAACGATAATCAGCGGAGCAGGGATCATTCTGATAAAACCGGTTTTGTTTGCCACGATCTTCTCCCAAAGAAAATAAACGGTGAGGCAGGCACCACCGATCAGTAGTGCAATTGGAGTGATATGTGCGAATGCGCCGATGAAGTTGGAGAAGATATTGCCCTTATCCTGCGGCACGCTTTCATCCGATTCGAAATGAGAATCATCACCAAGCAAGTGAGGAAACTGATTCAGGATAAGGATCAGACCGATTGCCGCCAGCATTCCTTTGATCACATTATTCGGCACATAGTCACCGATCACGCCGGCTTTAAGAAAACCAAGTACAACCTGTATCACGCCGGCTATCACAACCGCCACAAGAAATGCTTCGAAGGAATTAAGACTGATGATAGCAGCTGCCACGATAGCTGTAAGCCCTGCTGCCGGACCACTTACACTCAAATGGGATTTACTGAACAGGCCCACCACGATGCCGCCGACAATGCCGGCAATAAGGCCGCTGAATAGTGGCGCATTAGATGCCAGGGCTACGCCAAGACATAAAGGAAGCGCCACCAGAAATACTACGATAGAGGATGGAATGTCATTCGATAGACTCTTAAAATAATCTTTTGCACGAGGTGCCATAACTAACTTGTTTTGATAGTAAAGGAGATACAGGTCTGTTCTTAAAATCCGATGCCCGGATGGATGATGGTCATATTCGATTCTGCCCCACGGAGCTTTACCGAAATTGGATCCTCTGTAAGCATCCAATGAAAATTGGTAAATCCATTCAGGTTGAAATGCCAGGCTTCAGGTCGGGTGTTTCAACCTGATCAACCATCGACCATCCAGCATCGATTAGCAGTATGAGGACTCTTTAAAAATTAAGATTTCGGAGGCGGCGAAACCAGTTCACCATGAAATGCGCTATACGCAGGGATATGATGTGTGCGATAAGAAGTAACAACTGTTATAGAGGCGTACGACAGTTCTTCGTTTTCGTGGAGGTACTCATTAGCTGTGGATGATGGCGAAGACGGAACTTTCTCTTCTTCACTTCCGGCCAGCGGAGACGTCGGATTCCCTTTCTTTTCTGTTTTAGCTTTCTGCTGCATACTTGCGCCAACGAATGGCGCGCTGATAGTGAGCCACACCAGCATCAGTATCATCAGAATGCTACTGGAAAAGATTAATATGTTTCGACGGAATATCATACACTAAGCAAAATTATTCCAGCACAAAGCGTATCAAAGTTTGTCCCGGAAGTATCATTCAAAAGCTACATTCGCAGATACTGCTTTTTTAATGAGTAATTGTTTGATTTAAAGTTCAGCACCGCAAAATAGCGTTGAATGTTTATTTATTTTTAATTCTATTCTTATCTATTTCTTAATTTTACCGAACGCTGAAAAAAAGGCCCCGCCTAGACAAGCAGGGCCGCAAAATCAACTCTGAGAAAAACGGGACCGATCGCGTAAGCGACCCATCCAGCATCTTTGTAGATATATTGCTTGTGCCGGAGCACTTCTACTTAAACAGTTGTTGCGCTTTCTTCTACTAAAGCTTCCTGATCAGAAAACATTGTACGTGTGAAGCTCACTTTACCATTCTCCACATTGTAGATGCCTCCAACAATACCGATCTTTCCTTCTTCATAAAGACCACGGAGTATAGAACTCTTCTCCAGGATCTCTTTCATACTTTCTATTACGTTTGCCTGTGCTACTACTTCAGCATAGTTTTCTCTGCTGGTTTCTTTTTCAGCAGCAGCTGTCTTTTCAATAGCAGGATTCACTTTGGCCAGTAGACCCGTCAGGTTACCCAGTTGCACATGATCACAAGCTCCTTTGATCGCACCACATTTTGTATGCCCTAATACTACAACAAGCTTTGATCCTGCAACAGCGCAGGCATATTCCATGCTGCCGACGATATCATCGTTCACTACGTTCCCTGCAATACGGATACTGAAAATATCTCCGATACCCTGATCGAAAATATGTTCAACCGAAGTGCGGCTGTCCATACAGCTCAGGATCACTGCCCACGGATATTGTCCGTTTGCTGTTTCATCCATTTGCTGCAACAGGTCACGGTTCAGCTTCAGATTACCGATAAAACGTTTATTACCATCCTTCAATACCTCAAATGCATCAGAGGGTGTAAGGTTCTGTTGAAACTCTTTTGTATGCGTTCTCATTTGTTGATCTTAAATAAATAGATTGATTAAATGTCACTACAATTTTCATGCAGGACCGACAAAGCAAAATCGAATAATTGTACCGGAAAACTGGCCAGCTGTGCTCACACAGCATAAAAGGCCTTCATTATTACAGGATAAGGCAGAATGCCAATGTTATCCAAGGGTATTTGGGGGAGGGCAAAGTAATTCACCATGAAACGCAACATACTCAGATACGGCATGTTGTGGGGTGTGATTCTGTAAGAGCTCGGCCAGATGGAACAGCTCACTATCCATATGCAAGTACTCTTCCGAAAAGGAATTGACTCCGTTAGAGGTCTTTTCTTCCGTACTGCCCAGAGGAGTGCAGGCTTGTTCATCATCTGCAGTATTATCGGTACTCTGGGAGGAAGAGGCTGTAGAAAGCTCCTGGCGATGCTCAGCCCTTGATTGAGATGCAAATACAAAAGGTGTGCTCACCGTCAGCCATAACATCATCAGCAGCATCGTGATGCTGGCGATAAAATGCCTGGGTTTGTATGTTGAGTTTACTTTCGTCATTGCGATCTGCGTAAAAATATAGCAAAACGGCGAGAGAGAAAAAAGGTTTGCACTTTTTTTATATTATCATTTCATTCAGACAGGTTTTTAAGTCCGGTTTAACTGATTTCATCCGATTTTGACGGCAGTTTGTCATACTCTCCCTTCAATGCATAAAGGCCGAATATAAACAAACCGATCGCGATCGGGGTAAAGATCAGGATGATGATGATCCAGATGATCGGGTTGTTAATGTCCTTATTACCAGCGGGATCTATATGTGTTACCGCCCCATGTGCCAGTAAATAAATGACTGCAGGTGCCAGTACTAACCAGATCAGCCCCAGTCCCTTTTTTATAGTATTCATAAAAAAAGTTTAAAGTTTTTTAATCAGTTACATTTTCGTCGATCTTATTACTCAGGTATACCGCCCCGATCACAAAACACAGGGAGGCGATACCAATCGGATACCACAGTCCAACCAGTGCATCCGAAGGGAAGCTTGTGGTCAGCAACAAACCAATAAATGGTACAAGGCCTCCAAATACACCATTACCAATGTGGTAAGGAAGCGACATGGAAGTATAGCGGATCTTCGTTGGGAATAATTCCACAAGAAACGCGGCGATCGGACCATATACCATTGTTACGTACAAGATCAATACAAAAACGAGCGCAACAAATTTCCAGTAAGTTGTAGAGTTGACCTTCTTGTCTACTAACATCGTTTTGCCGTGTGAAAGGTAGCTGGTCGTTGACTTTAAAGTATCTCGTCTGATGACGGTGAATTCTTTTTGATCAGGCGCAGCATAACGCATGGTGGTTTGAACAATCGAGTCAGTACTGTGCGGTATTGCTTCAGTTTTTTTGATTTGCTGACCGACAGGCGTTAGCTCATGCTGAGAAATCGGTACAAATTTGTCATGATACCAGGTCTGGCTATCGGTTGCATTCAAGAAGTATTGAAAAATTGGACGGTAGGTTATTATGCCTAGTGCCATCCCGATCAGCATGATCCATTTTCTTCCCACTTTATCACTCAGCCAGCCAAAGAATAAAAAGAAAGGAGTCGCAAATGCAATCCCCCATAGCATGATCGTGCGGCTTTGCTCAAACTCAAGCCCGCATTTGGTTTCCAGAAAACTCTGCGCATAGAACTGACCCGTATACCAGATCACTCCCTGGCCCATCGCTGCGCCAAACAAGGCCAGCAATACCATTTTAAAATTCGCTTTATTGCGAAAACTCTCTTTTAAAGGATTCTTTGATGTTTTCCCTTCAGACTTCAACTTGGAGAACAAAGGAGATTCAGCCATACGCATACGGATGAATATAGAAACACCTACCAGCAGAATAGAGATCCAGAATGGATAACGCCAGCCACCCCATTCGTCGTTGAAAGATGCATCAGACATGTTCAGCTTGACCAGCATGATCACTCCCAGTGCAACGAATAACCCGAGCGTCGCAGTTGTTTGAATCCATGCTGTATAATAACCGCGCTTGCCTTTGGGCGCATATTCTGCTACATAGGTAGCTGCACCACCGTATTCTCCACCAAGTGCAAGCCCCTGCAATAAACGAAGAAACAATACCAGCAATGGTGCCGCCATTCCAATGGTCTTGTATCCCGGCACAAGACCGATCAGAAAGGTAGATCCCCCCATCAATACAAGTGTAACAAGAAAGGTATACTTACGGCCGATGAGATCGCCCAGTCTTCCGAATACAAGCGCACCGAATGGCCTTACAATAAATCCTGCGGCGAAAATGGCGAGTGTACTCAGCAACGCAGCTGTTGCATTGCCTTCAGGAAAAAACTGTGTGCTGATGGTTTTGGCCAGCATGCCGAAGATGTAGAAGTCGTACCATTCGATCAGGGTTCCGACAGAAGACGCAGCAATTACCGTTCGGATACCGCGGGGAGAAGTATTAGTCATATGTACAAGTTGCCTTCGAAAGATAAACCATCGGTGTATAAGTAAAAAGTAAAAATTAAAAAGTAAAAAAAAGAGACGCTAACAGTTGTATGTTGTTTTAGTAGAGTAAAGGCGTAAATCATTTATGAGATCGTTACCGGTATTGTTGGCCTGGCGTATGGGCCTCTCAATCTCCCCCTTCAGGCTAATCGTTACCCAAATTTATAAACGGCGTACGGTTCCCGCTGATTCCGCAGATTTGGGCTATCCTATCAATGAAAAAATTTCACATAGAGGAGTACATGTTCTTATTTGAATGCGCGGATTACGCAGATTAGCTCCAGCAGAAAGATGTT
>VFQP010005632.1_pt1 | contig 10783 bp, 14 predicted proteins | sample 3512351 | NCBI WGS metagenome assembly VFQP01 (sample SAMN10412372, study PRJNA504923) | tailings metagenome | isolation source: Relicate 1 Philex TSF1 revegetated site | place: Philippines: Tuba, Benguet | collected 2017-08-29
CGTCCTGCACCGTGCTGTGGCCCATGCGGCCCTTGACGAAGAGCGTGCTGAAGATGATGCCCACGAAGAGCGCCTGGAACGTCTTGAAGCCCCACAGGAAGCCCAGGCGCGTCATCAGCACAAAGTCGCGGATGATGTTGATCTGCGCGACAAGGAATGGCCAGGGCGCAAACCCTCGCTCCCCCGCGCAGGTGACGGCGCCGCGACGAGGCGTTTCAACACACACACAGCGTCCAAGCACGCACGCGCACCTTGAGCATGGCCCAGTTGGACATTGCGTACGTGCTGCGCGTCAGCGGGTCGGCCGGCCAGTGCTCGCTGCTCACGAGCGGCGGCTTGGCGGCGGGCCCCACCGACGTGAGGCTGCTGGACGAGCTCCCCGGCACCGCCTTGCCGCTTGCCGCCACTGCCGAGGGCGACGCGCCGGCGCCGGCGCCCGCCACGGCCGGCGCGGTAGGGACGGCGGCGCCCGTGACCTTGATGGTGAGGTCAGGCGCGTGGGCCAGGTCGTGCGCGCGCTGGCGGCCCAGCGGCGAGTCGTTGAAGGCGCGGACCATGGCGGCGACGGGCACGTAGGCGTAGGGCGCGGCGCGCTTCCAGTACAGGGCCTGGTCCTTGCGCGACGTCACCTCCTGCGGGGCGCGGCGATCGTGAGGGCGGAGGCGGCCATTGCCTCAGGGGGGCACCTGGACGGCCGTTTCCAGGCGCCGGGCGGCTGCCTCCGTGCGTTTACCTGCAAAAAGTCGGCGATGCCCTTGCGCGCGGGCGGCTCGAAGCCCAGCGAGGAGAAGAAGGGCACCACCTGCAGGCGCGTTGGGGGGGTGCGCGTGCGCTCCCTCTCTCTCATGGCGCTCTCAGTGCAGGTGAGGGCCGCCAGGGTGGGGCGCGCAGGTGGGCAGGCGCGCGCAGCGCACCCCACCTGCTGCACTGGGCCGTGGAAGACCACCATGCCGTCAGACAGCAGCATGACGTCGTCAAAGAGCTCGAGCACCTCTGGCGGCGGCTGCAGCAGCGCCACGAGCACCGTGGCGCGCTGCTCGTGCGCCACGTTGCGCAGGTTCTGCGTGAGAACGCGCGTGGTGCTGGCGTCCAGCCCCGTGGAGATCTCGTCCATCATGAGCACCTGGTGCGGGCCCACCAGGAACTCGCCTGCGGGGCATAAAGAGGCGGTGCAAACAGCAGCAGGGCAGAGGCCGTGTTGGGCGAGGCGAGAGGAAATCCAACAGCTGTGCCGCGCCGTCTGGCCTCGCAACGCAAAAGTGTCAAACGCGGCAAAGGGAGTGGCCGCGCACAACGGCGCCGGCGTGCACGCACCCGTGGTGACGCGCTTGCGCTGGCCGCCGCTGACGCCGCGCAGCATGGGCCCGCCGATGGCCGTGTCGGCGCAGATGTTGAGGTCGAGCAGCTTGAGCTGCGTCTCGGTGCGCAGCGAGTGCGCGCCGCCCTCCACCGCCGTAGCGCGCATGTAGGCGTCGATCACGGGGTCGGGCGTGATGTTGGCCGCCTTCTCCCGCACCCGCAGCTCGCGCAGCAGCTCTGCGTTCACGTCACGACGCACACCGAGGGCGGTGGTGAGGCGTTGCACCAAGTCGGATCGTGCGGCCCAGCCGGTCCGAAACCGAGAGGTTCGCGGCGGCACTCACGGTGGGCGGTGCCGGCACCGAGGCTGGCGGCGGCAAAGTCAAACGTCTCTCGCACCGTCAGCTCGGCCAGGTGGTTGTCCACCTGCTCCACCATGCTCGCCGTGCGGCGCACCTGCGGCGCCGACCGGCCCAGGCGTCGACCACGACGGCGCCCTTCTCTCCTTGGCCGGCGCCGCGACGCCCCGCAAAAGGCGCGTGTTGGTGCGAGGGGAAGCGGCGCGTTTCCCGCCGCCCGCACCTGGAACCTGTCGAGCTTCTCTCCGTTGTAGGTGATGGCGCCCCTGAGCTCCAGGCCCTGCTGCCGCGCCTCGCGCGGCGTGAGCGAGCCGGCCAGCAGCCTGAGCAGCGTGCTCTTGCCCGAGGAGGGCGGGCCCAGCAGCAGCGTCAGGCGGCCCTGCGAAGCATCAGGGAGCGCGTTTCCCGGCCAGGTCAAGCGCGCCATGGGCTCGGGCGCGGACGCAGACGGTGCGCGTGCGCCGGCCAAGAAGGAGGGCGCGGCGGGAGAGAGAGTGGGGGTGGTGGGGAGGGAAGGGCACGCACCGGCTTGAGCACGCCGCTGGCGTTGCCGAGCACGCTGAAGGGGCGCGTGTCGGGCTGCCACAGGCGCGCCAGGCGCAGGATGGCCTCCACCTTGCCGCGGAAAAAGTTGAGCACCGACGGCATGGCTGCGCAGGAAGAACGGGACGCAGGGCAAGCACCAGCCAGCCGCCGTTGTGGTGTGAGGGCAGGCGGAGGGCGCGACCAGGTCAGTGCAGCTCCTGGGGCGATTCGTGCTGTTCCTGCCGGGGGGTGGCGTCGAACGGCTCACCTCGCGCGCCCACCATGACCTTGGCGTCCACGCTCAGGTCCTGGAAGCGCACCTCGACCTGCGGGAACGCCATGCCCACCCTGCGGCCGCAAACAGCGTGTGCGGTTCAAGGCACTGTTGCACCCTGCTGACTTGGGCGGGGCACACCGCATGCGTCCGGACTGTCCCAGGGTGCAGACACCTCGCGCAACTCGCATGCAGAGGCCACGGCCGTGCCGCGCTCGCCTCACCGCTCCAGGCGCTGGCGGATGGCGCGCAGCAGCGGCCCGTTGTCCTGGTCCATCGTCCGCATGGCGTGCTCCACCAGCAGCCTGCACACGACACGCGATGGGCGCACGCCCGCACCCGCACTGAGCATGCTGCGGTCCACCTTTTCGCCTGCCAAGCCCAGGCCCCGCCTCGCTGGTGTGGCACTGTCACAGGTCAACGTCTCCAGTTGCTTCACGCTTGCTGGCTGCGTCACGGCCCGGCAGCCACCTCTGATCATTCCTCAGCGGGGGCTCCCCACACCCCCGTTCCTCACCGTCGCCCCTCCTTGGCGTCCTTGGCGTGCAGCGCGTCCAGCTGCACCTTGAGCGTCTCCTTGGACGTGTACTCAGCCTCCTGCAGCGCCGCCCAGCTGGCCACCAGCGGCAGCGTCAGCTCCATCGAGTGGCGCCCCTCGTTGTGCGCCAGGACGGCGCGCACGTGCTTGGCCACCGCCTCGTCCTCCTCCTGCGCCTCGTCCGCCGTCTGGTCCGCGTGCCTGCAGCAGGCACCGTCATCAAGGAGCGAGTGCCGGTCACCACGCACGTGGCCGTGGGGCCGGCATCGTGGTACGCATGCCGCATCGCGGCGCGGCATCGCAGCCACAGGCCTGCACGCACCTGAAGTGGCCCTCGGGGCCGTCGAAGGCGTGTGCGGCCTGCACCAAGGACGCGTCTGCCACCTCTCCCGCGAGGTGCTCCAGAAGCTCCGAGGCCGGCGGCAGGTGCAAGCCGGCGCCGTGCGGCTTGTGGTGCACGCCACTGCCGCCGCCACCACCACCGTCACGGTGGTCGTCAGGCTGGTCCGCAGGCATGGCTCTCGCTGCTGCTCCTGCGCTTAGCGGCTTGGGTTGGCCTCTGACGCGGGTTGACTCTGGCAGGTGCCGCGCGCCTCCACCGCGCGACGAAAGCCCCGCGCGCGCAGATGCGGGTGTGGCGATGGGCCTGCTGTTGCCAATGTGCTAGCTGCGCGGGCGGATGCTGCGGCGCAGCCCGGGCCGCACGCGATGCCGAGTCGGAGCGGGTGTCGCGGCGGGCGGTCGCTCGCTTTGCTGCGCAGCTGCGCCGTCGTGCGCAATCGGGGGATCTGCTGCTCAGCAATGACGCTGCGCGTGCGCGTGTCCCTGGTGTGTGTGCGCCCCTGTGGGCCGCACACATTCAGTTGGGGCTATTAGGTAAAGCGGGTGGCCGCTAAGCCATTCGTTCCAGCAGGTCAGCTCCGCGTGAAGCGCCTCCAGAGTCCGTCACTCAGCTTCCCGCAGGTCGTGCAGGCGATGGCGTCCACCAGCGCTGCCGCCAACTGCTTCTGGCCCACCTCTGCGGCGGGACTGCTCTTGAGCAGGCTCCCCGCTGGGGCGGCTCAGGAGCTGGCAAGCCTGCTGCTACTGCCGCCGCGCCTCCTCCTGTCGGGCCGCCACATCGGAGCGGATCCTCAGCACGCCACCGCGGTGCAGCGCCGAACGCACACCAAGCACGCAGCGCCCGGCAGCAGCGCCGCCGGGACCAACAAAGGCAGCCCTGGCGCTGCAGGAGCCCTGCGCAAGCTCGGCCTGGCCGAGGTGCAGCACGTCGTTGCCGTGTCGTCAGCAAAGGGAGGCGTCGGCAAGTCCACCACCGCCGGTGCGCCGCTGCACGCATCAGCCTCAAGCTTGATGTGTGCAGGGCAACGATGAGCGCGGCGATGGTGTCGCTTTTGCCATCGAGATCCTGCAGTGAACCTGGCGGTGGCGCTGGCGGCGCAGCAAGGCCTGCGCGTGGGACTGCTGGACGCCGACGTCCACGGCCCATCCGTGGGCAAGATGATGAACCTCAAGGGCAAGCCGGCGGTGCAGCAAGGTGAATCGGCTGTGCGCACACATCCGCGCGCGGCGTGGCGGGGGGAGAGTTGGTGGGCGGCATTCGCAGCTCCGCAGTGGTTGGCTGGCGTCCTGCAGGCGCCAAGCAGCCGCTGATGCTGCCCAAGGACAACTACCGCGTGCGCACCATGAGCATGGCCTACTTCATGGAGAGCGAAGACGCGCCCGCCGTGTGGCGGGGGCCCATGACCAACAGCGCGTTTGACCGGATGGCCTTTGGCACGGCGTGGGGCCCGCTGGACGTGCTTGTGGTGGACCTGCCGCCGGGTCAGTGGGGCGCTTGGGTACGGCCAGGGCCCGAGGGAGGAGGAGGGGCGGGGAGGGAAGGGAGGGCGAGGGGTGGGACGTGCTGGTGGTGGACCTGCCACCAGGTAAAGCACTTGGCGGTTTGGTGCGGACAGGGCCGGAGGGAGGAGCTGGGCCAAGCAGGCACGCCTGCCACCGCTTGCTCTGTGGTGGCTGTGCAGCAAACGTGACCTGGGGTCACGCTGCGTGACCTGGGGTCGAGGAGGCCAGGGCGCCGTGTGCGGCGCTCCCTCGCCTGTCAAAACACACGGCACAAGGCACGCGCGTGCGCGGCTCAGCGCTGCCTGCCCGCTTGCCCCCAACTGCACGCGCGTCCTTGCAGGCACGGGGGACGCGCAGATCAACCTGGCGCAGCGCCTGCCCCTGTCGGGCGCCGTCATCGTGTCGACGCCGCAGGACGTTGCGCTCATGGACGCAAAGAGGTGTGGCGGCACACGCATGCAGGAAGGGTGGCAGGAAGAGGGCTCCTGGAGGGGAGGTCGAGGGGACGGGGATTCGTGGATTGGGTGCGCTGCCGTGAGCGGTGGTCGGAGAGTGGCCACCAGGGCAGCTCCAGAGCACGCGCCTGCGCTGTTGAGGGGCTGCGCAGGGGGACGCAGCTCTTCCGCAAGCTCAACGTGCCCATCCTGGGCATGGTGGAGAACATGAGCTACCACGTGTGCAAGTGAGTCGTGCGTGAGGCTGCTGGGCAGTGGTTTGGTCCGTTCCGCAGCGCTGCGATTGCCGCTGCCTCAACCTTTCCCACCCGTGTCCTGCGCGAAATGGCGTGTGCGGCGCGCAGGTCGTGCGGGCACAAGGAGTACACGTTTGGCGAGGGCGGCGTGCAGCGCACGGCGGCAGAGTACGGCCTCAAGGTTTTGGCGCAGGTGAGCTTAGTGCAGGACGCGCGTGAACGCCCCGCAGCGTGCTGCCCTCTCCCCCTCGCCGTGCAACCTGGGTTTGCGTGCGCACGCGCGCAGGTGCCGCTGGACATTGGCGTGCGGGTGCAGGCGGACGCCGGCGCGCCCATCGTGGTGAGCCACCCGGAGCACCCGTGCGCGGCGGCGTACGCGCAGCTGGCCCGCAACGTGCTGGAGGCGCTCCGGGAGCTGGAGCAGCAGGGGCAGCAGCAAGGCCATGGAGGAGGGCCCGCCATCAGCGTCGAGCACTGATGTTTTGGACGAGATGCAACCCCAAGCCCTGGGTCTTGCTCATGCTTTCGAAGGCAGCAAGGACACTGAGCGCAGCAGTAGTCGAAGCTTGGCCATTGTTATCTTCGTCGCGGCGTCGCTGAGAGGAGGGCCGCTGCAGCGATGGCTCCCGCCGTGCACGACACGCGATACCTCCAGGAAGTCGTGGGAGACGCGCTCTCACGAGGATGCGCGGCGACGGTGGCAGCACAGCCGAATGATCCCGTCGAGTACCTGGGGCAGTGGCTGCTGAGGCGAGTTCGGGCGCCGAAGCATGTACGGCATCCGCCCGCGCGCGGGAGAGCACAGCGCGAAAAGACGAGCGCTGAGCTCTTGAACGCTGCGCAGGTTTGTGAAGAACGCCGAGATCGTGGGCGAGTTCTCGGCGGAGAAGGAGCAGCAGCTGCAGCTCCGCAAGGCCAACTTGGTGAGCGCGGGCTCCTCGCTTGCGTGCCTGCGTGGGAGAAGAGACGCGCATACACAGCCTGCAGCGTCTGGCAAAACAGCACGACTCATGAGGGAGTCCTCCCTCATGTCGTGGCGTGGACCAAGGGCGCCACGGGGTGCAGGCCCGCTCGGCACACGCAGTCGCACAGGCTCCGCAGCTGTGCCTGCAGTGCGCACAGCTTCAGCACCCAGGCAGGCGACCCAGGCGGCTGACCAAACGCGCTCCCCCCCTACGTGGCTGCGCAGGAGGCGGCGGCCGAGGCGGCGGCAAAGGCCAAGCACGAGGCGGAGAAGCGCCGCGAGGCCGTGGTCTCGCTCGTCAACACGCCGCCCGAGACCGAGCCCCGCGTTCTGCTGCAGCACGCCGCCGAGCTCATCGTCAAGTTCACCGCCGCCGGCGCCGCCTACGCCGCCGTGGTGGCCGAGCCCGAGGACGCCGAGTGGACGCCGCCAGAGGACCCCGAGGACCCCGCCGCCGCCGAGTCGGACGACGAGCCGGACCCGCCGCCGCCGGCGCCGCCCGTCGAGGGCGAGGAGGGCGCGGCGCCCGCCGACGGCGACGCGCCGCCCGCCGATGGCGAGGCCGCCGAGGGCGCCGCCGACGGCGACGCTGACGCCGCCGCCGCCGCCGAAAAGGCCAAGAAGCCGCAGCGGCCGCTCGACTACAGCAAAAAGTACCTCAGCTACCTGGCGGCCACCGCCGGGCAGGAGTTCCTGCTCACCACCGAGCTGCGGCGGCCGCCGCCGCCGCCCGAGGACGACCCCGAGGCCAAGCCCGAGCCCACGCCGCTCACGTTCAAGATCCTCGACGAGCGCCGGCCCATGATCTACTCGTCCAACGCCTCGTTCGAGCCCAGCGTGCGCTTCTTCCGGGGGTTCCCCAAGATTGGCGCGTACCAGGCGTGCGGCGTGCAGTCGCCGGCCACAGGCGAGTTCAAGGCGGTCATCGCGGCCGACACGCTGTTCCCAGAGGGCGGCGGCCAGGCGCTGTCGCAGGAGGACCAGGACTTCATCTGGCATGTGAGCGCCTGGTCAGGGGGTTGGGCGTGTGTCGGAGGAGCGCTGCTGCAAGGGCGCGCCTGCCTGGGAGGGGCGGTGGAGCTGACGGACGTGGCGCGTTGAGGCGCGTGCCGCGCGCGCAGGTGTCGCGGGCGCTGAGCCAGGCGTTTGACGCGATCGAGGCGCGGGCGGTGGCGGAGCTGGAGGGCCGCAGCGGCAAGGACGCCATCCAGGCGCTCAAGGCAAGCATCACCAACATCTACTACCCCCCGCCGCCAGAGCCGACAGGTGAGCAAGGTGCCCGTGGAGAGAGGGCAAGACTATGTGGTGGTCCGTCGATGAGGCCTCAGCACGCGGACGCTTGCTTACCTGTCCCCGGCGTCCCTCACCGACGCTCGACCGCAGAGGACCAGCCCCCCGAGGGCGCCCCTCCACCAGCGGAGGAGCCTCCCGCGGCCCCGGCCGAGGGCGAGGGCGCGCCTCCGGCCGAGGGCGAGGCGGCGGGCGACGACCCCATCTCGCTCATCAAGTCGGAGATCAAGGACCTCGAAGGCAAGCTCAAGGAGGCCGAGGCGGCGCGCGTGGCGTCCACCTCGGCGCTGGAGAAGGCGCAGGGCGCGCTCGACGCCATCAAGGAGACGCTGGTCGGCGTGGCGCCGGCGGCGACGCGCGTGCTGCGGAGCTTGCGGCTGGTGCCTCAAGCCACGTTCAAGGTGCTCAAGGCGGTGCTGCACGTGCTGGGCAAGGACCCCGAGACGTTCAGCAACTGGAAGCGGGCGTTCCAGTACTTTGGCCCCGAGTTCTTCGCCGAGCTCAAGGACCACAACGCCACCCAGGTGCGCGGGCCTCCTCCTCACATCAGGCGGACAGCAGCGTTCGCCTCACCCTCCGGTGGCCCTGGCCCCACAACCTCGTGCCACGCTGACGCGCGCCGCGCGCCGTGTGTCGACGCCCACACATACAGGACCGCGATGCTGAGCAGTGGAAGCGCGCGCGGTGCGCGTACAAGGCTCTGGGCGAGGACGGCGCCAAGAAGCTGGAGGTGGAGCTGCCCGACAGCCACCTGGGCGTGCTGCTGCTCATGTGGCTCCGGCAGGTGCGCAAGGTGGCGCGCAAGGCGGCGGCGTTCCGCGCCAGCCTGCAGGCGGAGGAGCAGCTGGGCGCGGCGCTCGAGGGCAAGCGGACGGACCTGCAGGCGGCCGAGCAGAAGAAGGCCGAGGAGGAGGAAGCGGCGCGCAAGGCGGCCGAGGAGGCGGCGGCGGCAGAAGCGGCGGCGGCGGCAGCGGGCGAGGGCGGCGAGGGCGGGGAGGCGCCCGCCGAGGGCGAGGGCGAGTGATCGTGACGCACCGCCGGCCTCCTGTGGGGCGGATGCTTGATCAGGCGCTGCTTGATGCCTGCAGCCTGGTTGGGAGGTGCGCTTCGCGCTGCTGCTTTGCGTGGCGTGGTCTTCGACTTTGAAACCTTCGCGATCGAGCGCTCGCAGCTGGTGATCTGATGGGCCTACCGAGCATCCAGACCTCAGCACCACGGAAGGCTCCTCAGCAGGGCCACCAAGGTCAAGTGAGCTCACGGGTCCAACTGTCCGTCACGCGGGGGCGGAGGCACGTGGCTGCAGAGGGCCCGGTCTGCGGCCCCAGGGCCCCGGGGCACGCAAGCATTGCTTGAGCCCGAGCCCCGGCACCTGATTCCAGCGGCTGTGCGCCGCGCAGTCCATCCCTTCTCTGGAGGCGCGCCGCTCCATGCGTACGGGCGGTGGAATGTCGCTTGAGTGCGCGCGCCAAGGGCAGAAAACTCTGAACGCAAAGCAAAAGACGCGCTAGACGCACACGCAGGCAGCCCTCTCCACACGCCCCTCCCCACTGAACTCGACTCTCCACTACCGTCGCTGCGTCTCGGAGGAGTTGTGGGCCTGGAGGGAGGCTTGAACGCCTGCACACAGGCATGTCGAGCGCCGCCCTGCTGGCGTCCGCGCGCACGCGGCCGCTGGCCCTGCTGGCGCGCGCCGCAGCCCAGGAGCCGTGGGCCGCCGCGCTCTCGCCGCTCGGGGGAGCAGCCTCGGGCTGGTGCGGGCAGCAACAGGCGGTCTCCGCCACGGAGGCTGCGTGCGGAGCCCAGTCAGGCGCACCAGCTGCACCACAGACAGACAGCGCCCTGCCCTGGCCCAGTTCCCGGGGCAGCAGCGGAGCGGGGGGCAGGGGGCCGCCGAGGCCTGCCGCAGCCGGCGCCAGCACAAACGTGGCGCCCTCGCTCCAGCAGCAGCAGCAGTGGCAGCAGCGGCGCGACTGCCGCTGGCTGGCGGAAGTCAGACACGTTGACCAGGGCTCTTCGGCCGCGCTGGGCGCCCCGGGCCTCTCCGGGCACCTGCCAGGCGCGCACCCGCACCACGCGCAGGAGACCATGGAGAAGGCCATCGAGGTGCGCGTGGCCACCAGCAACGCTTCTTGCACTGTCAACAGCACGATTAGCCCTGCTCTGGCTGCACACGTCGAGGGCGGCGAGAGGGCACGTCGAACACACCAAGCGCAGTCACCTGACGTCGCCCCGCCCCCGTTGCCTCCCTCCGCCCTCCGCCCCCCGCAGGTGCGCATGGAGTCACAAGTCATCTTCGACAGCTGCTGGCGGCGATTCGAGGAGCGCTACGGCCTGCAGGTGCGCGGGACGCCTGGCGCAGGGAGGGCGCCAAGGAAGCGCAACGGCGCGACCTCACAGTGCTGGCGCCTGTGCGCCCTCCGCGTGCGGCTGTGTGCGTGCTCTCGCAGGACGTGCGCGTGCCGAGGGAGGTGGTGTGGCTCAACGGCGCGCCAGGCTCCGGCAAGGTGAGAGGCACACGCGCCCGCACCCACGGCCACACGCAGGGTTGAACCCCCAGAGAACCAGCCAGACGCGGCCAGACGTGAAGCCCTGCCCAGCGGCGTGCGCGCCGCACACCCCGAAAGCGCAGCGCTGGCAGCGCTGCGGCCAAACGAACGTGCGGCGACGCTGTGTGTGAGTGTGCAGGGCATCAACACCTCGCACATCCTCAAGACGCGCGGCCTGGAGAGCAGCCTCGCCGTCTCGCAGCTGCTGGTGAGGCACGCCCCGCCACGCGCCCTTCCTACCGCCCCACCGCCCCAGCCTCCCTAATCGGCCTCCCTTCGCCTGCAGCCCCTCTCTCCTTGGACGCCGCTCCTGATCACGTGCCTGCCTGAGCACATGTGGTGTGCTGCTGCGCCCTCCTCGTCGCCTCCTCCTCGTGTCCTACGTGCGCAGGTGCAGCACCCCGAGGCCAAGGCCATCATTGACCGCGGCGACATGATCCCCGACACGCTGG
>VFQP010005634.1_pt1 | contig 10779 bp, 6 predicted proteins | sample 3512351 | NCBI WGS metagenome assembly VFQP01 (sample SAMN10412372, study PRJNA504923) | tailings metagenome | isolation source: Relicate 1 Philex TSF1 revegetated site | place: Philippines: Tuba, Benguet | collected 2017-08-29
AAGGAGTTCGAGGACGCGATGCGCGCCCTCGCCGAGGCGGTGCCGTCGCTCAAGGCCGAACTGGAGCGCATGGACGCGGTTGAGAAACTGGCGAACGACTTCGAGCGCGCGCTGACGGCGGCCCGTGGGATGCCCGACGCGATCATGCGGATCGCTGCCGAGCAGCAGGCCCTCCAGCGGTTCAACCTCGGCATGGACGCTATCGAAGCGAGCGCCCTGCCCCAAGGCTTCGCCGGGGCTTCCTCGGGGGCGGTCGCCGCCGCGGCGCTGCTCCGGCAGAAAGAGGGCTTCCGGGAGACCCCGTATTGGGACGTGAACGCCTTCCGCGTCGGCTACGGTTCGGATACGATCACGCTGGCCGACGGCACGATCCAGAAGGTTACGCAGGGGATGCGGGTCAGCGTGGAGGACGCGAACCGCGACCTGCTGCGCCGGATCAACACGGAGTTCCTTCCGAAGGCTCGCGGCCAGGTTGGCGCGGCGCGCTTTGACTCCTTCAACCCGCAGCAGCAGGCCGCGCTGGTCTCGATCGCCTACAACTACGGCAGCCTGCCGAACCGCATCCTCGACGCGCTCCGCACCGGGACGAACGAGCAGATCGCCGACTCGATCCGCAGCCTCGCCACCGACAACGGCGGCGTCAACGCCGGTCGGCGGCGCTCCGAAGCCGCGATCTTCTCGCAGGGCGTCGGCAACGACGCGGCCCTTGAGCGCGCCTTGCAAGCCGAGGAGGAGGCGGCCAAGGCCGCCGAGAAGCGCGCCGAGGACCAGCAGCGTTACCGGGAGCAGCAGCGGCAAGGGCTGGACGATCTCCGGTTCGAGACGGACCTGGAGAAGGCCCGGCTGATCGACCGCGAGGTCGCCAAGGCCCTTCGCGAGGCGGAGAACAAGGCCGCCGAGGTCGGGCTGATCCTCACCGCCCAGGAGCGCGCGGAGATCGAGGCCACGGTGCGCGCCCGGTTCGCGAGCGCCCAGGCCGAGGAGGACAAGAACAAGGCGCTGGAGCGCGGCAAGGAACTCCAGGAGGAGGTCAACCGGCTGGAGGAGCGCAAGGCGTTCCTGCTCGACCAGGCGGAGTTCCAACGCAACACGGGAGACGCCGCCGGGCTCGCGGCCACGGAAGCCGAACTGGCCTCTATCGAGACCGCGCTGGACGCGGCGATCGAGAAGGCAATCGCCTTCTGGCAGGCGATGGGCGGCCCCGAAGCCGAGTCGGCGATCACGGCGCTCCAGGCCAGCCAGCTTGAACTCCAGAAGTTCGGCGCCACGGTCGTGACGACGGGCGAGGAGATCAACAACCTGTTCGCCGACGCGGCCACCTCCGCGATCGACCGCTTCTCGAAGCGCGTGGCGGAAGGCGAGAACGCGGTCCAGGCGTTCGGCGAGGAGTTCCTTCGGATGGCCGGGGAAATCCTGATCCAGATCGCCCAGATGATTATCCGGCAGGCGATCTTCAACGCGATCTCCGGAAGCGGCGGTTCCGGCGGCGCGGGCGGCTTTGTGGCGAACGGGATCAACGCGATCTTCCGGCACAGCGGCGGTCTCGCGAACAGGTCGGGCCGCTCCGGGCGAACCCTCGATCCGGCGATCTTCGCCAACGCTGTGCGCTACCACCGCGGCGGCATCGCGGGCCTCGCCCCGAACGAAGTGCCCGCGATCCTGGAGCGCGAGGAGGAAATCCTGACCCGAGACGATCCGCGCCACATGCTCAACGGCGGGCTCGGCGGCGGCGCCGCGCCGCAGGACATCTCGATCATCAACGCAGTGGACGGCACGGACGCGCTGGACAAGGCGCTCGCCTCCGCCCCCGGGCGGCGGGTCCTGCTCAACACGATCCGCTCCCAGCGGGGCGAGATCAGGGCCGCGCTGGGGTTGGGGGCGTAGATGCAGGTCAAACCGCGCACCGGGCGTATCCCGGCCACCCTCCCGAACTGGCGCGAGCGCGTCCGGGCGACCTACGAGTTCAAGACCAGCGTCGTCACGTCTTACGACGGGACTGAGCAGCGCGCGGCGCTCCGCGAGCGGGCGCGCCTGAGCCTGTCCTTTGACGCGGTGCTGACCCGAGAAGGGATTCAGCGCCATGCGGCAGACCTCGCCTCGGGGCAAGACGCGCTGTTCGTCGTGCCTGCGCGCTGGCGCTACGTCGCGCTGGCCGCGTCGGCCTCTCCTGGGGCGACCGTCATCACGCTCGATGAGGTGCCGTTCTGGGCCGTCTCCGGCGCCCGGCTGGTCATCTCGGGAGCGACAGAGGAGGCGGTCAGGATCGCCAGCGTGGCAGGCTTCACGGTGACGCTGACGGACGCGCTGGTCGGCAGCTTTCCGGCGGGAGCCCGGGTCTACCACGCCTACTCGGCGCGCGCCGAGGCCGAGGTCCAGTTCGATGCGCAGACCGACCGGCTGTGGCAGGGATCAGTCTCCTACGAAGTGGACCCGGGCAGCGATCCCCAGGCGGCGCCGCCGCTCGACCCCGAGCAGTTCGAGGGGCGCGACCTGTTCCTCGAAAAGCCGAACTGGCGGTCCAGCCCCCGGATCGAGATGCAGAGTTCCCGGCGCCAGTTCGACTCCGGGCGCGGCCTCGTGGCCGTGGACAACCCTGTCCCGCGCCACACCCGGGTCGATCAGCTTTCCTTCCTCCGCTCGACCGCCGAGACGGTCGAGGACCTGGTGGCCTTCTTCCTTCGGCAGAAGGGCAAGCGGACCTCCTTCTGGGCGCCGACCTGGCAGGCCGACATCACGCCCCGGGTAACGGCGTCCGCGGGCGCGACGACCCTAGAGGTCGCGGGCACTTCCTTTCTCGCGGCCTACGCGGGCAGCGACCTCTACAACGTCGTGTTCGTGGACTTCGGCGAGGGCGTCCGCCAGGTCAACCGGATCGCCAGCGTCGTCGCGATCTCGGGCGGCAACACGCGGCTCAACATGGCTTCTCCATGGACGCAGCCGGTGACGCCAGCCACCCGGGTCTCGTGGTGCCTCCGGCGGCGCTTCGCAACCGACCGGCTGGAGGTGAACTGGATCACGAGCCGAGTCGCCGAGACTCAGATGTCCCTCTACTCGCTGCCGAACGGAGCCCCGTGATGGCGTTGAACGACTACGAAACGAGCCCGGAGCGCGGGCAGCCGGTCGAACTCTACCAGTTCGTCTACGGCACCAACCCGGGCAACTTCTACGCGCACACGGACGGCGAGTCCGATGTGATCCACGCAGGCGTTACCTACACTCGGCTCCCGATCGAGCGCGGCAAGATCAGCAGCGACGGGAAGCTGGGTGAGCGCGAACTGACCGTGAAGGTGCCGATCTCGGCCCCGGTGGCCGACCTGTTCCGCATCTACCCGCCGCCGCATGTCGTCAACCTCACCATCCGGCAAGGCCACCTTCCGAACCCGGACGACCCGGCAGGCTTCGCGGCGGGCGAGAACTTCCCCGTGGTCTGGGTCGGACGGGTGATCGCGGCCACCCGAGACGGGATCGAGTGCGGCCTGACTTGCGAAGCCCTTAGCGCGGGCATGAAGCGTCCCGGGCTGCGCCGGCACTACCAGTATGCCTGCCCGCTCGTCCTCTACGGAGCGCGGTGCCAGGCGAGCAAGAGCGCGGCCACCCGGGCCGTGACGGTCGCCTCCGTGACCGGCAACCGGGTCACGCTCAATTCCGGCTGGCAGGGCACGAGGCCCCGGTCGGCCTTCGTGGGCGGCCTGTTCGAGTGGACCTCCAGCTTCGGCGTCGAGAGTCGCACGATCCTGCGCGTCCAGACGAACACGCTGGTCCTCTCGGGGCCGACGTTCGGGCTTGCGGCGGGCGCCTCGGCCAGCGCGATCCTCGGGTGCCCTCATACGTTCGACGGCTGCCGGGACCTCCACAACAACGTCGTCAACTACGGCGGCTTCCGCTTCATCCCGGGCCGGAACCCGGTCGGCAAGAACAACCACTTCTAGGGGGCGGGCATGGCGATCAACTTCTTCATTCAGCTTGCGGTCGGCCTGGCGCTCAACGTCATCGGCTACCTCCTGATGCCGAAGCCGAAGCAGCCGAAGCCTCCGGCGCTCAAGGACCTTGAGGGTCCGACTGCCGAGGCCGGGCGTCCGATCCCGGTGGTCATGGGCTCCATGACGATCGTCGGCCTCAACAACCTGGGCGATTGGGACAAGCAGATTCGGACTCGCGAGACGAAGGTGAGCAAAAAATGAGCGAGCGCGTCACCGTCGTGGACTGCCGCCGCGCGGGCTTCTGCATGAAGGGAGTCCGCGAGTTCTGCGCTGTCCACGGGATCGACTTCCGCGCTTTCGTGCGGGACGGCTACGCGATCGAGGACCTGGCGGCGCTGGACGACGCCAACGCGGCACGGGCGGCAGAGATCGCCCGCGCCCGTATTGCGTCAGCCTCCACTGAAAGCGATAATCTCCACGACAAGGGGAGCATGTGACATGGGCAAGGGCGGCAAGGTCGAGGTCTGGGACTACCTCCTGTCCGTGGACTACGGGCTCTGCATGGGGCCGATTGACTTCGTGACCGAGGTCTGGGTCAAGGACAAGCCTATCTTCTGTGGGCTCCTCGGGGAAAACACCTCGATCGACGTGGACCAGCCGGGGCTGTTCGGGGGCGATACCGGCGAGGGCGGATGCGTCGGCGTGGTCGAAGCCTACATGGGGACGGATTCCCAGATGGCGACCCCGGAACTGGCCTCGCGGCACGGCGTGAGCAGCCCGTCGCAGACGACGGCCCATCGCGGCGTGGCTCACCTGTTCTTCCGCGGCAAGGGCAGCCCGCGCGGCTTCCGGTGGACCACGAACAACCCCTACTTCCCCGAGACCAAAGCAAGCGTCGTGTCGCTGCCGAAGTCGCTGGGGTTGCTCTACTCGTCGGTCTACCCGTTCTCGGGCAGTTACAACCCCGCCGGGGAGCCGATCCCGTTCTCCGACTTTCTGTTCGGCGCGCCCGACATGGACATGATGGCCGCGCGGCAGGCCGCCACCGGCAGCCCCAGCATCCCGACGAACGCAGAGACGATCTTCCCGGTCTCGACCTACCCCGGGTTTGCGGGAGGTCGGATCGACGGCGGCACGGGCTACGTCACGGCGGTCCTGTTTTTTTCGCCGCAAGGCGTCACGGTCGGGACTCCGCCTCCGGCGGCGGTGGCTTACAACTTCCAGGTCCGCTTCTACGACGCTTCGGGAACTTTCATCTCCTCTCTCAGCGCGAGCGGCGGCACGACGACCGACATCACCGTCACTGTTGAGGGGCCGGTGCCCCCCGGGACGCGCTCCATCAGCCTCGTGCCGACGATCAATCCGTTCGTGCCGGTGTTCACCCGCATCAGGAACGGCACGATCAATTCGACCCTCAACTTCAACGCGGGCGCCCCTTACGACGAGTCCTCGACGCTGCATTGCGATCCGAACGGTGACGGCTTGGGCCGGCTCCCGAACGCGAACCCGGCGCACATGATCTACGAGTGCCTGGTGAACGCGGAGTGGGGCAAGGGCGAGAGCCCGGCGATGATCGACCAGGCCAGCTTCCTCTCCTGCGCCCAGACGCTCCAGAGCGAACTGTTCGGCCTGTCCATGATGTGGACCCAGCAGACGGAGATCGAGAACTTCATCCAGGAGATTCTGGACCACATCCAGGCTGTCCTGTTTCAGGACCCGGGCACCGGGCTCTGGACCCTTCGGCTCCTGCGGGCCGACTACAACGCCTCGACGCTGGCGGTCCTCGGCCCCACGAACTGTGTCGCTCGGAACCGGAAGCGGAAGGCGTGGGGCGAGACGATCAACGAGATCGTCGTCACCTACACCGACCCCCGGACCGAGGAGGAGGCCACCGTCGTCTCCCACAACCTCGCCTCGATCGCGATCCAGGGCGGCGTGATTTCCGAAGGCCGCAACTACCACGGCATCCGCGACCCGTGGCTCGCGCAGTTCGTGGCGGACCGGGACGTTCACGCGGCGGGCTATCCGCTGTTCGGGTGCCAGCTTGAGGTCGATCGTCGGGAGTGGATGGCCCGTCCGGGCGACGTGCGGAAGTTCACCTGGCCCGAGGACGGAATCACGGAGATGGTGATCCGGGTTCTCCAGGTCGATTACGGCACTCCGAGCGACCGGACGATCACCCTGGAGGTGGCCGAGGACATCTACGGACTGGAGCGCACCGACTACGGCGCGGTCCAGGGTTCCGCCTGGACCCCGGATCGCGCGTTCCCCTCGGTCCTCGACGCGCAGATGGCGATGACTGCGCCGCTCGGCAGTCTGATCCGCGTGGGCGGCGATCTCGCCGAAGTGGACGCGCGCGCGCCGGGAGTCCTGATGATGCTCCTTGGGGACGAGGACGGGCTGGACCCGCTCGACATCGAAGCCCATACGTCGGTGCCCCTGCTCAACGGCGGGAGCCAGATCGAGCCGGTAGCGAAGTTCCTGCCGACCCGCTCGGGCGTTCTGCCGGCGATCCTGGTTGCGGAGGCGCAGAGCCGCCTGCCCGATACGCTGATCGGCGGCATGATGCTCGGCAGCGAGCGGCCCGGCGACCTGTTCCTGATCGGCACTTCGGAGGCCGCCTCCGAGATCGTCATGCTGGACAGCTACGACTCCGGGACGGACGAGTGGGTCGTCGCCCGCGGCGTGTGGGATACGGTCCCCCGGCTCTGGACGGCGGGCACCCGCATCTGGCGGTTGCCGGGTTCCACGAGCAACTTCGACCCGGGCGAGCGCGTCCCCGGCGAGGACATCACCTATCGCTTCTTGCCCCGGGCGACCGAAGGGCGGCTTCCTTACGCGGACGCGCCCGACGTGGACGTGACCGCGACCGCGCGGCCCCACATGCCCTTCCGGCCCGCCAACGCCCAGCTTGCCGGTGCCGGGTTCGGCATCTTCGCTCAGGCGCCGGGCGATCCGGCTCCGGCCACGATCGAGGCGACCTGGGTCAACCGCAACCGGAGGACCGAGGACCAGCTTGTGAAGCGGTGGACCGAGGCCAACGTGACGCCCGAGACCGGGCAGACCGTGACCCTCAAGGTCCACGACGGCTCGGGCGCTCTGGTCAACACGATCTCGGGCCTGACCGGGACCTCCTATACGCTCGACGTGGCCGACGACCTCCTCGGGACGACCTACGGCTTCGTGGACTTCTACGCCGAGCGGGACGGGCTGGAGTCGCTCATGGCGGCCCGGCGCTGGTTCGACATTCGCTCCGGCTACGGCGTCGGCTACGGGCTCTCCTACGGCCCCTGATGCGGCTTGAGTTGTCACCCGAAAAGAGTATTATCGCTCGAAAGAGGAGTTCGACATGGCTGGTGAACGCACCCTCCCTGGTCTGGGCCTGACCGGCTTCTGGGACCTCGGGTCTCCCTACAAGGACCAGATGGACGAGAACCTGCGGCGGGCCTCGCTGCACCTCCAGCCGTCCATCACCGAGTCTCGCGCCACCGAACCGGGCAGCCCGACGAACGGCACGATCTACCGGGCCACGGGGGCCTGGGGCGGCGCCACCACCGGCCAGATCGTCGTTCGCGACAACGGCGCCTGGGTGGCCTATACGCCGCAGGAAGGCTGGGAGTTCTGGGATCGGGCTGCGGACGCGAAGATCAGGTTCGACGGGACCGCGTGGGTGACGATCGCCGAGGGCGGCGGAGGGGCCTCCAGCTTCCTTGGGCTCTCCGACACGCCCGCCAACTACACGGGAAAGGCAGGCAAGTTCGTCCGCGTCAACGCGGGCGCCTCGGCTCTGGAGTTCACCGACCCGCCAGAGGGCGGCGGCGGAGGCGGCGGGCAGGCGATGGGTGTGGCCTCCTGGACGCCTCCGGGGAACATCTTCACGACCCAGGGAACCGTGGACGCGACGACGATCAACGCGCTCCAGAGCGACGACACCTGGCTTATTCGCACGACGGGCGCCCGGGATGCCTGGGCGCACGTCGCCGTGACGCCCGGCGCCGACTTCGACGTGGTGTTCCTGCTCGCGGGCGCGATGGAGAACGACACCTTCCTCTCCTACGGCGTGTTCGTGGAGGACGGCGGGAACGGTCGCAAGACGGAGTTCCACTTCCGCTACAACGACGCCTTCCACCAGATCACCTACAACGGCACGACATACGTCGCGGACTCGTCGGCCTTCTCGCCGAACGCCTCGCTCCGGCCCTACGGCCCGACCTACTGGCGGATCGAGCGGGTCGGCTCGAACCTCCACTTCTCCCTCTCGTCCACCGGGATCGACTGGCTCCGGGTGTGGACCGTCGCCGTCACGAACAACTCGCAGACGGACATCACGCGGGTCGGCTTCTCGCTGCACACGCCCAGCCTTGACGCGGGCAACGCCCTGTGGGTCCGCTGCCTCGGCTACAGCGCCACCGGTCCGGAGCCGGAACTGGTCTTGGGGGCGGGCGGTGAAGGGGGCGGCGGCGGTGAAGGTGCTACGACCTTCCTCGGACTCACGGATACCCCGTCCGCCTACACGGGCGCAGGCGGCAAGATCGTGGCCGTCAAGAGCGACGGCACGGGCCTGGAGTTCATCGACCCGCCGGAGCCCGGCGAAGGGGGCGGCGGAGGAGGCGGCGCGAGCGCGCTGGACGACCTGGACGACGTGATCTTCGACCACGACGAGGTAAGCCCGTCGATGATCGGGCGGCCTCTCGGGATTATCCAGACCTTCCCGTCCATCCAGGTCGGAATCCTCTCTGAGTTGCAGGCGATCCCGGTTCGAGGAGGCTATGACATTCTGGCCGCGCACGATTTCAGCGCCACGCCGCTGACCGATCTGGCGATCGCCGGAACGGACGCCTACGACGAGATCATTGCTATCGGCGTCAACCTGGTCTGCGCCGCGCAAATCCACTTCCAGCCGCTCCCCGACGGGATCAACGCTGACCTGACCAACATCGAGCGGTCGCGGATCACGTCCACCAGCGCCACGGCGGTGTCGATCACGGCAGTCCAGGACGGAAGCGGCCTGTTCACGCTGTCCGGCTCGGCCACTGCGGGCAACGGCGTCAGCTTCACGGCTCGCTTCAACGGGTTCCGGTCGGGGATGCCGATCACCATGAACCGCCACGCCGGGATCAAGGCCCTCTCCAGTGTCGCCTACCTCGAAATCGAACACGCCGTGCAGCCTGTTCTGACGGATGTGCTGGCCGCGCGCATCACGGCCATGGCCTCGATCACGGCGGGCCAGGTCTACGTCATCGGCATTCGCCAGTCCGCGCAGCCGCTCGTCGCGCCCTTCGACTACGAGGGAAGCCCGTCAGGGGCCGCCACTCTCGCCCGGTTTGTTGTCCCGATCGGGGCGCGGCTCCGCAACGGAGCGCAAGGGCGGTTCCACGTCGGCACCAGCCCGGCGGCCCTGACGACCCTCGAAGTGCGGCGCAACGGGACCCCGGTCGGCACGATCACGATTCCCGCTACCTCGGGCGATCCGGTCGTCTCGATCCCGACGACCGAGGACCTTGACGCGGGCGATGTGCTGACTCTCAACGCGACCGGCGCCTCCACCTTCGTTGACGTGTTCGGCTCGCTGATCCTGGAGGGCCGGGAATGACGACGATCATCGTCACCCTGACGCCCGATGCCGACCGGCTCGCGGTCCGCAGCACCCTCCAGACCCGCGGAGCGATCACCGACCTCTCGGCTATCCCGGACGTGCTGTTCTTCGACGGCCCGGCGTCCGCGGTCGCGTGGGTCGAGGCGATCCCCGGCGTCAAGAGCGCCCTGATCGACGGCCCGACCGTGCCGATGGCCGACATTCGCCCGACGCCCGGATGGCCCGACATGCAGGGCGTGTGGAACCTGGTGCTGGCGGGGCAGAAGCCGGGGCACCGGCTGTTCAACAACGCTCGCGCCCTGATCCAACACGGGCTGCGCCCCAAGTTCACCTACAACCCGGTGAACGCCGGGGCGGGCGTCAACTTCTACCTGCCGGACAGCGGCGTCCGAACCGATCACGTCGAGTTCGTCGGGCGCGTCACCCGGATATTCAACGGTCTCTCCCCGGGAGATGTCGGGTTCGGCGAACATGGCGCCTACTGCGCGGCAGCGGGAGCCGGTGCGACCCTAGGCGTGGCTCCGGCGGCGACGATTCTCGACGCGAAGTGCTTCCCGTCCGACGGCGGAATAGGAAACACCAGCGTTATCGTGAGCGCGATGAACGCCTGCATCACCCACTACCAGGGCCAGTCGAACCCGGGCGTGATGTCCTGCTCCTTCGGGAACACGGGCTTCTCCGATCCCTACGCGGCGGCGGTCAACGCCTCGGTCGCCGCCGGACTGATCCTCGTGGCCGCCGCCGGTAACAGTGGTCTCGACATCAGCGGGTCGAACAACTCCTGGCCGGGAGAGAGCGCGAACGCGATCGGCGTGGGGGGCCTCGACCCCCGCAACCGGATCGCGCCGGAGAGCAACTTCGGGACGCCCGTGGACTTCTGGTCGCCGTTCTCTCAATGGACGACCGTGGACGCCTTCGAGGGCACCAGCGGCTACAACGTCCACAACGTCCGAGGAACCAGCCTGTCCTGCCCGATGGTGGCCGGGATGATCGCCCGCGCCCTCACCGGGACGACCAAGATGACCACGCAGGCCCAGGTGGACGCCTTCCGGGCGCAGTTCATCGCGGACTACGGCGTCGAGGACGTGCGGAACCAGAACGGCACCCCGGCGACCGGCCTCCGGCGGCTGTGGATTCCCGACGTAGAGTTCGCAGGCTGGGAGCCCTACACGGAACCGGAATACCGGCTCCCCGACCTCCCGATCTCGGTGGACCACGCTCGGGCGTTCGCAGTCCTCGGGACGCCCGCCGGCCACCTCAAGG
>VFQP010005635.1_pt1 | contig 10779 bp, 8 predicted proteins | sample 3512351 | NCBI WGS metagenome assembly VFQP01 (sample SAMN10412372, study PRJNA504923) | tailings metagenome | isolation source: Relicate 1 Philex TSF1 revegetated site | place: Philippines: Tuba, Benguet | collected 2017-08-29
CGCAGGAAGGCGAAAGCGGCGCTGCTCGGGTGAAACGCTGCTGCTCTCCTTGCGTTGCCTCGTCGTCGCTGCTCGTCGCTCGCTCGCGCAAGCCGACGCCCACCGCGGCCCGCAGAGACAAGGGACCCGTCCGCACCTCGAGCAGCGCTTGCACGCGCTGTGGGGGCGGGGACCGCTGCTGCCCTGGGTGGTCACTCTTCCTCTCCTGTCCTGTCGCCGCGCGTCCTGCGGCCGGCGGAGGAGTCCTCGTCGTACGCGTGATGGCAGGAGAAGAGCAGGACGAAGAGGAGGAGGAGGAAGGGAGAGCAGGATATGGATGCACGAGACGTTTTCACGACGCGAGGAGTGCGGCGCACGCTTGTTTCCGAGCCCTCGGCGGTTTCTTGCGGTGGTTTGCGGCGAGAGCAGATCTGCTCTCGCAGCATCGTCGCTTCCCGCGCTAGCGTAGTGCCTGCACCTCCACGCTTCAACGAACAGCTGAGCTCCGTGCAGCAATGGCCTTCCTGCCGTGACCCGGCGCAAGCTTGCCCAGCACAGCTGATCAGGATGAGCGACGTGGAGGAGCTGTGCGACACTGACTTTGTGCAGGAGGTGAGCAGTGCGTGCCTGGCGCTGTCGCTCTCGGCCTGTTCGCGGGGCTGCTGCATCTGCGCACGGCGAGACATGATGCAGCATCGGCGGAAGCAGCGCAGGCCCGAACGAGCGGGACAGCAGCTGCTTGAGACAATGCCAGTGCTCGTGCTGTGCTCTGGGCTTGCTGCACGGTTCGCGGCAGTGTGCGCGCACGACTTCCGCGCCCCGTGGGCGAAGAAGGGCCTCGCCACGCCTGCGCGCGCGCAGGACGATGACACGGAGGATGAGGAGGAGCTGCAGAACCTCATCTCGGCGCAGTACTCCCAGTTCGCGCAGGAGCAGGCCGTGCGGCAGGAGGCGCTGCGCGCGTCTCGACCGTGGTCCGCGCCCCCCCTCATGTCCCCCCGGCCAGACACGCAGCGCGCCAGGAAGGCAGAGGCGGAGGCAGAGGCGGCGTCAGGCGCCAAAAAGGGTGAGCGAGGTGCCCTGCTGCCAGCTGTGCCAAGGCCCTCAAGAGGCAGCGATCGCGGGATGATCGCGATGCGCACGGACCGCTAACCGCGCCACGCAGACACTCTGGACGTGACGCCCCGCCACGACTACGAGCCGCCGGCCAAGCGCCAGGGCCTCAGCGCGCAGGGCGACGGGCCGCTGGCCTACCTGTCCCGCCCGCTGTCCGCAGGCCACACGGGCAAGTCGCACGTCTCAGGTGAGGTCTGCGCGGTGCCGGGGCTGCAGCGGTCCGACAGTCATGCCCAACGCACCCCTCTCACCCCACACGACCACCCTCACGCGCACGTGTGCACTGTGCAGGCCACGCCGCCAGCCGGCCCCTGCAGGACATCCTGGAGGAGAGCCCTCTGGACCAGGAGAGCCCCGGCGCCGCCGGCAGCCCCACCAAGGGCCCCGAGTGGTCCCTGGGCGGCGCCGAGGCCGACGGGCACGCCGGCAAGGGCAGCAGGGGTGGCGCCGGCGAGGCGTCGCTGCCGCCGCACGTGGAGGAGGTGGGCAGCATCGCCGACATTGTGGCGGACGAGGACGACGAGCTCTACGACCAGGTGCGTCCCTTTTCTTTTCCTTTGCGGCACTGCAGCAGCAGTCGTGCGCCATGCGGCTCTTCCCTTGCGCCCACTACACGCGCTCACCCTGGTTGCCTCATGCGGAACGCATGCAGGTGGGCGAGAGCGTGTCGGTGGTGGCGGCGCGGCACCACCCGACGCCAGGCAGAGACGCCGGCGGCGACGAGGACGACGCGCCGCTGGGCAACAAGCCGGCCGGGCTGGCCACGCTGCAGGCGGCCTCGCCGCCCACCTGGGTCGCGCTGACGCCCACATTCGCCGCGCAGCAGCCGCAGCAGCAGCCGGTGCTGGCCGTGCACGTGCCCACCACGGCGTCCAAGGCCGCCGCCGCCGCCGGCACCACCGTCACGCTGACCGAGAGCGTGCTAGAGTCGCACCAGAACGGGCTCTCGGCCGCCGGCAGCCCGCAGCGGGCGCCGCCCACCGCTGCGCTCAGCCCAGCGGCGGCCGCACCACCACCGCGCAAGGAGGAGGAGAAGCAGGCGGACGATAAGGGAGACGAGGAGGTGGAGGAGGAGGAGGAGGGGTCAGCCGCCACCGACTACGGCGAGCTCTTGCACCCGCACGCCTTTGCCATGCAGCTGCTGCAGCACGACCTGCGGCACGGCGCCGCGCTGCTGCCCAAGCGGCACAGCGGCGGCAGCAAGCAGCCCTCGCAGGCCAAGCCGCAGCGCCCCGACGCCGCGCACCGGTCCAGCAGCCCGCACAAGGAGCACCAGCAGCAGCAGCAGGAGCTGTCAGCCCCTTCCAAGAGCCTGCCCACCCGCCCCAGCACCGCCGAGTCCGCCACGTTGCGGCCCCGCGGCAGCGCCGCTGCCTCCACCTCCACCTCCGCCTCGGCGCGCCCCTCCCGCCCGGCCAGCAGCACCCCGCAGCAGAGGGACGCGCTGCGCAAGTCCGCCGCCGTGCCGCCGCCCTCGGCGTCGCTGCCCGCCCCGCCCGCCTGGGCCCTGGAGGATGGCGGCGTGCCCACGCCCTCCGCCACCCGCCGCGCGCACGCCGCGCCCCCCGGGCAGCACGCCGCCTCCTACCAGCCCTTCGCCACCATCTCCCTCACGCCCGACAGCGCCGCCGCGCCGCCGGCGCCAGCCTCGGCGGCGGCCGGCAGCAGCGCTGGCAGCGGCGCCGGGTACGGCGAGCTGCTCCACCCGCACGACTTTGCCATGGCGCTGGTCAAGCACGACCTGAGCAACATGCCTGATCAGGACTTGGCCGACCAAGCCAGGCAGCGGCGGCTTGCTTCCGCCGCCGAGGAGGAGCAGGAGGACGGGCAGCATCAGGGCACGCAGCGGCGGGCCGGCGCCGCCGCCGGCAAGGCGCCCCAGCGGCGCCCGGCCACGGCGCTCGGCGTCGCGTCGTCCGCTGCGGCGGCGCGCCGGGCGGCGACGCGCAATCGCGACGCCACCGCCTGCAACTCGGCGCACATGATTTTGGCGGGGGCGCGGGCGGCGGGCCGGCCCGTCTCTGCGCCGGCGTCGCGCGGCGCCGCCGCCGCCGCCCACGGCAAGGCGGGGCAGCTGCACCAGGCCTGGGCCGGCCACGCCTACGCGCAGTCCTCGCCCTACGCGCCGCGCGCCTGGGCCTACGGCAACCCCCGCAAGGCGCAGCAGCCGCGGCCGGCGGGCGCCGGCGCCGGCGGCCGCCGGCCGCACCCTGCCGCCTCGCCCTCGCCGGCGCCGCTGCAGCTGCGCGAGGGCGAGGGCACGGCGCTGCTCTCGGACGACGACGACGAGGCAGAGGTGGAGATGCTGCCGGTTGACGACCTGGTCGTGCTCCCGGCGGCGCACCACCACGAGCAGCCGCCGCACCCACAGGGCGCGCGCGGCAAGCGCCCCTCGTCGCCCTCGCCGGGCCCCGCCTCGCGGCGCAGCGGCGACGGCCACGGCCTGGCGCCGGGGGACTGGCGCGGCGGGGAGTCGCCGCAGCCCGCGGCGCAGGCCAGCCGCCCGCAGACGGCGCCGAGCGGGCGGGGCGCCGGTGCGTCGTCGTACCACACGACTGCGTCGGCCTGGGCGGTGGACGGGCCGCCCGCCTGGGCCGAGGGGGGCGGCTCCGAGGCGTCGTCGCACGCGCGCGGCGGGGCGCGGCCGGCGTGGAACGTCCGCCCCGCCAGCGCCCTGCCGCACAGCGGCGGCAGCGCGGCAGCGGGCGGCGGCAAGCGCAGCGGCAGCCCGTCGGGGCCGGGCGGCCGCCCCCGGTCCGCCGGCCCGCGGCAGCGGCCCGCGTCCGCGCACCCGCTGTCCCGCCCCGCCGCCCACGCGCCGGCGGGCGACGCGCCGGCGCTGTGCACGACGGCCGAGGTGGAGCTGGCGTCGGGCCGTCGGCACGTGAGCGTGTACGTGGCGGACGTGGCGAAAAAGGTGGGCGAGGCCAACCGCCACGCGGCGGCGCTGGGCCTGGCGCACCGGTACCGCCTGCGCGCGCCGACGGCCGCTGGGCCGCTCGAGGTGGAGCTCTACGACGCGCGCTGGCAGCCGCCGCCGTCCCAAATCTTCGATGCAGCCACGCCAGACGACGCTTGGGAGATGGCCGGCGCGCTGCACGAGGTGCAGGAGGAAGAGGAGGGGGAGGAGGGGCAGGAAGCGGAGGAGGGCGGGCGAGGCGCGGACGAGCTGGCGGCTCCCAGGCCGAGGGCGCCGGCGCTGCGGCGCCTGGGCATGTCGGCGTTCCTGGCGGCGTTCGCGCGGCTGCGGCAGCAGGCGGCGGGGCACCAGGCGGGCGCCGAGGCGCAGGCGGCGGCGGCGGCGCAGCGGCTGGAGCGCGCGCTGGACCGCAACGCCGCGCTGGCGCAGGGGGCGGCGGCGCGGTCGCCGGGCCTGGCGTGGGGCGGCGCGGCGGCGCCAGTGGCTGCGCTGCTGGACCTGCCTGTGGAGGCCATGCTCTTCCAGGTGGGCGGTGCCGGCGGGGAGACCGCGCCGGCGGACCAATTGCTGCAGCAGGCAGAGCCGGTGGTGGTGGCGCGGCGGGAGCGGCCAAAGTCGGCGGCGGCAATCATGGCGCGGGCGTCGCCGTACCGCCGCAGCAGCGTGGGCGCGGAGCTGTCGCCGCCGCCGCCGCAGCAGCAGCGGCAGGGGCTGGTGCGTGCGTCGAGCAGCAGGCTTCCGCCCCGCGCCAGCGGCGGCGTCGGCGGCCACAAGGGCTGGCGGGTGGACCACCACGCTGGAGCGTCGGCGTCGGCGTCGGCGCTGCAGCGGCAGCCGGGCGCCACGGGCATCCCGGGGATCCGCGTGGGCGGGTTCTACGAGCCGGGCTTTGGCGGCGAGGGCGAGGCGGCGGGCGGTGGGGCGGCGCCGCAGTGGGACGCCGGCAGCGCCGTGTCTGGGGAGGGAGCGGCGGCGGCGGGCGAGCTCCTGCTGCTAGGTGGAGGCGGGGGGCTGTCGTGGGGCGCCGGCGGGGAGCAGAGGAGGCGGGGGGACGCGCCGTTGGACTTGGTGGAGCAGCTGGAGGAGCGGCTGGGCGTGTGCGAGGCTCTGACTGCCCGCATCGGGGAGCTGCAGGGCGAGTGGCGCATGGCGGTGCAGGGGCACGTGTAGCTACAGGGGCGTGCGTGGGTCGTGCGGGGCAGCTTACCCTGGCGACGTCGGCACCAGCGATGACCTTTGGCCTTTGGGAGGACGCAGAGGTGCTGTAACGCCTTGCAAGTCAAAGCGCTCGCAGTCGCAACTCACAGTCCTGCTGTGCGTCGCTCTCGAGAGGCGCATGCGAGCGGGGGGGTCTGCGGTGGACGACGCACGCAGCGGCGGTGTGAGCAGAGAGCAGAGAGCAGAACATGCGCGCGGCTTCATCAGCGGCCCAGCAGCTCTGCCAGGGATTGCTCCGCTCTGTGCGAGGAGCACCTGACCATTTCCTCCTCTGCGAGGCGTCCACAACGCCAGCGGCGCTCCTCAGCAGCGGCACACCGGCACAGACTCGCCTCTGGTGCAGCAGCAGCACCGGTGAGTGCACATCTGCCGCTTGCGCGAGCGATCCCTGGCTCCCAGGAGTGTTCGAGGCCCTTGAGCGAGCGTCATCGTGCCCCGCAGGCTTTGCGGCTCCGGCCAGCACTCCATCGCTGGCAGATCGTGCGCGCGGCAAGCTCGCTGCAGCAAAGGAGAAGGTCAAGGAAAAGGCCCGAGTCGCTGAGCAGGTGGCGGTGGAGGTGCAGAAGCAGCGCGCAGCATCCAAGGCGCAGCGTGCAGCAGCATCAAGCATGACGGCCACGACGGCCCTCCAAGGCCAAGGCCAGGAGGCAGCCACCGAGGCGCCGGTGACCGCCCCGGCGCACCACGTGCCCGGCAAGGCCGACGCGTGGTTTGGGGCGCGCTTCTGCAACCCGTGGCACACCTGGGAGCAGCGCAGTGAGTGATGTGCTGGGTGGCTCTCTGCGAGCTGCTGCGCACAAGCACGGCGCTCCCGTGTGGGTGACGCTCGCTGCACGGTGGTGGTGCTCCTGCGCAGCGCTCAAGGACGTGCTGCAGTGGCAGCGCGAGCGCAAGGCCCTGGGCCACAGCATGGACGGCTGGCTCGAGGTGAGGGAGGGAGGGATGCCGCCTGAGGATGCACTTCCTGGTCCGCCAGGGTCAGGTGGCCGCAGCACCTGCACCTCACCACGTGCACCATCATCACACGCGCAGGGCATCGCGCACCCGACCAAGGAGGACTTTGCCCGCGCCTTCCCGCTCAACCCCGTCGACTGGCAGGCGGTGCGTGCCACACGGGGGGCAGGCGCCCGGGCGGTCCTGCTGCCTCTGGCAGCCCTGGCGCGTCCTGCGCACACCACAGCAGCTACGCAGCAGAGCGGGGAGTTGCCTCCTTCCCCAGAGCGAACCTGCAGCGCGGGCCAGGGGGGGGCGGGCATGGCCGTCCTGGCTCACTCACGTGTGGCGTGGGCCGTCCTGGCTGGTTGTGTACAGGTGGCCAACCCCGTGGCGGACGCCATCCAAGCCGTGTGGGTGAGTCACGAGCCTGTTGTGGCCACACGGGCGACAGCAACGTCGAGGCAGCCGCGCCCGGCGCACGCAATCACGCGCACGCCCTTTGCCGCCCTGGTCCTGCAGGTAGGCCATGCCACGGTGCTGGTGCAGCAGGCCGGGCTCCACTTCATCACTGACCCCTGCTTCTCGCTCCGGTGAGCTGCGCGCAATGACTGCCGCCGCCGCCGCCGCAGCAGCCGTTTGGGCGCGTACACCGCTCCCGGCTCCTTCGCACGGCTGGCGTCCGGAGCCAGCGCAGAGCCTCCCACGCATGCAGCCTTCTTGGGCACAGCACACGCCTGCCCTGCCCCCTGTGGCGACGCCTTGCGATGCGACGTCCGACCCGCCCGCCACGCGTGCGCCGCAGGTGTTCACCGGTGCAGTTCGCTGGCCCCAAGCGCGTGGTGGACGCCGCCTTCACGCCCCAGGACGTGCCGGCGGGCCAGCCGCCCCTGGACTTTGTGCTGCTGTCGCACAACCACTTTGACCACCTGGACGCGCCCAGCGTCAAGATGATGCACGCCAAGTACGGCGACCAACTCACCTGGTGAGCGCACCTGCTGCGGGCCCATCCACCATCCATTGAGCGGCCTCCCCGTATTGTCAAGCTCAGTACGCGCAGCAGGGCCAGTCCCAGCCCTGTTCAGTCAGGGGGCTGATCAGCGCTGCTGCGGCGTCGCCCCCGACCCTAATCCCAAGCCCTAATCGTCGCCATGCAGGTACGTGCCGCTGGGCGTCAAGGCGTGGTTCACCTCGCGCGGCCTGCGCAACGTGGTGGAGCTGGACTGGTGGCAAGAGGTGCAGCACAAGGACTCGCAGGTGTGTGGGCGTGCGCTCTGGCGGGCTGGATGGCTGGATGGCGCGGGTGACGTGACTGGCGGGGACGCCGGGGCAGAGGGAGAGTGCCACGGGACGCGCGCAGCGGGCGCACGCCTCGTCAGCTCGCCTTCCGCTCTGGCCGGCTCGCGCCACCGTGTAGCAGCAGCAGCAGCAGCAGCAGCAGCGAGTGCGAGAGCACCGCGACGCAAACCGACGTGCCCTTGCCCTGTGCCGGCGCGTGCGTGCGTTCGTGCATGCCGCAGGCGCGCATCACGTTCGTGCCGGCGCAGCACTGGAGCCAGCGCGGGCTGACGGACCGCTGCCACACCCTGTGGGGCGGCTACGTGGTCCAGACAAAGCAGCCGCACCCACAGACCTTTTACTTTGCCGGTGAGTGGGCGCTGCGCTGGTGGCGTGCCGACGGGTCAGCACAGGTGGGAGCCGAGCGCCTTTGTCCATGCCGACAGGACCACACGCACGGACGCCAAGCGTGCGTGCGTGTGGCGGTTGCTGCAGGCGACACGGGTTACTGCGACGTGTTCAAGGAGATTGGCGAGCGGCTGGGGCCCATGGACCTGTCGGCCATCCCCACGGGCGCCTACGAGCCGCGCTGGTTCATGCGCCCGCAGCACGTCAACGCCGAGGAGGGGCTGCAGGTGCGTGCGCGCCTTTTTCTCGCCGGAGCCGCGGCCTGGGCGGCTCTGCCCTGGGCGCGGCATGGTTTTTCTTCTGGCAGGCTGCAGGGACGCTGAGGGGCGGAGGGCGTCTGCCTGCGCACTCTACTGATCGCTCTCTGTCGTTGCGCCGGTTTCCGCGCCCTCCCCGCGTCCCTGGTGCGCAGGTGCACCTGGACGTGCAGTCGCGCCGCTCGCTGGCCATCCACTGCTGCACCTGGTCGCTGACGGACGAGCCCCTGGACGAGCCGCCCGTGTGAGTGTCACTGCGACTTGCCTGGACGCCGCCCCAAGCGGCGCCGGGCCGGCGGCAGGCTCGGCTGCTCTGGACGGCGCGGGGGGGGGGGGGGGGGCGCAGCAGGAGCAACGGCGTCTGCGTGTCGTCCACCCGGACCACATGCTTGCCCTGTCGGCTGCTGACCCCGTGCTGTGCGCCCGTGCTGCAGGCGCCTGGCCAAGGAGATCCAGGCACGTGGGCTGGACGCCGACGAGTTCGTCACGCTGCAACACGGGGAGATGCTGGTGGCGCGCGAGGGGCGCACGCTCAACGCGCCGCGCCTGCTGGGGCCCCGGCGGCACGAGTCCGAGGCGCGCGCGCGCGCGCAGCAGCAGCAGCAGCAGCAGGAGGGCGCGGGCTCGTCGCAGCACTCCCAGCTGTGAGCTGGGCCTTAGGCTTCGGCTGGAAACGGCGAGACGGGGAGGTTGGAGAGGCTGGAGGAGAGGCGGGGGAGGCTTTGGAGGGGTGGGGCGCTCTTGAGGTGGTGGAGAGGGAACGAATGGGGCTGAAGTGTGTGAGGAGGAGGGAGCCTGGGCTTGTGACGGCGGCCGCGCCCCATATGGGCGACGCTGCATGCGCGATCTTCGCCGCGTGGCTTTTCCTGCTTCCAGCTTGGGTGCGTGCTTGAGTGGGCGCCTGTGCGGCGCCACTGGCTTTGGACTCTGCCGCTCCTGCCTCTGGCTCTGCGCGGTGCGGACGAATCAGTACACGCTACATACGGTCGGAAGGCATCTTGAGCGATGAGGACGGCGTGGCTACCCCGTTTCATGTCTGCTGTGCGTGCCTCAGAATGCCTCGGACGAATGGCCCGCACGTGCCTGCACGTGTGAGTGCTGGGATGCGGCAAGGGCTGTGGAAAAGACGTGACAGACCACATTCTGCGCAAGTCCCAAGCTGGCCTTGCCGCCCTCTGTTGCTGTTTTCCCATTCTGAGGGCAGCAAGGCGACGTTGCAAGATCATCGCAGAAAGGAGTCACAGGTTACAAGCTGGTGAGCACGGACACGCGATACAGCACGCAAAGCCGGTGGGTCAAGCTGGCAGGCCAATTGGACGCGCATGAGCTCCAGACAAGCACAGTCACGGCTTCACACGGCAGGGCCGGAACGAGGCGCCGCCGGCCCGGGCCCTCGCAGTGCAAAGACCACGTTGCTCCAGAAGTTGCCAAAGGACGGCGCAAAGCGCTCCTCCTCCCTGCCTTCCTCTTCCTGCACGTCTGGCGCCTCCACCGGGGACGCCCGATCCGCCACGCTGCTGCCGGCGGCCCCAACCTCAGCCGCCGCCGCCTCTCCCACAGAACGGTCCGCCGAGGCCGCGTCGTTTTCCACCGGCAAGATGCCGCCGCCGCTGCTGCCGCTGCCGACGATGACGGCGCCGCTGCCCAGAGATGAGGCGGCGGCAGCGTGCACCGTGATGACGGCGTGCCGCGGCGAGGACGGAGGCTCCGGCTGCTCTGTCTGTGGCCCGCAGGAGGGGGAGCTGCATCCCGACCCAGGGCCTGAGGGCGACCCGCCCCCGCCGCTGCCGCTGGCCATGTTGCCTCCCCCCGGGGGATGCACGGCGCCGCCCCTCGTCGCGGCGGCGGCCAGCGCGGCGGCGGCGGCGGCGCGGCAGTTCTCCACCACGCGCTGCTGCTGCTGCCGCTGCTCATGATGATGATGCTGCGGAGCAGAGGCGCCCGCCGGGGGCGGCGACGACGACGATGACGGCGACGAAGAGCGGTCGCCGCGGTCACGCTGCCGCGGCGGCGGCGGCGATGCGGGGGGCTTGGCGGCGCGCCACGGGTGCTGCTGCTGCTGCGGCGGCGGCGGCGTCACATGGGCCGTGAGGTCCGGGGGGTCGTGCTCCGGGGGCGGCGCGCGCAGCAGCAGCAGCAGCCCGTCCTGGCGGTGCGGCACGCTGTCGGCGCTGCTGCGGGCGGTCTGGTGGTGTGGCGCCGCGCTCCAGGCGGGGGAGGAGGACGGGGTGGCGGCGGGGCTGCTGCGGCTGAGTGGGGTGCCGCTGCCAGGCGGGCTGGCGCTGCCGCTCCACTGTGGCGCAGTGGTGGTGCCTGCTTCCGCCTGCAGCTGCAGCTCCTGATGGAGGGCGGCGTCGCTGCCGGGCGGAGGCGGCGCGCGCACGGCGACGCGCGGCGGGTGCGCCGGCTCCGCCGCGGCGGGCGCCTGCTCCGGCGGCAGGGCCGCTGTGGGGCTGGTGGCGGGGCCTGGCGGAGGCGGAGGCGGCGCCTTGAGGGCGGCGGTGAGGAACTCAAAGGTCCCCGGGTCGGTCCAGGGGTGGGCAAAGGGCCCGGCGTCGCCGGCGGTCCAGCCGAGATGGCCGCCGTGCGGCGTCACCACCAGCAGCGCGTGCGGATTCTCGGCCAGCGCCTGCATTCAACAAGGGGGGGGGGGGGGGCGGGGAGGCGACA
>VFQP010005636.1_pt1 | contig 10777 bp, 8 predicted proteins | sample 3512351 | NCBI WGS metagenome assembly VFQP01 (sample SAMN10412372, study PRJNA504923) | tailings metagenome | isolation source: Relicate 1 Philex TSF1 revegetated site | place: Philippines: Tuba, Benguet | collected 2017-08-29
TATGGCATCCAGTATCTGAAGCGCAAGAATGCGCTGGAGGTCGACCCTCGCGCGCTGAGCCTGGCGGCTGCCAAAAGCGAACCGCCAGGGACGATCTTCTTCCCGCTGCCCGAGGTGAAAGAGTTTGGGGGTATCCGCGATGCCGCTCCCGATGCCTGGGGCCGTCGCGTGATCGAGGCTCGGCTCAACGCCGCGCCCAACTCGCTGGCGGAATTCACGTACCTGTTAGAAGCGGGGTGCGACCGTGTCGGAGCGCTGGACGTGCGCGAAGATACGACGAGTCCTCCGCACTCGGGTGCGGGCGGGGTGGTGGACCTCGAGTACCTCTTGCAGGCTGCAGCCGCCGTTGAAAGCGGAGAACCAATCCCCGCGAAGTTGTTGCCGTATCTCGGGGGAGCTCCCTCGGCAGGTGGTGCCCGACCGAAGGCCTCCGTGCGAGAAGTGGACAAGGTGTTGTGGCTGGCTAAGTTTCCGTCCAAGACGGATACCACCAACATGGCGATCCTCGAAGGAGGCGCCCTGGAGCTTGCCCGGGGAGCCGGGCTGTCCGTTCCGCCGGTGAAGGTGATCAAGGTCGGTGCGCAATCCGTGCTGATGATCCGGCGCTTCGACCGCTACTGGGCGCCTGCCGGCCAGCCGCTCGAGGCCACAAAGCGCGGTTACGACACCCAGCCGCAGCCGGGCTACACGGAAGGGCGGATCTCTCAGGTCAGCGCGTTGTCGTTGATGGGCTGTCCGGAGATGGAATCGATGGCCAAGAGCTACAAGGATTTGGCCCAGACGATCCGCGAACGGGTTGCTCCCACGTGTGTAAAGCAAGACAGTGAGGAGCTTTTTGCCCGGATGGTGCTCAACATCTTCGTGAACAACGACGACGACCATCTGCGCAATCACGCCTTCTCATATGACACGCAGTTGCAGGGCTGGCGCCTGAGCCCGCTCTATGACGTCGTGCCGCGCGCTTCTGTATCCCAGGAACGCTATCTGCACTTGAGCATTGGCATTCACGGAAAGCTGGCAACGCTCGACAACGCCATGAGCGAGTTTGCCGCTTTCGTTCCGGACCGGCCCACGGCGCTTGCGGTGATCCGCAAGGTCTGGGGTGCCGTCCGTGGGTGGAAGAACGTCTACGAAGGCCTTGGCGCCGACCAGAAGCTGGTCGACATGCTGGAGACAGCCATCCGCAAGCTCGAGGACATTGCCACTCCGGCGCTGCAAAGGGAGATCCGGCGCACGGTGGAAGCCGAAGCGCGGTAGAGGCTAATGACTAACGCAAACTTACGCAGAACCGGCCCGGTCCTGAAGGAAATCGACCAGCAGTTTCCCGACGGGAGAAAGCGCGCCGAAGTCGCGCGAGCAGATTGCGAAGCGGCGGCGTGCCCATTCGTCGCGCAATGGGATGGCGCGAATGGCAAGCACCTTCGCTACTGGGGCCGCAATCTCAAGCGGGATGATGGCCAGCCCGAGATCGGCTCGTACGCAGCGCAACGCGGCGTCGAATGTCGATACCACGGCCCGGTAGTCAATCCGGCGCCCGAGGATGGCGGCGTGCCGGTTCAGCATGGTCTGCACGGCGGTCTGAGCCGGCATGCCGATATGCTTGTATTCCAGCGTTTGCGCGAACTTGCACTCGGCATTCTGTGCCAGTGGGTGCGAACCATGCACGATTGCCGCCAGATGGTCGGCCCGATACGGGCGCGTCTGAAACCCTTCCAGGTCGGCTGCGTCCCAGCAGATTGCCAGCGGCGCCGAGCCTTCGCGCAGCGATCGCACCACATCGATGCTCAGGCTTTCCTCGATCGTGATGCCGACATCCTGGTGGCCTGGAATCTGAAGAAACGCGGCAATATCGTCTGGTAACGACTCGGCCATCGACGAAACGGTGGCCAGCAAGCGCACTTGGCCGCGAATGCCAGAGCCAAAGTCGGCCATGTCGCTTGCAACGCGGTCAGCGGCAGCCAGCATGGCGCGTGCGTGTGTCAGCACGATTTCTCCGGCGGCGGTGGGCACCACGCCACGTCGGCGCCGCTCCAGCAGGCTTTCACCCACGGTCTCCTCGAGTTGGGCGAGCCGCTTGCTGATGGCCGATGCCACGATGTGGTGCTGTTCGCCAGCGCGCGCGATGTTCTGGGTTTCGCAGACCGCTACGAATAACCGGAGGCTGGTCAGGTCGAGATCTCTCATGCCTGGATTGTAGGTCAGACATTCCTGTTTGGAACGCTGAAGATCGCAAATGATCGCTTTTGTCGGCTTTCGGAACGGCATACAGTTAGCCGTACCGCTAGACCTCCGGCGCTGTGCCGCCCTTGCAAGCCATGACCGCTGTCCCAGTTACTCCACAACAAGCCACCTGGCCGGTGCGCGCCGTGATCCGTGAAGTCGGACTGCGCGACGGGCTGCAGAGTATCCAGACTATTGTTCCCACCGAGCAGAAAAAAGCATGGATTCGTGGCGCTCACGCGGCGGGCCAGCGCGAGATCGAGGTTGGCTCGTTCGTGCCGGCCAGGCTCCTGCCACAACTGGCCGATACCGCTGAGCTCGTAGCTTTTGCGCAGACCTTGCCGGGGCTGTTTGTGTCCGTACTGGTGCCTAACCTGCGCGGTGCGGAGAACGCCATTGCCAGCGGTGCCGACCTGATGATCGTGCCGCTGTCCGCCAGCCATGCGCATAGCCTGGCCAATTTGCGCAAGACGCCCGACGACGTGGTGGCCGAGGTAGCGCGCATCCGTGCGGCGCGCGATGCGGCCGGCGCCAGGACGCTGATCGAAGGCGGCGTGGGTACCGCTTTCGGCTGCACGCTGCAAGGCCGCGTGGAGCCTGATGAAGTGCTTCGACTGATGCAGGCACTGCTCGATGCCGGTGCCGATCGCGTGAGCCTTGCCGATACGGTCGGATACGCGGATCCACGCATGGTGAGCGAACTGTTCGAGCGCGCCATCTCCATGGCCGGCGATCGCTTCTGGTGCGGCCATTTCCACGACACGCGTGGTCTGGGCCTGGCCAATGTGCTGGCAGCGGTGCAAGCCGGCGTCACGCGCTTTGATGCCTGCCTGGCCGGCATTGGTGGTTGCCCGCACGCGCCAGGCGCAAGTGGCAACGTCACCACCGAAGACCTCGCGTACATGCTGGCCAGCATGGGCATCGAGACCGGCGTCGACATCGATGCACTGCTGGCGTTGCGTCAGCAGGTCCAGGGCTGGCTGGCCGGAGAAACGCTGCACGGCACGCTGTGGCGCGCCGGATTGCCCCGAACCTTTGCTGCCGGCGCCCGCCGCGCGGCGGCCTGAACGACAACATGAGCCTGACCATGGAACAAGAGAACACATCGCTGCCGCTGGCCGGCATTCGCGTCGTCGAATTCACCCATATGGTGATGGGGCCCACCTGCGGCATGATCCTGGCCGACCTGGGTGCCGAAGTGATCAAGGTAGAGCCGCCCGGTGGTGACAAGACCCGCAACCTCCCCGGCCTGGGTATCGGTTTCTTTCGCGCGTTCAACCGGAACAAGAAAAGCGTGGTACTCGATATCACCACCGAGGATGGGCGTGCCGCGGCCGCCGAACTGGCCGGCCAGTGCGACGTGCTGCTGGAAAACTTCCGCCCCGGCCTGATGGAAAAACTCGGCCTTGACTACGCCACGCTGTCAGCCAGGTATCCGCACCTGATCTACGTTTCCCACAAGGGCTTCCTGCCCGGGCCATACGAAAAACGCCTGGCGCTGGACGAGGTGGTGCAGATGATGGGCGGCCTGTCGTACATGACGGGGCCGAAAGGCCGTCCGCTGCGCGCGGGCACTTCGGTCAACGACATCATGGGCGGCATGTTCGGCGCCATCGGCGTACTGGCTGCCCTGCGCGAACGCGACCATACGGGCCGTGGACAGGAAATCCAGAGCGCGCTGTTTGAAAACTGTGTGTTTCTGGCATCGCAACATATGCAGCAGTTCGCGATGACCGGCGAAGCGCCGCCACCGATGCCGTCGCGCGTGTCGGCATGGAGCGTCTACGACGTGTTCACGCTCGCGGACGGCGAGCAGCTTTTCATTGGTGCGGTCAGCGACAAGCAGTTCGCGACGCTCTGCGGTGTGCTCGGTCACCCGCAATTGACCGGGCGGCCCGAATACCGCGACAACGCGTCGCGTGTGGCCGTGCGACCGCAGTTGCTGGAAGAGCTGGGAGCGATTCTCCAGCACCATCAAGTGGAAGCATTGATGCCGCGACTGGAAGCCGCCGGCATTCCCTATGCACCAATTGTCCGACCGGATCAGTTGCTTGACGACCCGCATCTGAAAGAAAGCGGCGGCCTGGTGCCGATGCAGGTGGACGATGGTTCGATCGCACCAACGGTCCTGTTGCCGCTGCTCATGGGGGGCAGGCGCCCCGGCGTCAGGCATCCGTTGCCGAAGCCCGGCGAACATAACGCGGAGGTGCTCGGACGCATTGCCAGGCCTGGCTGACCAGGCTTCGCCCAGCCTTGCTGCAGTTCCCATATAAAAAACATGACGGAGACAACCATGATTTCACGCCCCCAATGGAAGGCCGTGGCTGCGGCCACCGCCTTTTTACTCTGCAGCGCGCTGCCTGCGCTGGCCCAAAGCAGCAAGCCGGTGCGGTTGATCCTGCCAATTAGTGCGGGGTCCGGCGTCGATGCCATCACACGCACCGCAGGCCCTGCGCTTGGCAAGGCGCTGGGCCAGCCCGTGGTGATCGAGAACCTGCCCGGGGCGGGCGGCATCACCGGTGCCGCCGCCGTGGTCAAGGCACAACCGGATGGCACGACGCTGGGAATGGTGTCGAACAATCACGTGATTAATCCGAGCGTATTCAAGTCGATGCCCTTCGACCCGATCAAGGACGTCACACCGATCAGCGTGCTTGGCGCCACGCAACTCGTGCTGGTGGTCAATCCAAAAGTCCCTGCAAAAAACGTCAAGGAACTGGTCGCGCTTCTCAAGGCGAAGCCCGATGCCTACAACTACGCGTCTTCCGGCAACGGCACGATCATTCACCTTGCTGGCGAGATGTTCCTTAGCGAGGCCGGCGTCAAGGCCAGGCACATTCCCTATAAGGGAACCGGCCCGATGGTGACCGACCTGCTGGGCGGTCAGGTAGACATGGGCGTGGTTGCGCTCAATGCCGCAATGCCTTATCTGAAGGCAGGAACCTTGCGTGCGATCGGGCTGTGCGGTGATGCACGTTCACCGGTGGCACCCGAGGTGCCCACCATTGCCGAGCAGGGCCTGCCCGGATACAGCGTTGAAGGCTGGTTCGCCGTCATCGGTCCCGCCAACATGAAGCCTGCAGACGTGAAGCGCGTGCACGACGCATTTGCCGCGGCGTTCTCCAGCCCCGAGGTGGTGGAAGCATTGAAGAAGCAGGCAACCGTCATCAAGCCAGGTTCGCCCGAGGCCGCTGCGCAGTACTTCCGTGCCGAAGCAGACCGTTATGCAGGCCTGGTGAAAAAGGCCAACGTAAAGGTCGAATGAGTCGGCTTCAGGCCATCGGAAAGCGCGCGCGCGGCCGGTCAGGAACGACGCCGCCGCCTACTGGCCTGAGTTCGCCGTCCCACGGTACGGCGTCGCGGTCCAGCTGGTGCTCGCCTTCGGTGGTTTTCTCATAGAGATGGTCCCGGATCGCCTGGCCGATGGCCACCCGGCAGAGTGCCTCGCAGTTTGAAGCGAGTGCTTCCTGAAGTGCGGCGCCCGTGATCAGCAGTTCGAACGAGCGCCTGCCTTCCCCGACGAAGCTGGTGAATCGGACGGCGGTCGGGTGGCCTGCTTCAAGGAAGCTGACGGCCAGATGGTAGGCAATTCCCTTGCCTGCGCCTGGCAGCGTGCACAGGAAACTGGATGCCGCAGCAATGCTGCTCATGACTGTGTTCCTCGCAATCCGATGATTACCGACGATTGGTGACTGGCCTGTGGTATTGCCGATTGCCGCTGAACGGAAGCCACTGGCTTGTGGCTCCCATCCCATACTCTACTCCAACCGTGAGCCCGGGAGCACATGTTTGCGGGCGTGCTACATTGGCCATCCACAACATGGATGCGGCAATGACTCTCTGCCCTGCTTGCGAAGCGGTCGAACTCCACAAGCTCGGCGCACCCGGGCATGCCTCGATGCGCATCACGGATACGCAACGCATCAAGCCCGCCAAGGCTGCGCCAATCACCATTAGCACCTTTGTGTGTCAGACCTGCGGGACGCACTGGACCTATCGCGACCAGAAAGACGGCCCGGAGCGCGGCTGGCAACGATAGTGGGTTCGGGATGCGGCCGTGACCCAAATGACAGGTACAGGGTCGGGCAATTGCCTTCCCGCTTTCAGATTCTGAAAGAATGATTCTCGGAATCGCACTCTAATCTCTTTAACCGTAAGCGCGTACCATGCCTCTCACCGAGGCACCGTCCCCAAGATTCACGTCGGTATTGACGCAAACGCAGATGAAAGTAGCTCTTGTTGTGTTCGATGGCGTTCAGGCACTGGATGTAGCCGGCCCGATGGATGTGTTTGCGGAGGCCAATGCGTTGCTGCCGCATCACAAACGTTACGAAGTCACCCTGGTCGGCGTGCGTCCGCACAGTGTTACGTGTTCGAATGGCATGCAGATCAGTGTGCCGGTGGACTATCGCAACTATCGGGACGACTGTGACCTGCTTCTTGTGTCGGGCGGGCCCCGGGCGCCGGGCATGCATCCCGATCCGGACTTCCTGGCCTGGCTGCATGACAAGTCGCTGACCACACAGCGGTTCGGGGCGGTATGCAACGGGGTATTCCTGCTGGCCCATGCCGGGCTGCTGGATGGGCGAGAAGTCACGGCGCACTGGTCCGATACGAAACGGCTGCAGGATCATTTCCCGCGCGCCTTCGTGAGGCCGGACAAGATCTTTGTCCGTGACGGCAACCTGTTCACCTGCGGCGGCGTTACCGCCGGTATCGACCTGTGCCTGGCGTTGGTTGCCGAAGATTTCGGGCACGCGCTTGCGGTAAAGGTCGCAAAGCGTCTGATTGTGTATATCCGCCGGGATGGCGGGCAGTCGCAATACAGTCCTTACCTGGCCGTGGGGTCTGAAGAGGATTCCATCGTCAGCCGGGCCTTGCGTTACGTCAACGATCACATTGCCGAAGCGTTCTCGATCGAGGAATTGGCCGATGCCGTAGGCGTCAGCCGCCGCACGTTCAGCCGCACGTTTGCGAAGCACGCCAAGGTTGCGCCGTCCGTTTTCGTCGAGCAGGTGCGTGTGGATTTTGCGCGGAAGCTGCTCGAACAAACCGACGTGCCGCTGAAGACCATTGCGTTCCGGAGCGGCTTCCATAGTTCCACGCATATGCGGATGATTTTCTCGCGGCGCCTCGACATCACCCCCAAGGACTATCGCCAGCGCTTCCAGGAAACCGAGGGCAGCGCGCAGGCCGACGTGGAACATCAGGGCGGTGGCGTGCAGATCATGGTGCCAGCCGCCGCGCGACGGGACAGTCCGCGACAAGGGCCAGTTGCAGCGACCGCCCACTAGCGCCTGCCTCTAACTGGTGATCGCCAAGCGGAACTCGCTGTAGGCATCGACCAGTTCGGCGAGCCCGAATCCACGATTCCGTCCGCTTGGGTTAGGTAGCACCCAGACCTTCGATGCACCGAGGGTCTGCGGTTGCGCGCCCCAATCGACATGCTTCTGGTGGCTCAGCGCCGCATAGGCTGCCTTGCCCAGGAACGCGACATACCGAGGCCGGAATCGGTTGAGCCGTCGGAGCAGATCCAGTGCAGCGTCGGCGTACTCCCGGTGCGCCAGTTCGCTGGCGCTGGCCGTGGCTCGGCACACCACGGTCGCCAGACCAAATCCATACAAGAGAAACTCCGCGCATTCGGCAGGCCTGAGTTCCCGGTCTGTGAACCCGGCAAGATGGATTGCCTTCCAGAAACGGTTGCCGCGCCCTTCGAAATGGTGGCCTGATGCGGCAGCCTGCAAGCCGGGATTGAGGCCGCAGAAAACCGCCGTCAAGTCCGGCGCGATCAGGTCCGGCAAGGTTGGGCCAACCGCGATCGCTGGCGTTGGTCCTGGAACGGCATTCATCATTTCACATCGCATCTGGCATGGTTACGTGACTATAGAGTGCGCCATGCCCGGCGGCGATCGGCCGATGTAGCTGTTTCAGGCCATCTTGTGTCGCATTGCATCGATGTAGCGCAGCGCTGGCCGAAAATCGACAGGAGATGTCCCCAAACCGCCATAACCAGCGCGTCGTGGAAAACCCGCAGTTTCTAGACTGTAGCTAACGGGCATCTGCCCCGGCTCACGACAGGTCCAGCAACATGATGATTGAGAACCGGAATACCTCCTTCCTGTTTGGAGGCAACGCTCCCTACGTTGAGGAGCAGTACGAAGCCTACCTGGCTGATCGTGCCACAGTGTCCGATGAATGGCGCGGATACTTTGACGCCTTGCAGGCAGTGCCGGCGGTGGACGGGTCTGGCAATGGGGATGTTGCGCACAGCCCGGTAGTGTCCCGTTTCGTCGAACTGGCGAAACAGTCGCGCGCGGCGGGGCGGCCCGCAGCCGATCACCCTGCGGCGGTCCGCAAGCAGCTTGCCGTGCAGGCCATGATCCTGGCCTACCGCATGGTCGGCACGCGCCACGCGAACCTGGATCCATTGCGATGGATGGAGCCGGTGCCGGTGCCCGCCCTGATTCCGAGCTACTACGGTCTTTCGCCGGCTGACATGAAGACGAAGTTCGATCCGTCGGATACGAACTTCGCGAAAGAGGACATGACGCTGGAAGAGCTGGTCGAGGCATTGAGCCAGACCTATTGCGGCACGCTCGGTGCGGAGTTCATGTATCTCACCGATCCGAATCAGCGCAACTGGTGGCAGATGCGGCTGGAATCTACCCGCTCGAAGGCCAGCCTTGCCGCAAGCGACAAGCGTCATATCCTGGAGCGGCTGACTGCGGCCGAAGGTCTTGAGAAATACCTGCATGCGCGCTACGTAGGGCAGAAGCGCTTCTCGCTGGAAGGCGGCGAATCCCTGATCGTGCTGCTCGATGAACTGGTCTCGCATGGCGCGTCGCATGGCATCCGGCATTCGATCCTGGGCATGGCACACCGTGGTCGCCTGAACGTGCTGGCAAACATTGCTGGCAAGCCGCCGGCGGCGCTGTTCGACGAGTTCGAGGGCAAGGCATCGCGGCTGCTGGCGGCGGGCGACGTCAAGTATCACAAGGGGTTTACCGGCACCATTGCAACCGAGGCCGGACCCGCCGAAGTGACCGTGGCGTTCAACCCGTCGCATCTGGAGATCGTGAACCCGGTGGTGCAGGGAATGGCCCGGGCGCGAGCGGAAGCCATGGGCCTGGGTAGCGGCGCCGTGTTGCCCATCGAGATTCACGGCGACGCGTCAATATCCGGCCAGGGCATTGTGATGGAGACCATGAATCTGTCGAGCACCCGGGGCTACGGCACGGGCGGCACCATCCATATCGTGGTGAACAACCAGGTGGGCTTTACAACGTCCCGCCCGGAGGATGCCCGATCATCGTTCTACTGCACGGACATTGCAAAGATGATCGAAGCGCCCGTGCTCCATGTGAATGGCGACGATCCCGAAGCCGTGGTGGCGGCCACGCGCATGGCCATCGATTTCCGTGCAACGTTCAACCGCAGCGTGGTGATCGAACTGGTCTGCTTCCGACGTCACGGACATCAGGAACAGGACACGCCAGCGATTACGCAGCCGCTCATGTATCGCTCGATTTCCGGGCATCCGGGTACGCGCGCCATCTATGCTGCCAGGCTCGTCGATGAACAGGTCGTTACGGCGCAAGACGTGGAACGCTACGCGCTTGAATATCGCGAACGCCTTGATGCGGCGCAGCCCGCCGAACAACGCAAGGCGAATACCGGCACCGGGAACGAGCGCATGATCTCCCATGCGGAAGCCGCGCCGGCGGTGCGCTATGCCACGGTGCCGCTGGAACGGCTGAAAGCGCTCGCGCAGCGGATCACGCATGTGCCGGAACAGTATTCGCTGCACCCGCTGGTCGACAAGGTCATCAGCGCGCGGCGCGAGATGGCAACGGGACAACGCGCGCTGGACTGGGGCATGGCCGAACATCTGGCATACGGCTCACTGCTGGCGGACGGTGTCAACGTACGGCTGAGCGGACAAGACAGCGAACGCGGAACCTTCAGTCATCGCCACGCGGTGCTTCACGATCAGAAACGCGTGGCGCGCGACCAGGGCTTCTACACGCCGCTCGCCAACGTGGCTACCGGCCAGGGCAAGTTTGCGCTCGCGAATTCGACCTTGTCCGAGGCCGGCGTGCTGGCATTCGAATATGGCTACTCGCTTGTCCAGAAAGATTCACTGGTGCTGTGGGAAGCGCAGTTCGGTGACTTCGCCAATGGCGCACAGGTTGTTATCGACAACTTCCTGTCCGCCGGCGCCGCCAAGTGGGGTCAATTCAGTGGCGTCACGCTGCTGCTGCCGCATGGCCAGGAAGGTGCGGGGCCCGAGCACGCATCGGCGCGGCTGGAGCGCTATCTGCAACTCTGCGCACAAAACAATATGCGCGTATGCCAGCCCACCACGCCCGCGCAGATCTATCACCTGCTACGCAGGCAGGCAATGGACGTCGTGCGTGTGCCGCTGATCGTCATGACGCCCAAATCGTTGCTGCGCCATCCGGAGGCAGTCAGCAGCCTGGAGGAACTTGCCGGCGGCCGGTTCGAAGAGGTACTGGCAGAAACGCGCACCGACGCCGAAGCCAGTCAGGTCGATTCC
>VFQP010005637.1_pt1 | contig 10774 bp, 7 predicted proteins | sample 3512351 | NCBI WGS metagenome assembly VFQP01 (sample SAMN10412372, study PRJNA504923) | tailings metagenome | isolation source: Relicate 1 Philex TSF1 revegetated site | place: Philippines: Tuba, Benguet | collected 2017-08-29
GTCGCCAGCGCATAGGCGACCCACAAGCCCGGCACGAACAGCGCCAGGAAGACGAATAGTTTCAGCGGGACGGTCTTTCCCGTCCGATCGGCCCAAGGGAATCGCACGGGCAAAGCTTAGCCCGGATCGATACCCGCTTGCCGCAACCGCGTTTCGAGATCGGCGACGCGCGCACGCAGACCCGTCACCAGCTCGGCGACGTCCTCGGCCGGCAGCAATTGGGGAATATGCTGCGGGCAGTTGGTGTCCCAGGCTTCGATCTCGATCACGATCGCGCGCTGCGGCGCGGCCGGATAATTCGGATCGGTCAGCCGATCCAGCAGCGCTGGGTCATCGGATACGACCCGCGCCCGGCCCCAGATTTTCACGCGGCGGCGATGGGCATAATCGGGCACGAAGACCAGCACGCGATCATTCTCGGCGAGATTGCCTTGCGAGATGAATTGCCGATTGCCCGAGAATTCGGCGAAGCCGAGATGCTTGGCGTCGATCGGCTTGAGGAACCCCGCCGGCCCGCCGCGATGCTGCATATAAGGCCGCCCGTCGGCCGACGCGGAGGCGATATAGATCGACCGCATCTGCGCCAGGAACGCCGCCAGATCGGGCGTCACGCTATCGCGCCCGCCTTTCGCCTGCTGGCGGGCATAGGAATCCGCCGAGCCGTCTTCCGCCTGGAAGCGCCGAACCGAATCCGTGAACGCGAGTTCGCCGTAATGCCGTCCCATCGCCGTCTTCCTCCTCGGCGGCCGAATGCCGCCGCACCGCAAACATGGGCCTGTCCCGATCGATCCGAAATCGATAATATCGTGTTTCATTATTTCGATTTAGACATCAATGTCCGATCGCCTTGCCGAGCTTGAGCTTTTCGTCACCCTGGCCGCACGGGGTGCACTCGCCCCCGCCGCGCGCGAATTGGGCGTCGGCCCCGCGCGCGCCAGCCGGTTGCTGGCGGCATTGGAGGCGCGGCTGGGCACACGGCTCGCGCGGCGCACCACCCGCGCCTTGTCGTTGACCGAAGCGGGGCAGCGTTATTTGGCGCATGCGCAGCGCGCTTTGGCCGAACTCGCGCAAGCGCGCGCGGCGTTGAAAGGCACGCAAGCGGGGCCCAGCGGCACGCTACGCTTGACCGCCCCCACCCAATTCGGCGCGATCCATGTCGCACCGCTCGCGGCCGAATTGATCGCGGCGCATCCCGCCTTGTCGGTCGATCTGACGCTGGACGACCATGCCGTCGATCCGATCGCCGGCGGGTTCGACGCGAGCTTGCGCATCGGCACGCCGCCGCCGGGCACGCTGATCGCGCGGCGGATCGGCGAAACGAAGGTTCTCACCGTCGCGTCGCCCGATTATCTCGCGCGCACGAAGCCGCCGCGAAGCCCCGCCGATCTCGACAACCACGAATGCCTCGTCTGGCGTGGCGCGGGCCGCACAGTCGCGTGGCGCTTTCGCCAGAATGGAAAACTACGCGAGCGCGTCGTGACCGGGCGCTTCGTCGCGGACTCGCCCGCCGCAATCCTCGCGGCGGCGATTGCCGGGGCCGGGATCGCGCGCTTGCCCGAATACCAAGCGCGCGTGGCCCTCGCTTCGGGCAAGCTCGTCGAGATTTTGGGCCAATTCGCACCGCCGCCCGCCCCGATCAGCGTGCTCTACCCGCCGCCGGGGCCCGGCCTACCGATCCCGGCGAAACTGCGCGCCTTCATCGATCTCGCCATCGCGCGCTTGGCCGCGCCGAAACCGGTGCTGGACAGGCGCGCCAAGGACCGCTAGCGTACCGGCCTTCATAAGGGGAGTTCCCGAAAGGTCATGCAACCGCGCGCGATCCGTATCGTCCGCTGGTCCCGTTGGTGGCGCTGAGCGCCAGCCAACCCTTTCCCCTTTTCTCCGCCCGTATTGGCCGTTTTTCGCTTCCTCGTTAAGGGAAGTCCGTCCGGCCGCCCCGTTTCCAAGGAACTCCCGCGATGCGTTACGACTTCACCACGCCCACCGGCCTGACGCTGACCCGACAACGCCGCACGCTGGCCTACGACACCGCCCTCGACGGTTTCGCCGAAAAACTCGACCGCACGCGCGGCGGCTTGTTCTCCTCCGGCGTGGATTATCCCGGCCGCTATTCGCGCTGGGAGTTCGGCTTCGCCGATCCGCCGGTCGAGATCATCGGCGGGGCGAACAAGCTCGAACTCAAAGCGCTGAACGAGCGCGGGATCGTGCTGATCGATCTGCTCGATCCGATCTTCGAGGATATGGCCGAAGCGCGCATCGTCGCGCGCGATCCCGGCTATCGCCGGATCGAGACGATCGCCGCCGCCGGGCCGTTCCCGGAGGAAAAGCGCAGCCAGCAACCCTCGCTGTTCTCGCCGCTGCGCCGTTTGGTCGCCGAGTTCAAGGGCATCGCCGACGGGTTCATCGGGCTCTACGGCGCGTTCGGCTACGATCTGCTGTTCCAGTTCGAGCCGATCAAGCTTTCGCAAAATCGCCCCGGCGAAACCCGCGATTTGCATCTGTTCATTCCCGACCGGATGCTGATCGTCGACCGGCGCAAGGAAACCGCCTTCCGCTACGATTACGATTTCGCGCGCGCACGCGTGTCGACCGAAGGCAAGTCGCGCGCCTGCATGGCGCCGGTCGCGCGCCGGCGCTATGCCGAGCCGAAGGCGAACCCGGAGATCACGTCCGATCTGACGGCCGAGCAATATGCGGGCATGGTCGACGTGGCGCGCGAGCGTATGCGCGTGGGCGATATTTTCGAAGTCGTGCTGTCGCGCCGCTTCGAAGCGCAATATCAGGGCGCGCCCTCGGCTTTGTTCGCGAAGCTGAAGAAGGTGAACCCCAGCCCGTTCGAATTCTATCTCCAGCTCGGGCCCGATCGCTTGGTCGGCACCAGCCCCGAAATGTATGTGCGCGTGGAAGGCGACCGGGTCGAAAGCTGCCCGATCTCGGGTACGGCACGGCGCGGGCGCAACGCGATGGAGGATGCCGAACGGCTGAAGGCGCTGATCAACTCGGAAAAAGACGAAGTCGAGTTGACGATGTGCACCGATGTCGATCGCAACGACAAATCGCGCATTTGCGTACCGGGCACGGTCAAGCTGCTCGGCCGGCGCCAGATCGAGGCCTATCAAGGCCTGTTCCACACGGTCGACCACGTCGAGGGCCGCTTGCGGCCGGACGTAACCGGCCTCGACGCGTTCATCTCGCATATGTGGGCCGTCACGCTGACCGGCGCCCCGAAGAAATGGGCGGTCGAGATCGTCGAGGCGATGGAGACGAGCCCGCGCGGCTGGTATGGCGGCGCGGTCGGTGCCTTGCAGTTCAACGGCGACGTCAACACCGGCATCACCATCCGCACCGTCCATCTCGTCGAGGACGAGAAGAAGAAGCAGATCGTGCGCTACCGCGTCGGCGCCACGATGGTGTGGGATTCGATCGGGATGGAGGAAAACGAAGAGACCTTCATCAAGGCGAGCGCCCTGTTCCGCGTGCTTGCCCCGCCCGCCGCAGCCGCCAGCGAAGCCGCGCGCCCGCAACCCGGCAAGGGCAAGCGGATCGTGCTGATCGACAACGAAGACAGCTTCGTCCACACGCTGGCGGATTATTTCCGCCAGACCGGCGCCGACGTATCGACCTATCGCCACGGCTTGACGCCGGATGCGATCGTGGCGTTGAAGCCCGATCTGGTCGTGCATTCGCCGGGGCCGGGCACGCCCGCACAGTTTGGCGTTCCCACGCTCGTGCGTGCGCTGGCCGAACGGGGCTTGGCACAATTCGGCGTGTGCTTGGGTCTGCAGGGTACTGTCGAAGCCTTCGGCGGCGCCTTGGACGTGCTGGCCGAGCCGCGCCACGGCAAGAAGTGGGATATCGAGCACGACGGCTCCGGGTTGTTCGCGGGATTGCCGAGCCCCTGCGCGGTCGGCGCCTATCACTCGCTGCACGCGCGCATGTCTGCGTTTCCGCACGGCGAACTCGATATCGTCGCGCGCACGCAAGCGGGCCTCGTGATGGCGGTGCGCCATAAGCGCCTGCCGATCGCGGCGGTGCAGTTCCACCCCGAATCGATCCTGTCGATGGGCCGCACGGAAGCGGGCGAGATCGGCCATTTGCTGATCGCCAACGTGATCGCCGAGTTGATCGCCAAACGCGCGGCGAAGGCCGCGTAAGAAGGTTGCGCCGCCCCCTTGCGGGGCGGCAACAACCGGAACCTCTTCGCAGTTGCACCGGGAAGCTTCTTGCTTTCTGGTGCGGCGATGCGGGCGGGCGTTGAGGCGGCGTGCGCGACCCGCTACGCTTTCTTCCGACGCGGGGGAACTACCCCGCGCGATCCAGGGATGGAATGGCGATGGCTCTCCCCGCGCGCCCGCTGCTCGACGTCACACTCGACGACAAATACGTCGCCCAATCGGGGCGCGTCTATCTCACGGGCACGCAAGCGCTGGTGCGCCTCGCCTTCATGCAGCGCCGCCGCGATTTGGCGGCCGGGCTCAACACCGCGGGTTTCGTATCGGGCTATCGCGGCTCGCCGCTCGGCGGGCTCGACCAAGCGATGTGGCAGGCGCGCCGCCACATGAAGGATCACCACATCCATTTCACGCCCGGCGTGAACGAGGAATTGGCCGCCGCCGCCGTGTGGGGCACGCAGCAGGTCAACATGTATGACGGCGCCAAATACGACGGCGTGTTCGGCATGTGGTACGGCAAGGGCCCGGGCGTGGATCGCTGCGGCGACGTGTTCAAACACGCCAACGCCGCCGGCACCTCGCCCAACGGCGGCGTGCTGGTGCTGGCGGGCGACGACCACGCGGCGAAATCCTCGACGCTGGCGCATCAATCGGAACACGAATTCGTCTCCGCGATGATGCCCGTGCTGAACCCGTCGGGCGTGCAGGAATTCCTCGATCTCGGCCTCTATGGCTGGGCGATGAGCCGTTATTCGGGCTGCTGGGTCGCGTTCAAATGCACCGGCGAGACGACGGATTCGTCCGCCTCCGTGTTGATCGACCCGCATCGCCTGAACATGGTGACGCCGACGGATTTCGAAATGCCGCCGGGCGGTTTGCATATCCGCTGGCCCGATCATTGGATCGAGCAGGAACACCGCCTGCAGAAATACAAAGTCTACGCCGCGCTGGCCTTCGCGCGCGCCAACAAGCTCGACAAGATCGTCATCGACAGCCCGAAACCGCGCTTCGGCATCGTCACGACGGGCAAGAGCTATCTCGATGTGCGCCAAGCGCTCGACGATCTGGGCATCGACGACGCCCTCGCCGCCCAAATCGGCTTGCGGCTTTACAAAGTCGCGATGCCCTGGCCGCTGGAGCGCGAGGGTGCACGCCATTTCGCCGAAGGCCTCGAGGAAGTTTTGGTCGTCGAGGAAAAGCGCGCGCTGATCGAGAACCAGCTCAAGGAGCAGCTTTATAATTGGCGCGCCGATGTGCGCCCGCGCGTCGTCGGCAAGTTCGACGAGAAGGGCAAATGGATCCTGCCCTCGGCCGGCGAATTGACGCCCGCGATGGTCGCCAAGGTGATCGCCGAGCGCCTGAAGCCTTTCTACGATTCGCCGCGCATGCGCGAGCGCGTGGCGTTCCTCGAACGCCTGGAACAAGCGCCCGAAGGCCATGCGTTCAAGCGCATTCCCTATTTCTGCTCCGGCTGCCCGCACAACACCTCGACCAAAGTGCCCGAAGGCAGCCGCGCGATGGCCGGCATCGGCTGCCATTTCATGGCGCTGTGGATGGATCGCGAGACGACGACCTTCACCAATATGGGCTGCGAAGGCGCCCCCTGGATCGGCCAGGCGCCATTCACCGACACGAAACACGTGTTCCAGAATTTGGGCGACGGCACGTATTTTCATTCGGGTTCGCTGGCGATCCGCGCGGCCCTCGCCGCCAAGGTCAACGTCACCTACAAGCTGCTGTTCAACGACGCGGTCGCGATGACCGGCGGCCAGCCGCATGACGGCCAATTGACCGTGCCGCGCATCACCCAGATGGTCGCGGCCGAGGGCGTGAAACGCATCGTCGTGACCAGCGACGATCCCGACAAATACGGCCCCGCCGATTTCGCGCCCGGCGTGGAGATCCGCCATCGCGACGAGCTCGACGCCGTGCAGAAGGAATTGCGCGATACGCCGGGCGTGACCGTGCTGGTCCACGACCAGACTTGCGCGGCCGAGAAGCGCCGCCGGCGCAAGCGCGGCACCTATCCCGATCCGGCCAAGCGCATCTTCATCAACGACGCGGTGTGCGAAGGCTGCGGCGATTGCTCGGTGCAATCGAACTGCCTGTCCGTCGTGCCGGTCGAAACCGAATTCGGGCGCAAGCGCGCGATCGACCAATCGAGCTGCAACAAGGATTTCTCCTGCGTCAAAGGCTTCTGCCCGTCTTTCGTCAACGTGCTGGGCGGCAAGGTGCGCAAACCCCGCAGCAAGGCGCTTGAGTCCGGTGCCGACCCATTCGCGGCGTTGCCCGCACCCGCCTTGCCGAGCAGTGCTACGCCCTACGGCATTCTCGTGACCGGCGTGGGCGGAACCGGTGTGGTCACCATCGGCGCGTTGATCGGCATGGCGGCGCATCTGGAAGGCAAAGGCGTGTCGGTGCTCGACATGGCGGGCCTCGCCCAGAAGGGCGGCGCGGTGCTGTCGCATATCCGTATCGCCGATGAACCGAACGATCTGCATGCCGTGCGCATCGCGGCGGGCGAAGCCAAGCTGCTGCTCGGCTGCGACATGGTGGTCGCGGCCGGCGCCGAAACGCTCGATCGCGTGCGCGTGGGCGAGACCCGCGCGGTCATCAACACGCATGAATCGCCGACCGGCGATTTCACGCGCAATCCCGACCTCGCCTTCCCCGCCGACGGCATGAAGGCCGCGATTTCGCATGCGCTGGGCCAAGGTGCGGCCGAATTCGTGGAAGCCAGCGAACTGGCGACCGCATTGATGGGCGATTCGATCGCGACCAATCCCTTCATGCTGGGCTTCGCGTGGCAGAAGGGCACGATCCCGCTCGGCCTCGACTCGCTGATGCGCGCGATCGAGCTCAACCAAGTCGCGGTCGATGCCAACAAACGCGCCTTCAATTGGGGCCGCCTCGCCGCCGTCGAGATCGACAAGGTGCGCGACGCCGCCAAGCCCACGCTGCCGCCGGAGCGCAAACTCGCCCATACGCTGGACGAAGTGATCGCCGCGCGCCTGCCACATCTCGCCGCCTATCAGGACGAGGCGTTGGCGCGCAAATACGAGACGCTCGTGCGCAACGTCGCCGCCGCCGAAGCCGCCAAGACGCCAGGCCGGACGGGCCTCGCGATGGCCGTCGCGCGCTATTACGCCAAGCTGCTCGCCTATAAGGACGAGTACGAGGTCGCGCGCCTCTACAGCGACGGCACTTTCCGCAAGGCCTTGGCGCGGCAATTCGAGGGCGACTACAAGATCGAACTCAATCTTGCGCCGCCGATGCTGAACGAGATCGACGCGACGACCGGCCGGCCGCGCAAGAAAACCTTCGGGCCGTGGATGCTGTCGGCGATGGGCGTACTGGCGAAGTTCAAATTCCTGCGCGGCACGGCACTCGATCCGTTCGGCCGCACGGATGAGCGCAAAACCGAGCGCCGCTTGATCGCCGAGTACGAAGCGACGATCGCCGAAGTGCTCGAACACCTGTCGCCCGCAACGCACGCGGCCGCCGTAGGCCTCGCCGCGCTGCCCGAGGAAATCCGCGGCTACGGCCCGGTCAAAGACCAGCACATCGCCAAAGCCGAGGCGCATAAGGCGACATTGCTCGCCCGCCTGCGCGATCCGGCGGCAAGCCTCGTCGCGGCGGAATAGCTTGTTCGTCGCCGGGGTCGATGGCTGCAAAGGCGGCTGGATCGCCGTGTTCCGTCATATGAAGACGGGGCGCAGTTTCCCGCGTTTCGTGACCACACTGGCGGAAGTGGCTGACGCGCCAGAGCGCCTGGCTTGGATCGCGGTCGATATGCCGATGGGCTTCGCCGACGACGCGCTGAAAGGCGGGCGCGATTGCGAGAAGGCGGCGCGCGCGATTTTGGGCCCGGCCGGTCGTGCGTCCTGCGTGTTCTCCGCCCCCTGCCGGGGCGCGTTGGCGGCGAAGGACTATCCGTCGGCCAATGTGCGTAACCGCAAGGCCGCCGGTATCGGCCTGTCGAAACAGGCGTGGAATCTGTTCCCCAAAATGCGCGAGGTCGATGCGCTGCTGCGTGCACGACCCGATTTGCCGATTTTCGAATCGCATCCGGAATTGTGCTTCGGCCGCTTGGCGGGCGCGCCGTTACGCGCGGCGAAGAAGACCAAGGAAGGCCAAGCCGCACGCCTCGCGCTGTTGGCGAAAGCAGGCTTCGGCGATGTGCCCGAATGGCTCGATCAATTCCCGCGCAAGCACGTGGCGCCGGACGATGTGATCGACGCGGCGGTGGTGTGCCTGACGGCAATGCGCCGTGCGAAAGCCACGGCCGAGCGCCTGCCCGCGCAGGCGCCGAAAGATCGTTACGGAATCGAAATGGCGATCTGGCGCTGACGCGCGCCGATCAGACTTCCAGCGCGCGGCGGTAGAGGTCGAGCAGCTCGTCCTGTTCCTTGCGGTCGGGCTCTTCCATTTTGCGCAGCTTGATCACCTGGCGCATGATCTTGGTGTCGAAGCCGTTGCCCTTGGCTTCGGCATAGACCTCGCGGATATCGGCGCCGAGATCGGCCTTTTCGGTTTCCAGCCGCTCGATGCGCTCGACGAAAGATTTGAGTTTCGCCGCCGCAATGCCGCCCGTATCGCCACCGTCCGCCATGTGTCTCGCTCCGAGTCCGGAAAGTCAGTCGCGAGGATGTAGCGGAGACCGGGGCCCCGGCGCCAGAGGCTTGAAGCGAGCGATGCTGTGGATAAGGTGGATAGTCAGCTAAGCCACTGGCGGGGGCGTGTAATCGCGCACGACCGGGGGAATCCGGCCTTCCTCGATGCCGTGGCAAGCGACCATCGTGCCGGTCGGCGAAGGTTTCGAGACCGGCCGTTCGGCCGCGCAACGCTCGTTCGCGAAGGGGCAGCGCGGATGGAAGGCGCAGCCCGTGGGCGGATTGATCGGGTTGGGCACCTCGCCCGCCACCGGCGTGCGCGGGCGGCCCGACATGTCGAGATCGGGGATCGCGTCGAGCAGCATGCGCGTATAGGGGTGCTGCGGCCGGTTGAAGATCGCCTTCTTGTCGCCGATCTCGACCAAGCGGCCGAGATACATCACGCCGACGCGGTCGGAGATGTAATAGACGACCGCAAGATTGTGACTGATGAACAGATAGGTGAGCCCCAGATCGCGCTGAAGCTGCTTCATCAGATTGAGGATCTGCGCCTGGACCGACACGTCGAGCGCCGATGTCGGCTCGTCGCACACCAAAAATTCCGGGTTCGACGACAAGGCGCGCGCGATCGAAATACGCTGGCGCTGGCCGCCCGAGAATTCATGCGGGAATTTCTCCGCGTCCGCCGGCGACAAGCCGACTTGGCGCAACAATTCGCCCACGCGCGTTTTGATCTGCGCCGCGTCGGACATCAGCCCGTGCACGGTGATCGGCTCGGCGATGATCTTGCCCACACGCCAGCGCGGATTGAGGCTGGCATAGGGGTCTTGGAAGATCATCTGGAAGCGCTTGCGGATGCGCGCCCCTTCGGCCGCCGACGGGATGGTCGCCATGTTCTGGCCGTCGAACTCGATCGAGCCGGCACTGGGCCCGTACAACCCGACGACGAGCCGCGCGACCGTCGATTTGCCGCAGCCGGATTCGCCCACGAAGCTCAGCGTTTCGCCGCGCGCGATATCGAAATCGAGCCCGTCGACGGCGCGCAGGATTTGGCGGCCCGAACGCTCGATCAAGCGATTGAGGAGAGGTTTGGAAACGTCAAAGTGACGCGCGAGGTTCTTGGCGACAACGAGTTTCATTCGGCGGCCGCCTTGTGCGCATCGTCGTAAAGCCAGCAGGCGACTTTCGTGTCGCCGACCGCGATGGGTTCGGGGCGTTCCTCGCGGCAGCGGCCGAAGACTTTCGGGCAGCGCGGATTGAAGGCGCAGCCCTTCGGGATCGCGGTCAGTCGCGGCATCGACCCGTCGATCTGGGCGAGCTTCGTTTCGTCGCCGCCAAGCTTCGGGATCGAGCCCATCAGCCCTTCGGTATAAGGATGCTTGGCGCGCTTGATCACGTCGCGCACCGGGCCGATTTCGGCGATGCGGCCCGCATACATGACCGCGACGCGATCGGCCGTCTCCGCGATCACGCCCATATCATGCGTCACCAGCATGACGGCGGCGCCATGGTCGCGGCACAGGCGCTTCAGCAGCGTGATGATCTGCGCCTGGATCGACACGTCCAGCGCCGTCGTCGGCTCGTCAGCCACGATCAAGCGCGGATTGGCGCACAACGCCAACGCGATCACCACGCGCTGGCGCATGCCGCCGGAGAATTGATGCGGATAATGATCGATGCGCCGTTCGGCCGCCGGAATGCCGACTTCCTGCAGCAGCTTGATCGCGCGGTCGCGGGCTTCGCTCTCGGATACGTCCAGATGCGTCAGGATCGTTTCGGTGAGCTGGCGGCCGATCGTGTAGAGCGGATTGAGCGAGGTCAGCGGGTCCTGGAAGATGGCCCCGATTTCCTTGCCGCGGATGCGGCGCATCTTCTCGTACGGCAGATTGTCGATGCGGTTGCCGGCGAGGCGAATTTCGCCGCCCGCCACGCGGCCCGGCGGCTCCAACAAGCCGATGATCGCGGCCCCGGTCAGCGATTTGCCGGCCC
>VFQP010005639.1_pt1 | contig 10770 bp, 9 predicted proteins | sample 3512351 | NCBI WGS metagenome assembly VFQP01 (sample SAMN10412372, study PRJNA504923) | tailings metagenome | isolation source: Relicate 1 Philex TSF1 revegetated site | place: Philippines: Tuba, Benguet | collected 2017-08-29
TGGAGAGAATACGATGCCACCATTGGCAGAATGAACAACCCTGACCCTGAGGACCCGTATGATGATTTAAGTTTATATGCTTATTGCCGTAACAACCCTATTGCCTATTTTGACCCTGATGGAAGAATACCTATTCTTATTGTAGCTGGATTACTTGGTGGAGGACTTAATTTAGCAACCAACTGGAGTAAAATTAAAGACCCAATACAAGGATTAGGGTATTTTGCCTCTGGTGCGGCTGGTGGGGTAATAAGCCTAACAAACCCCTTAGCTGGTGGGGCCGTTACATCTGCTGGAAATGCAACCATTGATATTGCCTCTGGTAATATCCCTGATTTACATAACCCTGCCGATGCAATATTATATGTAGGTCAACAAGCTACTTTAGGAGCTACCACTTCCTTTGCTGGAGCTCAATTAGCAAAAATAGCAGCTCCTGCTTTAAACAAACTCGGAAATACCATTAGTAGCTGGTTCAAAAACTCCTTCCAAGCTTATGCAAAAGAGGCTATCAATACCACCTTTATCAATGGAAAACCTATAACTACCACCATTGATGTTGGAATTAAGGCTACTAAACAGTATATAGCAAGAGCATTGGGGAGTGCGACTGGGAATGCTGCTAAGGGGGTACTCAACCCAAATGAAATCCATCTTATGCAAAGTAGTATTAAAAATACCACAGGTGAATTTACTGTTTTAGGAAATGCAGAAGCATTGGCAAATGGAAGTCTTAATCCGAACGTACTTAGAATGAATGTTTGGAAAGATGCTGTGGTAAAGTTTGGACATTAGATCATAGACAATTAGGTGCTTTTAGGCTATCAGGTTTATAAGAAGCACCTATTCAATGGGTAAATCCAAGTGGACAAATGTGGAAAATGACAACAACAAATGGTGGCATATCAATTAAACTCAAACTTGGTGATGGTAAGAGTATGATTATAAAATAAAAAATATGATAGACTTTAATAAAAAAATAAACGAGATTAATAGCAAGGAAGATTTTGTCAACTTTGTCGAATTATTAATCTCTAATTTAAAAAATAATCCAGAAGAATGGACTAATAAAACTTTACCCGAATACTTAGAAAGTATGTCAAGTTGGACGGAAGATATGGAAGGATATTATCAAAATAATGATATGCCTATCCCTGAAGATATAAATTGGAAAGTATTTGCAAATATTTTGATAGCTGCTAAAATGTATGAATAGATTAGAATGCCGCTAACTACCCAAAGACATATCTCCCCTCTCTACTTTGTATTTACCCGTATAAGTGTTTGGTTATGTTGTAGCTTCTTACACAATCCTCAAGCTATCTTATTTGCTTCTATAAAAGATAAATTTCAGAATTCGGTAAATAGAAATATATTTGTACTTATACCCGCTTATCCCAATTGTACATTTTTATAAATAAAACATATAGCTATTTTATGACTGTTCAAAAACAATTTAATGAAAAACCCATCAATGGTCAGCAAAGGACTATTATCGAAAATGTTTCTCCTGAACTTGATGGGGGAAAGTTCGCTATTAAGGCTATTCAGGGAGACAAAATTCAGGTTGAGGCAGATGTATTTTTAGATGGCCACGACGTTCTTTCGGCGTGTTTGCTTTATAAATTTTCAACCTCTAGTGATTGGCAACACGCTCCTATGAGGTTTATCAATAACGACCGATTTGGGACTTCTTTTACTGTACACGAAAACGGGTTTTATGAATATACTATCCAAGCTTGGGTAGACCATGCGGCTAGCTGGGAACACGAAATCAGTATGAAAATCAACGATAACCAACATGTTGATATTGAGTTGCTTGTAGGGGCCAACCTATTGGATAATATGGCCAAAATAGCTACTAAAGACGATAAAAAAGCTATTATTGAGGCTGCAAAGATGTTTAGAAATCCTGAACAATACCATGAAGCGGTTGCTTTTGCTACGGGGTATATCATGCAGGATTGGATTCAGAAATATCCTGATAAAAAATACGTAAATCAGTACAAAACCCTAAAACTGTGGGTAGACCGTGAAAAAGCTGCTTTTTCGTCGTGGTATTCGATGTTTCCCCGTTCGGCTGCTACTAAAAAGGGTACGCATGGTACTTTCAAGGATGTCGAAGAAAATGTACTTCCTCGTATCAAATCACTAGGGTTTGATGTATTATATATACCACCGATTCACCCAATTGGGCATCAATTTAGAAAAGGGAAAAATAACTCCACCGTTTGTCGTGAAGACGAGCCTGGTGTACCTTATGGAATTGGCTCTGAGCTGGGTGGCCATACGGCTATTCACCCAGAATTAGGCACTTTAGACGACCTAAAACACCTTATTCAGGCTTGTCGTGAACAAGACATTGAACTGGCAATGGATTTGGCTATTCAGTGTTCGCCCGACCACCCTTGGGCTAAAGAACATCCTGAATGGTTCAAAGTTCGCCCCGATGGTACAATTCAATATGCCGAAAATCCTCCTAAAAAATACCAAGATATTTATCCTATCAATTTTGAATCTGATAATTGGCAAGGATTGTGGGATGAACTCAAACATGTTATTATGACATGGGCCGAGTGGGGTATTAGAATAATTCGGGTCGATAACCCCCATACCAAGTCATTTAATTTTTGGGAATGGGTTATTGCCGAAGTTCAAGCGGTATATCCAGATATGATTTTCTTGGCCGAAGCCTTTACAAAACCTAAAGTAATGGCTCAGTTGGCTAAATTGGGCTATACGCAGTCGTACACATATTATACTTGGCGAAATACCAAAGCCGAACTAATTGGTTATTTGGAAGAACTCACCAAAACCGAACAGCAACATTATATGCGTCCCAATTTCTGGCCCAATACGCACGATATTTTGCCTTGGACTTTGCAGGGTGGCCTAGAGCCTGCTTTCTTGACTCGCTATTTTATGGCGGCTACGATGTCGGGAAATTATGGTATTTTTGGGCCTGTCTTTGAGTCTATGAACAATGAGGCTAATCCGGGGAAAGAAGAATACCGCAATTCTGAAAAATATGAAATTCGTTATTGGGATTGGCATTTTGAGAATAAACTAACTCACCTGATTCGCCAAACCAATAAGGCTCGTCTCGAAAACTCAGCTTTACAAAGAACTAATAATATTACTTTTTGTGATATTCAAAACGACCAAGTGATTGCTTATTTGAAAACTCATGCTAATGGTAATAGAATTTTGTGCGTAGTCAATCTGGATGCCTATAATAGTCAGGGGGGAGTAGTAAGAGTACCTCTGCATTTGATTCATAAGCATCAAGAACAGGAATACCTTGTTCATGATTTACTAACTGGAGCCAAGTATCATTGGAAAGGTGAATATAACTTTGTGGATTTAAACCCACATATTATGCCAATGCACTTGTTTAGAATAGAAGATATATAAAGTATAGTATTGGTAAAACATAAGTTATCCCAAATTTTTAGATCAAACAAGGCGGTCGAAAAACTAATTTCGACCGCCTTGTTTGATTAATAGCCAATAAACGCCTAACCTCCTGAATCCCAAAATGCGGGATGACTCATGTTTTTTTTATTAGTTCTACTCGTATCAATCAAAAAATATATATTCAAGAAACAACTATATGAAAAAATGTTTATATATTTGTGAATCAATATAGAGCTCACTTGAACAAAGTGCATTTTTTTTGAAAAACAATATGATGAAATGTTCATATTAAATACCCGTATTTGAAACGAATAGCTCTTGGTAAACCATTGATTAAATAGCAAAACATGACATTGCCCAAACTCATCAACAGTGCGTTAGCCTTCTCTGTTATTTCTGGAATAATGAATATTCTAGGCATAAAGCTTGCCAATACCGTAACCACCAACGTTACTGGGCTTTTTAGTTCGTCTATTCAGTCATGGGGCAATAGCTACGTTTTTCCAATTGCTTTGGCTAGCTATATTTTTTTGTATTTATTGGGGGCGGTTTGGGGGTCGTGGTGGTACAGTAGCTTTCATGTTCGGCCTGTTTTATGGAAAAAACTGGTTTCTCCAATTACCAACCTCAGTATTTTGCTTTATGGGGTTCTTTCTCAAAATCCTCCAGTAGCATTATTAATGTTTGCAATGAGCAATCACAATGCTTTTGCCTCTAATTTTACTAATTACAAGATAAAACCTTCGCAATTAACAGGCTTGGTTATGGATATGGGAGTAGATATTGCCAAATTTAATTTTGAAAATCTTCCTCAACAAAGGTGTATCAAACAAAACTTTATTGTTCGTATACTCATTATTATCGGCTTTTGTATTGGGGGGATTTTGGCTATTTATTATACCAACTGGCAACTTATTTGGGTGGCAGTTGCATTTTATATTGCTCTGATTGGAGCAATTATTTTAGGAAAATTCTAAGAACAAATCAATATTTCTAAATTCACATAACAATGACTATCGAGCAAATTTATACAGGCTGCCTTGCTCAGGGAGCCTACTACATACAATCAGGAAATGAGGCTGTAATTATTGACCCATTAAGAGAAATTCAACCTTACCTCAACAAAGCAACCCGAAATAACGCGACTATTAAGTATATTTTTGAAACGCATTTCCATGCCGATTTTGTGTCAGGACACATCGATTTGGCCAAACATACTGGTGCTCCTATTGTGTATGGCCCCAATGCCAACCCTGCATTTGAATGTATTGTTGCCAACGATGGGCAGATTTTTGAAGTAGGTAATATTAAAATAAAAGTATTGCACACTCCTGGGCATACAATGGAATCTACCTGTTATTTGCTATTTGATGAAAACAACCAAGAATATGCCCTGTTTTCTGGCGATACTCTATTTATTGGCGATGTTGGCCGCCCCGACCTCGCCCAGAAGTCGGACTTAACAATGAATGACCTTGCTGGCTTTTTGTATGATTCGCTTCGCAACAAAATTATGCCTTTGCCCAATCATGTTATTGTGTATCCAGCTCATGGTGCTGGCTCGGCTTGTGGCAAAAATATGAGCAAAGAAACTTTTGACCCTTTGGGGCATCAAAAAGAAGTAAACTATGCTTGACAGGAGATTTCAAAAGAACAATATATCAAAGAGGTTACACACGGCTTGCTTCCACCTCCATTTTACTTCCCCAAAAATGTAATGTTGAATAAAATGGGATACGAAGATGTAGAAACTGTGATTTCACGAGGCCTTACAGCTTTGTCGGCCGAGGCTTTTGAAGCTGCTGCCAACGAAACAGGAGCTTTGATTCTTGATACTAGAAAGGCTCAGGAGTTCAAAGACAGTTTTATTCCAAATGCTATCAATATTGGTATTCAGGGTGATTTTGCACCTTGGGTTGGTACACTCATTACGAATATTCAACAGCCTATTTTGCTAGTAACCGAAGTGGGTCGAGAAGAAGAAGTAATTACACGCCTGTCGAGAGTAGGCTACGACCAAGTAATTGGGTATTTGGACGGAGGAATGGATACTTGGCTAAAAGCACAAAAAGAAACAGACTCAATCGAATCTATCACAGCCGAAGAGTTCAAAGCAAGATTGCTCAACGATACCGTTATTAGAGACGTTCGTAAGCCAAACGAATATCAATCAGAGCATGTAATTGGTGCAGAAAACGTGCCATTGGCTGAGCTAAGCGAACAAATGCAGGCTTTTAGCAAAACCCAAACCAACTATATTCATTGTGCTGGAGGGTACCGCTCGATGATTGCTTGCTCGATTTTAAAATCAAGAGGTTTTGATAATATTGTTGATATTCAGGGTGGCTTTGGAGCTATTGCTCAGGCCGATATTCCTAAATCAGCATTTGTTTGTCCATCAACACTTTAATAGCGATTATCTTTGTATAACATAAAACCCCACAGGTATTGAACTTGTGGGGTTTTGTTTTATCAAAATATATTTTTTACAATAGCAACAAAGTTAGGATGGAATAAAGTCTAGTACACTCTCATCGGTAAGTATTCTATTCATCGTAACCCATTCTTTCAACTCTTTCATGTGCTCGTGCCTTACAATAACCTGTACTTTTTCACGATTTTCCTTCAAGATAATAAAAGCCGTACTCAAGAATTTCGAATAAGTTACATAGAACACTTCTTCAGGACGAAACGGCATAGAAAACGTTTTTTTAATTTGGTGAGATTTCATCATTATATAGTCAAGTTTTGGTTTTACTCATCCTTGTATGATAGGCTATATCTTTACAATTTTCGATAGAACCATCTATCCACCACTCAGCCGGAATTGTTATATCTCGGATGATTCCTCTGGCGGTTAGTTTTACACAGGCAACCCTGTATTTGTGTAGGTTGTTAATGTCTTTATTCGTGATTAACTTTCCTGTATCTTTTTCACGATAAATAAATTTATAATTCATTTGTAACTAGGAATACTTATAGTGTGTATGGGCTTGTAATATAGAAAATTCCTGTTTATTGATGAAATACGCAATTAATAGATGAATTTCATGTATTTTAGAACAGTTACAATAATAAGTATATAAATTTATTATTCCAAACAGTTATATTACTTTTTTTGACATATCATATAATTTTTACTCATTTATGGAAAATATTCCCCTATTACCATTAGAAAAACCTGCTCCTTGGCATTTAACAGGCGAAGCATTCGTTTGGGTATATAAATTCCCTAAAGATTTTGTGCTATCCAATGGATTTCTTGAAGATTACCAACAGCAACGTTTCATTGGTTATTGGGGTACAATCATGCTGGTCAATTATCATTCTTCCAACGTTGGGCCTTACCAAGAGCTTTTATTTTGCCCCGGTCTGTTCACATTCAATTGGTCAAAGATGCTGTCTATTAGTAAAATATTTGTATCGACCCAAGCGAGTGTCGACAACGGCCGTGCCAACTGGGGTATTCCCAAAGAATTAGCTCAATTTGAATGGCAAAAAATTGGCCATAAGCATCACATCAAGGTAATGAGCAATAACCAAATGGTTTTCTCGTGCGAAGCTCAACACGGTTCTATGAGCATTCCAATAAGCACCAGCTATTTGAGCCTGACCATAGCCCAAAAGAAAGAGCAAGATTTATTGATTACACAGCCCACAGCTACAGGAAAAGCCTCTTTTGCCAAAACCTTATCAAGGCATACCAACGCTACCTTATTTCCAGATGTAACACCTTATAGCTCATGGCTGAGTATCTATATTCATGACTTATCTATGGTATTTCATCCATCTGCTGTTAAACCCAACTTTTTTCCATTATAATTTTTCATCCTATTGTTTCGATGCAAATAGCAAATAATAACATCATTTTAACAGGAGCAGCCTCAGGTATTGGTCATGAATTACTGTTGGCATTACTCCAGTTTGAGCAGGTCAATATCTTGGCAGTAGACCAGTATACTATTACAGAGGTACATCCGCAGCTAATAACCCTCCAAGCCGACCTATCAAAACAAGAAGGTATCAACCAAACATTTGCCCTAGCTTTACAAAAATGGACTCATATTGATTTGTTTATTGCCAATGCAGGGTATGGTTATTGCGAAACACTAGGAGAACCCAACTGGGAGAAAATATCCCATATTTTTAGTTTGAATGTATTTTCGCCCATTTATGCTTTGCAGAAAATGAAAGAACAGCCCCAACACAAACCCTTTGGTATGGTGATTGTTTCTTCGGCGATGGCTCACCTTGGTATTCCTGGGTATGCGTTGTATGCAGCCACCAAGGCTGCATTAGACAGATTTGAGGAAACATATCATTTCGAGAAAAACCCTAGTGATTATATTGGTATGGTATATCCTGTGGCTACTCAAACACAATTTTTTTCCACTATTAATAACACTGCCCATATTCCCTACCCTATTCAATCGCCCAGACATGTGGCACAAACCATTATAAGGGGTATCCTCAACAACACCCGACACATTTATCCATCACGGTTATTTTACGTTTTTAGCCTACCTCTTCGTATTTTTCATTTTTTGGCATCGCCTTATCAGTACTATTATAAAAGATTATTGAGCCAAGCAAGATAATCGTCAATGATTCTTCAAAGCCCAATGTACTTTTACTGATAGCATTTACGTTATTGTACTATTCAATGATTTGTTTATCAAAGCTTTAAATATCTTTCCGATTACTTAGTTAAAGGAAATTTATTTCTTTTTTGTTGATTGATTAGCCCACTTTAGAATCATAGCATTTTTATCTTAATATTTTTCGAGGTGTTTTCTTCTTTTGGCACGAATATTGAATGACTGTAGACAGTGAATGAGTGTTCAAAATTTTGCTTTTTTTGTCATTTCATGAGCTTATTTCACAATTCGTTAGTTTTTTTATCAAAAAGTTTGAAAAAAAAGTCAAAAAAATTTGTTTGGCACACTTATTGATAATATTTTTGTAGACATAAAACATTCCGCCAAATGTTAGGTCGAGAAAAGCTTTAATTCATAGCAATTAAATCCAAAACTTCTCTTCTTTAGCTGGCACTTATTAAATCTCAGGAATGTTTTAATTTATTTTGATTTTTGTACTATTGTGTTTTTTCACTCTAGTTTTTGATATTGGGTTGGATAAAACTAACCGTTTTGAAGTAGCACCGCTATGCTACGGAATGGTAATTGAGCCGCTACTCAATTACCAAAAATATTCAAGGTAAAAATCAAAGAGATTTTTACTGATTTAAAAACTTCATTATCATGACATTGCTGCATGAAATGATTTTATAAGAAATTTAAGCAATTCTAAATTGCTTATGGGTTGGATTACCCAAAAGATAACTACTTAGGCGGATTGCGTAAAGGCTCGGAGCATTGCTTCGAGTCTTTATTATTTTGTAAGAATAACTACTCATTTTTCTGCTTTTCTGTACGCTTTTTTAGCTTCAATGAATAACTTCAGCATATAATTCTGTATTTTAACGTAGTTTTATCAACTTCACTACCAAACCTAAATATCCGAATGAGAACACTTTACTTACCTTGCAAAATCCTATTTGCATTGCTCCTTTTGGCCATTACTCCTAGCCTTATTGCTCAGCAAAAGCTATCACCGCAAAAGCTAAAGGCTATTCAAAAAGAAATTATTGAAGAAGTTGACAAACGAAAAGAATTTTCGGCACAAGTCAACGATATGATTTTTAGTTTTGCTGAACTAGGCTTTCAAGAAACCGAAACATCTCAGTATCTGATCAACCTCCTTGAAAAAGAAGGATTTACCGTTGAAAAAGGGATATCGGGTGTACCTACAGCTTGGATTGCCAAATGGGGTTCGGGCAAACCCGTTATAGCAATTGGTTCGGACGTTGACTGTATTCCGAAAGCTTCACAAAAACCTGGTGTGGCCTACCACGACCCTATTGTTGAGGGTGCACCTGGCCATGGAGAAGGGCATAATTCGGGACAGGCTCTTAATATTACATCGGCTTTGGTATTAAAAAAAATCATGGAGCGTGAAAAATTATCAGGAACATTGGTGTTATGGCCTGGTATTGCAGAGGAATTGGTGGGTACAAAGGCATTTTATATCAGAGACGGCCACTTCAAAAACGTAGATGCCTGTATCTTTACACACGTCAATAGCAACCTTAGCGTAAAATATGGCGATGCAGGAAACAATGGATTAGTTTCGGTAAAATTTAATTTTGAAGGAGAAGCAGCCCATGCTGCGGCCAACCCTTGGCGAGGAAAAAGTGCCTTAGATGCCGTTGAGCTTATGAATGTAGGCTGGAACTTTAAAAGAGAACACCTTTTACCTACCCAACGCTCTCATTATGTGGTAGTAAATGGTGGCGATCAGCCCAATGTTGTACCTTCAAAAGCATCGGTTTGGTATTATTTTAGAGAACGTACTTACCCACGTATCAAGGAATTGTACGACGCAGGAAAGAAAATAGCAGAAGGTGCTGCCATGATGACCGACACCAAAGTATCGTGGGAGGTTTTGGGAAGTGCTTGGCCCGGTCATTTTAACAAACCTATTGCCGAAACTGCCTATCAGCATATTAAACGTATAGGACTACCGACTTGGTCGAACGAAGACCAACTATTAGCAAAGGGAATTCAAAAAGAATTAAGCTCGCCAGAACAAAAAGGTTTGCGTGCCGAAATAGATACGGTTTTGGAAGTAGTAGGCTCGATGGGCGGTGGCTCGGATGACATTGCAGATATTTCGTGGTCGTTACCTACAATTGTATTAGGATACCCTTCTAATATTCCTGGGCTACCTGGCCACCACTGGGCAAATGCTATTTCGATGGCAACTCCTATTGCCCATAAAGGTATTACAGCAGGAGCAAAAGTTGAAGCACTTACTATTTTAGATTTATTGAACGATCCAAAACTACTAGAAAGTGCTTGGGATTATTATAAAAATGTACAAACCAAAGATATTAAATATGAGCCATTGATAGCCCCAACCGATAAGCCTGCCATAACCCTTAATACCAGTATTATGAATACTTATCGCCCATTGATGAAGCAATATTATTATGACCCTACAAAATATAAAACATATTTGGAACAACTAGGAATCAAATATCCAACTTTAAAAAGTACAGAACCTAGCAAAGAAAAACAAGGAAAGTAACCACAAGTAGCCGTATGAAACCTATTGCATACGGCTACCTATTTTTTTATCCATTTGAATTTTGCCTTCCAACGTAGAAATAACTTACATTAGCGATACCTTCTTATTTTGGCATATTACTTAGCCTCAAAATTCGACTATTAATATATCAAAATACTACCTTCGTGTAATTCTTGGAAAAATTCTATCCTAACAAAAGGAAAT
>VFQP010005640.1_pt1 | contig 10763 bp, 8 predicted proteins | sample 3512351 | NCBI WGS metagenome assembly VFQP01 (sample SAMN10412372, study PRJNA504923) | tailings metagenome | isolation source: Relicate 1 Philex TSF1 revegetated site | place: Philippines: Tuba, Benguet | collected 2017-08-29
GTTCGGTCAGCGCGTTCGAGATCTACCGCAAGGTCTACCGCGACGTCATCCAGCCGGAGCGTGTGGCCGAGCTGCTGATCTTGCGCCCCGACATGCCCCGCAGCCTGCTCGCGAGCATGAACGAGGTGGTCAACAACCTGGGGGTGGTGACCAACGACCACTCGCAGGAGACCGAGCGCCGCGCCGGCAAGCTGCGCGCCGAGCTGCAGTTCGGCCGCATCGACGAAATCCTGGCCACCGGCCTGCACGCCTACCTGACCCAGTTCCTGGACCGCGTCAACGAACTGGGCTGGCGCATCAGCCAGGACTTCCTGGTGCCCAACTGACGGGAGTCGCCGGTATCGGGTAAGTACGGATTCGGCGGGGGTGTGCGCCCCCTAGCATGGTTATGGTTCATAGCTATGAGGCGCACATGGTGTCTTCCCGTCAGACCGCTCCCGATCTTGCCAGCGTCCAGGTCGAGCACCGGGGGGCCGTGGCCCTGGTGCGCCTGAGCCGACCGACCAAACGCAACGCCCTGAGCGACGGCCTCATGGCGGCGCTGGCCCAGCGTTTTGCCGAGCTGCCCGACACCACCCGCGCGGTGGTGCTGCACGGCGAGGGTGATCATTTCTGCGCCGGGCTGGACCTGAGCGAACTGAAGGACCGTGACGCGGCCGAAGGGCTGCACCACTCGCGCTCCTGGTTTCCCATACTGCGCGAGATCGAATTCGGCCGCGTGCCGGTGGTGGCCGCGCTGCACGGCGCGGTGGTGGGCGGCGGGCTGGAGCTGGCCTGCGCCTGCCACGTGCGCGTGGCCGATGAAACCGCTTTTTTTGCACTGCCCGAAGGCATGCGCGGCATCTTCGTCGGCGGCGGCGGCTCGGTGCGCCTGCCACGGTTGATCGGCACCCATCGCATGATGGACATGATGCTCACCGGGCGCGTCTACCCGGCGGCCGAAGGCGTGTCCGTCGGCATGGCGCAGTACCTGGTGGGTCCGGGCGAGGCATTGACCCGCGCCCTGGCGCTGGCCGAGCGCATGGCCACCAACGCCCCCATGACCAACTACGCCCTGATCCACGGCCTGCCGCGCATTGCCGAACAGCCGGCCGACCACGGGCTGCTCATGGAGTCGATGCTGGCCGGCATCGTGCAGTCGGCGCCAGAGGCCAAGGCGCGGGTGCGGGCCTTTCTGGACGGCAGCGGGCCCAAGGTGAAAACCCCATGAACGTGCCCCAGCGTTTCGCCGCCGAGCCGGTCTACCGGGATTTCACCTTCGGTGTCACCCGGGCGGTCTGCCGCGAGGCCGGTGGATCGACCTACCTGAGCTGCGACCAGTCCCTGCAGGCCTACCCGCCGCGCATGACCGACCGGCTGCGCCACTGGGCCCAGGCCACGCCCGAGCGCCCGCTCTATGCCCAGCGCGATCCGGCGCTGGGGGGTGACTGGCGCCACCTGAGCTTTGCCCAGGCCTGGGACGGTGCGCGGCGCATCGGCCAGGCTTTGCTGCAACGTGGCCTGGACGCCGATCGCCCGTTGGTGATCCTGAGCGAGAACGGCCTGAACCACGCGCTGCTGGCGCTGGGCGCGATGACCGCTGGCGTGCCGTTCTGCGCCGTGTCACCCGCGTATTCGCTGGTGAGCCAGGATTTCGAGAAACTGCGCCACGTGGTGGCGACGCTGACACCGGGGCTGGTCTACGCCAGCGACTGGGAACGTTTCGCGCGCCCCATCCAGGCCGTTCTGGGTGCGGACGTCGAGGTGGTGGTGGATCAGCCGCCAGTGGATGCCGCCCGCCCGCTGACCGCCTGGCGCGACCTGCTGGCCACCGAGCCCACGCCCGCGCTGGACGCCGCGATCGAGGCGACCGGCCCCGACACCATCGTCAAATTCCTGTTCACCAGCGGCTCCACCAAGGCGCCCAAGGCGGTGATCAACACCCAGCGCATGGTCTGCGCCAACCAGCAGCAACTGCGCCAGTCCATCCCCTTCCTGGCCGAGGAACCGCCGGTGCTGGTGGACTGGCTGCCCTGGAACCACACGGCCGGCGGCAACCACAACTTCTTCATGGCGCTGTTCAACGGTGGCACGCTCTACATCGACGAGGGAAAACCCACGCCAGCGCTGATTGGCGAGACCCTGCGCAACCTGCGCGAAGTGGCACCCACCTGGTACTTCAACGTGCCCATAGGTTACGAAGCCATGGTGCGCGCCATGGACACCGACGCGGTGCTGCGCCGCAACTTCTTCTCGCGCCTGCGGCAGATGCTGTACTCGGGCGCGGCGCTGGCCCAGCCGGTGCAGGACGCCCTGTACGCCCACGCCGAGCGCGAATGGGGCGAGCGCATCGTCATGACGGCCGGCCTGGGCATGACCGAGTCGTCGCCGTTCGCGCTGTTCGTGACCACGCCCCACGCGCTGGCCGGCCATGTGGGCCTGCCCACCCCCGGGCTGGAGGTGCGGCTGGTGCCCAGCGGCGACAAGCTGGAGGTGCGCTACCGGGGCCCCAACATCACCCCCGGCTACTGGCGCAACCCCGAAGCCACGGGGGAGGCCTTTGACGAAGAGGGCTTCTTCTGCACCGGCGACGCCGTCGCCTGGATAGACCCGGACAACCGCGACCTGGGCCTGCGCTTCGACGGCCGCATCGCCGAGGATTTCAAGCTCTCCACCGGCACCTTCGTGAGCGTGGGGCCGCTGCGCGCGCGCGTGGTGGCCGCCGGCGCGCCCTATGTGCAGGACGTGGTGCTGACCGGCCTGAACCGCCACGAGGTGGGCGCTCTGCTGCTGCCCACACCTGCGCTGCGCGAACTCGCCGCGCTGGGGCCTGCTGCCGCCTGGGCCGACGTGGTGGCCAGCAAGCCGGTGAAGGCCTGGCTGCAGACGCTGGTCGACGGTCTAGCCGCTCAGGCCACCGGCAGCGCCAACCGCATCGCCCGCGCCCTCATCCTGACCGAACCGCCCTCGCTCGACCACGGTGAAGTGACCGACAAGGGCTCCATCAACCAGCGCGCCGTGCTGCGGCACCGCGAAGCGCTGGTCCATGCCCTGCACGACGACACGGCGCCGCACATCGCCGTGCCCCGCGCCTGATCACCACCCCCAACCGAGCGTCTACACGAAGGAGACCCAAACATGAGCACCCGCAGGCAGACCCTTTTGGCCCTTGGCGCCGCCGGCTTCGGCGGCGCGCTGGGGCTGCCCCTCACCGCCCGCGCGCAGACGCCCGTTGTCGACACGCTGCGCATCATCGTCGGCTTTCCGCCCGGTGGCACCACCGACGCCTTCGCGCGCGCGCTGGGCAACCGGCTGCGCGGTCTTTACGCCAACAACGTGCTGGTCGAGAACAAGCCCGGCGCCGGTGGCCAGATCGGCGTCACCACCGTGCGCGACAGCCACCCCGACGGCACCGCCATGCTGCTGACGCCGGCATCCATGCTCACCATCTACCCCCACACCTACCCGCGTCTGCCTTACAAGGTGGACGACGTCACGCCCATCAGCACCGCGCTGTACACGGCGCACGCCTTCGGCGTCGGCCCGCAGGTGCCGGCGTCGGTGCGTTCGCTCAAGGATTTCCTGGAGTGGGCCAAGGCCAACCCCGGCCAGTCCAACTACGGCACACCGGGCGCCGGCTCCATGCCACACCTGATCGCGGCGCTGCTGGAAAAGGCCTCGGGCGTTGCCATGAAGCAGATCCCCTATCGGGGCTCCGGCCCGGGCATACAGGAACTGCTGGGCGGCCAGATCGCGGCGTTTTCCTCGCCGCTGGGCGACTACCTGCCCCACCTGGCCAGCGGTCGCCTGCGCCTGCTGGCGGTGTCGGGCACCTCGCGCTCGCGGTTTGCTCCCGATACAGCGACCTATGTGGAGCAGGGTTTCACCGAGCTGGGCATGCGCGAGTGGTATGGCCTTTTCATGGCGCCGCGCACGCCGGCCGACATCGCGCTGCGCGCCAACGCCGCAGTGCGCACCGCGCTGGCCAGCAAGGACCTGATCGATTTCGGCATCCCGCTGGGTCTGGAGGCCATTCCGTCGGCCAGCCCGGAGGAATTCATGCGCACCTTCAAGGCCGACGCCGACCTCTGGGGGCCTTACGTGCGCCGCATCGGCTTCACCGCCGAATCCTGAACGGTTGGCTCAGCGGCTGGCGGCGGCCAGCTGCTGCGCCACCGCCTCGCCCAGCTCGATCACCGCCAGCGCGTAGTAGCTGCTCCAGTTGTAGCGCGTGATGGCGTAGAAGTTCTCGGTGCCGATCACGTAGCTGGGCGCGGCGTCGCCGTTGAACAGCTCCACCAGGGCCAGCGGGCCGCCGTGGGCGCGCGCGGCGTCATCCAGCAGCACGCCTTTGCCGCCCAGGGTGTCGGCGCTGAAGGTGGGCAGGATGTCGGGCGCCAGCAGCGTGGGCAGGTCCAGCGTGGCGGTGTCGAAACGCGCCGGGTAGCGCGTGGGCATGCCGGGTTTCCAGCCGAAGGCGTGCAGGTAGTGCGCCACCGAGCCGATGGCGTCCACCGGGCTGCCCAGCAGGTTGACGTGGCCGTCGCCATCGAAATCCACCGCGTATTTCTCGATGCTGGTGGGCATGAACTGCGGCAGGCCAAAGGCCCCGGCGTAGCTGCCGCGCCACTGAGCGGGTTCCACGCCCTCGCGGTGGGCGATGCGCAGGAACTGCTCCAGCTCGCCCCGGAAGTATTCGGTGCGCACCGCCGCGCGCGGGTGTGCCGTGGGGAAATCGAAGGCCAGGGTGGCCAGGGCGTCGAGCACGCGGAAGTTGCCGGTGTGCTGACCATAGAGCGTTTCCACGCCGATGATGCCGACCACGATGTGGGCCGGGACGCCCCAGCGGGCTTCGGCGCGCTCCAGCGTGGCGCGGTGCTCCTGCCAGAAACGCACGCCGGCGGCGATGCGCACCGGTTCGACAAAACGCTCGCGGTAGGCGGCCCAGTTTTTGGCGCTGGGCGTGGGTGCGGGCAGCATGAGCCGCTGAACCGAGGCCAGTTTCACCGCCTGGCCCACCTGCCGGCGCACCCAGGTGGGGGGCAGGTCCTGGCGCTGCGCCACGGCATCGGCAAACCGCATGGCTCCGGCATGCTGCGCGTAGCGGGGCGCGGCTTCCTTGGGGCGGGCGGCGTGGGTGGGCAGGGCCAGGGCGGCGAGGCTCAGGCCGGTGGCGAGGAGAAAGCGGATCGGGAGGGCCATGGGAGCTGTCGGAATTCGCGCTCCAGTGTAGCGAGTGCGGGCCCGGGGCCGGCGGCGTAGCGCTGGGCTTCCAGGCGCAGCAGCCAGTTGGCCACGCCCGATGCGGGCGGCAGCTGGCGGGCCAGCTGGCGCGGGGTGGCGTTGTCGGCCACCGGCAGGCCGGCGCGCCGCAGGCGCTGGCGTGCGCGGCGCAGCAGGCGCAGCCAGGGGTCCTGGCGGTGGCGCTCCCACAGCGTCCAGCCCAGGCCGGCCAGGCTGGACAACACGGCCACGGCAATCAGCGCGCGGGCCAGTGTCTGCCAGTCGGGCGATTCGAAGCCGAGGTTGCGCATCAGGTCCAGCTGGCGGCTCTGGGTGTAGTTCAGCACCCACTGGTTCCAGCGGTTGTTCATGGCCTCCCAGACTGCGCGCATCTGGGCCGCGAAGGTGGGGCTGAGCGTCAGCAGCGCCTCGGCCACCACGCCCTGCGGCGCGCGCAGGCGCTCGAAGCTGCCGGTGCGCCCCGGGCTGACGGACGAGGTCGGGTCCACCCGCTGCCAGCCCTTGTCGGCGATCCAGACCTCGGCCCAGGCATGGGCGTCGCGCTGGCGCACGGTCCAGTAGCCGTCCACGCTGTTGACTTCACCGCCCTGGTAGCCGGTGACCAGCCGCGCCGGGATGTCCAGTGCCCGCATCAGGATCACGAAGCTGGAAGCGATGTGTTCACAGAAGCCCGTCTTGCGGTCGAACCAGAACTCGTCGGCGGTGTGGGTGCCGTAGAGACCGGGCTCGAGCGTATACATATAGCCGCCAGTGCGCAGGCGCTGCAGGGCGGCGGCCACCAGCGCCTCGGGGTCGTCGGTTTCGCGGCGCATCTCCTGGGCCAGCGCCAGGGTGCGCGGGTTGAATCCGGCAGGCAGGTCCAGCGCGGGTTGCAGTTCGGGGCTGCGGCGCAGCGGGCCGTGCCGAAAGGTGGTGTGGCTGACCACGTCGTAGCGCATCAGGTCGGTCAGCGGACGGCGGGTGCGCCATTGCAGGTCACCACTCATGTAGGCGGTCTGGCCGCCGGGCAGCCGGGGCGCCTCGGCGGTGGCGTCGAGCACCAGCAGCCAGGGCCGGCTGTGGGGCTCCATGGTCACCTGGTAGCGCACCGGCGGACCTTCCACCGCCAGTCGGGCGCTGTCGCGGGTCAGCACGGCTTCGTAGTCGGCGTAGAGCGGGCGCCACTCGCGGCCGTCGAAGCGGGTCAGCACCGGACCACGGAAATACAGTTCGGCCTGCCGGGGTGGCGGGTCTTCGAAGCGGATGCGCAGGGCGATGCTGTCGTCCAGCGCCAGTTCGGCGATGGTGCCCACCTGCATGCTGCCCGACAGGCCGGTGCGGCCGGTGGGGCTGTCGCTGGGGATGCCCCAAAGTGGTGCCATGCGAGGAAACAGCAGGAACAGCACCAGCATGATGGGCGCGCCCAGCAGGGCCATGCCACCGGCCTGGCGTGCCGCGCGCCACAGCGGCGGGCGGCCGACCGGCATGTGGGCGTTGACCAGCGCGGTCAGCAGGCCCAGCAGCGCCACCAGGATGCCGGCGGCCGTGGCCAGCGACTGCGAGTAGAAGAAGTGCGTGAGCAGCGTGAAGAAGGCCAGGAAGAACACCACGAAGGCGTCGCGCCGCGCACGCAGCTCCAGCGTCTTGAGCGCCAGCAGCACCACAATGAGCGTGACGCCGGCATCGCGCCCCACCAAGGTGCCATGGCTCAGAAAGGTGGCCCCCAGCGTTGCCAGCAGCAGGCTTACCCGCACCAGCCGGCCGGGCAGCGGGCGCTGCGTCAGCGTGATCCAGGCGCGGCCCAGCAGGAGGGCCAGGGTCAGCGTTGAACACCACCAGGGGATGTGTTCCACCTGAAGCGCTACCACCCAGCCGATGACGGCGAGCAGGAACAGCGTGTCGCGCGCATCGCGGGTGAGACCGGCCCCCAGGTTCCAGCGCGGTGCGGTCAGCATACGGCCAGTGCCTCCAGGCAGCGCAGCCGGTGGGCGGAGCCCTGGTCGGGGGCGATTTCACGGCCGGGCAGGCGCAGGCCATAACGCGCACCGATGCGGTCGGCCTGCAGCACCCAGGCGCACAGGCGCGAAAGCCGCGCCTCGGCCAGGGCACCACCGCAGTGGGCAAAGTCCAGCCAGAGTTCGTGGTCCTGGTGGCTGGGGCTGTCGCGGCTGATCAGGTCGTCACGTCCGCTGGCCCATTGCTGGGCCACCTTTTTCCAGGCCACGGTCTTGAGCGGGTCGCCGGCGCGGTAGGCGCGCAGGCCTTCAAATTCGCCGCCGGGTGCCACCGCATGCGAATGGGCATGGCCGGGCCGGGGTTCGCCCGGTGGCAGGGGCGGCGCGGGGGATTCGGGCGCCGGGTAGACCAGCACCTGCGCCGCCGGGCGCCAGTAGGTCCAGACCCGGAAGGTGCCGAGCGGGAAATGGGTCTGGGCCACCAGCACCGGCAGCGTGTGACGGCCACGCCCGGGGGGCTTCCAGCCCAGCTGGACCAGGCCGCTGCCACGCGCGGGCACGTCGGTCCAGGCCCACTGTCCGGCGTCGCGCACGCTGAGCGCGATGGCGTGGCGGGTGCGGGCCTTGTCACTGCCCAGCCGCACCTCGAACACGGCGGTCTGGTCGGCAAAGCTGTCGTCCGGGGGCAGCAGGTGCAGGTGCAGGCCGCGCAGGTTGGCGTGGCCCACGTGCATGCCCACCAGCGCGCAGCCGGCCAGCAGAAAGGTCAGCAGGTAGCCCAGGTTGAGCTGGTAGTTGATGCTGCCGATGAGCAGCACCAGCAGCGTCAGCGCCAGCATCAGCCCCGCACGCGTGGGCAGGATGTAGACGTTGCGCTGGGTCAGCAGCAGGCTGTCGGTGGGGCGCAGGCGGGCGGCCCACCAGGCGTTCCAGCGCCGTTTCAGGTTCATGGCGCTCAGGGCAGGGGAACGGCGTCCATCATGGCCCGGACCTGTTCCAGCGGGCCGCGCCCGGCGTCGCCGGTGACGACCAGCCGGTGGGCGATGGTCTGCGGCAGCACGGCCAGGATGTCGTCGGGCGCCACGTAGTCGCGGTCGGCCAGCCAGGCCTGGGCCTTGGCTGCGCGCACCACCGCCAGCGCGGCACGCGGGCTCAGGCCCTGCGCGAACCAGCGGCCCGAGCGGGTGGCGTCCACCAGGTCCTGCAGGTAGTGCAGCACGGGGTCGGCCGTGTGCACCGCCAGCACGGCCTGCTGGGTGCGCAGCAGCTCGGTGGTGTCCATCAGGGGTTGCAGATTGAGCAGCATGTCGCGCCGGTCCTGGCCCAGCAGCAGCTCGCGTTCTGCCGCGCGGTCGGGGTAGCCCAGCGAGATGCGCATGTGAAAGCGGTCCAGTTGCGACTCGGGCAGCGCGAAGGTGCCCAGCTGGTCGTGCGGGTTCTGGGTGGCGATCACGAAGAAGGGCACCGGCAGCGGGCGGGTCTCGCCTTCGGCGGTGACCTGCTTTTCCTCCATGGCCTCCAGCAGCGCGCTCTGGGTCTTGGGGCTGGCGCGGTTGATCTCGTCGGCCAGCAGCACCTGGGCGAACACCGGGCCGGGGTGGAAGATGAAATCCTGCCGGCTGCGGTCGTAGATGGAGACGCCGGTGAGGTCGCTGGGCATCAGGTCGGCGGTGAACTGCACGCGCGAGAACTGCAGCCCGAACACCCGGGCCAGGGCGTGCGCCAGCGTGGTCTTGCCAACGCCGGGCACATCCTCGATCAGCAGGTGGCCACCCGCCAGCAGGCAGGCCACGCCGTCGCGCACCTGGGCCGGTTTGCCCACGATCACCGTGTTAAGCTGAGCCAGAAGACTGTGAATTTTCTTGCGTGCGTCCATGGTGGCGAACCATAGCGCAAAAGTCATTCCATGAAGCCCACCGGTTATTTCACCCACAAGGCCTGCTGGCGCCACGAGATGGGGCGCGGTCACCCGGAATGCCCGGAACGGCTGGACGCCATCGAAGACCGGTTGCTCATCACCGGCGTGGGTGACGCGCTGGAGCGCCGCGAGGCCACACCCGCCGCGCTGGCGGACCTGGAGCTGGGCCACGACCGCATGCACCTGGCTGCCCTGCGCGGGCTCAGCGACAACCTGCGCGACGACCGCCAGGCCGGCGGCCCCGACCACGCGGCCATCGACCCCGACACCTGCATCAACGAACACACCTGGGATGCGGCCCTGATGGCGGCCGGCGCAGCCATCGACGCCACCGACGCGGTGATGGCCGGTGAGCTGGAGAACGCCTTCTGCGCGGTGCGCCCGCCCGGCCACCACGCCACGCGCAGCAAGGCCATGGGCTTCTGCTTCTTCAACAACGTGGCGGTGGCGGCCAAGTACGCGCTGGCGCGGCACGGCCTCAAGCGGGTGGCCATCGTCGATTTCGACGTGCACCACGGCAATGGCACCGAAGACATCGTGGCGGGCGACGAACGCATCCTGATGTGCAGCTTCTACCAGCACCCGTTCTACCCCTATCCGGAGGGCGAGTGGTCCCACGCGCCCAATCTGGTCAACCTGCCGGTGCCGGCGTACACGCGCGGCATGGACATCCGCGAGCTGGTGGAGATGATGTGGATGCCCCGGCTCGACGCGTTCAAGCCGCAGATGCTGTTCGTGAGCGCGGGATTCGATGCCCACCGCGAGGACGACCTGGGCCAGCTCGGGCTGGTGGAGCAGGACTACGCCTGGCTGACCCAGCGCATCAAGGATGTGGCCCGGCGCCACGCCAAGGGCCGCATCGTCAGCTGCCTGGAGGGGGGCTACCACCTCAGCGCGCTGGCGCGCAGCGTCGAGGCCCACCTGCGCGTGCTGGCTGAGGTCTGACACAGAAAGACACAGCCAGATTGGGGACAATGGCGGCATGAACCGAGTTCTGACCACCCGACCCATCGACGACTTTTCCGAATGGCTGGCCGCTTTCTCACAGCCCAGCGTGCTGGTGGAGCTGGGCGCGCTGGCGGCCTGCGTGGCGCTGGCCCTGGCTCTGGTGGCGCTGCTGCGCCGAGGCCTGGTGGCCGAAGAGGCCCGGCGCTCCATCTGGTTCGGCCGCAGCCTGTTCGACGGCGTGCTGTTCCCGCTGGCCCTGCTGCTGCTGAGCTATGCGGCGCGCGCCATCCTGCTGCAGTTCTTCACGCCTGCGCTGTTCCGCATCGCCATTCCGGTGCTGCTGTCGCTGGTGGTGATACGGGTGGCCGTCAAGGTGATGCAGGCCGCGTTTGAGGAATCGCGCTGGGTGCGTGTCATCGAACGCACCGTGTCGTGGGTGGTCTGGGTCGTGATGGTGCTCTGGGTCATTGACCTGCTGCCCATCATCCTGGTCGAGATGGAGCAGATCACCTGGAAGGTGGGCGGCAGCACCCTGTCGCTGCGCACGCTGCTCGAAGGTGCCGTCACGGCCGGCGCGGTGCTGATCGTCACGCTCTGGATTTCCTCTGCCATCGAGGCGCGGCTGCTGCGCTCTGCCAGCGGCGGCGACCTGTCGGTGCGCAAGGCCATCAGCAACGCCACCCGCGCGCTGCTGATGTTCGTGGGCCTGCTGGTGGCGCTGAACGCCGTGGGCATAGACC
>VFQP010005641.1_pt1 | contig 10761 bp, 14 predicted proteins | sample 3512351 | NCBI WGS metagenome assembly VFQP01 (sample SAMN10412372, study PRJNA504923) | tailings metagenome | isolation source: Relicate 1 Philex TSF1 revegetated site | place: Philippines: Tuba, Benguet | collected 2017-08-29
GACGATGAAATACAGGCCGGCCAGCATGTAGGAGAAGGCCCAGGTCGCCCTGCAGCCAGGTCAGAGAGAAGCGCCACACGAACAGCACGCGTGGACAGGGCCCGCTTCGTACGCAGAGCTCTCCCCTCCTGCGTCGCTCGGGAGGAAGGAAAAGAGGCTCGCCTGTACGTGTTGAGGTCCTCCTGGCTGAAGGCCCAGCCGTTGTCCACGTTGTACCTGTGTTCACCCAGGTGTGCGCCCAAGGTTGCGAGTCACGCGGTTCAGGACCAGCGGCGTTCAAGCAAGCACGGTGTGCTGCACTAATCAACCGTCCTTGCGCTCACTGCATGGTCTCGTCGCGGTTCTGCAGCACCAGGCCGGCCAGGACCATGAACCACGAGGTCTGCAGCGCCGTGCCGATGAGGATGCCGTACGCCAGGGGCGCGTTGCCGAACCGCCGCCTGCGCATGACGGTTGGCGGGGTGCAGCATGCTGCCCAGGGTCAGCATGCTGCCTGCGCGCTGTGCGCCCCCAGAGCGAGTGAGTGCCCAGACAGCACGGCCCAGCGCCAGGTGGGAAGTCCGGCCGCACCAGATGAGCACCAGCGTGGCGAAGATGAGGAAAAAGAGGACGAGCAGGAAGCCAATCATGGTGGCGGCCAGCATGCCGTTGCGGAAGGCGTCGCGCTCCACGCCTGAAAGCTGCGTGTTGCCGACGTAGACGACAGCAAAGCTCTGCGTGCGCAGCAGCAGGCGTACAACGAGCGTGGCCCTCCTGTCAGATGCCCCGCCGCTGAGTTGTCCTCAGCCTGCCGCCACAGCACCTGCTTGACGTTGTAGAAGGTTGCCAGCGCCAGGCCCATGTAGACGCTGCTCACGATGAGCAGGAACGCCATGAACGCCCAGATGGCCTGCGCGCGAGCAGGAATAGGCTGATGAGCGCCTGGAGGCCCTGCGCACATCTCAAGTTTCCCCAACTGCGATGGCGCGTGCAAAGCTGGCACCAGAGAGCGCCTGAGCTTGATCCCAGCCCAAGGGAGACAAGCACCTTCCGTCCGACTTCCATCTCGCCAGGCGCTGGTTAGCGTGCCGTCTGGGTTGCTGCGTGTGCTGTGGGCGTCCTCCCACGGACTGCTCCTCTGCTCCCGGTAACCGATCGGTGGCGCGTACGAGGGCACGCAGAAGGGGCTCTTCGATCTCAGCAAGCTCAGCGGCTTGTGCGCCTCTTGTCGTTGCCATGGCGGGATGCTGCAGCCCCAAGGTGCTGCAGAGAGGCCTGAGAGCCGTGTGCTGCAGGCTGGGTAGTGACGTTTGCGCTTGCAGCGCTGCTCGATGCTCGGGTTCCACCACAGGATTCCTCCACGGGACTGCACGCGCACGGCAGCAATGACTGCAGCAGCAGCACCAACGACCTGCGACCGCCGATGCTGCTGTGGAGCGCAGGCCTTGGCGTGGGGCTTCGCCTGCACCACGGGGCTGGTGAACCTGGCGTACCTTGGCATGAGCCTCTACACCTTCATAGCTCTCTCCGAGGTGAGTGCACCGCAGCTAGGGGGGGCTACGTCGGGCGCGCTGGGGCTTCACGTCCCGGGCCGGGCAGCAGCACAGCAGCAGCTCCAGCTATTCAGGCCTTGGCCCCTTGCCAATTGCTGCGCGCAGAGCGACCTGGCTGACGGCCTGCAGGACAACGTGGTCGCGCCCCTCCGCAATTCGCTGCTCGCGGCCTGCCTCATGTCCTTTGTCGTTGTGGCCGCCTTCCTCCTCTACTCGCCCCTCGTCCTCCTGTGGTGCGGGGTGGCGCAGCGTGCAGCTGCGCCACACGTGCGGTTGGCTCCCTTGCCCCAAATGGCCCACCAAGCGTGCACGCGCCGGCGCACGCAGGCGGCGGTTTGGCGAGGAGGACCGCCAGGTGGCGTACGGCGTGATGCTGGGCATGGCCATCCACACGAGCTGGTTCCTCATCCTGTCAGGTCAGCGAGAGCAGCGCCTACAGTGCCCTTGCCACATCCGCACACGCCCACGGCGCCTCGTTGCCCTCAATCCGCCGTCCTCCACCGCACCTGCACGCAAGTTGCACGCCTGACCCTCCAGAACCGCCAGGACTACCTCGAAGCCTTCGCGGAGTGGGGCTTCGGCAACTGGAGCAAGGAGCAGTACCAGGTAAGCACGCCTCCCTGGCTGGCTTTGCTCATCCGCGACCTCTCGGCTTGAGGGTGCAGGCTGCGGCACCTCGCACCTCCTGCGCGCCGCAGGTCTACCAAGCCACGTACGTGTTCGCCTACGCGCTGTCCGGCTTCTACATCCTCAAGTTCTCCTTCCTCCTCCTCCTGCGCCACCAGCTGAACAGCAGCGGCGCGCCGCCAGGGGGCGTCACGGCGGTCGTGCAGGTCACCGCGTACGACATCAACACACCTGGCGGCAAGGCCAGCACCTACGCGCCGTCCCACGGCCTGTGATTGTTGTGCATCTCTGTGCAGTACTGGAATCGTCTGGCCTGCCACATTCAATCCGCCGCCACCACGATCGCATGGGCACCACCACGATCGCACCAGCTGCTCCGCCCCGCGCACAAGTTGTTCTCGTTCGCAGCCAGTTCTCGTTCGCAGCCACAGTAGCATTAAGCAGCAGCAGAAACACACGCTGCAGAGGCCTCACCAAGGCCTCCCCTCCATCTGGTGATCTGCAGCCGGGCGCGGGCGCGCGGGCGCGCCAAGGTGCATGGCCGTGGCCCCCAAGCCGGAGCCAGCGGTGCCATGGGCAGCAGTGGCGTCCTTCGTCGTCGTGGTGTGCTCCCTGTGGCTCGCCAGCCACCTGCAGCACCGTGAGTGGGGCATGCAGGACTCTGCTCGCGAGGAGGCACCCTGCCGCAGCGTCACCGGTGGACGACCACGCGACGACGCGATGATGCTGCGCAGGGGGCTCCGCGTTCGTGCCTGGCGCCTGCCAGCGCGCCGAGCGCTTCCTGTCCGAGCACATCGTGGGGCAAGACCTGGCGATCCAACAGCTCGTGACAGCCGTGTGCGCGCACCTGGAGCGCCTCGAGCAGCCGCACCAGACCGCGCCGCTGGAGCCCCTCAGGCCGCTGGTGCTGTCCGCCCACGGCCCGCCCGGCGTGGGCAAGACCTTCACGCACCAGCTGCTCGCGCGCGTGCTCTACAGCCAGCGGCCCGACGTGCCGGCCATGGACTGCCCAGGCGCGGGCTGCAAAGGATACAAGGCGAGGCACGCACGGCTGCGCGCTCGTGGCGGCAGCGCTGATCATGGGCGCACGTGGCGCCTGGGGCGGGCAGACCTAAGCATACAGCCCTCGTGCTCCACGGCGGCGTGTTATGTGTTGGGATCTGCATCTGGTTGGATGCCTGGGTGCCTCAGCGGGGCCGGAGCCCAGATGCCGGGTGTGCGTCACTGATCTCTTGCAGCACCGCCTGTGCACCCTGTGCACGCACGCAGGTGGTGTACGGGCTGGACTTTCCGGCGGCGGACCGCCAGGCGCAGCTGGCCGCCACCAAGCAGTCCATCCTGGAGCACGTGGCCAGCGTGCGGGACCCCCTGCTGGTGCGCACTGGGGGCGGGCAGGGGCGGCCCTCTGCTGGTGCGCACTGGGGGCGGGCAGGGGCGGCCCTCGATGCACTCTCGCGTCACACAGCGAGATTCGCATGGGCAGGCGTGCCACGCAGAGCAGCAGGTGGCCAGGAGCAGAGGCTGATGCGGCCCACTCTATGCGCCGCTCATGATGGCGTGGCCCCTTGCCAGCGTGCAGCAAGGCCCCAGTGTCCCGGCTGGTCCTGCTGCAAACCGTGCTGCTGCTGCTGCCTCTACCACCCTGCCCGGCAGGTGTTTGAGGAGTACGACAAGATGGACTGCGAGGCGCGCGCCTGGCTGCGCGACCTGGTGGCGCACGCGCACGACGCCGACGCGCAGAGGGGCGGCGGCCACGGCTTGAGCAGGTGGGCACGCTGAGCTTTGCCGGTTTGCCTGAAGAGGGGAGAATGCCGCGTGGGTGCGCTGGGACGCAGCGGCGCGGACGTGTGAGCCGCGTGTCACTGCGTGGGCGGCAGGAGTTCCACTTGCGCACCTGACACCTGCGCGCGGGGCGCCCCTCGCCGCGTGCGCTGGATGATTCCCGCAGGGCCATCATCCTGCTAGAGTCCAACGTAGGGTTCACCGACCTGGAGCAGCTGCTCACCGACGCCGCCGGCGACGCCTCGCAGGTGGGCACGCCGCCGGCGACGCGCTGCTCGGCTGCACCGGCGTCCCGAAGCGCGTCGCAGCACCTCGCTGCGCTCCCCAGCAGCCGCGCAGGCAGCTGTGTCGAAGACAGGCCTGCCTTGGCAGCCGTCCTTGCGGGCGGGCTGTGGCGCCGTGGCACAACGCCATGGATGCCGTGTGGCGCCGGCGCGCCCCGTGCGTGCGCGCGTGCAGCTGACGGCCGAGGCGGCGGAGCGCGTGCTCAAGGACGCCCTGTTTGCCTCGTGGCGCAAGGGCCCCCCGCAGCACGCCGCGCCGCACCCGCCGCCCCCCGACGCCGCAGCCGAGCCGCGGCACGCCTCATCGGGGGCGGGGCAGGCAGAGGGCGCCGCGCAGGCGGGGGAGGGGGAGGAGGAGGCGGCGGCGGGGGAGGCGTGGCGGCTGGAGCGCACGGTGCCCCTGGGGGGCTGCGGGCGGGGCGGAGGGGGCGAGGGGGAGGCGTACGTCGACACGGTGCGCTTCATGTCGCTCGTCACCTTTTTCCTGCCCTACCTCCCGCTCCAGGCGCACCATGTGAGTGCAACCAACCACGCGTGGCGCAGCGTGCGCACCCCGCTGGCCCCCCGCAGGTCATGGATTCACACATGTGCTCTGCTGCACCCCGCTTCCCTGCGCAATGAAGGCGCGTGCACACGTCGTGCCTGCCCCCCCCCCCCCCTTGCCCGCCCGCCCTGCGCAGGTGCGCGAGCTGATGCAGCAGTCGCTGCGGCGGCAGGCGCAGTCGCTGGCGGCGTCCAAGCACGTGCGCCTGGCGTGGGACGACGCCGTGGTGGAGTGGCTCGTCAGCAAGGTGAGCGCCCTCCTGATGGCGGGCAGGGCCGCCCAGGGGCCAAACTCCCCAGGGTGGGGCAGGTGGAGCGCGTGATTGGATCCGAGGACGCGGTTCCGCAGGGAGCTGAAGCGGGGCGCGCCCCAGGCGGCAGCAGCAGCAGGCCAGCAGCCCGATTCGTGGCAGGGCTCGGGGCAGCGGCTGCCCAGCACTGCGGAGGACGAGGAGGAGGAGGAGGACGAGCGCGTAAACCCGCGCCTCACGTAGCAGCGTTCACCTGCACCTGCGCCTGCTCCAGGTCGAGTTTGACGGGCCGTACCCGCTGGAGGGCGCCAAGCAGGTCTCCACCGTGGTGACGCGCTACGTGGCGCCGGCGCTGCGCAAGTGCCCCGCTCAGCCGGCGCCCGCCCACCACCCAGACCGCCCAGCTCCCAGCGCCGCGCTGCGCTTGAGAGTGGACGGCGCGAACCGTCTGCTCGTCGAGTACCCCCGCGCGCAGTGAACCTGTTGTTCACGTTAGTCTCTTTCTCGGACGCTCGTTTTGCAGGATGAATGCGATCGTGGGAGAGAGGGGCAAGGGAGGGAAGGGTGTCGTCACGCGAGCGACAGCGCGCGCAGCATGAGCAGGTGCGCCGGCACCAGCGCCGGCGAAAAGGGCGCCGTGCCCGCCAGCAGCGGCAGCAGCAGCGTGAGCGCCAGCACGGCGGCGGGTTGCGCCCACCAGGCGCCCGGCGGCGCCGCCCGGCTGCAGAGCAGCGCCGCCGCGCCGCACCAGCACCACCACAGCAGCAGCCACACCGTCCAGCACCCGCCCAGCCAGTCCACCTGCCAGGGGGGGGGCCACGGAAAGGCACACACCACACTGCTGAAGCACCCTGCGCCCTTGTCTGGCCAGCAAAGCGTTGCTTATGTGGCAGGGGAAAACGGCGCATGAGGACTGCTCAGCGTGCAGGGGGCGCACCACGATGGAGCCGGCCAGGCCGCCCACGCCGCCCAGCACCAGCGGGATGTCCACCTGCCAGCACTCGGCCAGACGCCGCCCAGACACGGCCCACGCCAGCGGCAGCAGCCACGTCGACAGCACCCAGCAGCCCAGGCCAAACATCCCTGCGCCCCGCACACGCGCCACACTCATTGTCCACGTCCTCTCTTTGCCCACGTGCCCCAAAGAGGTGGAGCCTCCCAGCGCACCCGTGGCGCACCTGTCTGCGACACCACGCAGGCGGCGGCCCTCGCCGCGCCCCACGCGCCGAGCCTCCGCCGCCGCGGCGGCGGCGGCGGCCGCCGCTGCTGCCGGTTGTGCCCCCACGGCCACCACGCCCAGCTCGCGCCTCCCAACCCGCTGCTGCCCTGCCCTGCCCCATTTGCTGCGCCACGCCCGCCCGCCTGCGCCGCTCCGCCCGCAGCCCATCCCCGCCACCCGCCCCGCCAGCCGCCGCCGCTGGTGTGCGCGGCAGGGATGCTGCCGCCGCTGGTGCTGCTGCTGCCAGGCGGGTGGTAGAGCCCGCACTCGAGCGCCAGCGCGTGCAGCCGGCCCCGCCAAAGCGACGTGAGCAGCAAGGTCGCCACCATGGCCGCCACGCCCAGCTGCACGCACCTCGCCGTCAGCGCCTGCGCCGGCGCGGCGGCGCACACGTGCGCATGTGCTGAGCTCGACTTGCCACGAAACGTGGGTACCAAGCGCCGGCGCCCTGTCTCTGTGCACTGTGAGCGCTGAGGCGCTCAGGGCTTGCATCTCCTCTCCCGCTCCTCTCAGGCCACGCTCCGAGCTGCGCCGCGCAGCAGCGCACCTGCTGGCGTACCAGGCGGTGCTGCCCCAGCGCGGCGTCCAGCTGACCCGACACGCGCGCCAGCGCGGCGGCTCCGGCCCTGGCGTGGCCGGCCAGGTGCTCCACGCCGTCCACCAGCCGGTGCAGCGCCTGGGACAGCTCCGCCAGGGCCCTGCGCGCACACCACCCGCCCAGGCCCATCCATCCCTTTTCTCCTGCACCCTCATCTGGGGCCATGCGTCAGGTCCAGAAAGCGTCACCCCAGGGTGAGCAGGTGTGCAGGAACGCCTGTGGGCGGCGCTGTGTGCGGGCGGCGCGACCCGTGGAGGACGGCGGCGCCCGGGGCTCTTCCCCTGGCGCCTTGCAGGCCCGCTCACCTGGACACGCGCACGGCGGCCGGCGCAAAGAGCTCCAGCGTGGCGTGGCTGACCTCGAGCTGCAGCCGCACGCCCGGCTGCTCCGGCGGCGCGCCCGCCAGCTGCGACTGGGCGGCCCGCCGCACGAGCAGCGGAGGGTGGCTGCCGGGCGGCGACGGCAGCGGCGAGGGCGCGCAATGCCGCTCTGTGCTGGTGGGTGGCGGCGGCGGCCTCTCGTCGCCGGGGTGATGCGCAGCAGGTGCTGGCTGGCTGGGTGGTGGGGAAGGGGGCGCCTGGGTGGCGCCTGCGAGTGTGCACCGCCCGCTGCTCTCGGTGCATGACGCCGCGTCGGCGTCAAGGGCTGCCGCGTCAGGTGCGCCAGACGTGGGTGAGCACTGCGGGCCGGAGGCGGGCCCCGCTTGCAGCGTGGCCACCACCTCGTCTGACGCGGCAGAGGCGCGGTCGTCGTCCACAGGCGCAAGCGCACGGGCGGGGCCCACGAGCGCGTCCCAGCTGCCCTGCGCGGCATCGCCGCCTTCGGGCTCGCGCTCCGCTGGCTGACTGGCCACGGTAGGTGCCGCTTGATGATGAAGCAGCGTGCTGCTCGCTGACGATGTGGCCGCCTCAGCTTGCTGCTCCGCCCGGCGCAGCGGTGCAGTTGTAGACGCCGCGTCCGCCCCGCCCTGGGGCTCCAGCGCCGGCCCGCTGCTGCCGCAGTGGTGACGCTCCTTTCCGCCATGACGCTGCCCGTGAAGCGCGGGCTTCTGGGTGCTGCTGATCGCGAGCGCACTCTGTGCTGCTGCGGCTCCCGCCGACGCCGACGCCGGCGGCAGAGCCAGCGGGGCCACTGCTTGAGACGGCGCTGCTGCGTCCCGTTGCCGCGCCCGCAACAGGCCCAGGTAGTAGCCGCAAGCGGCGCACACCAGGTGCGTGAGGCACAGCACGAGCAGGACGGCGTGCGTTGTCCCGCCACTGCCGTTGCTGCTGCTCTGCTGCTGTGGCTGCGTTGCGCGGTAGGGATCGTGCTGCCACGTGCTGATGGAGGTTGGGCGCTGCTGCAGCCTTGGAGCTGCGCCTGCCGCCTCGCGCGCCGCCCGCCAGGATCGCTGCGTGCTGCCTGCCTGCGCCGGGCAGGAGCCAGTGGCCAACAGCACCACCAACAACAACACGGCGCCCAGCGCCCTCCAGGCCGCCATGGACGCACACCACAACGGTCTGCGATCGCTGCGCGAGGACGGCGACGCATGAGGGCGCAGAAAACATCCTGACCACACATCCGGGGACGCCAAGTGGCAGCAGCTCCCTGGGCGCATCAGAAGCTATGGCGCCACCTCCAGACGCTGGAGCAGCAGTGGCGGCATCCTCAGCTGGCGCTCCCTCGCCAGCGACAGCTCCGCGGCAGCCCGCGCAGCCCCTGCCAAAGCCGGGCGAGTGGACGCTGCTCGACTTTCGCTCGGCGGCCCTCAAGGCTGAGGTGAAGGCGCGGGACAAGAGCAAGCCCGTCAAGCTGCTGCAGTGGAACATCGAGCGAGGATACAAGCTCCCGCAAATCATCGAGGAGCTCAAGGCTCTCGACGCGGACGTGCTGGCGCTGCAAGAGGTAAGCCAACAAGAGGCCTTCTTGGGGGCACTGCCATCCCGGATGGCGCGCGGCGCCCGTGTGCGGCAGGCGCGCACGTGATGATCGGATCCCCGCATTTGCAGATCGACATCCACTGCGAGCGCTCTGACTGGGAGGACACGGGCGTCGCCATCGCCAAGGCGCTGGGCCTGCAGGTGCGCACGCTGGGTTGAGGCGGCCACCGGGGGTGCGCACACGGCGGGCTTGCATCTCATCGCGACCCCCCGCGGACTACCATCCCATTTCGCAGCACGTGTTCCTGTGCGAGTTCGAGGAGCTCTGGTCGCCCGTCAGGGACAAGGACGCGCAGGGCGGCGGCGTGCACGGCAACGCCATCCTCAGCAAGTGCGACGCGCTCGCCCACACCCGCCCGCCCGCGCACACCTGCACTCCGCAAGGCCTTGTTCCCGAGTCCCGTTGCTCTGCCAACTCTATGGAGGCCGCAGGTTCGACCTCACGGACGTCGCCGTGGTGGAGCACACGCACCACCCGATTGACTGGGAGGCGCCCGAGCACCCCCTCTGCAAGTGAGCTGCCCGCGACGCCCCCGCCCCCCGTTCCCGCCGCCTGAGTGCCTTCACAGTGGCTGCTGCGGAGCCGTCGGAAGCCGTGAGTGAGCGGGACGTCACGTGGGGGCACGTGTGGGGGCGCAGGAAGGAGCCGCGGCACGGCAAGCGTCTGACGCTGGGCGCTACGGCGCTCACCAACCAGGGGCCGCTGCTCGTGTACTCGGCGCACCTTGAGGTGAGGAACAAGAGGGCGCAAGTACTGGAGGCCTCTCCTTCCTTCACGTGCCTGCCTTTTGAGACGGCTTTGTGCTTGGCAGGTGCCGGGTGCGGGGGAGGGGACCGCTGGCGGAGCAGGAGCGTGCGCGTATGCCCGCGTGTTGCGCGGCGCAGATCTTTTGCGGCATGCTGTCGCGCATGCGCCAGTACGCTGACATTGTGGCGCACGCCAAGGCGCTGGACGCCTCGGGCAAGGGACCCAAGTGAGGGAGGGGGCGGGTTGCGCTGGGCAGTCACTGAGTGACTTCCGACGGGGGCAGCCCAGTGGCCATGCGGTGAGGTGGCCGAACCTCATGGCCAGGTTTGCTGCTGCTGCTTGCGCTGGCGCAGGCACCAAGCCATCCTCGGGGACCTCAACACGCAGGTGGGTGTGACTTGTCGGCATGTTGGGTGGGGCGTGCGTCGCCAGGAGAGGGAAGCGTAGTGTGGAAGCCCAACCCGCCTCGTGCGCGCCGCGCTGCGCCTGCGCAGGCCAACAGCCTGGCGCGCCTGTCCCCCAACTACTGCCGCGACCACATGCGCTGGTGGTCGCTGGGGCTGTTTGAGGCCGAGGTGTGGGACCGGCAGGTGTTCAACTGCCGGGCAACCGCCTCGGGTGCGCGCCCGCCCCTGCATGCGCTCACTGCTGCTGCTGCCGCTGCTGGCCAGGCAAGGCGATGCCAGGTCGTGTTGCTGGCCACGCACATGCCCCGTTGCAGGCCAGCCCAACCCGTGGCTGCTGCGGCAAGGCATCGACGAGCCCACGGCGCGCGCGCTTATCAACCCGGGCTTCAGCGACCCGTGGAACCCCAGGTGAGGCGAGGGGCCCCAGCAAGGCGCGCACGCGCTGCCCACAAGGCGGCTTCAAAGCGGCCGCGCTTTGGCGACAGAGCTTGCTGGGCCCTTTTGAATGCACATGGTGGCACAGGACGGACGTGACGATTGACTTGCTCAAGTACCGGTGGCTGGGCTTCAGGCTCATGACGGGCAAGCTCGACTGGGTGCTGCTGCGCAACTGCAAGGTGAGGGAGGCGCTGCGCTGGATGGCGGGTGGTGCGGCCCGAGTTGCGCGTCACGGCGTGCTGCATAGGGCTGCTGCTTGTTGAGGTGCTTGAAGGTGCTGAGCAAGTCCATGGGCAACGACCTGTACGACAAGAGCGACCACAAGTGGCTGCTGGTGGACGTCGCGCTCGAGTGATCCTTGTGTGAACAGCGTGCGCCGCGTCGTGTACACATACGTGCTTGTCCTCTGATTC
>VFQP010005642.1_pt1 | contig 10760 bp, 10 predicted proteins | sample 3512351 | NCBI WGS metagenome assembly VFQP01 (sample SAMN10412372, study PRJNA504923) | tailings metagenome | isolation source: Relicate 1 Philex TSF1 revegetated site | place: Philippines: Tuba, Benguet | collected 2017-08-29
CTTGAGCAGCACGGGGTACCCCACCTGGCGCGCCGCGGCCAGCGCCTCGCTCGAGCTGCGCACCAGGTCACTGCCCGTCAGCACAGGCACCTGCGCACACAAAAGGCGGGCGGGGCTGCTCGCATGTCCACATGCGCGCCTTGGACAGCAGAGGCGAGGCGTTGCGGCACGCAGGGCCACACTGGGCGCCGGCGGCTCACCCCTGCCTGGGCCGCCAGGCTGCGCGCCACGTGCTTGAGGGCAAAGTCGTACATGGTGGAGGCGCGGGGCCCCAGCCACGTGATGCCGGCCGTCTCCACGGCGTGGCAGAACTCGTCGTTCTCCGACAGGAAGCCGTACCTGTGCGTGCGTGTGCATGTCTGTGTGTGGGGGGGGCACGCCCGGTACAGGGTCGCCCTCACCATCAGCGTGCACAAGCACAACCTGCACCTGCTGGAACCTCCCGCTGCCAAGCGTTCAGCCCACACGCCGCCAGCTGGCTCAACCACACAGCACCCAGGGCGTGGCGCCCGGCTCGCCGTCCTGCTCACTAACCCGGGATGGATGGCCGTCACGCCGCAGTCCAGCGCAATCTGCAGCAGCAGCGTCTGGTTGGTGTAGGCGCGCGCATTGTCGCCCAGGCACACGTGCCGCGTGGCCTCCCTGCGCAAGCGTGGCCGCCCGGCGGCAGGTCCTCACTTTCCGAGCCAGGCGTGCTGGGGGCGACGCTGTGCTCCTGCCGTGCGGCCCCCCTCACCTGACGTGGGGCGCCAGCGAGTCGGGCGACGTGAAGATGGCGAGCGTGTCCACGCCCAGGCGAGCGCACGTGCGGATCACGCGCCGCGCAATCTCCCCGCGGTTGGCCACCATGATGAGCGGCCGCCGGGGCGCCACCTGGCGGGCCGGCTCCGCAGCCACCACGTGCTGGGCCAGCTCCTTGGCGGACGGCTCAACGGGGTGCAGGTGGATGGTGCCGTGCATGCTGCTGTCGCTGCTGCCAGACTCGTCCAGCTCCAGGGAGGACGCCGAGCTCATGCCGTTGAGCTCCGCCTTGCGGCGGACTGCAGCCTCCGCCTCCGTGGTGACGCCCACAGCTGTGCTCTGGCGCTGCTGAGGCTGCATCGCTGCCACCATGGCTGCGTCAGGACGAGCAGCAGGCCAGAGCAGTGAGCCCACTTGGTGAGCGTCATCGGTCAAACGTGCGCGCCGCACGGCGACGAAAGCCAGCTCCAGTCTGAGCAGAGATGCCATGTTCTTCCCTCAGGACACAGCAAGCGCCTTCTGAGTCAGTCCTGCACGCAGCCGAGCGCTCCCGAAGGCCTGCTCCTCCTTGCCTCCAGGACGCGACGCTTTCTGCGCCATCCATCACGGGCGGAGGTGCCAGGTGTGCTGCAGCGCACCTGGTGCCATCGCCACGGAGGCTCGCCTTTACGGCCTCTGCTGTGGCTCGCCGCTGGCCGTGCGCCTCGCTGCGGCCGCTCTCGCCCCGCGCCTGTGTATGTGATGGCGCTCCAGGACTGCTGCTCCTCCTTGAGCGGGCGATCGACAAGCGTGCTGCTGATGCCAGCAGCTGCTGGATGCTGCCCTGTCCTCTCGCGCCGCTCCCTGCTGCTGCCGCTGGTGTTCCTGCAAGTGGCATTGACTGCGGGCCCAGCTGGTACTGGAGCCTCAGGTACAGCACCCGCAAGCGCCGCCGACTGTCGCGAGCGCTTCGGGCACAAGTCAATTTGCTCAGCACCAACTCCTGAACAGGAAGTCCGCTCTCTCTTGTGCTGTTTCTCGCGCTCGCCCACCACCCTCGCCCCTGAGCTCGGCCGAGTCCACCCACATCCCCAGCAGCACCTAGCCGCCGAGAGTCGCACCGATGGCGCCACTGGATTTGGGCCTGACCGCGCTCCAGAGCGCGTACCGCGAAGGGCGCCTCAGCCCGGCGCAGGTGGTCGAGCTGCTCTACCCCGCGCTGCAGGCCGCGACCTACCCCGCCAGCCCCATCTTCACGCACCTGGCGAGCAAGGAGCAGCTGGTGGCGGCGGCGCGAGCGCTTGAGGCCGTGCCAGCGGACAGCAGGGGGCCGCTCTGGGGCGTGCCGTGCGCCGTCAAGGACAACGTGGACGTGCGAGGCATGCCCACGACGGCCGCGTGCCCTGCCTTCAGCTACGCGCCTGATGCCAGCGCCGTGGGCGTCAAGGCGCTCGAGGACGCCGGTGAGGAGTGGTGCTGTTGCTGGGCGGGCGAGATGGCGATGCACGACAGCGCTGCACGGGCGCCATACCGGTCCCCGTCTTCTGCTTGTGCGGCGGTGCAGGCGTCATCATCGTGGGCAAGACCAACATGGACCAGTTCGCAGCGGGCCTGGTGAGTGAGCTTTCGCAGCACGGTCGCTGTGGGGAACCGCCCGCGCCTGCGCTGGAGATGACGTCCCTCCTGTGCCTGAGCGCACGCACTCCTTGTGTGCAGGTGGGCACCAGGTCCCCGTACGGCGCGCCCAGCACGCCCTTTGACTCTCGCTTCATCAGCGGCGGCTCCTCCTCAGGGTCGGGTGTGGCGGTGGCGGGCGGGCTCGTCACGTTTGCGCTGGGCACCGACACGGCGGGCTCAGGTGAGGAGGCAGGTGTGAGGCAGGGCCAGAGCTCTTGGGAAGCAGGCGCCGCATCGTTTGACGGCCGACTCCTTGCTGCTGTGCGCACGCAGGCCGCGTGCCGGCGGGCCTGTGTGGGTGCGTGGGCCTCAAGGGCACCGTCGGGTCCATCTCCACCGTCGGTGCGTGCACACACACACACACACACGCACCTCGCGCCCTGACACCACGTCGCACGCCTGCAGCAGCCGGCACCTTTCTTTGCCCTCCTTGCCACTCAATCCTGATGCCCCCCGTGCCTGTCGTTGCGCTGGCGCGCAGGCGTGGTGCCGGCGGCGGCGTCACTCGACTGCCTCACCGTGTTTGCGCGCGCCGTGGAGGAGGGCGCCGTGGTGATGCGCGCCATGCAGGCGGCCCACATGGGCGCCCTGGACGTGTGGCGGCGCGCGCCCCCCGCACACATCCCCACGCCCCCGGCCGTGGGCTTCCGCTTCGCCGTGCCCTCCTTCCTCAAGCCGGCGGACTGGGGTGGCCCCGGCGGGCCCCTGGCGGCGGCCGAGGCCATTGAGCTGTTCAGCGCGGCGTCCAAGCGCCTGCAGGCGCTGGGGGGCGTGCTGGTGGAGGTGGACTTTGCTCCCTTTGCAAAGGTGGCGGCCATGCTGTACGGCACTGCCTTTGTGGCCGAGCGCTACAGCGGCATCCGGGCCTTCCTGGAGGCCAAGGGCGCCGCTGCAGCCAAGGGCGGCGAGGCGGGCGCGGCCCCCGCCAAGGGCGCGGACGTGCTGAGCGACGAGCGGCTGCTGCCCGTCACACGCACCATCATTGCGGGCGCGTCGGGGTTCAGCGCGGCGGACGTGTACGACGCCAACGCGCAGCTGGCCGCCCTGCGCGCGGCGGCCCTGGCCGAGCTCAAAAAGGTGGACCTGCTGCTGGTGCCCACGGCCCTGGCGCACTACACGCAAAAGGTGCCGAGCGGCATGGGGACGGCAAGTGAGCGGGTGGCTTGGGGCACGACAGGGCCCCAGCAAACCGCAAGTGACAATGTCACCTTTTCGGTTGCAGGAGATTTTGGACGAGGAGAGCGCCGCCCCTCCCCGGTGGAGCCAGAACGCCAACCTGGGGCGCTTCACCAACTTTGTCAACCTGTTGGACATGTGCGGCGTGGCGGTGCCCTCGGGCCTGCTGCAGCTGGACGCCGTCGAGTGCGCCGCGCAGGTGAGGGAGGGCGTGTGTTGACTGTGTCGCGCCCCCCCTCCTGGCGGCTTCCCCCTGACGCTCCCGCCCGTCCACCCTCCCAAGCGCAGGCCGAGGAGGCGGCCAAGGCGGGCACGTGCACCCCGGAGCTGGCGGCGGCGGCGGCGGCGCGCGCCGAGCACCTGCGCAGCACTGGCGGCACCCAGGTCACGCTGCCCTTTGGCGTCACGCTGCTGGCGGCGGGCTGGCGGGACGAGTGGCTGTGGGGCGTGGCCGCGTCCATGCACCGCGCCTCAGGGCTGGGCTGCGGCGTGCCCGGCCACAGCGTGCCGGCGCCCAACGGCAAGGCCTAGACGACTCCAGTCCATCTAGCTGTGGCCCCGAGAGTTCTAGCAGGAGCGTGCCAGCAGTGTGCGAGTGGCCCATGAACTCATGACAGTCTTGCTGCAGACTTCTTGCTGGCCGTCGTGATTGAGACCAAGTTTCTGCATGCACGTCCGTGCGCCTGGCAGGATGGCCTTGTGAACGCAATGCTTGATGACGCGTGGTGTGCGCACCTGTCTTGCACTCTCAAGTGCAAGCACGTCCAGGTAGCCCAGGCGTGCGCATTGGTTGAGCAACATTTCGTCAATGTGGCCCGCAGCAGGGCACCACCACTGACACACGCAAGACCAGGCCCTGCACGGGGAGGCTCCTTTGCAAAAGTGCAAGCATGAGTAAGGTCAGAACGGCGCTTCGCTCTGCGTGGTGGATTGGCCGTTGCCAGTGAAGCGTTGGAGGCTGATGTACTTGGCGTACCTGCGCCGCGCAACCGAAACGGCAGCACGGAAGGAGGCTGCTCTGCTGTGCGATCGCAGCAGCGTCCCAGCAACCCCACCCACTCGCACACCCACTTTGCGTCGACGCTCTTGAGCTTGGCAATGTGCACGGCGCCAATAACCAGGGCCACGAAGGCGAGCAGCACGCTGAGCACGACGCCCGCCACGGCAATCTCCGTCGCCTTTTTGATGAGCTCCTGGTTCTCGTTGTTGGCCTGCCCACACGGGCGCACAGCAGGAGCAGCATGCACAGTGTATGCTGGTGCTGGCGCCCCAGCAACTGCGGATGGCCGTGCCAGCCTGACCAGATGCAGGCCGCGCACCTCGATCGTCTGCGCCAGCTGAGTGCGGACCTGCCTGGCGTTCTCCAACTGCGCAAGGCTCAGTGGCAGAGCGGGGCAGGGCAAGGTCAGGCCCTCCTCCGTGAGTGGCATGAGGGAGTGCCGCCCACACATTCCCTTGCCCGCAGTACGAGGACTCGAGCACGCTCACGTCGGCTGTGATGTTGGCGAGCTGCGCCGAGGTGGCCAGCGCGCTCAGCTCCGCCAGAGCTAGCCCTGACACCCTGCGCGCACGAATGCGCCACTGGGGCCACCAATGAGCGCCTGCCGCTCAGCGCCGCCACCGGGCTCTCCTCCCCGTCGCTCTCCCTGCCGCGCCCCCACCTGTACTCTGACAGGACGTGGTCCAGCGCCCCTGCGCCCACCAGGGGGCTCCTCAGCAGCTCCAGCGTCCAGGTGGGCGCTGACGCATTGACCTGCAGGGAATGGGAGGGACACAGGGCCAGGTGAAGCTCTCACCCACCAGGGCGACACGAGTCACACAGAGAGCGCGTCGCCCTGGCGAGGTGCCGCCAGCGCACATGCACTCCTTGCGGCATGCACATCTGTTTGCCAGAGATGCCTCCACCAGATGTAAAGCTCAACACACACGGACCTGGAGGAGCGACTGGACGCTCTGCCACAGGCTCTGGCGCGTGGACAAGGGCAGCGGCACGTGGCGGCTCGTGTTGACGGCCCTCTGCGCACTCGGCGGATGCGCACAGGCGTGCCGTGTGTGGCACGGCACGGCGCCACGATCATGATGGCAGAGGGCAATGGGCTGACGCGTTGCGTGCGCGCGCTGGGCGCACCCTGCTCCCTCCCCACGCCAGCGCGGGTCCTGCCTGACCTGCACTCCGTTGCTGAGCAGCAGCAGGTTGAGCGCGGCGGGGAGCAGGGAGCTGTTGTTGCCCAGCCACGTGGCGTCCTGCAGCACCACCACCGAGGGCATGAGCAGCACGGGCCACAGGAGGGGCGCCTGCGCCGCCTGGAGGGCCGTCTGCAGCACAAACCCACTGAAGTCCGTGTCCACGTCCGGCATCCTGCGAGAGGGAGGGAGGGAGGGCAGCAAAAAGAGGGTTGACGCGTGCGCTGGCGTAGCTGAGGGAGGGAGGGCAGTGCCCACCACGCCAGGGCCGCATGCAAGCAATCCCCCAAGAAAAGACGCAGGGCGCCCGCCCACCTGATGCTCTCCACGGCCGTGGAGAGCAGCGCCGAGTCTGTTGCGCTGGGGCGCGTGAAGGTGGTGGTGCCAGGCGCCCACTGCAGCGCCACCTCGGCCAGGGCCCACTGCACGAGGAGGAACCAAGCAAGCAAGTGGGGGCAAGTGGGGGGCTGCAGAGTCGGTGACCGCCTCGCCGCCACCCCAGAGGTGCCCACCCCGCGCGCTGCGCACCTCTGGCAGCAGGCCCAGCGCAATGTCTATGAAGCCAATGGCGTTGGGCACCGTGGACACCTGCGCGGCGCGCGTGCAAGCACAGGAGAGCGAGACGCCGCGTCTGTGCGGCGGGCACGGAGGAGGCGAGTGCAGCTGGCGCCCCCGTGCTGGCGGGCGAGCGGTGTGTGCTGGTGGGCCGCACCCCCCCACCCGTCCCAAACTCCCGCTCCGCCCCACTCCACTCCTCACGTTGTTGCCGGCAAAGGAGAGCGCCGCCAGCATGTCCTCGTCCTCTGACATGGCCAGGAAGCTGGATGGCCACGCCAGGTCAGGCGAGGTGCCCAAGGTCCAGGGCGAGGAGCAGCCCGCCACTCTGCGCCAGGTGCAAAGTGACGCGCAGCGCCACGCCGTGCGCCAACCAGCCGGTTGGCGTTGCCCCGTCCTTCCCCCACTCGCAGCTCCTGCTCCCATGCGGACAGTGCAGTACTCACGCGTTGAAGAAGCTGATGACTGAGGCCTGGCTGGGGGAGAAGAGCGAGGCGCGCCTCAGCACCCGGATGGCGGCGTTGGGGTCGGCCAGGCTCAGGCTGGGGTTGGACGCCCGGATGGAGGGGTGCGACCAGGACGTGATGGCGCCAGAGTAGATGCCTATCAGGGTGCAGGCCGTCAGGTTGAGCGGCTGCGTGCATCCCAGGAGCGCGGGTTGAGCGGCACGCGGATGATGAACGCTACGAGGGGGCTTGCATGGCACGCCGTGCGCACATGCAGGAACGACCAGAACACGAGTGCATCCAGGCAAGGGCAGAGAACAGGAATGGGCCAGGCCAGAGGCAGAACGGCAGGTAGCGGACGAAGCAGCGCATGAGCAGTCCACAGAGGAAACAGCAGGAAGTGAACGACCAGCACAGCGTTGAGCCAGGCACAGGAGCCGTTCAGCGGCAGCGGCTGCCCAGGAGTCCAGGTATGCAGAACACCAGGTGCAGCGTGCCTCACGCGGCCGCCTGCAGACATCGCGTCCCACTAGTGAAGGAGAGGCGCCGCACCTGTGTCTGCATGCTGGCGGTGAGCACTGAATGGAAGAAGCCGACCTTGGCCACCAGCAGCGGCACGTTGAGCACCTTGCCCAGCCCCGCAGCGTTGGCGACCGTCCAGTTGCTGCTGGGCAGCGGCATGCCCAGCACCGTGTAGCCGGGGCGGACGGTGGCGTTGGTGAGGCCCAGCATGAACTCGGCGCGCCCGCTGTTGGTGCCGATGGCGCGGTAGCCGGACCACACGGGCGGCTTGGCGCTGTTGGTGAGCATGAAGGACAACTGCGCGCAGCCCCAGGACATGGCTTGCTTTGGCTGCACACACCAGGCACCTTGTGCCTGGTGTGTGCAGCGCTGCCAATGCACGCAGCGCAGCCGGCTAGCGAGCTCACCTGCGCGAGCTCAGCGGTCGTCACCGTCGATCCGCTCCCGTAGAGTGCGTGGGCGTGCGCGTGCTGCGCGGAAGCGCGAATGAAGCAGTTGATGCACGCCAGCGCCATCGCCACCACCGCCGCCTGCTGCAGCCTCGCCATCGATGGTCGCGGAAAGCTCAGCTCTCGACAGGTGGGTGCGGGAGATCAGCTCCTGGGCCGGACAGGCTCAGGAAGCAAGCTGGAGTGAGCTCTGTGATGCATGCTGACCGCGTTGGCTGGCTCTTGTGAAGGCAGACGGTGGCGTTCCGCCGCATGAGGGCGCATCACGCTCCCTCAGCCCCAAAAGGCCAGTCACACGTCCCCTCTGTCAGCGCTCAAGACCTGCAAGCCTCACGAGGTGCCTCATCGGTGAGCTGCGCCGCGTGTCTCCCCCGTCCTCCGCCGTGTGCCTCCTGCAGCCCGTGATGGCACAGGAAGCGTGCCTCATCAAGGGAGCCCTGCAGCAGTTTTTCCCTCTGCTCAATCTCAGCGCTCAAGAGCCACGAGCTGTCGGAGAAAGCTCGCTCCTTGCTGTCGTGCGCTGGACGCCGAGCCGTTTCGCACGTGAGTCCCGGTGGTGCGTGCGCTTCGGTGGCACACAGCGCAGCAGAGGAGGGCTCAAAGAGGGCGAAGCGCGCCTTGCTGCAGGCGATCACTCCCAAGCGTGCACACCGCTTGCAGGCGCGCAGGCTCGGCGCACCCCACACTACCCTGATATCCCGGAGGAGGCAGGTGCGAGCAAACTCAACTGGCCAACTTTTCAGGAGGAGAGGGAGCCGAGTCAGCAGCAAGTTCCGGGCCTGCAGTGTGCAGAGGGACTCCATCGCGGCGATGGAGAGGCCTCCCATCGAGAGGCCGTGCGCGCGCGCCCGGGAACGATGGCGGGTTGTTGCGTCTCGGTGCAATTGCCTGCGCGCAGAGTCGACGAGATGGGTCTTTTGGCCACGGGCTTTGGCTTCGTGTCTGGGAAAGAGTACATCGAGAGCGGCTTCTACAACAATGAAGGTGCGCGCGCGCTCACGCGGGCGACTCGGATTTCGTCGCGCGCGCCGGAACGACTTTCCCTCGCACCCAGCGCAGCAGGCCTGAGTCATCAGCCATTCGCCTTCAGAGGAGCAGACCTCTGCTCCTGCTCCTGGCCCAGCATGCTGCGCGCCGTCTTCTTCTTGCCTGCGCTGGCACGCCGCGCCTGCCGCACGTCGGTTGGTGGCACGGTGGGCTTGGCCCGCCCAGTAGATCGGGTGGTTGCGCCCGCGCCACACGCGCCTGCCTGCTTGGCCCCCCAAAATGCACGCGCAGACAAGGCTCTGACGTACCCGCGCATGCTCCGGCACCGCATCTTCCACACAAAGACGGTCGAGGAGATGGAGCAGGAGGCCAAAAAGTCGTCGGGCGGCGTGGAGCTCAAACGCACGCTCGGCTGGCTCGACCTGACGGCCCTCGGCGTTGGCTTCATGTGCGGCGCCGGTGAGAGCCCGCGAGCCTGCATTGTTTCCACGCAACTGGATGCGGACACTGTTGGTCCTGGGCACTGGCTGACCTCGGCAGTACGACGCGCCCGCCCCGCAGGTATCTTCGTGTCACCCGGCTACATCGCCAGCGCCCTCACGGTGAGCAAGCAGCCACTGCAACGCACCAGTGCTGCGATGCGGACTGCGCGGCGCTGCTCGCTCAGCCAGAGACCCAAACACGCTCGACTCGCGCTGTGCGCACCCCGCAGGGCCCAGCGCTGTGCATCGCGTACCTGGTGGCCGCCCTCAGCGCCTACCTCAGTTCCTTTTGCTACGCCGAGGTGAGTGGGAGCAAGCGCGGTGCGGGTTGTGCGCACCCCCTTGGCCTTCACGTGCACGGCGCTGAGCGGACGCCTGGTGCGCCCTCGCCTCCGTGCTGAGCAGTTCACGTCGGCCGTGCCGCTGGCGGGCGCCGCCTACAACTACGTCTACACCACCCTGGGCGAGTTCATCGCCTGGATCACCGTCTCCAACCTCATCCTGGTCAGCGGTGGCTGGCGTCTCTGCGATGCACCGCTGGGCAACGCCAGGGCGTGGTGCCCAGCAGCACCATTCACCACGCCCCCCCCTGCTACTGCTGCAGGAGTACATCATGGCCAACGCTGCCGCCGTGCGCGGCTTCAGCCCATACCTGGCGCTGCTGTGCAACAAGCCCGCCAACTACTTTATCAAGTCGTGGAATGGCTACAAGCTCGACGGTGCGCGCGCCGCGGGGTTGAGGCGCCATGAATGAAAGCTTGGGATGGCCTTCCAGGAGGGCCAGCTAGCTCATCAGCTGCGTCACCGAACCCCTGCTGCTTGGCCGTTCTCTGCGTGGCGCAGGCTTTGCGTGCGGCGTGACCATCGTGGTGACCATCATCCTGTCGTTCGGCATCCAGGAGAGCGCCACCACCAACCTCATCATCACCGTCATCCACGTGCTCGTCATGCTCTTCATTATCATCGCGGGCCTGACCCAGGCCAACAAGGCCAACTTCTCGCCCTTCATCAAGGAGGGCAGCTCGTGGAAGAACATCTTCAACGGCGCCGCCGTGGCCTTCTTCTCCTTCATCGGCTTTGACGCGCTCGCCACCACCGCCGAGGAGATGAAGGACCCCAAGAAGTGAGGGTGGAGGCGGGGGAAACTGAGCGCGGCGCCGTGGGAGAGCGGGCGAAGAGCTGTCCCCGCTCAACGGGGGAGGGGGAAGGGGGCGCAACACGCCACGCCACGTGACCCAACCACGCGTCCGTGCTCTGCCGCACCAAACGCGTGGCCGGACTGCAGGGACATGCCTCGTGGCATCCTGGGCTCCGTGTCCATCGTCACGATCATTTACGTCATGATGTGCGTGACGCTCAACCTCATGGTGCCCACGCCCGAGATCAGCGACAGCGCGGCCTTTGCGGCGGCCTTCCGCTACGTGGGCATGGACTGGGCCGTCTACATCGTCAGCATCGGCGCGCTGCTGGGTATCTTCACCACCACGCTGATTGGCGTGCTGGGCGCCTCGCGCATCCTGGTGGGCTGCTGCCGCGAGCGCATGCTGCCGCCCTTCTTCGCC
>VFQP010005643.1_pt1 | contig 10760 bp, 9 predicted proteins | sample 3512351 | NCBI WGS metagenome assembly VFQP01 (sample SAMN10412372, study PRJNA504923) | tailings metagenome | isolation source: Relicate 1 Philex TSF1 revegetated site | place: Philippines: Tuba, Benguet | collected 2017-08-29
TAATAATAATAATAATAATAATAATAGAAAATGGGTAAAGAGAAAGTCCACATTAACTTGGTCGTTATCGGCCACGTCGATTCAGGCAAATCGACGACCACCGGTCATTTGATCTACAAATGCGGTGGTATCGACAAACGTACGATCGAGAAATTTGAGAAAGAAGCCAATGAAATGGGTAAAGGCTCATTCAAATATGCTTGGGTTTTGGATAAATTGAAAGCCGAGCGTGAGCGTGGTATCACGATCGATATCGCTTTGTGGAAATTCGAAACCAAAAAATATTACTTCACGATCATTGACGCTCCGGGCCACCGTGACTTCATCAAAAACATGATCACTGGTACTTCCCAGGCCGATTGTGCTATTTTGATGATTGCTGGTGCTCAGGGTGAGTTCGAGGCCGGTTATGCTAAAAACGGTCAGACCCGTGAGCACGCTCTCTTGGCGTACACTTTGGGTGTTAAAGAGATGATTGTGTGCATCAACAAAATGGACGACAAAACCGTCAATTGGGGTGAGTCTCGTTACACTGAGATCAAAGACGAGTTGTCTAAATTCTTGACGAAATGTGGTTACAAAACGAAAGATATGGACTTTGTGCCGATCTCGGGTTGGAACGGTGATAACATGATCGAGCGTTCGGCCAACATGAAATGGTACAAAGGCCGTATTATGTTGGAGGCTTTGGATAACATCAAACCGCCAAAACGTCCGTCGGAGAAACCGTTGCGATTGCCGTTGCAGGATGTTTACAAAATCGGTGGTATCGGTACTGTACCGGTCGGTCGTGTCGAAACCGGTGTTTTGAAACCGGGTATGACTGTCACTTTCGCCCCGTCAGGTTTGAGTTCTGAGGTGAAATCGATTGAAATGCACCACGAAGCTTTGGAAGAGGCTTCGCCGGGTGATAACGTCGGTTTCAACGTGAAAGGTTTGTCCATTAAAGATATCAAACGTGGTATGGTCGCTGGTGATGTGAAAAACGACCCGCCAATGAAATGTGCTGCCTTCAACGCACAAGTCATTGTGTTGGATCACCCGAACAAAATCATGGCCGGTTACACCCCGGTTTTGGATTGTCACACCTCACACATTGCGTGCAAATTCAACAAATTGTTGCACACCATCGACAAACGTACTGGTCAGGCCAAAGAGCAGGACCCGAAAGCCATCAAAACTGGTGATGCCGCGATCGTCGAAATGGTACCATCCAAACCGATGTGCGTTGAGCCGTTCTCGGACTACCCGCCATTGGGTCGTTTCGCCGTTCGTGATATGCGTAAAACCGTCGCAGTTGGTGTCATCAAAACCGTTCAGCGTATCGACAAAGACGGTAACATCACGGAAGTGCCCAAAGGAGGCGCGAAAGCCGAAACCGCTGCTTCGTCATAAGAGCGTATAAAAGACGACGCGAGCAGTTGTTTACGTGTTTTTTGCTTCATCTTCCGATGAGATAATAAACAGCGAAAGCTCCGGCGCGTCCACTCTGGGGCTCATACCATCTTCCCTCGCGGAACGGTATGAGCGAGTGTTCACGCCTTTAATTAAAAAGCGAGTGTTTTTCTGCCCTGTACTCACCTTCCCGTTCGTGGTCGCAAATTCTTTTTTGGTTTGCCGTATTGTGGACGAGACAGCATCCACTAGCGAGTTCGCCACTTGCTTTTGGTTTGCACCTCTTTTCATCTCTTATCACTTTCTTCATGTCTTGAATCAACCCCGACGCCGTCTTATTTTCTTATAAACGGGTCGACGTATCGTACATCGATTGATTGTATACTTTCCTGACTCTCTGCAAAGCTGCAAGCAAGCTGGCGCTACGAGCCTGAGATCGAGATTGCAATGCGCTGCTGCGATTTCTATTAATAAATCTCAATCGACTTAGAACTTTTCCTCTGTCTGTCGGTTTTCGTGGTTGTGCGGTCGACCACCAAAATTCGCCAACCACGAAAAGACCAGCCACATGTATGAATAGCCAAACCGGATGCGATACCTTTCATACCTTCTCGGCCTAACGGCTAAGATCGTTTGTAGTATCTGTTCTAAATCAGTTAATCCTGGTTTCACTCTCTACGGAGAGTCTCAATGTTTTTGGGCCTGTGCGATCGGTCAGTGGCTCGCCCTGAAGATCGCAAACAAGTGGTTTCGGCATTACACTGTGCGCCTTAACTGCTGGGATTTCCTTTTGCTCGTTTTGGTGTTGGCCGGGTTTTTTGTTTTGTTTCTCGTTTTGGGTCTGCGCAGCAGCACAGGAACATCGCGTCCTCAACAGAAGCACTTTTCACGGCCAAGAAAATTTAAAAACAAGAAGAAAACAAACAGATGTGTGGTGGAGTGGATTTGAGATGAAATGTTCAGGTGCAGACGCGATGGTCGATGGTTGGATCCGATTAAATGATATCGGGAAAGCCGCTTCCAAATCCGCCGCGTCCGTTGAAACCACCGCGTCGGTTGCCCCTTCCCCGACCGCCGGGTGGGAGCAGTTCGTCGTTATCGGGTTCGCCCATGCCTGGAACCGGTCCCCACGGATCGAAGCGCGGTTGCATACCCCTACCCCGACCACCCACACCGCCCACACCACCGCCCACACCACCGCGTCCGTCGAACAACGGATGGTTTGGACCCATCAGATTACCGCCCCCGCCGCCACCGCCAAAGCCGGGTGGTACGATCTGCGTCGGCTGCCAATCCGCGTCGAAATCACCGAATCCGGGGCGCATCGGCTGCATGACCGGCATCGGACGCGGTTCTACCAAAAGCGGATTTGGTTTAACCGATACTTCACTGCACACGTCACAACATCACAACATCACAACATCACAACATCACAACATCACAAAACGCGATCGACCAAAGAAATGCCGCATCGATTGAGGGAGGAATTACCTCTGTTTGGACGGAGCGGGAGCCGGTGGTAGCGGTGCTTTCGGTGTAACTTTCGAAATGATGGACGCATCTACAATCGATGCGAGTGCACTCAAACCGGATGGTGTATTGTAAACGGCCGACGGATTTTTCCAGTCCGAAACAGTTTTCGAATTCACATAATCGTCGACGCTACATTTCACCACATCACATCAGTGTATCAGCTCACATGCAGTGGTAGTGGTAGTGGTAGTGGTTGTGACTGACTTGATTTCAGTGCTGTACACTTTCTTCTCCTCTGATTTACGAATGGCGTGAGTGAGCAGCGCATTTTCCATTCGAACGAGTTTTAACACTGCACGTTCAACCGAACCGCTACCGCCGCCACCACCACCACCCGAAGCAGAGGCTGCCGCACTGCCACTGCCACCGCTTCCACTCGCTACAGAGCGAGTGTATACGAAGCAGTAGGTTTCAGCGCTTTTGTTCCAGTCCGGAGGTGTTCGGCCCAAGTCTGCAGCAACCAATCAGGGATCAGAATCCACGTGCGATCACCCACTGCCAACGCTCGATCGTATGTGGGTATGTGCGGTGGCTGTACCTTTGAACTCTTTTTCGTCCGTCTTTTCGTTGAGTGCCACACATTTCCATCCGGCTTCGATCATTAACGTATGAACAACAAAAGCTGATGCGTCGTGTGCATCGCGGAAGGTTGGTTTGGCGGAGGCGATTTTCGCCAGTAACTAAACACCACACCACACATACCATAAGTACGAATCAGGGGCACTGCATTGATCGAAGTGGAGTGGTGCGCTGGTGCTGTTGCTTACCGCTTCACCGGCTTCGTTTGGTTTCGCTGCAGACATCGAGTCTTGCCCTGCCAAAAACCACGTCATTCGTCAGATGCCCGCGGTGCCGGTGGCCCCGTGCTCTGAGTTCACAACTGCTGCAAAATGACGTGCGCAAACGAAAAACTTCAAACATGGCGGTTGTGGTCTTCGTGTGTAGGCGCGCAAATGGAAAAGCCGGACAAACAAGAGAAGGTTGCGCCGACGACACGACCACCTGCATCAAATGGAAAGCAGGTAAGTGGGTTGTGTTGTTCTCTGTTGGTTGTTGTCGGGCTGGGATGTGGGTCTGATTATGGGGTTTGGTGTTGTGTTTCGTTAGGCGGGTGCGAAGTCAAAAGCAGCGGCAGCGGCTGCAGCTGCATCAGCTGCCGGCGCAGCGGATCCGATCAATGAGAAAACAGCGGATGTTGAAATGTCAGCCCCACCCGATTCTGCGAGTGCTGCAGCCGGTGCGACTGCTTCCGCGACGACCAAACCACAACCCAAAAAGAAGAAAAAGAAAGCGGCGGGCGACGAACAAAAGAGCGAGAAAAAGAGCGATACGAAAGAGGTTGATCCGGATCTGCCAGTATGTATCAAGTTATTGGCTGCTGGCTGCGGTGTCCGGCGGCCGGGTTTGATGTTGTGATGTTATGCTGTGGATCAGGCGATTCCTTCGAATGACGAACTGCAAAATGCTTTGACGATCGCACAAGAAATGGTCACGGAAGTGACACTCGAAGGTATGAACACGACCTGAATTGAAAATCCCTCTCCCTTTCGTTGTCTGATGAATATCAGTTGATTCATATTTCTACACCTCTTACGAATCCGGCAACACCGGATTATGCGTTCAATCAACTCATTACACTGATCACAACCCACTGTCGCGCAGCGCCCCAACCGATTCACCGCCGCTACAACCGATTATCTTCTGCCCCGGCTGATTTGATTGTATTTTGTGTGTGATGTGTTGATCTGTAGCAAACGTCGACATAAAAGTCCACCCGTCCGGTATCGTACCACAACTCCAGTATGTGCTAAACAGAATGCAATGCGCTCCTCCCCTCCTGTCCCCTCCCCCTCTCTCCCTCTCTCCGATGGATGATAGCAGCACGCGCTGATGAAACGCAGCTCCCTCTTCCGATCTCACTGAGTGAAAAAACGCTTTCCGGAATCATAATTGTCTGAGCTCTGCATATCACCATCACACCACCATCCCTTACCCTGCATCCAGTGCCATACCACCCCTCACTTCAACACTGACTGTTGGCCTGCCGCTGTCTGTATGTGTGTAATAGAAATATCGTCGCAACCGTTAATTTGGGCATGAAATTGGATCTGAAAAGTATCGCGATGCGAGCTCGTAACGCGGAGTTCAATCCAAAGGTAAGAACTCGATTCACCGCCGCATGTCTCCTCCCCCTTTCGTTGTCTGATGAATATCAGTTGATTCATATTTCTACACCTCTTACGAATCCGGCAACACCGGATTATGCGTTCAATCAACTCATTACACTGATCACAACTCACTCTCATCCTCTCCCGCCTTTCCTGCTTTACTCTGCCGTTGCTCGATTCATGTCTGAACCTGTTTTGTGTCGTCGTGTGGTGTGGTGTGATGATGATGTGATGTGGATATGATAGCGATTCTCTGCTGTTATAATGCGTATTCGCGAACCGAAAACGACGGCGCTCGTATTTAATACTGGTAAAATGGTGATAACCGGTGCGAAGAGCGAACAGCTCGCTCGTTTGGCAGCACGTAAATATGCGCGTATCATCCAAAAATTGGGATTTCCGGAGGTTCGATTTTTAGATTTCAAAATACAAAATTTGGTCGGTTCGTGCGACGTCAAATTTCCGATTCGATTAGAGGGTTTGGCGTATGAACACGACGATTATTCCAGTGTATGTCAGTCATAGCGATAGTTCATATCACGTTGTATTCGGTGACTGATTCGCTGATGTGATGATATGATGTGATGTTATGATGATATGATGTGATGTAGTACGAACCTGAATTGTTTCCCGGTCTGATATACCGTATGGCTCACCCAAAGATCGTGCTTCTGATATTTGTATCTGGTAAAGTGGTATTAACCGGTGCAAAGAGTCGGGCAGAGATATACGAAGCATTTGAAAATATCTATCCCGTACTCACCGAATACAAGAAAGAGGTGCACGAGGCAGAGCCCAAATTTGGAGACCAGTAACGTCGCTTACCGCGCGCCAACCATAAACTTGTTCATTCATATTAAATATATTAATATATCTGTTTCTTGATTTTGTTTTTCTTCTTCGTTTTATGCTGTGATTCAGCGCGTCTTTCACTTCTGTACCGCACGCTCGATCGCGATGCCAGAACGGCTGTGTGTAACGACAACTTGCCGGTACATGCGAGACATATGCATGACGCTCTCGAACTCGCGGCATGCACTCGAGCCGCTCTCTCGTCTAGATCGATATCTACAAATTATGATTAAAATTATGGTCAGCTCTGAAAAACGACACTTGATTTTTTTTTTGGACTAGAGTCACGTCATCAGACAGAAATTCGATCAGTAATATTCAGTATGCATGTATGAACAAATTTGCATTTTTGGTTGCCGATTGCAGGAGCGGCTTCGCGAGCGGTTGAATGTTTATCCAGCCGCCCATTTTTGATCGTCGCTCAGCGTTTGAACCCAGGCCTTCTGCTACGGATGGACCGATCCAGCAGGTTTGCATATGCAATTGTTCAACCCACAATCTACGATCGATCACTCTATCCTGCAGCTGCTGCAGATCGCACAATTTCCATCACACGAACTGCATTATTTGATTGGGATTTTGTTTCCGTTGGTTTAAACTTATGGCGTCACTCCGCGCCCCGCGCACTCGCGTCATCGACTGACTGACTCCGTGGCCGGCTCTGTCTGAACCGCTCTCTGTGTTTTGCTGCTTGTGTGCAGGTACTCGGTTTCAGTCGTACTGCGATCGATTCGATCTGGCAAGTACCAACCCATCGACCCATCGACGCATCGTACTCACATACACAACCACCAAACACAGTATTATCAGAAGATGCGTCGATCTGCATCTGCACTGGTGGTGGGTGTGGTGGCAGCAGCAGTGATTGTGGTGGTAGCGAGTAGTGGTGTATCCGCACTCGGTGCAAACTGTACGGACGGTGTATTATGCTTTGATGATACACTGCCCACTGAGCCACTGTATTGCTATCCCGGTTTTTACTGCCCCGGAAATCAGACGGCGCAGTTATGCCCGGCCGGCAGTTATTGCCTCACACCAACTTCCATCGAAAAATGTCCGGCCGGTTATTACTGCCCCCCATCCACGGTCGAACCAAAAGAGTGTTCGCCCTTCGCGGCGTGTCCGGCCGGTTCCGATCGCTATTTCCTGTGGGGTGGATTACTCTTAGCGCTTGCACCACTCGTTATTATCATTTGTTATAAACGATTTGTGGTCGATCGATCGCTCACTGGTACTGTACCGACAGCGAATGCGACCGAATTAACAGCGAACGAGAAAGGCGGTGCAAACCGCAAACGCGCAGAATCGATCGCGGCCGGACTGCAAGCGGTTGATCGCTCCTCGTCCGCAGCTGATATGCTTTCACCATTTAGTGATTCCGGTGCGACCATGCGAATGCTCGCTCGTATGTCAGTGGGTGACAAACCGGATTCTGCCGCGCAGGCAGCAGCAGCTGTGGGTGGTATTGCGGTGCCGCTTCCCCCCTCCGCTGCGACTTCGATGGTGGTGCAAAATCCGGTCAATCTGCGATTTGATAAATTGGTGTCTGCCGTTCAGGTGGACGGCAAACCGAAAGTGATTATGCAATCCGTTTCCGGTGCATTTCGTGCCGGTCGTGTGGCGGCTGTTATGGGACCGTCCGGTGCCGGTAAAACCACGCTTTTCCGTATTTTGATGGGCAAATTACCAGTCACAGGCGGTACCGTCTATTTGAATGAAAAACCGGCCGATCTCAGACAGTTGACCGGTCGTACCGGATTTGTACCGCAGGCAGATATTATGATTTCAACTCTTACTGTGCGCGATGTATTGGTTCACGCGGCGCGAACGCGACTGCCTGCGACGATGTCAGATCACGCGAAATTGGAAAGAGTGGACGATCTGATGCGTGCTCTCAGTATTACTCACATTCAGCACTCGATTATTGGCGATCCCGAGGCCGGACAGCGCGGTATTTCCGGCGGTGAACGAAAACGTGTATCAATCGGTATTGAGTTGGTCGCAAATCCGTCCGTCCTGCTTTTAGACGAACCGACAACCGGTCTGGACAGTACAACTTCATTGGATGTTGTGCAGCTGCTGAAAACGATCGCGCAGACTCAGCGTGTGACGGTCGTCGCTGTGCTGCATCAACCCCGCAATTTAATCTTTGATTTATTCGATGATTTGGTGCTGTTGGCACCCGGTGGTCGTACGGTGTTTTCTGGTCCGTCGTCGAAAGCTCTGAATTATTTCGCGTCGACCGGTTATCCGTGCCCGCCCAAAGGCAATCCGGCAGATCACTTCATTGATGTTATTAGTGGTGCGAGCGGTGCACCACAACCCGGTGGCACCGCAGCAATTGCGACGACCGCTGTACCGGGACCGGGACCGGCCAGCGGCGAAAAGAAATCGGCTCCAGCAGCAGCGGATGATGAACCGGAAAAGGTCAATCCGGCAGAAGTTCAGGTGCGATTGGTTCAGGCATGGCAGAATGAGGAAGCACGACGTGCAGCATTAGCGGGTGCAGCGAGTGGTACACCGAGTGCTGCTCAGTCTGCTCAGACGGCGGTGAGTCCTAAATCAGCTTTAAAGATTGACGAATCACTGGCTGGTGCGAATTGGTTTCAGCAGGTCGGTTTGACGTTCTATCGCGGTCTGTTACAGCAGGTGCGAGGACCGGCCATTAACACTGTATTATTAGAATTATTTTTCCAGTTATTTTGTGGTGTTGTGATCGGTATTGCATTTGTGCATGAGAATTGGTTCCTACCTCCGATGCCGCCTCAGTATTCGGATTTCTGTCCGAAAGCGATGCGCGATTTCTGTAAAGGCGAACCGCTCCGAGATCTGTTATTATTAGAAGCGACTTTCATTTGCAGTACGCTCCACCGTCCACCACTCCCTTCCTCTCTATCTTTAGTTGTATCAAATTAATATTTGTGTGTTCTGTTCTGTTGTGCTGTGGTGTTTGCAGTGGCTCTGGGTTTGATCGCTGCTGTTACCGGCGTCCGTACATTCGGTGCAGAGGTACTGAACATGTCACGAGAGGTGGCATCCGGTGCCAGTGCCAGTGCTTATTTCGTCGGTAAATGTCTGAGTGATTTACCAGCGATTATCATTTATTCGCTGGTCTTCACATCAACGTTTTATGTGATGGCCGCTCCAAACGCTCACTTCACTCAATTCTTCGCCATTATTTTATATTTCGAATGGACGATGTACGGTCTCGGGTATGTGTGTTCAGTGATGTTTAAAGCACAGGAGAATGCACTGATTATGGCTGTCGTAGCGAGTCTGTTAGCCGGTCTGGCTACTGATAATATGGATCCACAGAAATCAGCCGCGTGGAGCCGATGGACATCAGAATCAATCTTTTTGGCAGAAGTTCGGGCTGATTCGTTGACCGGCGCGACGCGTGAGCTGTTCCAACAGTATTTGGATGTGAGCTCGAAATTTAATTTAGATAATTGGTCGCAGACGATCGTCGCCAGTATCGTTTATGGTGTGGTGTTACGAATTTTATCACTCATCTTATTACGACGCCGACAGCAAACCATCGAAGCAAATACATAAAACACACTCATCGGATGTAGCCGACCCCGCTCCACGCTCGCTCTCTCTCTCTCGTCACTCACACACAGTAGTAAAATCAACCCGCCCAAACAAACACTCTGTCTCTTTTCTGGTGTTTATTTGTTTTGTTGTTTGTCTGTCTCTTTCGTTCTTCGCACAATTTTTTTTTTTCGTTTTTGTCTCTCATTATATCACGACCACTTTCATCGCACTTATATCACATACACGTTGTCTCTCTTTCTCTCTCTGTGTCTCTTTTTTTTTCCGTCTCTAAATTTCGTGTTTCGATTTCTTTCCCTCTCTCTTGTCCTGCGCTCGGCGCTGCTTTTCCTCTTCTCTCCTCTCAGTAACAAAAACCAGCTCGTATGTTCGTTAGAAGAAGAAAAAATTCGTTTTTTTCGTCTTACATTTTTGACTTCTCTCTCTCGTGTTTGTGCGATGGGCTCACCATCTCCTCCTGCTGCCTTGTTTGTGTGATTGCTAAGTAGGTACGAGCACCGAAAACAGCCAAAACAATGCGTGTTTCGTTGGTGTCTCGTATGGTAGTGGTTACCGTCAGTTCGATACTACTCGTCTCGTCGCTACTGGCAGCGATCGGTTCGGCGGCTGATCCCGAGGCGGTCGTGTGTCCACCGGGAATGGATTGTGTGTACGATCAAGTGCGAGCGGCGTTTCCGTCCACTCCACTGAAATGCGATGCGGCGTTCGCCGGTTATTTGTGTGACGGTCAAAATCTTACGCTGTGCGAAAAATCTAAATTTTGTCCGACCTCAATTGAAGCCGACTCGCAAACCTGTCCCGACGGTTATTGGTGTCCGCAGGGCTTCTCGTATCCACTGAAATGCGAACCCGGCGCGACCTGCCCGGAGGGCAGCGCGAAACAGCGTCAGTGGACACCGATTATTGTATTGGCAGCTCTTTTAGTGGTATCAGCCGCTGTGTACTACTGCGTGCGTGGTACGACCGGTCCGCTCTGTGTTCGCTACTGCTGTGGTACCGGTTCGAGCTCGATTGGAATCGGAACGGCCACGACTGCACCCGGTGGTCGACACGCCGTCAATCCGAGTGGTGTGCAGATCGCTGCGGCGATTGCGAGTGCGCGTGAGAGCAGTCTCACGTCTGCACCGGATGTATCGTTTATGATGTCTGGCGGTATGCGTACTTCGATTGTCTTCCGTGATGTATCGATCGAGGTTGGAAGCGGTCTGACTCGTCGTACGGTGTTGCATCACTTAACCGGCAAGTTCCAAAGTGTCC
>VFQP010005644.1_pt1 | contig 10759 bp, 17 predicted proteins | sample 3512351 | NCBI WGS metagenome assembly VFQP01 (sample SAMN10412372, study PRJNA504923) | tailings metagenome | isolation source: Relicate 1 Philex TSF1 revegetated site | place: Philippines: Tuba, Benguet | collected 2017-08-29
CTGTGAATAGGCGTCACGCAGGCAAGCCAGCACTGCGCATACTGCCCGCCAGGCAGCGGTGACGTGGTTCCCGCCGCGGCTGAGGCTGGCGGGGCAGGCCCACCACCGCTGGCGCCGCACCTGGCCATTCGGAAACGAAGCTGCTCCCACAGCGCGTATGCACCCGTGGCAGCGCTGGCATACAGTAGCAGTGATCCGGCGCTGATGCCGGCGCTAGAGCCCAGGCCCACGAGAGTGTCGAGCAGCGGCACCCCCGAGGCGGCGACGCTTGCTGCGCCGCCAACCTGCGGAGGAAGGGCTGGAGACCCGAGCTGATCAGATGAAACTTTTTGCGGCTGCCTGAGGCGTCCCAGAAGCTCACCTCAGCCTGAGGGGCGACGTGCCCTCCAGGGGTGGGCAGGCAGCGAGCGAGTGCTTCAAACCCGCCTGCCTGCAGGCCGATCGCATGCATATCCAGACCACTCGTCGTGCCTGGGTTCGCGCAGCCGGCGTGTGAAGTCTAGCAGTATGAAAGGCTCACCAGCGGGTCACCAGCTGTCTCGTTCAGGGCCGCCATCGCGCTTCTATCTGCCTGCGGAAACTCGATCAGAGCCGTGCAGGCGACGGCGATGGGGAAGCAGCAGCCACCGGAGAGGAGCTGCGAAGCAAGGCTACAGCAGGGCGGCGCGGCCTCCCAAACACGGTCCAGGAATGGTGGGCAGCGCCTCCGGTGGCAGTGGGGCATATGGGCTTCCATTTTGTGACACCGCCAGGCTGGCAGGCGCAACACAGAGGACCGGAACTCATAGTACAGCCCCTTCCACCACAGATCGGCACCCAAGATCGTCGGTATAATCGTTTGTATACCTGGTATAAGGGTGAGGAGGACCTCAACCCCCCCACCCGAGCGGCCATCTACGCTCCCAACTACCTCCATACCCTGCTGCACGGCTCGCCCACGCTGTGAGCCCCCAACGCCTTCGCAGCATGAACCTCAGGGAGCCTTTGGCGCGTGCAGGGCGGCAAGACTCGCCGGCCGTGCAGCAGGTGGGGCCAGCTGCCTCCCAGCGCAGGCAGGCGTGAAATTGCGGTTGCTGCCTTCACAGCTTTCTCACATCGACGTCCTCCCCTATGGTGCAGCCTTCCAAGCCGGACACGTTGCTTGATGTCAACAAGACCGGGGCCACATCTGCCAGGGCTGCTGACGACTGGCAGCTGGCAGCAGGGCAGGCTGTGCTGGACGGCGTGACAGAGCAGGGTCCGGCACCCGGGGAGGCTACAGCGCAAGCGTGGGCTTTTGGCGGTGCACACCTGCGGCTGGCGCGCAATGTGCCGCTGCTTCAGAGCCAGGAGATTCTAGGGACGCTGATGCGGGAGGTGAACAGCATGCAGGACAGCCTGCTGACAGCTCGGTCGGGTGAGTGGGCCTGCATTCTGAGGCAGCACAGCAGCAAGGAGGATGCCGTGTTGCTTGGTCCCAGCGCCATGGTGCCGCTGTGTAACCATCCTGACGAGCCACAATACCGTGTTGCAATAATCCAACTCGGGGGCTGATCCTGCTCCGTCCTGTGCCTGCAGGCGCCGGGACGGCGCGCAGCGCACGCCCCGAACTGGCACGTGTCACCCCGCTGAGCCGCTTTGCAGCCAACCACGTGCTGCCAGACCCACTGGCGGACAGTTCACCCCAGCCGATGCAACAGCAGCTGGAGGAAAGCCGGCGCGAGGCAGCCAGCCTGCGGGAGCAGCTGCACCGCTGCCAGCGGGAGCTGGAGCGCTCGCCGAGGCAGCGCCCTCGCCCCAGGGGCTGTGGCTGCTTTGGTTTTTGAGAGCAGATCACCCTTTGGGCAAGCCAGACTTCCCACTCCTCGCAGGGGCGCAATGTCTGCTGCTGGTTCTGTAGTCGCCAACCATCCATCCGCCTGCTCCCAAGGGCTCTAGGCCTAGTGTGTTGTTGCTGCCGCCTGTTAAGTGAGTGCAGAAGGCCTCCAGATGTTGCCCTTGTCCTCCTGCTGCGCTCTCCGCTTGGCGTGCAAGCTGCCATCCCTCAGCGTCTGGTCTTTCCACCTCTCGCTGTCCGCCCTCACGCCTCTCCCTCCTTGTTACACATCACGCCATCCATCCCCTCTCCACCTTTGCTTGCAATGCCTCCTCTCCATCTCCCATGCCCTTCGTTACCGAAGCCCCCTCATGTTACTCTTCTCTCATCACCTCCACAACTCCTTTCACAAACTCCCCTTACCACTCCCTGAAAACGTCATCCCTCACCACTTTGACTTATACATTCATACACATGGCCTGTATGATCAGCCCTGACCGATATTTTTGTGGCGTGCATGCTTCCCCAATCGTTGTGCGCCCACTAGCGTGCTCCCAACCCTCTTAATACTCCTCTCCGCACTGCCCATAAGCGCTGCCATGCGCACCCCTACTAACCTGCAGTGATTTCGAGCGCTTCGGTCTTTCCCTTCAGTTAGCTGTGCTGTGCTCTGCAAACTCCGCAGCGTGATAGTGTGCAACTGCAAAAGCCACCCAGGTTGTTGCCAGCCGAGCAAAGGGCAGTGCCTGTTACAGCATGCTGCATCGAGATCGGTGCGTGCAAGGCAGGCCTTCAGCTGCATGGCCGCAGCTTGGAGTTGCCCCAGCCCCGGGGGTTGTCATCCTTGAAGTCGTCCCAGGCTCGAGCCTGCATGCGAAACAGGGGGCAGGTGCACGCCCATCGTCAACACTCAACAACCCTGCCGCATGGTGCCGCCCAGTTGCACCTCTGCAATTCACATGACTGCCAAGATGCCCCCAGCCCGCTGCAACGCGTGAATGCAAACCTTCGCGGCTGCAACAAATGGCTCCGTGACAGCCAGGCAGGGGGTGCAGCCCACCTTTTGCAGCTCCTCCTCTTCGACATCCTCGGCTGACCGCTCCGCCTGCTGCCGCGCCGCCCGCTCCTTGGCCCTGGCCTCTCGCTCCTGCTGCTCCAGCATCCTGCATTGCGCAGCAGGGGCCCGAGCGCTCAGCTTGGGGCAACAGGGAGTGATCCGTGCCATGCGGGGCAGGCCTGGGCACATGCCACGAAGGCACGTGTCTGCTGGGTGCCTGCAGCGCCGCCGCCAGGCAACCATGCCGCGCCCCACCAGAAGTCGGGAGCGCCGCTGCTGTGACCGGTTGCTGTTCCTCCCCAGCCAGAGCAACCTGTCCAGGGCAGTAAAGCGGACAAAAGCAAGGCCACAGGGCAGTGCCGCCTCACCGCTTGTACTCCAGCTCGCCAAACTGCTCCACGCTCATCGTGGGCAGCGCGTGGCTGGGCCGGAACACACCCTCCGCCAGCTGCTGCCGCCGGTTGGCAGCAGCCACGGCGCCCAGCTGCCGCATCAGGTCGGCAGGGGGGCCCTCGGCCGCGCGCTGCTCGCGCTGCCGCTGCCGCTCATCCGCCGGCATGGCGGCCGCGTGACGCAGAATCTCGACCTCCTGCTGCAATGTGCCACAGCGTTCAGCCGCCTGCAGCAGGGACGGGCAGCCGGCCATGGGTGGTGGGAGGGGCGCGGCCGGCACGCCCCCGCAGCTGCGAAATTCAGACGGGAATAGCATGGACTGCAAAGCAGCATGTGTCAATCTGCCTGCTTACGCCCTCTCTCTCAAACGCTATGCCGGCCATCTGCTCGTTGGAATGCAGGAAGAGCAGCATGACGGCAGCAGAATAATTTGTCCCAGACTGCCCCAGTCGAGGGGTGTGGTGTGGTGTGGTGGGGTGGGTGGGGCCACACGCACCTGCAGCGCAGCCAAGTCGGCCTGCAGCAGCCACAGCTCCCGCTCCACCTCCTCGCCATCCCCCGCTGTACCGGCGCCTGCGCCCCCAAAGCCGGCAAACCCGGCCCCGCATTCGGCCTCGCCGTCGCCGCCTCCAGGCGCCGCTACGAGGCGCTGCTGCTGCTGCTCTAGCTCCTGGATGCGAGCCCGGATCGCCTTCTCCCTGCATGAGGGCAAACGGAGATGATTAAACAATTGGCAGGATCTTGGGGTGAGATTGGCCGCAGGAAGGAAAGGCATTAGCACGAAGCTGCGAGGGTGCATGGCTGGGAACAGCGCCCGCTGCCAGCCCGCGCCAGCTCAGCGAAGCCGGCACCACGTCGTCCCCTGCCCAGTCCCACCGCTTGAACTTTTCGATCTTGCTTTGCCGCAGCGCTGCAGGGTCCGGCCGTCCGCGGCCGCCGCCGCTGCTGCCGCCGCCGCCGTCCCCATGCTCGAGGACACCTGCTGCCAGCGCTGCCGCGGGCGGGCTCAGCAGATCGTACTGTCGGCAGCGTTGGAGAAAGGCGCGGTAATGCTGGCCGGCGGCCTCCAGGGCGGCGAGGCGCACGGAGGGGTCGTCTGCGAGCAGGAGGCCGGTATGGCGCGCAGTTGGCAATGACAAGGCGCAAACTAACGCTGCATGTGTTGTGTGCCGATATGCAGTGCAGAGGATCCCCCAGCCAAGGTAATCTAGGGCGAGAGCATGAGGCACCGGGGAGAAAGGCAGGGCTGTGGGGAGGTGGGAAGGCGGGGAGGCTGTGGGTGGCAGCATGGCACTCGCTGCCACCTGTGCTGGCAGTCTCACCGGCGTGCGTGTGCGACGCAACCTCTGCCTGGTAAAAGGGGATCAGCAGGTACTTGATGTCGCCAGTGGCTAGGTCATCCCGATCCTCGTTGGCGGAGAACAGGGCGAGTGCGTCTGCTGCAGCGGCCGCCGCCCGCAGGCACGCTGCGCCGTCTGCAACCAGGCGTTGTTTGGAAGGGTCAGATGCGGGTGTTGTGTCCAGTTGCTTCAAGAGGCCGCGTGCTCGCTGGAAAAGAGCGGGCAGAGGCAGGTCGCGAAGCTCCTGTTCTGGTGGCGAGGTCTGTTGCGCCATGGCTGCGCTCGGCACTGGGTATTGCAGATCTTGCGCTTGCAACGTAACAAATGACCAATTTGCCTTGGGCGCCAACAGTTCATCGGCCAGCTCAGCTTCGAAAGGAATGAACGCGAAGACTCTGTGGAGTACAGTCAATGTCCGATCAAATCACTGAAACCTTGCATGCCTGCCGGATCGGTCGTAGGCTCTATGACGGAGAGGAACCTTGCGGAGCTTCTTGAAATTGCCCTGCCAGGCGGCCCGAGCACTCTGCGGCATGAACAGGGGGGAGCGGATGCACTTGCAGCGGCCTTATATTGTGAGGAGCGGTTGCCATCGCTGGCCGTGCTTGTGGTTGCTCAGCGCAGGCCTCGCTGCGGTTGGCGCTGGCCTGCCTGCCTTGTATGTAAATCTTGCTGCTCGCCATGTCGTCTCGACTCTGACTGCACTGTGCCTTTTGTATGGAACAGGCTTGATGATCAGGGATGGATACGTTGCATTGGACCAGTCAGGCCAGCCGCAGCAAGGCCACATGCTGCCGAGGGAGTGGAACGCAGTCCCCAACCTCTGGGCCTTTATCTTCTCGCGGTGCGCTTGCCAGCGGGGCTTTGTTTCATGATTGACGAGGCTCGCCTGATGCGCAGTACGTTGGGCAGGTTTGCGTTTGGGGTCGCCTCAGGGTGGCTGTGCCCTTGCTGCTGCCTGTCGTGCCCACCGCCCAGAGCCTTTCGCCGCCGTTGACTGCTGCCGGAGGCGATGCAGGCCCGGCGCGTCCCGGCTGTTCCGCCTAGAGTGCGGGCAGCACCCGGCAACTCGGCGCATGATCATCCATGCAAGCGAGCTGGGCCCGGATGGGGCACCGCTGCCGGACAACATGCAGGCAAGGGCAGAGCCGGGTCAGGGGGAAGCGTGCAGCACTCGAGAGCCGGAATGCGTCTTGTCGTGCCCCTCCTGTGCACCGTGTCCTTCCCAGCCAATGTTGGCTGCTGCGCGCTGTCAGCTTCTGCGCAGCGCGCGTGCAGCGGGGCGGCTGCCCAGAGTCACCCAGGCATGGCTGGCTGCTGTGCCATGCCTGCTGTGCAGGTCATGGGAGTGCAGACAGACAACTATGTGCGCCAGGGCCAGCAGGGGCAGCAGCCCAGCAGCAGCTGGCACGGTGAGCCCCGGCGGTTACAGCTGCCTGGTCTGCTTGTGGCGCCGCATTGCCGCTGCCGCACCCTTGGATGCCGCCTCCATGCCACTGCATGCAGCTTGGTGCATGCCAGGGAGGCAGGGGGGGTGCGCTGCAGCATCGCCTGCAGGCCCATCGGTGAGCCCCTGCTCAGGTTGGTGCACAGCTGCTGGCGGTGCCGCAGGCGTCATCATCTCGGAGGCCACGCTGTGCGACATGTGGGACGAGTTTGTGGCGGGGCCCCTGTGGCGCAAAGCCGAGAAGGCCGCACCGGGCAGCGCCCCCAGCGGCGCCCACCCGGCTGCACCAGGCAGCGGCAGCTGGGCCGGCGGGCTGGCGCTCGCGGTGCAGCGGCAGCGACATGTGCTCCTGCCTGCAGCCGCAATTGTGGCTGCCGTGGCTGCGGTTGCACTGCTCTACAGGCGGCGGCAGGTGGCCTGACCTCACCCTGGGATCCCTGCCAGTGGTGGACACCGTTAAGCCCACTCGGACATCGGCAGTTGATGACTCCACTGACCTTATTGTTCTTACCCTCTCCTCTTTCTCCACACCCCTTTTCTAACAAAACCATTCACACCCTGTCTCTGCCATGTTGAGAATCGCATTCCAGCATGCGCTTTCAGCAGCCTGTTGCAAGCGCTAACGTTTGACAACCGAGTGGCGGCAGCAATGTGCCTAACTCTGTGATCCGAACGCTTGAACAGGACTGCTTTGTCCTTAGCTTGCCCACCCGTTGGGTAAGCTGTGCTGGTGCAAGAGACAAACACCAGGAGCAGTGGGGCGGCTGCACGGCTGCGTGGCCACGCTGTCGATGCGCTTTGCCTGCCCCGCCTCCTGAGTGCAGCCCGGATGAGTTGCTGCAGCCTTCGGCGGTTCCGTGTATCACCTCCGACCTGCAGCTCAGCCCCGGCTTGCAGGAGGCAGCTTCAGAGCAAGGGTTGCGAGGCTGCAAACATGTTGCGCTCTGTGGCGGTCCGGGCGGCGCGCAGGGTGAGTCTCCATGCCCGATGTGCACGATCGGCCACCGCAGCACCCTGGGGGCGCCCTGTGACGCTGCGACCCGCTTCCCAGCTGCAGGGGGGCGCCCTGGCGGTGCAGCAGCAGCGGTCCTTTGCTGAGGGCGCCGTGGCCACGCAGACTAACGTATGGGATGAGCTTGGGGACCTGGTGACCAGCGACGAGGGCAAGCGCGAGCTGGCAGTTCTGCGCAGCACATATGTCGACATCGCGGGCAAGCTGGCGAGCATGGCCAAGGTAAGATCGAGACCGGGGGAGCAGCAGGCCCAGGAGTACGCGTAATTGGCCACACCACCTGCTGCACACTGCCGCCATTGCTGCCGCTTGCCCACTTCAATATGTTCGTGCCCGTGCCGCGTTGCCTGGCCTGCTGCAGCCCCAGGATCCCATCAACTGGGGAGAGTGGAGCAAGGAGATCGACCCCAAGCTGGTGCAGCAGTTCAAGCAGACCTTCGAGTGTAAGCGGGGTGGGGTGGCGGTGTGGGTGCACTCGATTCTACTGAAGAACTGTTCAGTGTCCTCCTGTCTAAGGAGAGAGAACAGCTGGGACACCGTCTTCTTTGGCTTGCTGCATGGCTGCCTCTCTGTTGCACCTCATGGTGTGCTGCCACAAACCTGTTGGCATCCAACTTCATAGCCCAGCCAGCGTGCTAGGCTCACGGCCCGCGGCACTAGCAGCTTTGCAGCCGCCTCGAGGTGGACCTTGCAGCCATGTGCGCAGCCTGTGCTGCAGCCACCCCTCGGCGCATCCAGCAGCAGCATGTCGGGCATTGCAGCAGGCAGGCGCGCCTCCATCCGGGGGTGGACAGCGCCACACTGGGCGTCCCACCCTCAGCTGGTACGTCTCAGCTCAGCATCCCCGCCTAGGGCCGCAGCCAGCTGCACGCACCGAGGAGCATGTTTGTAGCCCCGGCCTCACGTGCTTTGGAGCAGCAGCAGGGAGCGGTCTGCAGCCCAGCCCGCCATCAACCAAACAGAGACCATGGGGACGCCAGGGTCTCGTATCAGAACAGCAGCAGAGCAGCGTGTCGGCACATGTGATCACGTTAGTCTAGTGCAGCAGGCTGTTGATGCAGCAGTGCAGCAGCAAGTGGTACCGTGTTCTACGGGCAGCTGGTCGCGCGCTCTCCCTTGTGGCGGGTAACGCTGGCAGCCGCCATTGTAGCGAGGCTTCACCTCGGCACTTCGGCAGCTCTGCCAGCGGCGCGCAGGACGGCGCAGAAGGTCGCAGCACCGCGGATTGCCGCCTGCTGGTCTACCGGCAGCCATGAGGCCGCACACCTATGCACCTATAACCCCCCTTCTTCCCCAGCCCCCCAGCCGTCCAGTCTCCCTGCCGACCCAGCCAACCACGGTCCCCCATCTCGTCCCCACCCCGCAGCCATGAAGCTGCCCAAGTACGAGGGCAACGACGTGGCCGAGGCGTCAGCCCAGTTTGCGGCGCTGCAGAAGGAGGCCGAGGCGCTTGTGGCGGCCTCGCAGTCGCGCATTGCCGAGATCAAGGTGCGGAGGCCCCGGGGGTGGCGTTGTGGTTGTGTGGGTGGGTTGGGCGTGGGGTGTGGGGCCCGGGAGACACGCTTGTACTGGGTCGTGCCAGGCTCAAGTTGTCGCCACATTCAGAGGACATGTTACCTCCTTGGGCTACCCCCGGGCTGCAGGCCGAGATTGCAAACATCCAGAAGGAGAAGGAGCGCATCGCGACCACCACCATCGACGATGAGCTGGCAGCGGACCCAGAGCTGGCCAAGGTGCGACCGGCGGTGGTGGTGTTGGGGGGGGGGCAGAAGTTGGTGGTGTGTGATGCTGGCTCAAAGCCTTCTGCTGCCCACCCCGCTCATGATCATGTGCATGGCGTCATGGTGCAGGTTCCCGCTGCCTTGATTGCACTGAGTATCCCACCCATCCCTCCCCATCCACTCTGTTGCAGGAGGTGGACGAGGAGGTGCAGAAGAACTACTTCATGGTCTGAGCTGGCATGCTGAGCTGGCATGCGCCCGCGCGACGCCGGTACGAGCTTACGGCGCACGCAATCACGCCCTATTTTGCAATGGCGCCTCAGCCTTGGAGTCTGCCTCCCAGACCGCTCGCAGCGCAGCCGCCGGCACCCTCAACGCTCCCCTGCCTGCGTTGCTCCTCCTGTTGTTTCTCAACCCTTTGCTGCCGCATGTTCATGTCACCACGGTCCTTGGCAGCACCGGGACTGCTGGTTGCGCGCCTGCTCACTGCAGGGCGAAGGAGGCCTGAGGCCCGCCCGCCCGCGCATAGCACTCACACCACCCGGCCTCACTCTTTTAATGTGGCCCCCCATTGTGTAATCTCCTTAACTGCTATGTGTGCCCTCGACGGTCAACGGTGGGAGCACCTGCACAGCTGGTGGGCCCACTTGCACAGTCATCTAATTCCTGCCGGTCCCTCTGCACACACCTGGTGGTCACAGATCGACCGTTGAAGTGGGTCTGTACCAGCGAGCAAGAAGGCGACCATACACAGTCTGCCTTAACGCCCATGGTAACGGGGGGGCCAACAGTGAAAGCTGGGTGGGAAGCAGCCTGAGGAAGCTGGGACGTCAGAGCAACGGGGAGGAATAGACTGAGCAGAACGGCGAGCTGGGAAGGAGCAAGGATGAATGGCATACCAAGCATGTGGTCAAGTGCAAAGTGCTGCGGCGCGGGCAGATTCACGGCGCGGGCAGATTCAAAGGACAGCAGGCCTTCAAAATCAAGGCAATTAGGAACAAAGAAGTCATGAGGTTTCTGGTTGAAGCTTTTGGCTGCAAGTTAAAGGACGACAGAGAGAGCTGGCTGGCAGAGAGGACGGTTTGTGGCATGATCACAGCAGGATTGCGGCGTCGCCAGCAGCTGCTGCCGCCTCGTCCGCGGAGGCAGCCACACGCGAGTCGGCCCGCCCGCCATCCGCGGTGGCGGGCCAGGTGTAGCGCACGCCGGTACGGTGGAGCGCCTCTGCAGGTGTGCGGGCAGTTGGGAGGCAGGTCAAGGGCAAGGGCGCAGCAGTTGGAGCACACAGGCAGGCGGGCAACCTGCCCCTCACGCGTCGACCAGACCCTTGACCGCTGACAGGTCCTGCCAGCAGCTGAGCACACATAGAGCGCCAGGGCCTGTCCCCCAGGCGCATGCATGTCTGCGGGGCGCGCACCCGACAGCGCTGTGATCATTTTGGTGCGGTTGCGCCCGGTGCGGCCGCCGTCGGCGCCCGAGTGCGAAAACTCCCAGTACAAGCTGCAGGCGGGCGGGCGGGGTTGGGTGGGTGAGCGGGCGCTGCTGGTGGGGGGCCCTGGCGTACGGCAGTAACCGGCTGGACGCCCGTGGCCCACAAATCGCCACCCCACACCCCCTGTCGGCCCTTGCCTGATCGTCAGCTTGAGCGGGCCGCCTCCCTCCTTCAGGTTCACGCTGCACACGCCGTTGAACTCCTGCGGGCGGCGGTACAGCAAGCAGGGGCCGGGGCAGGCAGAGCTTCAGCGGGGCATCCGGAGCGGTGGGCAGGGCGGCTGGCGGGGGCGGCCTGGGCGGCTCCCTGTGCGTCAGACGACCATCCCGCAAGCGGCGTCTGCGCGCGCGGCCCTAACCGCCTCTTGCCTTGGGGTTGGCCTTGATGATGCCGTCTGCCGCTGCCTTGAGCTGCTCCAGCACAGCGGTCGAGGTGCCAATGTCGACCAGGACCTGCAGGGAACCACGGCATGGTGTGTGTGGTGTGTGTGTGTGTGTGTGTG
>VFQP010005645.1_pt1 | contig 10758 bp, 10 predicted proteins | sample 3512351 | NCBI WGS metagenome assembly VFQP01 (sample SAMN10412372, study PRJNA504923) | tailings metagenome | isolation source: Relicate 1 Philex TSF1 revegetated site | place: Philippines: Tuba, Benguet | collected 2017-08-29
TGTTCGGCGACATGCACGCCTACGGCGAAGAGGGCGTGCGCTTCTACACCAAGCAAAAGAGCATCATGCAGCGCTGGCCTGAAAGCATCGGCAAGGGCGCCGAGTTCGTGATGCCCACCGCGAAGTAAGCTCCAGCCCGCAGACCGCGGGCAACCTTGCCCGCCTCGACCGACAACAAGCGACAGAGCGAGACAAGGCATGAGCAGCGACACCACCTTCGACCACATCGTCATCGGCGCGGGCACCGCGGGCAGCCTGGTGGCGAACCGCCTGAGCGCCGACAAGACCAAGCGGGTGCTGTTGATCGAAGCGGGGCGCAAGGACGACTACCACTGGATCCACATCCCGGTGGGCTACCTGTACTGCATCGGCAACCCGCGCACCGACTGGCTCTACCAGACCGAGGCCGAGCCCGGCCTCAACGGCCGCTCGCTGCGCTACCCGCGGGGCAAGGTGCTGGGCGGCTGCTCGAGCATCAACGGCATGATCTACATGCGCGGCCAGGCGCGCGACTACGACCACTGGGCCGCGCTCACGGGCGACGAGGCCTGGCGCTGGGACAACGTGCTGCCCGACTTCAAGAAGCACGAGAACCACTACCTCGGCGACGAAGCCAACGCCGCGCAGCGCGACCCGCACTTCAAGGCCTACCACGGCCACGGCGGCGAGTGGCGTGTGGAGAAGCAGCGCCTGCGCTGGGACATCCTCGACGCCTTCGCGCAGGCCGCGCAGCAGGCCGGCCTGCCGCACAGCAGCGACTTCAACCGCGGCGACAACGAGGGCGTGGGTTACTTCCAGGTGAACCAGAAGGATGGCCTGCGCTGGAACACCGCGCGCGCCTTCCTGCGGCCCACCTGCTACGGCCGGCCCAACTTCGAGCTCTGGAGCAGCGCGCAGGTGATGCGCCTGAACACCGAACGCGACGAGACCGGCCGCCTGCGCTGCACCGGCGCGCAGGTGTGGGACGGCGAGCAGGTGGTGAACGTGCGCGCCACGGGCGAGGTGGTCCTGTGCGCGGGCAGCATCGGTTCGCCGCAGCTGCTGCAGCTCTCGGGCATCGGCCCTGCGGCGCTGCTGCAGCAGCACGGCATCGCGGTGCAGGCCGACCTGCCCGGCGTGGGCGCGAACCTGCAGGACCACCTGCAGATCCGCGCGGTCTACAAGATCCAGGGTGCGCCCACGCTCAACGTGCTCGCGTCCAGCGCGCTGGGCAAGGCGCGCATCGGGCTCGAGTACCTGCTCAAGCGCAGCGGGCCCATGAGCATGGCGCCCTCGCAGCTCGGCGCGTTCACGCGCAGCGACCCGTCGAAGCCGCACGCCAACATCCAGTACCACGTGCAGCCGCTCTCGCTCGACGCTTTCGGCGAGCCCTTGCACACCTTCCCCGCGTTCACCGCGAGCGTGTGCAACCTCAATCCCACGAGCCGCGGCACGGTGCGCATCCGCAGCGCCGACCACCGCGATGCGCCGCTGATCGCGCCCAATTACCTGAGCACGGCCGAAGACCGCCAGGTCGCGGCCGACAGCCTGCGCGTGACGCGCCGCATCGTGGCGCAGCCGGCGCTGGCGAAGTTCCGGCCCGAGGAGTTCAAGCCCGGTCCGCAGTACCAGACCGACGAGGAGCTCGCGCGGCTCGCGGGCGACATCGCGAGCACCATCTTCCACCCCGTGGGCACCACCAGGATGGGCCGCGACGACGACCCGATGGCGGTGGTGGACAGCCACCTGCGCGTGCGCGGCGTGGCGGGTCTGCGGGTGGTCGACGCGGGCGTGATGCCGACCATCACGAGCGGCAACACCAACAGCCCGACGCTGATGATCGCGGAGAAGGCGGCGGGCTGGATCCGCGCGGGGGTTTGAGATTTTCTTGCGGGGCGTTGGCTCAGGGCCGATGGAGCGGGTGCCCGTGCTCCGGCGTGCTCGCGGGCGACTGCCCATGCGCGCAGACAGCCCTCCGTCAACGCCGTGATCGAGACGCCCCTTCTGGGGCAACCGCGAATGGCGCCTGCGCACGGGCACCCGCTCCATCGACCCCGGCGAAGGGCAGGCACACCAGCGCTGGTGCGCCCATGCTGCTTCGGGGCGGGTGGTGGGGTTCGTGGGCGCAGGCGCCATTCGCGGTTGCCCCAGAGGCTGCGCACCAACCAATGCGTTGACGAAGGGCTGTCTGCGCGCATGGGCAGTCGCCCGCGAGCACGCCGGAGCCCGCGAACCCCACCACCCGACCTCGCGAGGTTCCCGCGCGAAACCTCAGCGCGCGAACCCACCCCCTCAACGCAAGCCGCCCACGTACCGGTCCTCGCCCCCGGCGTCCGGCGACGCGGCGGGCGAGCGCAAGGCCTCGGCCGCCACCTCGAGCAGGGTCCGCCGCGGCGACGCGCCCATCGCGAAGATCGCCGCCTCCAGTTTGTCGGCCAGCGGCAGCAGATCGGCGTGGCCCTCGCTGCGCGCCTTCTCGCGCGTGAAGCGCACGATCTCGCGCGCGTACTCCGGGTTCACCGTGAGCCACTCGGTGTCCGTCACCCGGCCCGTCTTGCGGCGCAGCAGCACATGCAGGTGCGCCGCCACCGCGAACAGCTCGTTGCTGCCGCTCATGCCGCGCTCATCCCCCCAGCTTCTCGTTGTGCAGCGACAGGTCCAGGCCCTGGCGCTCCTCGCCTTCGCGCACCCGCAGGCCCGCGAAGCGCGACACGATGAACAGCACCAGCGTGGTCATGACCAGGCTGTAGGCCAGCACCGCCACGCAGGCGATGAGCTGCGTGAGCACGCTGCCCGAGGCCCCGCCGATCGCCGGGTCGGCGAAGACGCCGGTGAGAATGGCGCCCACCAGCCCGCCCACGCCGTGCACGCCGAACACGTCGAGCGAGTCGTCGGCGCGCAGCAGGCGCTTGAGGCCGGTGGCGCCCCAGTAACACGCCAGCCCGGCCAGCACGCCGATGGCCAGCGCCGCGCGCGGGCCCACGAAGCCCGCGGCCGGCGTGATGGCCACCAGGCCCGCGACCACGCCCGAGCACAGGCCCAGCAGCGTGGCGCGCTTGCGCGCCCACCATTCGGCCGCCATCCAGGCCAGGGCACCCGCGGCCGCGGCGATGTGCGTGACCGCGATCGCCAGGCCCGCGCGGCCATCGGCCGCGAGCGCCGAGCCGCCGTTGAAGCCGAACCAGCCCACCCACAGCAGGCCGGTGCCGGCCATGGTCAGGCCCAGGTTGAAGGGCAGAAAGGGCTCGCGCCCGTAACCCTGGCGCGGGCCCAGCGCATAGGCGCAGACCAGGGCCGCCGCGCCCGCGTTGATGTGCACCACCGCGCCGCCCGCGAAGTCGAGCGCCCCCAGTTGCGCGAGCCAGCCGCCGGGCTCCCACACCCAGTGCGCGATCGGCGCATAGACCAGCACCAGCCACAGCCCCATGAAGCCCAGCAGCGCGCCGAACTTCATGCGCTCCACCAGCGCGCCCACCACCAGCGCGCAGGTGATGACCGCGAAGCTGAGCTGGAACATGGCGAACACCGATTCGGGCAGGTGCGGCGCCACGTGGCTCACCGCGACCTGGCCCGCACTGCCCAGGAACTCCAGACCCGAAAAGCCGATGCGCTCGAAGCCGCCGATGAAGGCGCCGGCCGCGCCGCCGGGCGTGAAGGCCAGCGAGTAGCCGAGCGCAAACCACAGCAGGCTCACGAGCGCGGCGATCGCGACCACGCTGGCCAGGGTGTTGATGACGTTGAAACGCCGCACCATGCCGCCGTAGAACAGCGCGATGCCCGGCAGGGTCATGAGCACCACCAGGGCGGTGCTCACCATCACCCAGACGGTGTCGGCGCGGTTGAGGGTGTCGGCCGCGGCCAGGCCCGGGCCGGTGCTCGCCGGGGCCTGCGCCAGCGCGGGCAGGGCGAGCGCGCCCAGCGCGAGCGCCGCGCCGGGTGCGAAATGCTTCACGAATCGGAGCAAGAATCCCAGACAGGACGAGGCTTTGCGGCCAGAAGCTTGCGTTTGGTGCATGCGCTATCCCCCAAGTGTGTGGGGCCGCGGCCAGCATTTCCTGTGCCAGCGGCCACCGCGGTGCAAGGGAAACCCCGGATGCACCTGCTCGGTGCGAACGGCTACATTTCATGCATTCGCTGGTCCCCCCCGGGGTATCTGGCGCTTGGAGACCGAGGAGACACCAACAGCCGGCACCGCCGGTCGTGCCCACAGGCACCCCACACGACAGAAAGAGCCGACCCAAAAGGTCGGCTCTTTTTCTTGGTGCTGATATTTCGATTTTTCTCGTATGATCGTAGCCATGCCCGACGATCCCCAACGCGACCAAGCCGTCCGCTCCCTCGCCGCCCTGGCCCACCCGGTGCGCCTCGACGCCTTCCGGGCGCTGGTGGTGGCCGGCCCCGACGGCCTCACGCCCGGCGTGCTGCAGGAACGCCTGGGCATTCCCGGCACCACGCTGTCCTTCCACCTCAAGGAGCTGGCCGGCGCCGGCCTGGTGAGCGTGGAGCGCGCGAGCCGCAACCTGGTCTACCGCGCGGCCTACGCGCACATGAACGGCCTGCTGGCCTACCTCACCGCCCACTGCTGCCAGGGCCAGCCCTGCGCCGTGACCGCTGCCGGCGCTCCCGCCTGCGAATGCTGAACCGACCGATCCCCATGAACACGCCCTTGAACGTCCTGTTCCTCTGCACCCACAACTCGGCCCGCAGCATCCTGGCCGAGGCCACGCTCAACCACCTGGGGGCGCCGCGCTTCAGGGCGTTTTCGGCGGGCAGCAGCCCGCGCGAGAACCAGCAGCCGAACCCGCTGGCGATCGAGGCGCTGCAGCGCGCGGGCATCGCCACCGAGGGCTTGCACAGCAAGAGCTGGGACGTGTTCGCCGGCCCCGACGCGCCGCGCATGGACCTGGTCATCACCGTGTGCGACAACGCGGCCGGCGAGACCTGCCCGTATTGGCCCGGCCAGCCGGCCACCGCGCACTGGGGCTACGCCGATCCGTCCGAGGTGCCGGGCACGCACGGGCAGCGGCTCGAGGCCTTTCGCCACACCCTGCTGGCGATCCGGCGCCGGCTGGAGCTGCTGGTGAACCTGCCCCCCGAGCGCCTGGACCGGCTGGCCCTGCAGCACAGCGCGCGCGCGCTGGCGGGCGAGGAGGCCCGCGCATGATCGGCTTCTTCGAACGCTACCTCACGCTCTGGGTGGCGCTGTGCATCGTGGCGGGCGTGGCGCTCGGCCAGCTCGCGCCGGGCGCCTTCCAGGCCGTGGCCGCGCTCGAGGTCGCGCGCGTGAACCTGGCGGTGGGGCTGCTCATCTGGGTGATGGTCGTGCCCATGCTCCTGAAGATCGACTTCGGCGCCCTGGGCCAGGTGCGCCAGCAGGCGCGCGGCATCGGCGTCACGCTGTTCGTCAACTGGGCCGTCAAGCCGTTTTCCATGGCCCTGCTGGGCTGGCTGTTCGTGCGCCAGCTGTTCGCGCCCTGGCTGCCCGCCGACCAGCTCGACAGCTACGTGGCCGGCCTGATCCTGCTGGCCGCCGCGCCCTGCACCGCCATGGTGTTCGTGTGGAGCCAGCTCTGCCGCGGCGACCCGTACTTCACGCTGTCGCAGGTGGCGCTCAACGACGCCATCATGGTCGTGGCCTTCGCGCCCATCGTGGCGCTGCTGCTGGGGCTGTCGTCCATCACCGTGCCCTGGGACACGCTGCTCGCCTCGGTGGTGCTCTACATCGTGCTGCCGGTGATCGTGGCGCAGTTCTGGCGCCGCGCGCTGCTGCGGCGCGGGCCGGCACGCCTGCAGGCCGTGGCCGCGGCGCTCGGGCCGTGGTCGATCGCGGCGCTGCTGCTCACGCTGGTGCTGTTGTTCGGCTTCCAGGGCGAGGCCATCCTGGCGCAGCCGCTGGTGATCGCGCTGCTCGCGGTGCCCATCCTGATCCAGGTGGTGCTCAACGCGGGCCTGGCCTACGCGCTCAACCGCCGGCTCGGCGTGGCGCACTGCGTGGCCGGGCCCTCGGCGCTGATCGGTGCCAGCAATTTCTTCGAGCTCGCGGTCGCCACGGCCATCGGGCTCTTCGGCTTCCAGTCGGGCGCGGCGCTGGCCACGGTGGTGGGGGTGCTGATCGAGGTGCCCGTGATGCTCGCGGTGGTGGCGGTGGTCAACCGCAGCCGCGGCTGGTACGAGGCCGGCGCGGCCTGAGCGGCGGCGGAGCGTGGGGGCCCTGGCGGCGACAATCGCCGCATGCCCCTGGACCTGCTGCTCGCTTCCGCCGCCTCGCTGCTCGCCGGCTTCATCGATGCGATCGTGGGCGGTGGCGGCCTGGTGCTGGTGCCGGCCATGTTCGCGATCTTCCCCAACACCCACCCGGCCACGCTGTTCGGCATCAACAAGGGCGCGGCCGTGTGGGGCACGGCCGCCGCCACGGTGCAGTACGCGCGGCGCGTCGACATGCCCTGGGCCGCGCTGCTGCCTGCGGCCGCCATGGCCTTCGCGGGCGCCATGGCCGGGGCCTGGACGGTCACCGTGGTCTCGCCGGGCTTTCTGCGCCGCGCGCTGCCCTTCATCCTCGGCGCGGTGCTGCTCTACACCCTGATGCGCAAGGAACTGGGCCGCGAGCACGCGCCCGCGTTCTCCGGCGCGCGCCAGGCCGCGGCCGCCAGCCTGCTCGGCGCCACCATCGGCTTCTACGACGGCTTCTTCGGCCCGGGCACGGGCAGCTTCTTCGTGTTCCTGTTCGTGCGCTGGCTGGGCTTCGACTTCCTGCACGCGAGCGCGAGCGCCAAGCTGCTCAACACCGCGTCCAACGGCGCGGCGCTGCTGCTGTTCGCGTGGAAGGGCCACGTGTGGTGGCACTACGCGCTGGTGATGGCGGTGGCCAATGTGAGCGGCAGCCTGCTCGGCACGCGGCTGGCGCTCCGGCACGGCAGCGGCTTCGTGCGCGGTGTGTTCATCGTGGTGGTGAGCGCGCTGATCCTCAAGACCACCTACGACGCCTGGCTGCGCTGAGCGCGGCCCCACCGCCCGGCTTCATTGCGCGGCCGAGGCCCCCGTGGGCAGCGGCGGCCAGGGCACGTCGGCCACCGCGCGCGGCGTGCCGATCGGCGGGCCGCCCTGGCCGGCCTGCAGCGCCGCGATGTCCTGCTCGCTCGGGTACTTGTCGAGCAGCAGGTAGTCGAACACGCGGCGTGCGATGGGCGCGGCCGCGGCAGCGCCAAAGCCCGCGTTCTCCACGATCAGCGCCACCACCACGCGCGGCGCATCGGCCGGCGCGAAGGCGAGGTAGAGCGAGTGGTCGCGCTGGTGCTCTTCGAGGTTCTTGGCGTTGTAGCGCTCTTTCTGGCCGATGGTGACGGCCTGCGCCGTGCCGGTCTTGCCGCCGCTGGTGTAGCCCGCGCCCGCGAACACGCGCGCCGAGGTGCCCTCGGTGGTCACGGCCTGCATGGCGCTGAGCACGGTGCGGATGTGTTCGGGCTTGTAGCCCAGGCTCTCGCCGGGCGGACGCTCCACCGGCTCGACCTGGCCCGACAGCGGGTTGCGCCGCGCCAGCGTGAGGTGCGGCGTGTGCTTGACGCCGCCGTTGGCCAGCGTGGCCATGGCGTGCGCGAGCTGCAGCATGGTGAAGTTGTTGTAGCCCTGGCCGATGCCCAGCGAGATGGTCTCGCCCGCGTACCAGCGCTGGGCCTCGGGGCGTTTGTAGGTGGCGCGCTTCCAGGCCTGGCTGGGCAGCACGCCGCGCAGCTCGCCCTTGAGGTCGATGCCGGTGATCTGGCCGAAGCCCAGCGGCTTCATGAAGTCGTGGATCGCGTCCACGCCCATCTCGTTGGCCAGCGAGTAGTAGTAGACGTTGCTCGACTTGACGATGCTGCGCCGCATGTCCACCGCGCCCAGGCCGCCGTCGCCATGGCTGCGGAAGCGGTGGTTGCCGAGCATCCAGTAGCCGGGGTCGTTGATGACGGTCTCGGCCTTGCGCGCGCCGGTCTCGAGCGCGGCCATGGCCATGAAGGGCTTGTAGGTGGAGCCCGGCGGGTAGCTGCCGCGCAGCGCGCGGTTGAGCAGCGGCTTGTCGATCGATTCGTTGAGCGCGCGCCAGTTGTCCACGTCGATGCCGTCGACGAAGAGGTTGGGGTCGAAGGTGGGCTTGGACACCAGCGCGAGCACCTCGCCGTTGCGCGGGTCGAGCGCCACCAGGGCGCCGCGGCGCTCGCCATACAGCGTCTCGATCAGGTGCTGCAGCTTCACGTCGATGGTGAGCATCACCGTATCGCCGGGCGTGGGCGCGGTGGCCGCGAGCGAGCGCACCGCGCGCCCGCCGGCCGAGGTCTCGACGCGCTCGAAACCGGTGGTGCCGTGCAGGGTCTGCTCGTGCTGCTGCTCGACGCCGAGCTTGCCGATGTACTCGGTGCCGCGGTAGTTGGCCTGTTCCTCGTCGGGCCAGTCGGCGATGAATTCCTTCTCGCGCTGGTTGATGCGGCCGATGTAGCCCACCACGTGGCTCGCGGTTTCGCCCTGCGGGTAGCTGCGCAGCAGCCGCGCGCGCACCTCGACGCCCGGGAAGCGGTAGCGCTGGGCCGCGAAGCGCGCCACTTCCTCGTCGCTCAGCCGGGTGCGGATGGGCAGCGAGTCGAAGCGGTGCGATTCTTCGAGCAGCTTGCGAAAGCGGCGCTCGTCGCGCGGCGTGATGTTCATGAGCCCGCGCAGCTCGGCGATGGTGGTGTCGAGGTCGCCGGCCTGCGAGGGCGTGATCTCGAGCGTGTAGGCCGAGTAGTTGCTCGCGAGCACGCGGCCCTGGCGGTCGGTGATCTGGCCGCGGTTGGGCACCACCGGCAGCACCGCGGTGCGGTTGCTCTCGGCCTGCGCCATGAAGCGCTCGTGCTGCGCCACCTGCAGCCACCACATGCGCGCCACGATCAGGCCGAAGGCGAACAGCACCGCGAGCGCGATCACGATCACGCGCGTGCGGAACTGGGACAAGTCGGCTTCGACGTTGCGCAGTTCGGTCATGTGGCCCCCACGCTCCGCCGCTGCGCGGGTCGCTGCCCCCCAAGGGGGCTGTTTCGCCTTGGGGCGGCCCGGCGGCGAAACGGCATGGCGCGGCTGCGGGTGTTCATCACAACGGTCGGTTGTCGTCCGGGTTCGGCGCGCGGCGCTGCGGGGCCAGCAGCATCACCGTGACCACGGGCCACAGCATGGCCTCGATCAGCGGCGCCAGCAAGTGGTTCCAGCCCGGGAAGGTGCCGCCCGCGAGCAGGCGGATCACCAGCGTGAGCACCGAGGCCACCACGAACAGCGGCAGCACCTGCAGCGACTGCGCGGGCACCGGAAACCACAGCAGCCGCCGGTGCATGGCGACCGCGCCGAAGGCCATGGCGGTGTACGACAGCGCGTGCTGGCCGAGCAGCGCGCCCTGGTGCACGTCCATGGCCAGGCCGAAGAAGAAGGCCGTGCCCACGCCGATGCGCAGCGGCTGGTGCACGCACCAGAACACCAGCACCACGGCGAGCAGGTCGGGCACCCAGGCGGCGCGGCCGAACAGGCCCATGTTGAGCAGCATGTTCAGCGCCAGCGCGGTGATCAGGCTGAACCAGATGAAGACCGGGTTGGCGGGCAGCAGCAGCTGCTGGCCGGGGCGCATGATCACGAGGCGCTCCCTTTGGCGGCGGGCGCCGGCGGCGGGGGCGGCAGGTTGTCGCCCGCGGGGTTGAGCACCAGCACGTGCAGCGTGCCGTCCATGCGCGCCGTGGGCTCGGCGCGCACGCGCAGGAACGAGGACCCGCTCTGGCGCTCGACCAGCGCCACGCGCGCCACCGGCAGGCCCGGCGGGTAGACACCGTCGACGCCGCTGGTGGTGAGCACGTCGCCCTCGCGGATGTCGGTGCCCACGGGCGTGTAGCGCAGCTCCAGGCCGTCGCCCGCGCTCGAGGGCTGGCCATAGGCCAGGCTGCGCACGCCCGAGCGCGCGTTCAGCACCGGGATGGCCTGGTCGCGGTCGATCAGCAGGCTCACCTCGGCGATCAGCGGGTACACGCGCGTGACCTGGCCCAGCACGCCGGCTTCGTCGATCACGGGCGCGCCGGCCTTCACGCCGTGCGTCTGGCCGCGGTCGATCACCACGCGGCGCGAGTACGGGTCGGCCGCGTCGTAGATCACCTGCGCGCCGATCGCGCCCGTGGCCACGCGCTCGCGCATGGACAGCAGTTCGCGCAGGCGCTTGTTTTCGTTGAGCAGTTCGTCCACCTGCAGGCTGCGCTGGGCCTGCACGGCCAGGCGTTCGCGGGCCTCGGCCTCGCTGCGCTGGGCGCTGTGCAGCGATTGCAGGTAGCCCCCGGCGAGGTCCACCACATGCACCGGCTGCAGCACGGCCCATTGCACCGGGTAGAGCGCCGTGGCCAGCGCGGCGCGCAGCGGATCGGCCACGCGAAAGCGCAGATCGGCGACCATGAGGAACAGCGCCACGGCGCTGAAGACCACCAGCTTGGACAGGGCCGAGGGGCCCTGCTTGAAGAACGGCGGCGGGGTGCGGTCCAGCGTGCCCAGTGGCATGGCGGCGAGGCCCTGTTCAGGCGGGCGCGGCGCGCTCGGCTTATTCGCTGGTGAAGATCGTGCCCAGGCGCTCCATGCGCTCCAGGGCCATGCCGCAGCCGCGCACCACGCAGGTGAGGGGCTCCTCGGCCACCAGCACGGGCAGGCCGGTCTCTTCGGCCAGCAGGCGGTCCAGGTCGCGCAGCAGCGCGCCGCCGCCGGTGAGCATCATGCCGCGCTCGGCGATGTCGGCGCCCAGCTCGGGCGGCG
>VFQP010005646.1_pt1 | contig 10752 bp, 5 predicted proteins | sample 3512351 | NCBI WGS metagenome assembly VFQP01 (sample SAMN10412372, study PRJNA504923) | tailings metagenome | isolation source: Relicate 1 Philex TSF1 revegetated site | place: Philippines: Tuba, Benguet | collected 2017-08-29
TATTTCCAAAGCCATTACCTTCAATAATGATAATATGCTGTTGGTCTACCTCTCGAATTGCCCTTGTAATTGCCACCATAAGTTTACGTAGCGGCTCGTTTTTATTTTCTTCAGTGCCCCTAAAGTCTTTTGTCGGATTCTCAAAGCCCCAATTGGGTTCATTGATAATATCGTAGCCTGCCACCCACGGTTCATTGGCATAGCGTTCTGCGAGTTTTCGCCAAAGAGCAATGGTTTTTTCTTGGTTAGCTTGGCTTTCCCACAGCGAAGGTTTGGCAGGGTTACGGTCGGCAATAGGCAAATCGTTTCCTTGTCCACCTGGGGCGGCGTGTAGGTCTAATATCAAATACATTTTGTTTGCCTTGCACCAAGCCAAAAGGCTGTCGGTCATAGCAAAACCTTTGTCGAGCCATGTATTTTGTCCAGCCACGGGTTCTTGTTCGATAGGTAGCGTGTACAAATTGTAGTGCATAGGCAATCTTACCGAATTAAATCCCCAAGCGGCCATCGAGTCGATGTCTATTTTACGAGTATGATTTAGTAACCATTGTTGGTAAAACGCTTCTGTTTTTTGGGGGCCAACAAGGGCTTCAATTTTGTCTTTTATTCGATATTGCTGTCCAATATTACTCAGCTTAAACATATATCCTTCTTGCAGCATCCACCCACCCAAGCCCATTCCTCGCAGAATAATCTTTTCGTCTTTTTCGTTAACTATAATTTTGCCCTGTGCTTTCAAAAAACCTTGGGCTTGTGCCATAAAGGTTATTAGTACACCGCAGATGAGGGCATTTATTAAACCAATAATTTTTTTCACGTTACAAGGATTATGTTCTTTTTTTAGTAAAAATGAACCTTTTGTACACTATATCAATTTAGCATAAAGATTCACTGTAAACTTTGTATTAAATAAAGAGTCTTATTAGGTGAAGGTTAGAATCAGACAAGTTTTTCAAATAAATGTAATATCTTTCGATGTCAAAAGTAGGAATAACTTGCGGAGAAATGGTAAAAAGTAACCCCTACATTACCCCAACAAACTGTTTAAAAAGAAGAAAAATCAGTATAAAAATCATATTAATCGATAATTCTACTAGTTTTTGCTTGATTTGGATACCCTAAATTCTATGAAACATCTTATTCTTGTATTACTTATTATTGGAGGAGTTGAGCTTGTAAAAGCCCAAAATACGATTGGTCTTCCCTATATTCATAACTATACCAAACAACAATACCAAGCAGGAACACAAAGCTGGAGTATCCGTCAAGACAAAAAAGGAATTATGTATTTTGCTAATAACGAGGGGTTATTGACATTTGATGGTTCGTTTTGGCGAAGGTATGCTTTACCCAACAAAACCAAAGTGCGTTCGCTCGAATTTGGGACAGACAATCGCTTGTATGCTGGAGGAGAAAACGAATTTGGGTACTACAAGCCCAATGCTTCGGGCGATTTGTCGTTTGTTTCTCTCAAAAATTTAGTATCAGAAAAAGAACATTCCTTTTCTGATATTTGGAATGTTTGTGGGTATCAAAAAAGTGTATTTTTTAGAGCTAGTAATAAAATTTTTCAGTATCGAGACAACAAAGTGTCTATCTACAGGCCTCAATCACATTGGCGATTTATGGGGGCTACCGAGCAGTATTTATTAGCACAAGATTTTGAAAAAGGTTTGTTGAAATTTAATCAAGGACGTTGGGAAACATTTTTGAAAACCGATGATTTTTCTAAAAAAAGCCTCATTACGGCCCTTGTACCTGTCAATAAAGACAGTGCTTTGGTAGTAACCCTCGAACACGGGGCTTACTGGCTTCGGGGTAATCAAACAAGGGCTTTGTCTACCGATTTTATGAAAAAAGTAGCTAAGTACAGAATCTACAACGCCACAAGGGTTAGCCACGACAGAATAGCCCTTTCTACCAGTTTGAATGGATGTTTTATTATCAATAAAAAAGGCGAATTTATTCAGCATTATTCTAAAGACGAAGGACTTATCAATAATAATGTTCTAAGTAATTTTATTGATAACCACCAAAACCTATGGCTTGGTCTCGACAACGGAATTGCCTTTGTAGCTACCAACAATGCTATCAAAAATATTTATCCCAAAATAGACAATGAAGGTGCGGGTTATGCCAGTGCCATTTACCAAAACAAGCTGTATTTGGGTACATCCAATGGCCTTTTTGTAGCACCGCTAGGTCAGTTTACCGATTTGAGCTACGTAAAAGCCCATTTTAGTGCAGTACCCAATTCTACGGGGCAAGTGTGGGGCTTAAACGAAATCAACGGAAAACTCCTGATGGGGCATCACGAAGGGGCTTTTGTTGTAAATCCCAACCAAGCTACCAAGTTGCTAGATAATGGCTATTGGTCGTTTTTGCCTTTAGGCAATATTATGCCTGCTAGCTTTATTGTGGCAGGTAATTATAATGGATTGAGCTTTTTTAAGTACCAAAACAATACTTTTGTGCCTGCTGGGCAAGTACCTAATTTTCATATTTCATCGAGATTTATCTGCTTAGACCATCACAATGAAAAAGTAATTTGGACATCTCATCCCTATCAAGGTGTATTTAAAATTACGCTAAAAGAAGGCTTTAATGCCGATATAAAGCTCTATTCCGAAAAACAAGGTTTAACGCTTTCACTCAACAACAGTTTTGTATATGCTATCAAAAATAGGGTAGTGGTGGCATCTGAAAAAGGCTTGTTTGAGTACAATGACCGTACCGACAAATTTGAAGAATCGGTGTATTTGAAAAAGTATTTTGGTAAGCTGAATGTATATTACCTAAAAGAAGATTCGCAAGGCAATATCTGGTTTATTGCCAATAACAAATTGGGCGTACTGGATTTATCGGGCAAACAACCCAAAATTATTTATTTGCCTGAGCTAACCAATAAAATGGTAGCAGGTTTTGAATCTATTAATCCGATCGATGCCCAGAATATCTTGGTAGGTAGCGAAAGAGGTTTTTTTCATATCAATTATAATGCCTACAAGCTTCAGCAAAACAATGTGAATGTGAATATCCGTGCTGTTGCAGCAACGGGCAAAGCCGATAGCTTATTTTTTGGGGGATATTGGGCCGAAATAAATACTTTGTTGGGGCAACAAGAACAGCAGATTCCTCGTATAGCGAGTAGCTTCAATGGGCTTGGCTTTGAGTTTTCATCTACATTATTCAATCAGCAAGAAACCATTGAGTATGCTTACTTATTGGATGGATTTGATAAAACGTGGTCGGGGTGGTCCAAAAAAACCAGTAAAGAATATTCACAATTGCCAGCAGGCACTTATACTTTCAAGGTAAAAGCCCGTAACAATTTTGGGAAAGAATCGCCAGTAGCAATGTATACATTTGTTATTTTGCCACCTTGGTATTTGACCATTTGGGCATATTTGGTATATACGTTGCTGTTGATGGGTATGTTCTATTGGTTGTTTTTGTGGCAACAACAAAAGTTTATTCAACAACAACTTCAATACCAAGAAGAACAAAAACGCTTGTTGTATTTACATCAGTTGGAACTAGAACAAAGTGAAAAAGAAATAGTTAGCCTTAGAAATGAAAAATTAGAAGCCGAAATTATTCATAAAAATGCTGATTTGGCATCGTCGGCGATGCACTTGGTGCAAAAAGCCGAATTATTGTCGAAACTCAAACACGATTTGTCAAGAATGGCCAAAACCGAAAATCTCGATGAAATGAAAGAAGATTTACGGAAAATGATAAAGGTAGTTGATGATGAAAATACACTAGGCGAAGACTGGAGCCAGTTTTCGGTACATTTTGATAGTGTACATAGTAATTTTTTGGTACTGCTCAAAGAAAAGTTTCCGAACCTAAGTCCAAGTGAACTAAAGCTTTGTGCTTATTTACGGATGAATTTATCGACCAAAGAAATAGCTCAATTAATGAATATTTCGTCGAGGAGTGTAGAGGTAAGCCGTTATCGTCTTCGCAAAAAACTACAGTTGCCTAGCGAAGTAAATTTCTTTAATTACTTCCTGAGTATTAAGGAATAAGGAGTTAGATAAAATAAATATGAGTGATTCTGAAATTTAACATGAAAACCCAAGTCATTCCGAATAATCAAACAAGTCGGTCGAAAAACTAATTTCGACCGACTCATAATCGATACTACTGATAAACAAGCTATTTGTCAATCATTTTATAAACCCTCACATAATCTACTTCCATTTTGGCAGGGAAAATAGTAGGGTCGAGTCCTTTTGCTCCGCCCCAGTCGCCACCAACGGCAATATTGAGCAGTAAGTGAAAACGTTTGTCGAAAGGCCATTCGGCAAAACTCTTTCCTTCGTTGACAAACTCAAAAATCTGTTCGTCATCAATAAAGCCTCTGATAGCATAGGGTGTCCAATCAACACGATATTTATGAAAATCAGTTATGGCTGTCGGAACAGTTTTTACGGCTGTTTTTTGGGTATTAATTTTAAAGTAATAGGCCAGCGAGTGTGTACTAATATGTACTACATTGGGGTCGTAGCCAACGTGTTCCATAATATCTATTTCGCCAGAATTTGGCCATCCACCATACGCCCAGTCGGTAGGGAGCATCCAAATAGCAGGCCATGAGCCTAAGCCTGCGGGTAGTTTTGCCTTGATTTCAAAGCGACCATACAAAAAATCTCCTTTGTTGCGAGTTACCAAACGAGCCGAAGTATAATCACGACCACCCATACTCTCTTTTTTGGCCGAAATCGTTAGTTTGCCATTCGATACACTCGAGTTGGCCGTGCTGTTGGTATAATATTGTAGTTCGTTATTGCCCCAGCCTCCGCCGCCAATATCATAATCCCACTTTTTGGGGTCAGGAGCACCCTCATAATCAAATTCGTCGGCCCATACTGGCGATGTTTCAAACGACCACTTTTTGTCTTCTAATGGTACTAATGGAGGGGTTACAACGGGTGTGGGTGTTTTTTTGCTTTGTCCCGAACACGAAAGAATACTTCCCAATACCAATAAAAAAGCCAGTTGATGTATTTTTTTCATAAGCTAAATCAATAAGAGTTAATGTTTTGATAGATTATTACATAAACCTAAAGGAACTGATTGTAGGCCTTTAAGAGTAATTTACTTAGTATCTACAACAATATCGGGAAATATAAAGAATTAAAATGATGTTGACAAATAAAGAAAAAGTATAGTTATACGAAGGTATTTTTGATAAGATATAAAACCAAACTGGTATTTCCTCAAAGGGCTATGCTTGGGAAAATACCAGTTGAAGAGAGACACTGTTTAGCCGTATTTCAGCTTAAAAGAAAAGTAGACTATTGAATAAGAGTACCAAATAGTAAGTGTTGATTTTTGAACTTTAAGGTTGATTATCAATTGCTTAGTTTTGACTTATAATTTGGTACTCCCTCCATGGGCTTATTATTTTGTGCCACCCCATTCTTTACTTTGTTGGATTTTGGTATTTTCCATTTCTAACAAAGGAATAGGCAATATTTCGTGTTGACCTGTTTTAAAACCTCTTGAAGCCAAAATTGTTCCTGCTTTTTTCCAACGAACAAGGTCGAGCCAACGATGTCCTTCACCAGCCAATTCGAGTCTTCTTTCTAGGATAATATTGTCGAAAGTAGCTGCTACATGATGTTTGTTGTCTTTGTAAGCACGGTCACGAACAGCATTGATAAGAGCTGCCGCACGTTGTAAATCGCCATTGCTACGAACCAACGCCTCGGCTTCGAGCAAATAAGTATCAGCCAAACGGATGTCGTACATATTTTGTGGAAAATTCAATTCCATATTTCCAGCACCAGTCCATTTATTTGAATTTCTTCCTGCAAATTTTTCTAAGAAATAGCCTGTATTCATATACCCTTTTTCGTAGCTAGCAATACCATTTTTTTCTAAGCTATCCAAATTAGCGATAGTTGCTTTATAACGTGGGTCAAAATGAATAGCATTGAACAAATCAGGGGTAACAGGCAAGAAACTCCAGCCCGAAACGTAATCAGGAGCATCGGCAGTATTGGCACGGTATCCACGAGGGCCAACCATAATATTCAAAACATTACCTTCAGTACAGGCTACGCAGTCCCAGTTACCAGCAGAAGTATTGGTATAAGCAATTTCAAAAATAGATTCTGAGTTATATTTATTTTTTACATTCCATAACTCTCCAAAATTGCTCAAAAGCTTATAGCCATACTGACTTGTACCACCTGGAGTACCATTGACGGCGGCTAGCTCTTGGGCTGCTTCAGCAAATTTTTCTTGTTGCAAATATACCTTTCCCAATAAAGCACGGGCTGCTCCTTGAGTGGCACGGCCGCCCTCGGTACTAGCAGGTACGGTACTTGGCAAGTCTGCCAAAGATTCTTTCAAATCTTTTTCAATCTGAGCATATACATCGGTAGGGTTGGCCTGCAAAACGTTGTACATTTCTGATGTAGCCACAGGTGTTACAAACAAAGGAACGTTTTTGAAAAGACGCACCAAGTCGAAATAGAAATAGGCACGTAAGAATTTACCCTCGGCGATATATCTTTTTTTCAAGGCTTCGTCCATAGGTACACCTGGCAGTTTCTGAAGAATTACATTGGCACGGAATACGCCCGAAAAGCCTTTTCTCCATAATTCGCCCTGTGGCCCTCTGTCGGGGGTAAGGGTGTAGTTAGAAAAAACCTGAAAATCAGAAATATCATTGGGGCCACCACCGCCAGCGTAGTGGTCGTCGGAGGCGGCATTTAAAGCTCCTATTTTGGTAACAAAACCCCCACCTTGCCAGCCTACTACGTCATAAACAGCCACTAGGCCGTTGAATGCCTCAGTTTGGTTGCGGTAATAGTTGGCTTCGAGGTTAGTGCCTCTTGGGCTTACTTCCAAGAATTCGGTAGTACACGAGCTTAGTAATTGTACGCCAATTGCCAAGCCTGCAAGGTATTTTTTATAATTGATGGTCATTGCTAAAATAATATTTTGTTTGAAATATGAACAAAAGTTCTTGTTGGTATTGCCCCTAAAACCATCGGGTATTTAGGGGGAAGGTATGGTGTTTTATTACTAAAATCCAAGATTTAAGCCAAGCATAAACGAACGAGCCTGTGGATAAATACCTCGGTCGATACTCATTACACCACCACCGATTTCGGGGTCGTAGCCAGTATACTTGGTGAATGTCAACAAGTTTTGGCTCATTACATAAATACGGGCTTTCTGTAAACCTAACTTATCCGATACATTTTTGGGTAATGTATAACCAAACTGAAGGGTTTTGATACGGAAGTAGTCGCCATCTTCCAAATAGAAATTAGAAGGGTTACCAAAGTTTTTGTTAGGGTCACCATTGACTACCCTCGGGTAGGTCGTAGATGTACCTTCGCCAGTCCAGCGGTCAAGGATTTTGGTTGACCAGTTGGCGTTGGCAATGTCCAAACGACGAAGCCCTTGGAAGATTTTGTTACCAGCCGCTCCTTGTCCAAACAACACCATGTCGAAACCTTTGTAGGCCAAATTAACCGTAAAACCATAAGAAACCGTTGGTGTAGGAGTTCCTAAGAAAGTACGGTCTTTTTCAGTAATTACACCATCATTGTCGGTATCAGCCCATTTGAAATCGCCAGGTTTGGCATTTGGCTGAATTTTCTTGCCATCTTTTGTATAGTTTTCAATTTCGGCTTGGTTTTGGAAAATACCCAATGTTTGGAAGCCAAAGAACGAGTTAATCGCCTGTCCAACGGCAGTTCTAGTAATAGGATAAGTACTAGCTTGGAACGACTGCCCACCCGACAAATAAGCAATACCATTACCAAGGTTGGTAACTTCGTTTTTGATATACGAAACGTTACCATTTACTGAAAAGTCGACTTGGCCAAGTTTTTTGCGATAACCCAATTCCAGCTCAATACCTGTATTTTGCATATCCGCCACATTGGCAGCAGGGTTTGAAATAGCCCCTACATAACCCGGAATACGAGGGTTTTGCAAAATATCTTTGGTTACTTTCTTAAACCATTCTAGGGTTACGCTCATGTTGTTGAACAATGTAGCATCTATACCAATGTTGGTTTGGCTTGTTTGTTCCCATTTCAAATCGGGATTGGCAGGAGCATTGGGGCTATAACCAATAATATAGCTTCCTGAATTACCAATCGCATAATTGCGGCCGCTTCCTACCGTAGAAAGGAACGCAAAATCACCGATAGCATCGTTTCCTACAACACCATAGCCACCTCTTACTTTCAAGAAGTTCACGACGTTGTTGACAGGGAAGAAGTTTTCACGAGAAGCAACCCAGCCCAAAGAAATAGAAGGGAAAATACCATATTTATGGTTAGCTCCAAAGCGAGAAGAACCATCTCTACGAATCAGACCTTGTACCAAATACTTTTCATCATAGTTATAATTTAAGCGAGCAAATAACGAAGAAACCGTATGTAAAGAGCCTTCTCCTGCATCAGACGAACGTTGGTCGTTTGGTACTTTGAAGTTGAGTGAGGCATCATTAAAATTGTCGGCAGGGATATTATAGAATGTCACACTGGTTGAATAAGTGCGGTTTTCTGAATATGCTCCTTGTCCAAGCAACAAATTGAAGTTATGTTTTTGGAAATCTTTTGCATAAGAAACCGTATTTTCAATATTCCAGTCATAACGAGAGTTCATCGACCTGTTGTATGAGGTTTGCGAAGTAATATTAGAAGAGTTGAGCCAAGAAATAGGAGTGAAGCTTTCGCTACCATAGAAAGCAATTTTTGTACCTACAGTAGAGCGAAACTTCAGGCCTGTAATAGGTTGGGCTTCTAAGTACGCATTACCAACAATATTGTCGCTCCAACCATAATTGCCCAAACGTGTTTGAATATACGCCAGTGGGTTAATCATTTCTTGTCCTACAGCCGTTGAAATACCATAAGGGAAGCCCTGTGCATCTCTACGAATTCCAGTGTTGCGATAAGGTGCTGCGTTATAAATAGCGGGGTCAGTTACTACAGCAGGTGTAATAGGATCGAGGTTGATAGCCGAACTCAAAGGCCCCCCAAACTCGCTATTGGTATTACCCAAACCTATGGATTTATCATGGGCATATCCTAGATTTTGGCCTACTGTAATCCATTTCGATAGCTTGTGGGTACTGTTCAAGCGAACGTTGGCACGGGTATATTTTGAAATTTCTGTAGCCACAATACCCTCTTGGTCGAGGTAACCAAACGAAAGGTAAAACGTAGAGCGGTCGTTGCCACCACTAATACTTAACTCGTGGTTTTGACGACGAGCACTGTTGTTAAAAATCAACGATTGCCAGTCTGTACCTTGTCCCAAAGCTTGTGGATTAGGATATACCGCTGCTCCGCCAGCATTTACCGAAGCTTCGTTGCGAATGGTTGCATATTGGGTTGCGTTCAAGAGGTTCAATTTTTTGGCAGGGGCAGATGTGCCATAAAAGCCATTGTAATTAACACGAATACTACCTGCTTTTCCTTTTTTGGTAGTTACCAAAATTACTCCAGCTGCAGCACGAGCTCCATAAATCGCTTGTGAAGCGGCATCTTTTAGTACTTCTATCGACTCAATATCTGACTGATTGAGATAGCCTACCCCGCCGTTGTCAACTACTACGCCATCGACAACCCATAGGGGGTCGTTGTTATTGAGAGTTGTAACACCACGAACACGCACTGTAGCCCCAGAGCCAGGTTGTCCCGAGCTCGATGCAATCGTTAAGCCAGAGGTTCTACCTTGTAGGGCTTCTTCTACACGGTTGATGGGCATGGTTTCGAGGTCAGATGCTTTTACGCTTGAAATAGCTCCTGTTACAACGCTTTTTTTCTGAGCACCATAACCCACTACTACTACTTCGTCGAGGTTGTTGGAGGTTTCTTCTAATTGAAAATTTACGACTGTTGTTCCTGCTTTTACGGTATAGTTTTGGCCTGATGCCCCTAAGTAACTAACAACCATAATTGCTCCTGGTGTTACGCTAAGGGTGTACTTTCCAAGCGAGTCTGTGATGGTTGCCTTTGATGTTCCAAGTACAGCAACTGTTGCTCCTACTAAGGCTTCGCCATTCGTTTTGGAGGTTACTTTACCTGTTACCCGAAGGGTTTGTGCCATTAGTGTGTTGAATACACTACATAGCAGTAAAATACTAAAGATTAGTACAATTTTTCTGTTCATTTTGCAAAAGCTTTTATTAGGGATTGTGAGATGATTGAGGCTTTCAATCATTTTCTTGGATAAATGTTTGTTCGGTTAACCTGTTGCAAAGGTAGAGGGCTTTGCTTTAAATAGTCTAATATTTTGTTACTACATTACTACAACAAAACCTGCATAATAGTATGTATGGGTGGTTTTTTGCCCCAACATTACCCCTACAAGCCTTTAAATTGTACTAAATATCTTTCAGAATTAAAGATTTTATTGTACAAATTAAATAGAAGGTATGGGGTAATGAAGTAATGAAATAATGAAGTAATGAAGTAATGAAGTAATGAATAATGAAGTGATGGGTAATAAAGTGATGGGTAATAAAGTGATGGGTAATGAAGTGATGAATAATGAAGTAATGGATAATGAAGTAATGAATAATGAATAATGAAGTAATGAAGTAATGAATAATGAATAATGAAATAATGAAATAATGAAATAATGAAGTAATGGATAATGAAATAATGAAGTAATGGATAATGAAATAATGAAGTAATGGATAATGAAGTAATGAATAATGAAGTGATGGATAATGAAGTGATGAATAATGAAGAGATGAAT
>VFQP010005647.1_pt1 | contig 10751 bp, 10 predicted proteins | sample 3512351 | NCBI WGS metagenome assembly VFQP01 (sample SAMN10412372, study PRJNA504923) | tailings metagenome | isolation source: Relicate 1 Philex TSF1 revegetated site | place: Philippines: Tuba, Benguet | collected 2017-08-29
GCATTTGCGCTGGCGGCCTTGCTGGAGGGACGGCTCGATGCCGCATGGGCACGCTGGTCCCGGCCATGGACCATCCTGGCCTGGATGTTCCTGACGATCGGGATCGCGCTCGGCAGCATGTGGGCGTACTACGAGCTGGGCTGGGGCGGCTGGTGGTTCTGGGATCCCGTGGAAAATGCATCGTTCATGCCCTGGCTGGCGGGTACCGCGCTGATCCACTCGCTGGCAGTCACCGAGAAACGCGGCGCATTCCGTGCCTGGACTGCACTGCTGGCCATCTTCACGTTCTCGTTGAGCCTGTTGGGTACTTTCCTGGTGCGCTCGGGGGTACTGACCTCGGTACATGCGTTCGCGGTGGATCCGCGCCGTGGCATCTTCATCCTGGTCTTGCTGGGGCTGGTTACCGGCCTGGCACTCGCAGTGTTTGCGTGGCGTGCGCCGCAACTGGCGCGTCGCACCGATTTCAACCTGGCTTCGCGCGAATCATTCCTGCTGGCCAACAATGTGCTGCTGGCCGTGGCCGCTTCGGCAGTGCTGCTCGGCACGCTCTATCCATTGCTGCTCGATGTGCTGGACCTCGGCAAGGTGTCGGTGGGACCGGCCTACTTCGAGCAGGTGTTCGTGCCTTTGATGGCACCGGCGGTGCTGCTGATGGGTGCCGCGCCACTGGCGCGCTGGCGGCGCGGCGACCTGCCGCCGATGGCCAGGCGCCTGCGCTGGGCGGCCATCGCCGCGATAGTGATCGGTATCGGCCTGCTGCTGGCGCTGCGCAACCGTTCGGCATTGACCGGACTGGGCCTGACGCTGGCCGCATGGTGCGTGGCCGGCGCGGCCGTGAGCCTGGCGGGCAAGCTCAGGCATCAGCGCGGCTGGCGTGAAGCGTTGCGCAGGTTACCGGCAGGCTATTGCGGCATGCTGTTGGCACATGCTGGCGTCGGTGTATTTATCGTCGGCGTAACGCTGGTCAACAGCCAGGAAACCATGCGCGAGCTGCCAATGCGGCCCGGCGACGCGGTCACCGTCGACGGCTACACCTTCCGCTTTGACGGCGTGACGCCGGCCAGGGGCCCGAACTACGAAGCCTTGCGGGGCGTGATCACAGTGCGACAACACGACCGGCCGATCACGGCACTGGTGACGGAACGACGCATCTATCGCAGCCAGGACATGCCTACCACCGAGGCGGCCATCGATACCGGGTTTACACGCGACCTGTACGTCGCCATTGGCGAGGCGGCCGGCGAGAATACCTGGGCCGTGCGGATTTATGTGAAGCCGTTCGTGAAATGGATCTGGGGCGGCTGCGCGCTGATGGCGCTTGGCGGACTGATCGCGGCATGCGACCGGCGCTACCGGCTGCGGCACCGGGTGGCCGAGCAGCGCGCACCCCTCGATGAGCCCGCGCATGTACCGGGGCTGGTGCTGCGCAGCGGCGAGGAGCCCCATCCATGACGCGCTACCTGCTGCCATTGGCGATTTTCCTCGCGATGGTCGTCGCGCTTGGCGCGGGCCTGCGGCACGACCCACGCGAGTTGCCTTCGGCCCTGGTCGGCAAGCCGGCGCCACAGTTTTCATTACCGGTATTGAGCGCGCAAGGGCAAACCATGCAGCGCTCGGACCTGCTCGGCAAGGTCTGGATTCTCAATGTCTGGGCCTCTTGGTGTACCGCGTGTCGCGCCGAGCATCCGGTACTGGTCGACTTCGCGGCAGGCTCGACGGTGCCGCTCTACGGCCTGAACTACAAGGACTCCGCCCCGGCCGCGCAGGCATGGCTGCAGCAGATGGGAGATCCCTATGTGCAATCGCTGGTCGATGCCGATGGCCGGGTGGGTATCGACTTCGGTGTCTATGGGGTGCCCGAAACGTACATCATCGACGCGCAAGGCATGGTGCGTTACCGTCAGGTGGGGCCGGTAACGCCGGACGTGATCGAGCAGCGGATCAAACCGCTGCTCAGGCAACTGGGGCAAGGTAATGGTGGTGGTGGCGGTGGCGATGGGGGTGGTGGCCATGCCTAGGTATCTGCTGCTGGTGCTGGTTGCCGTCCTGGCGCTGCATGCCAACGCGGGTACGGCCTTGTCCGACACGGAACTCGACGCGCGCGTGCACGGTTTGGCGCAGCAATTGCGCTGCCTGGTTTGCCAGAACCAGACGCTGGCCGATTCGAATGCGGAGCTTGCCGTCGATCTGCGCCGCCAGATCCGCGCGCAGGTAGCCCAGGGCGCGAGCGACGACGCGATCAAGGATTTCCTGGTACAGCGCTATGGCGATTTCGTGCTGTATGACCCGCCGTTCAAACCTTCCACGTGGTTGCTTTGGCTGGGGCCGTTTGTGCTGCTGGTGGGCGTGATTGGATATCTTTGGCGCAGGTTGAAGCGCTTGCCCTCTCCCCCGGCCCCTCTCCCGCGTGCGGGCGAGGGGAGCAAACCGGTGACAGAGCGTGTCCCTTCGCGTTGGACCACGGCTACGTTATGCGTTGTACTGCCACCTGCTGCGGTCATGCTATACCTGCATCTCGGCACGCCTGCAGCGTTGATGCGGCAGTCCGATGCGCACAGTCTGTCGGGCGATGGCCATACACCTGACATTGCGCAAATCGATGCCATGGTAGACCAGCTCGCGCGACGCCTGCAGGCAAAGCCGCAGGATGCCAGCGGCTGGGTCATGCTGGCGCGCTCCTACACGGTGCTCGAGCGCTTTGACGATGCTGCCGCCGCCTATGCCAAAGCGGTGGCGCTGGCTCCCGACGTAGCATCGCTGCGCTCCGATTATGCCGACGTGCTCGCCAGCATCAACGGCGGATCTCTTGAAGGACCGGCGATGGACCAGATTCGCGCTGCGCTGGCGGCGGACCCCGACGACCCCAAGGGGCTGGCCCTCGCCGCCAGTGCAGCCGCCGAGCGTGGCGATACCGCACAGGCAGTAGCCTTCTGGGAACACCTTTACAAGCTGTTGCCACCCGACTCTCAAACCGCTACGCGCATTGCCGCCAACCTGACGGCGGCTCGTGCGGCAGCGACGAAGTAAGATCGTTTACGCCCAAGGCAATCGTAAAACGACGAGTCGTGTCGACGAAATCTTCGGCCTTGCGCCACCCGCGAAAGGCCGTGTCTTTGCGCAAGGACAAGCCTCGCGACTGCAAATCGCCCGACAATGCGCGCTCAATTGCATTACGAGCAGTCATTATGTGGTACCCCAATACGCGGCCAGGGGCAGAGATGCCCGCAAGCGCGCCGCGTCGCAGTCGCCAGGCCTTTGCGTTGCCAGTACGGCCACCGCCAAGGAGCTTGCAGCCCGCCCTGCCGCTTCGTCATATCAACACCAATCAACTGCGCAGGTTCGTGCTATTGATGCACCATCGGTCCGCCATCGCGGCGGAGCGCCATTCCGGCATCCGGGCCGCGTGCATTCTTTATGCCATACGGCGTGTCGAGGAACGGCTCGGCATCACGCTGTTCACGCGTGAGGCAACCACGATGCAACCCACGGCGGCCGCCATCCGGCTTTATCCCTGCGCCATCCGGCTACTGCTGATGTGGGACAGCCTGATGGCAGAGATGCGCGCCTCACGGAACAACGCAACGCCGGGATTGCCGGCACCTTAGCAACCGGGCGGATTCTCCCGTCGGACAGTGATCGCGCAAGGTCATCGTAGAATGGCACCTGCCCCTTCCGTCCACGAGGAATCCGCCCATGACCGAGCCTTCCGGTCTGCACCACAAGACGTTCCTGCTGTTGCTGGCACTGGTGACCATTGCGTTCTTCTGGATCCTGCTGCCGTTCTATGGCGCCGTGTTCTGGGGTGCCGTGCTGGCCATCCTCTTTGCGCCATTGCAACGGCGGCTCGTGGCTACGCTGCGAGGCCGCACCAATATTGCCGCGCTGCTGACGCTGTTGCTGGTACTGGTGCTGGTAATCCTGCCGATGACCGTCATCACGATGTCCCTGGTCAGGGAAGGCGTCAACCTCTATGACAGCATCCGGTCGGGCCAAATCAACTTTGGCCATTACTTCCAGTCCGCCGCCGATGCGCTGCCGCCATTCGTGCGCGACATGATGGCGCGCGCGGACCTGGCCAGCATCTCCGACGTCAAGGACAAGCTCAGCGCCAGTGCGCTGCAGGCCAGCCAGCTGGTAGCCACGCGCGCGCTGAGCATTGGCCAGAACACGGCCCAGTTCATGATCAGTTTCGGCATCATGCTGTACCTGCTGTTCTTCCTGTTGCGCGACGGCCCGCAATTGTCCCGGCGCATACGCGTCGCCGTGCCGCTGGGCGCCGCCCACAAGCAGCACCTGATCCAGAAGTTCACCACGGTCGTGCGCGCCACGGTCAAGGGCAATATCGCGGTGGCAGTCGTGCAGGGGGTCCTGGGCGGCGGCATCTTCACCGTGCTCGGCATCCAGGGCGCGTTGCTGTGGGGCGTGGTGATGGCGTTCCTGTCGTTGCTGCCGGCCGTTGGCGCGGGGTTGATATGGGCGCCCGTGGCGGTCTACTTCCTGCTGACGGGCTCGGTAATCAAGGGCAGCGTGCTGATCGGATTCGGTGTGCTGGTCATCGGCATGGTCGACAACGTGCTGCGCCCGATCCTGGTCGGCAAGGATACGCAGATGCCCGACTACGTCGTGCTGATCTCCACACTGGGTGGCATGGCACTGTTCGGGCTTAACGGCTTTGTAATCGGGCCGCTGATTGCCGCGCTGTTCATTGCCTGCTGGGACCTGAACAACGGCGACGATCCGGCCAGCCGGTGACGGTTCCATCGTGCATCCGCTTTGATCGATGGGATCGGATTATGTCGCCGCCACTGCGGAAACAATATCGGCATTCGACGAAACTGCCATTATCAGAAATTCAGGGTTGATCAATCGGGGACGCGTGTCGTGGACAGACTCCAGGCAATGAAAACCTTCGTGGCCGTCGTGGAAAGCGGCGGCTTCACGCCGGCGGCACGCAAGCTGGACCTGTCACTGAGCGTGGTGAGCCGGGTGGTGACCGATCTGGAGACCCATCTGGGCGTGCGGCTGCTTACGCGCACCACGCGCGTGGTCAGGCCCACTGCGACCGGCGCCGCCTACTACGAGAACTGCCGCCGCATCCTTGCGGAGATCGATGACGCGGAACTGGCGGCAACCGGTGCGCATGCGGCACCGCGCGGACGCCTGTCGATTACCGCCTCGGTCCTGTTCGGGCGCAGGTTTGTCACGCCGGTCGTCGTCGAATACCTGCGGCGCTTCCCCGAGGTCGATGTCGACTGCCTGTTCATCGACCGCGTCGTCAATTTCATCGACGAAGGCATCGATGTCGGCGTGCGGATCGGCGATTTGCCGAACTCGTCGTTGCAGGCCATCCCGGTTGGCCACGTGCGACGCGTGGTCTGTGCCGCGCCTGACTATCTGGCTCGACATGGCGTGCCCCTGTCGCCCGACCGGATCGACCAGCATGTGGTGATCCAGACCACCGGCATTTCCACGTTGCCTGAATGGCGCTTCATGCACGATGGGCAGCCCCTGCCGGTCCGTTTGTCGCCGCGCATGGGCACCACGACCAATGACTCGGCCATTGCCGCGGCGGTGGATGGTTTCGGGCTGGTGCGCGTGCTGTCGTACCAGATTGCCGATGAACTGCGCGATGGCCGGCTGCGCATCGTACTGGAAGATTTCGAGCCATCGCCGCTGCCGATTCATGTGATCCATCGCGAAGGACGCCATGCCCAGCACAAGGTTCGCGCATTCATCGATCTGGCCGTCGACACGCTTCGGGCCACGGCATCACTGAACGAATCCGCCTGATTCTTCTGGATTTCACAAGAGTCCCTTCTTTCGACGTCAGTTTTTCTAGGCTCATGGGCCACCTATAGTCGATTCAACGCAGCATCTACACCGGATGCGGCAACAATCGACCAAGGACAGCCCCAACATGAAACTCTACGGCCACCCGCTCTCGGGCCACTCGCACCGCGCCCGGCTATTCCTTTCGCTGCTGGGCCAGCCGGCCGAGCTGATCGACGTGGACCTGCTGGCCCGTGCCCACAAGACACCCGAATTTCTCGAACTGAACGCGTTTGGGCAGGTGCCGGTGCTGGTCGATGGCGACACCGTGGTAAGCGATTCGAACGCCATCCTGGTCTACCTGAGCAAGAAGCTGGGCCGCACCGACTGGTTGCCGGAAGGCCCTGCCGAAGCGGCCGCGGTGCAACGCTGGCTGTCGGTGGCCGCTGGCGATCTGGCCTTCGGTCCGGCCCGCGCACGCCTGGTGACGGTATTCAACGCTGCTGTCAATGGAGAAGAGGCCATCGAGCGCGCGCATCTGGCGCTCAAGCGCATGGAAGACGCGCTGGCCACACGTAGCTGGATCGCCGCCGATCACCCGACCATTGCCGATGTGGCGCTCTACAGCTACACCGCGCGCGCGCCGGAAGGCTTCGTCTCGCTCAACGAGTACCCGAATATCCGCAACTGGCTGGCACGCATCGAAGCGCTGCCCGGCTTTGTGCCGTTCCAGCAAACCCCGGTTGGCCTCGCAGCCTGACCCCGGCACTCGCAACAGGAGCCCGTCATGACCACGCATCAAGCACCGAAGGTTGAAGTCTTGCCTGGCACGCCCTGGCACGCAGGCGAACTGATGTTGCAGGTGCGTGCCGGCGTGCACGAGCGGCTTGGCGAAATCGGGCCACGCGTCGTGCGCGACTACATGCCCGACCAGCATCGCGACTTTTTCGCGCAGTTGCCATCCATCGTCATCGGCACCGTGGCACCTGACGGACGGCCATGGGCAACCGTGCGCGCGGGGCATCCGGGCTTCATGCACTCGCCCGATCCCCAGACACTCGATGTCAGTACGGTACGCGACGCCGCCGACCCCGCCGATCCCGGCATGGACGACGGCGCCGCAATCGGACTGCTGGGTATCGAGCCGGCAACGCGGCGGCGCAACCGCATGAATGGCGTAATCCATCGCACCGGCAATGCGGCGTTTCGGGTGTCGGTGGGCCAGAGCTTCGGCAATTGCCCGCAGTACATCCAGAAGCGCGATTTCGTGATCACGCGCGATCCGGCGGCGCCCAATGACGTTGCGCCGCAGACGCTGACCGAACTGGACACGCGTGCCCGCACACTGATCAGCCATGCCGATTCGTTCTTCGTGGCGTCATATGTGGACTTGCCCGACGGCCAGCGCCAGGTCGATGTATCGCACCGGGGCGGCAAACCCGGTTTCGTGCGCGTGGACCCGGACGGCAGCCTGACGATTCCCGACTTTCCGGGCAATACATTCTTCAATACGCTGGGCAACCTGATGGTGAATCCGGTGGCCGGACTGGTATTCGTGAGCTATCCCACTGGCGACTTGCTGCAACTGAGCGGCCGCGCCGAGGTCATCACCGACTCGCCCGAGATTGCACGCTTCGATGGGGCCCAGCGGCTATGGCGCTTCATGCCGGAACAGATCGTGCGGCGCGACCGCGCGCTGCCGCTGCGCTGGGATTTCATCCCGGGCGGCGCATCGCCGCAGGCGCTGGCCACCGGTAGCTGGAACTAAGCAAGGAGGCTGTGCCACAATCGCGCCAACCTTGGCCCGACCGGATGCTCCCATGTCGCTGGAAGCCCTGCAGAACATCAACCGCCAGCCGCTGGACACTACCGCAGTGGAAGTCACGCACACCGTGCATGTGATCACTTCACGCGACTATCAGAAGACCGCGATGCGGCTGCTCGAAGAAGCGCTGGAGACGGCCCAGTACCCGACGCAGGATCTGGAAGTGCGCGCGTTCGGGGAACAGGATGTGGAAATCGAGGCCGCGTTGGTGTCGACCTCGGTCGACGGCGACGTGCTTGACAGGATCGTGGCACGGCTTGGCGGCACCAACGTGGTCAGTCAGGCGTTCTGGAGTGCGAGTACCACCGAGTGATGTGGTCGGTGACTGACGCGCTGGCCCTCTCCCCCGCCCCTCTCCCGCGCGCGGGAGAGGGGAGAAAAACCTGAGCAAGCCTGTCAACCTTCGACAAGCTCCCTCACCGCCTCCACCGCAAACTGCCCCAGCATACGCAGCGCCGTAATATCCTCAGCCGTCCACGACTCGACGCCAGCCAGATAGTTGAACGTGCCAATCACCGCACCGCCATGACACAGCGGCACATTGACCACGCCGTTCAAGCCAAGTCCGCGGATGGTGGCGATATCGTCGAACACGGCGGCCAGCGCGGCATCTCCCTCACCCACGAACACTTCGCCGCGTACCAGCAACTGGCGAGTCCACGCGGTATCGCCCTTCTGCTTCTTGCCGCCGACCGGATAGGCGAGCGGGTCCGAGGACCAGAGCCGCTGGATTTCTCCGGTGCGCGCATGCCACGCATTGATCGTCAGTAGTCCCGGCCCGACGATATCGAGCGTGGCCTGCCCGATGGCATCCAGCACGGCCACTGGCGATGCAGCCGCGCGCAGCCTGTCGAACAGCGGATGCAGATGCGTCTGCCAATGGCCCAGCGTATCGACACTCGCCATCATCATTCGCCCTTGATGCCAAGATCCTTGATCAGCTTGCCGTAGCGGTCCGCGTCACGGCGCAGGATCTTGCCGAATTCCTGCGGCGTCGAGGTAGCCGTTTCCACACCGATCGAATCCATCTTGGCCTTGACCTCGGGCAGCGACATCACGCGATTGATTTCCCGGTTCAAGCGTGCCACCAGATCGGCAGGCATGTTCTTCGGACCGAACGCGCCGTACCACACGGACAGTTCATATCCGGGGATGGTTTCGCCAACGGTCGGCACATTCGGCAGCAGCGGCGAGCGCTTGGCTTCGGTCACAGCCAGCAGCTTGAGCTTGCCAGCCTTCACATGCGGCAGCGTCTGCGTACCGGCCGAGAACAGCAGTTGCGTCTGGCCCGCCACGGTATCGACCACGGCCGGGGCGCCGCCCTTGTACGGCACGTGCAGCATCTGCACGCCGGCCATCTTCTCGAACAGCACCGCGCTCAGGTGATTGGTGGAACCGGGGCCGGCACTGGCATAGGCCAGCTTGCCCGGGTTGGCCTTGGCATAGGCAATCAGTTCCTTGACGTTGCTGGCCGGCACCGACGGGTTCACCACCATCGTATTGGTCACGTAGGCCAGCAGCCCCAGCGGCGTGAAATCGTCCACGCCCTTGAACGGCATATTGGCCATCAGCGCCGGGTTCATCGCATGCGTGCTCATCGAACCCACCAGCAGCGTGTAGCCGTCAGGCTGGGCACGCACGACCATGGCCGAGCCGATATTGCCCGACGCACCGGGCTTGTTGTCGACGATCACCGGCTGGCCCAGCGACTTGGTCAGATGCTCGGACAATACGCGCGCAAGAATGTCCGTGGAGCCGCCGGCGGCCCAGGGCACGATCAGCGTAATGGGCTTGGTCGGATACGTATCGGCCGCGCCGACGACGCCGGAAAACGACATGGCCAGTGCGGCGGCACCGCACAGCAGGCTTTTGACTACGGACCTCATCTTGCAACTCCCCTTCAGTCTTGCTCTATGTAAATTTGAACGTTCAACGACCTACCGCATAACCTTGCATGCCACGCGCATTGGCGCCGGCGCGCAGCACCAGTCGCCCCTTGTTATCGCGTTCGCGCGTGCAGGCCGACATGCGGCCTTCGGACCAGTCTTCGCCTACGCGAACTTCGTGCCCGCGTGCGCGCAATGCATCAATGGTTGCGGCAGGCATGCGCGATTCCACCGTAAGGCGGTTCAGCGTGGTCTGGCGCGGCCAGAACGATTGCGGGAAATGGTCGATATGCCAGGCCGGCGCGTCGATGGCTTCCTGCAGATTCATGCCATGCACCGCATGGCGCATGAAGAAGGCCAGCGACCATTGGTCCTGCTGGTCGCCACCGGGCGTGCCGAACACCATGTATGGCTCGCCATCGCGCATGCATAGCGAAGGCGACAACGTGGTGCACGGACGTTTGCCAGGTGCCAGCGTATTGGGGAGGCCCGGCTCCAGCCACGTCATCTGCAGGCGCGTATTGAGCGCGAAGCCCAGCGACGGAATCGTCGGGCTCGACGACAACCAGCCGCCGGACGGGGTGGCCGCCACCATATTGCCGTGTCGATCGATCACGTCGATATGGCAGGTATCGCCAACAAACACTTCGCGCTCGGCCCATTCGCTGACCGGCGGCAACGCCGCGAACGTGGGTTCGCCAATACCGAAGCGGGTATCGGCCGCGGCCAGCGTGCGATCGGCCACGGTCAGATCGGGCATGCGCGGCGCGAGGCCCTTGAGCGCGCCTGGCAGCATGGTCAGCGCGGCCTTGTCGCCGATCAGTGCCGCACGTGCGGCCAGGTAATGCGGATTCAGCAACGCGCAGAGATGGCTGTCCTCGAACAACGGATCGCCATACCATGCGGTGCGATCAGCCATCGCCAGCTTGGCGGCCTCGGCAATCTTGTGCACGAATTCGGGCGAGGTCGGTGCGTGGGCTTCCAGCCCTGCATGACGCAGCATGCCGAGCTGCTGCAGGAACATTGGCCCCTGGCTCCAGATATCGCACTTGGCTACCGAGTAGCGGCCGAAGTCGAGCGATACCGGTGCTTCGACAGTTGGCTGCCAACCAGCCATATCGTCGTAACGCAGCAGGCCTGTGTGCTTCTCGCCCGTGGTATCGCGCACGGGGGTGTTGCGGCAATACTCGTCGATCGCCTCGGCCACAAAGCCGCGATACCAGCAAGCCATGGCCGCATCGATCTGGCCTTCGCTGCTATCGCTTTGCGCG